>Ga0164242_10002388_pt1 | contig 21734 bp, 23 predicted proteins | sample OricomgcompostMG_FD_108783 | JGI IMG/M metagenome (GOLD analysis project Ga0164242, IMG submission 108783) | Miracle-Growth compost microbial communities from Emeryville, California, USA - Original compost - Miracle growth compost (MG) ... | reverse complement strand
CTGGTGGTGCGGCTCGCCTCCGGCGCCACGCCGCGCCGTGCGGTGGTCGGCTGGGACAGCGGACGGCTGGCGATGATCCTCGCCGTGCTGGAGGCGCGGTGCGGGCTCAGTTTTTCGACCTGCGAGGTCTATCTGAACGTATCGGGGGGCTATCGCGTCGCCGATCCGGCCGCCGATCTTGCGGTGGCGGCCGCCTTGGTGTCGGCGCTGGCGGAGCGGCCCGTGCCGGAAGATGCGGTCGCGTTCGGCGAAGTGGCGCTTTCGGGCGAGGTGCGCGGCGTCGCCCATGCGCCGCTCCGCCTCAAGGAGGCAGCCAAACTCGGGTTCGGACGCGCGCTGGTGCCGGTTGTGGGGAGCGAGGGGGCCGGCATGCGCCTCAGCGGCTTTCCCACGTTGGGCGCGCTGGTAGATCATCTGCTGGAGCGGGGGTGAGAAAACGGCCACCGCTGCCGTCGCTCCCGCGCGGCGCGGATGAAGGCGTTGAAGTCCGCTCGACCGCGTTGATCCCGCACGCTAAGCGGTCAGGATGCTGACCGCGCTCGACATCATCGTACTCGTGCTGATCGGCGGCGGCGCGCTGCTGGGCGGGTTGCGTGGCTTCGTGACCGAGATTTTGTCGCTGTTCGCCTGGGCGGCGGCGATTTTCGCCCTGAAGATGGCCCATATGCCGGTGACGAGTCTCCTCACCGGCGTCACCCATAACCAGAGCGGCGCCGCGGTGCTCGCCTTCGTGCTGATTTTCGGCATCGTCTATGTGTGCGGCAAGATGATTGCCGGATCGCTTGGCCGGCGCACCCGGCAGTCCGTACTGGGGGCGTTCGATCGGCTGCTGGGTTTCGGCTTCGGCGGGCTCAAGGGGCTGCTGGTGGCGACCGTTCTGTTTCTGGGTGTCAATCTGGCATGCGACATGGTGTTCGGGGGGGCTTCGCAACGCCCCGCCTGGCTGCGCACCGCCCGCACCTATCCGCTCCTCAATGCCAGCGGTCGTGCGATCGTGGATTTCGTGCAGATGCGCCGTGCCCACCCCGCCGATCCGGCCGACCGGCAGGATAGCACGCGCGAAAGGGAACGCTGAAAGCGGCGGCCTGGGATGACGGACCGTTTCCGACGCTCTAAATAGGCCGCATGTCCGCCGCGCTTTACAACTCGACGATCCTCCGTCTGGCGACCAGCATCCCGCATCAGCACCGCCTTGCCAACGCGCAGGGCACGTCGGAGCGACGTTCGCCCGTCTGTGGAAGCCGCGTGACCGTGGATGTCGTGCTGGATGCGGAGGGCCGAATCGCCGAACTGGGGCAAGAGGTGCGCGCCTGCGCGCTGGGCCAGGCATCGGCAGCGCTGATGGGGCAGCATGCGATCGGGCGGACGGCGCGCGAACTCGCGCAAGCGCGCGATGCGCTGACAGCCTTCCTCGCCGGTGCGCGCGATGATCCGGGCACATGGCCGGGCCTGGACTTGTTCGGGCCGGCGCGTCCCCATACGGCGCGGCACGCCTCTATCCGCCTCGCGTTCGAGGCGGTGACCGAGGCGGCCGAGCGGGCCACGATCGCCCTCGCTGCGTGACGCAATCGCTGCTTTTCGGCGGGGTCGTCATGCTTGGGGCGGCGCTTGCCTCCGTCCTGCTGTTTCGCAAGCTCGGCCTGGGTGCCACGCTGGGCTATCTGGTCGCGGGCGCGCTGATCGGGCCGCAGGTGCTGGGCCTGATCGGCGAGAGCGAATCGAAGGTGGAGCTGGCCGATCTCGGCATTACGCTGCTCCTGTTCATCGTCGGGCTCGAACTCAACCTTACGCGCCTGTGGCGCCTCCGGCGGGACATTTTCGGATTCGGGCTCGCGCAGGTGGCCCTGTGCGGGACGGCGCTGGCCGTAGTGATATTCTTTGTGGGCTTCACGCCCGCCGCCGCCATCGCGCTGGGCTTGCCGCTCGCCTTGTCGTCGACGGCGCAGGTGCTGCCGATGCTGCGTTCGGCCGGACGGCTCAACACGCCGTTCGGGGAGCGGGCCTTTTCCGTCCTGCTGTTCCAGGACCTGTCGATCGTTCCGCTCATCACGATCGTCGCGGCTTTATCGCGCGTGCCGGCCGATCCTTCCGCTCCGCCCGGCTGGCTGCTGGCGATCTACACCGTTCTCGCCGTGGTCGGCCTGGTGCTGGCGGGGCGCTATATCCTCAATCCGCTGTTCCGGCTGATCGGCGGCCTGGGCGAACGCGAATTATTCGTCGCGGCTGGCCTGTTCACCGTCTTTGCCGCCGCCGCTGTGATGGAGGCGCTGCATCTTTCCACCGCGCTCGGCGCCTTCGTCGCCGGTGTGATGCTCGCCGATTCGCCCTATCGGCATGAACTGGAGGCGGACGTCGAGCCGTTTCGCACCGTATTGCTCGGCCTGTTCTTCCTCGTCATCGGCATGCGGCTGGATATCTCAGCGATCGTCGCCCGGCCGTTGTTCGTCATTGGCATGGCGGCGTCGCTCGTCGGCGTGAAGACGCTCATCGTGTTCGGTCTCGCCATGCTTTTCGGGCTGGAGAGGCGCCCGGCCTTCGCGCTCGGCCTGCTGCTGAGCCAGGGCGGCGAGTTCGGCTTCGTCCTGTTCGGGCAGGCCGCCGCCGCGCAGCTCGTGGCACCGGAGGCCGCCAGCCTGTTCGGCGCGGTCGTCACCCTGTCGATGGCGACGACGCCGTTCCTGATGATGCTGAGCCGCCGCTTCAACCGGCCCAGCCCGAAGAAGGGGCGGGACGATCTGGAAGGGCCCGAGCAGGCGGATCACGCCCCCGCGATCGTGGTGGGATACGGGCGCTTCGGGCAGACCGTGGCGCAGATGATGATGGGCGCCGGCGTTCCCGTGACGATCATCGACAGCGATGCCGAACAGATCGACGTCGCCGCCCGCTTCGGCCTCAAGGTTTATTATGGCGACGGCACGCGGCTGGAACTTCTCCGCCAGGCGGGTGGTGACGAGGCGCGCGTGATCGTTTTCGCGATGGATCGCGATCAGCTCAGCCGCGACGAACTGGAGGAGGCGCTCAGGACCTTCCGCCAGGCCGCTATCTTCGTTCGCGCTTATGATCGGCGCGCGCTGATGCGATATAGCGGGCTCGACGTCGCGGCGACGATCCGGGAGGTGTTCGAGAGCGCCGTCGTGATGGGACGCAAGGTGCTGGCGACGTTGGGCGTGCACGGCGAGGAGGTGGCGCGGATCGAGCGGGTTTATCGCGCGCGCGACAAGGAGCGGCTGCGCGTCCAATCCGAAAAGGGGCTCTATACACCGGAGGCGCGCGTGCCGTTCTGGCCGGGCGATCCATTGGGAGATGCCGAGGAATGAAGATGCTCGTCCGTCTCGCTGCGATATCGGGGGCGCTGGCCGTTATTGCCGGCGCGTTCGGAGCGCATGGCGCCAACGGGAAGGCCGCCGAATGGCTCAAGATCGGCGCTGAATATGAGATGATCCACGCCATCGCGGCCTTGGTGGCGATCCGGATGTTTCGATCCCCGCTCGCCGGCGCGCTGATGCTGACGGGCTCGCTGGTATTTGCCGGCACGCTTTATGCGATGGCGCTCGGCGCGCCGCACTGGCTTGGCGCGGTCACGCCGCTGGGAGGGCTCGGCATGATCGCCGGCTGGGTGGTGCTGGCCGTTCGCTTGTAGCGCGGCGGCGATCGCGGACGGTTGCGGCCGGAGCCTCGCCGGCTATCGCTCGCCGTCGAGGAAGCGCTCGATCTCGTCGAGGTCGACATCCCTGGCGAGAAACGTTTGGCCGATCCCCCGCGCCAGCAGGAAGGGCAGGCGCCCGCCTTCCATCTTCTTGTCATGCGCCATATGGGCGACCAGCGCCGCGCCGGACGCATCGACGTGCGCCTCCGCCAGCGTGGTCGGCAGCCCGGACCGGGCGAGATGATACCCGACGCGCCCGGCTTCCTCTTCGGTGCAGAGGCCCTGGGCGGCGGAGAAGCGGAACGCGAGCGCCATGCCGCACGCCACCGCCTCGCCATGCAAAAGAACGTCCGAAAAGCCGGTCTCCGCTTCCAGTGCATGGCCGAATGTGTGGCCAAGATTGAGCAGCGCGCGCGTCCCGCTCGTCTCGCGTTCGTCGGCTGCTACCACGCGCGCCTTGGCCGAAACGCTGTAAGCGATGGCATGGGTACGCGCGTCGGCATCCCCGGAAAGCAGAGCGGGGCCATTATCCTCGCACCATTTGAAGAAGGCAGGATCATCGATCAGCCCGTATTTCACCACCTCGGCATAGCCGGCGCGCACTTCGCGCGGGCTCAGCGTATCGAGCGAGGCGGGATCGATCAGCACCAAATCGGGCTGGTGGAACGAGCCGATCAGGTTCTTGCCGGCGGCGCTGTTGATCGCGGTCTTGCCCCCGACCGAACTGTCGACCTGTGCCAGCAGCGTGGTCGGCACCTGCACGAAGCCGCAGCCGCGCTTCAGGATCGCCGCCGCGAAACCGACGAGATCGCCGATCACGCCGCCACCCAGCGCAACGATGCGATCGCTGCGCTCGACGCCGAGGTCGAGCAGACGATCCGTCAGCTTTTCGAGCATCGCCCAGCTTTTGGTCGCCTCACCCGGTGGCAGGACGATCGGCTCGATCCCGATATTGCCGAGCCCGGCGGCAAGGCGGGGGAGCTGCGCATTGGCAACGGTCTCGTCCGTCACCACGATCAGCCGCCCGGCGCGGGCGTAGCGCGACAATTCGCTTCCCGCCCGATCGAGCAGGCCGGCCTCGATCAGGATCGGATAGGCGCGATCGCCCAGCCCCACATCAACACGTATCACCGGCCAAGCGCCTCCAGGATCGCGTCCACTGTCGCTTCGTGCGGCAATGGGCGGCTTTGAATGTGAATCGGCGCCAGCGCGTAGATCGGGTTACGCAATGCCGCCAGCGCGGCGAGCTTCTCGCGCGGGTCGCCATCCTTGAGCAGGGGGCGCGTGCCGCCGCGCCGTCCGACGCGCTCGGCCAGCACGTCGATGTCGGCATCGAGCCAGATGGCGGTGGCGCGATCGAGGATCAGGCTGCGCGTCTCTTCGTTCATGAAGGCGCCGCCGCCGGTGGCGATCACCTTCGGCCTGCCATCGATCAGGCGCGCGATGACGCGGCGTTCGCCGTCGCGGAACTGGGGCTCGCCATAGCGTTCGAACATTTCGGCGATGGAAAGACCGGCGGCGGTTTCGATTTCGACGTCCGAATCGGCGAAGGGCAGCTTCAGACGGCTCGCCAGGCGACGGCCGATGGTCGATTTGCCGACGCCCATAAGGCCGATCAGGACGATCGGACGTTGGGGATCGTGCTGCCGGGATGCGGGCGTTGAGGACATGGTCGTCGGGGGCTATACACAGGACCCCGGGCTCGGGCAAAAGCGGCGATGAATGGTCTTCTATCGGCCGCCCCAACACCAACCTGAAGGATTCTTCGTGCCGCGTCCGATCCTGATCCTCGTCATCATCGTCGTATTGATCGTAGCCGCCATGTTCGCTTTGGCCGCGCTGGATCATGAGGTGCCGACGACGCATGTGGAGCAGCCGGTGACGAATGCAGCGTCGAACTAAGCTGCTGATCGGGGTGCTGGGGGCGGGCGCCGCCACCCTCGCCTGGATACCCGCCATCGGGCAGGAAGCGCCCCAATCGTTGCTCCCGCCGGGTTTCGGAAGCGCGCCGCCCGCGCCGACGCGCGCGGCGCCACCGCCGGCTGCGCCCGCGCCTGCCCCCTCTGGCGCAGGGAGCGCGCAGCCTGCCGCGCCTGCCGCGCCCCCGCCAGCGCAGCTGGTGCCGCCGGTCGTCGGCGCGGACGAGGGCGTTGCCATCACCGATGATGCGCGGCCCTTTGCCGAAGCCGTGTTGCGCGCCGCCACGCCGCCTGAGGAGATGCCGCCCGCCGCCCGCCGGTCGCTCGATCTGGTGGGGCGCTCGTCTTTCTATGGGCAGGATCTGTTCGGCGAGGTGGACGGCCGTTACGTCGGCACGCTGATGCGCCGCCTCGACGCGCCGATCGCGTCGCGCTGGGCCGAGATCGTGCTGCGCCGCGTATTGCTTTCGCCGACGCCCGCGCCCGTGGGCGAGGGCAAGGCCGATTGGGTGGCGGATCGGGCCGCCTTGCTGCTGCGGCTGGGCGAGGCGGATGCGGCGCGGATGCTCGTTCAGGGCGTCGATGTCGATAATTTCAGCCCGCGCCTGCGCCGTGTGGCGATCGAAACGGCGCTGGCCACCGCCGATCCGGCGGGCCTGTGCCCCATCCCCGACGGTAGCGAGCAGGTTAGCGGCCAGCCCGCATGGCCGATGATCCGCGCGATGTGCGCCACCATGTTCGGCGACGAAGGGACGGCCAACGCGGCGATCGGGCGCGCGCCTCCAGGCGATCCTATCGATCATGCGCTGGCCGAGAAATCGGTGGCCGCAGGTGGCGGCGGGCGGCGGCGCGTGCAGATCGACTGGACCGCCGTGGATGCACTGACGGGCTGGCGCTTCGGCCTGGCGAGCGCGCTTGGCGTGGCGATTCCGCAGACGTTGCTGGACGCGGCGCCCGTCTGGTTCAAGGCGTGGCTGGCCCGCGCGCCAATGCTTTCGACCGCGGACAGGATCGCGCCCGCGCGGATTGCCGCCGCGCTCGGGCCGTTTTCCAGCGCCGACCTCATCGATCTTTACGGTCGGGCGATGGACGAAAGCGGCGAGGATAACGTCAACACCGATCCCGGCCGTCTGCGCGCCGCCTATCGCGGCGATGATGACGATGCGCGGCTGTCGGCGATGCACGCTTTGTGGGACGCCGCGCAGAACGGGCGGGGCGGAGAGCGCGACCGCTATGCCGCATCGATCCTGACGTCGCGGGCGGCCGCGCGCATTACGCCCTCCCTCGATCAGACCGACGATGTCGCGCCGCTGGTCGCCTCGATGCTTTCCGCCGGCCTCGATCGTCAGGCGGAGCGCTGGGCCGCCGTAGCGGAGCAGGCCGGCGGAACGGATGGCGATCGCGCCTGGGCGATGCTCGCCGTCGGCGCGACCCGGCCGGTGGTGCGGGTGACCACGGCGCGGATCAAGCAACTCGCGGATCGCGCCGGAGAGGCGGGACGGCACCGTACCGCCATGCTCGTCGGCGCGCTCGCCGGGCTCGGCCGTCTGAGCAATGCGGATGCGGCCAAGATCGCGGCTGATGCCGGCGTGACGCTAGGTGCGCCGACGCCTTATGCGCGCGCGCTGCAAAGGGCGGTGGCGGCACATGAGCAGGGCACCGTCGCGCTGCTGGTCGCCGTCGGCATGCAGACGCCGCGCTGGCAGGCGGTCCCGGCCGCCGATTTCCATCGCATGATCTCCGCGCTGGAAGCGGTTGGCATGGACGGCGAGGCGCGCATGATCGCGGCCGAGGCGATGGCGCGGTTGTGACCGCTTCGCCCGATTCCCCGGGCGATGGCGCGCTGATCGAGCGCTTTCTGGAGATGATGGCGGCGGAGGCGGGCGCGGCAGCCAACACGTTGGCTGCCTATCGCCGCGATCTCGTCGCCGCCTCGGAAATGTTGCACGGCCGGCTGGTGGAGGCAGACGGCGATGCGCTGGCGCGGCTCGGCGAAAGCTGGGCGTCGCTCGCGCGCAGCAGCGTTGCCCGCAAGGCGTCGGCGCTCCGCCGCTTCTTCGGCTTTCTGGCGGAGGAGAGGCTACGCGGCGACGATCCGTCCGACGGCTTGCCGCGCCCCGGCACGGCGCGGACGCTGCCGCGCGTCCTCAGCCACGGCGATGTCGATAGCCTGTTCAGGGAAATCGCGCGCCGTCTGGACGAGGAGCGCTCCCCCCCCAACCTTCGTCTCGCCGCGCTGATCGAGTTGCTCTACGGCTCCGGCCTGCGCGCGACCGAACTGGTTTCCCTGCCGCGCGCCGTCACCCGATCGAATCAGCCTTATCTGATCCTGCGTGGCAAGGGCGGGCGGGAGCGGTTGGTCCCCATATCGGATCGCGCGCGTGCCGCCGTGGAGGAATGGGCCGCCATGGTCCCCACCGATGCGCCGTGGCTGTTCCCGTCGGGCAAGACGCATCTCAGCCGCGTGCGCCTGTTCCAGCTTGTCCGTGAACTGGCCGCCGCCGCCGGCATCGCGCCCGAACGGGTGAGCCCGCACGTGCTGCGCCACGCCTTCGCCACCCACCTGTTGGAGGGCGGGGCGGATCTGCGCGCGCTGCAGACGATGCTCGGCCATGCCGATATCGCCACCACCCAAATCTACACGCATGTGGATAGCCGCCGGCTGGTGGAACTGGTCAATCAGCGCCATCCGCTCGCCACGATCGTTGACGCTGGCCGGCCCAAACCGTAACGCCGCGCAATGGCAGCTTTTCTGGAATTCGAGAAACCGCTCGCCGAGTTGCAAGCCCGCATCTCGGAGTTGCGCGATACTTCCGATGCGAATGACGCGATCGATATCGAGGCCGAGGTCGGCAAGCTGCAGGCGAAGTCCGACAAGCTTCTGCGCGATCTCTATACGAAGCTGACTCCCTGGCAGAAGACGCAGGTGGCACGCCACCCGGAGCGGCCGCACCTCAAAGATTATATTGCCGGCTTCGTTGACGATTTCATGCCGCTCGCCGGCGATCGTGCGTTTGCCGACGATCAGGCGGTGATGGGGGGGCTGGGCCGCATCGACGGGCGCCGCGTGGTCCTGATCGGGCATGAAAAAGGCGACGATACCGCCAGCCGAATTCGCCACAATTTCGGCATGGCCAAGCCCGAAGGCTATCGCAAGGCGATCCGCCTGATGCAATTGGCCGAGCGGTTTCGCCTGCCTGTCGTGACGCTGGTGGATACGGCGGGCGCCTTTCCCGGTGTTCAGGCGGAGGAGCGTGGGCAGGCCGAGGCGATCGCGCGATCCACCGAGCAATGCCTGGCGCTGACGGTGCCGGTGGTTGCGGCAATCGTGGGCGAGGGCGGATCGGGCGGCGCGGTGGCGCTGGCGGCCGCCAACCGGGTGCTGATGTTCGAGCATGCGATCTATTCGGTGATCTCGCCGGAGGGCGCCTCGACGATCCTGTGGCGGACGGCGGACAAGGCCTCCGACGCGGCGGAGGCGATGAAGATCACGGCGGCGGACCTGCAGCGGCTGGGCGTGATCGACCAGATCGTGCCCGAACCGATCGGCGGCGCCCAGCGCGATCCGGTAGGCGCGATTGCCACGCTGGGCACGGCGATCACGGAGCAGCTGGAGACGCTGGCCTCCTGGACGCCGGAAGCCGTACTATCGCAGCGACGCGAAAAGTTCCTGTCGATCGGATAGCGCCGGTGGGCAGGGCAAGGGGGCAAGTGACGGGAGCGTCTATCCCTGCCCCGCAGCGATGACGGGAAAGAGAAGGCAGGACTGGCTGTATTGCCACCTTCTCGCAGGAGCTGTCGGCTCATCCGGAAGGTACAGCCGGGCGGGATTCCAATAGAGAAAAGCTGGCGTAGTTGCCTACGCCAGCTCTCAGCAAATTAAAATTCCTGAATATCGAAATATCAGGAAGCTGTACCCGCGTTGCTCAGCTGCGTCGAGACGTTGTTGAACGTATTGCCGAGCTGGGTGCCAAGACCGCGCATGGCGGCAATAGCGGCAACTGCGATGAGGGCGGCGATCAGGCCGTATTCGATCGCGGTCGCGCCCTTGTTATCCCCGAACAACTTGCGAATGATACGCATTGCGAAACTCCTTATCAGCCCCGTTGGATCCGGTCATTTGCGCCGGACCGTTTATAACCGACCAGCGTGCTGGCAATTAGCAGGTGTTCGTTTCAGAACATTTAACGTCAATGGCGCCACAGAAGGCACACTTTACTTCATGCCGTTGATCGCCTGATTGGCCATGGCCGACCAGCCGCCGCCATTGGCTCCCCCAAGCGCCGCAAGGCTGGTCGAGATGGCGATAGCGATCAGCGCAACAAGCAGGCCATATTCGATGGCCGTGGCGCCCCGCGCGTTGCGAAGAAGCTTGCGGGCAAGCCGGATCATGACGCATTTCCCCTTTGCGCTGTCTCACGCCATCCGGCCGGCCTTAGCGCGGTGCCGGTTAAGGAAATGCTTCCCATGTCCCTGATGCTCCCAGTCACTGCGGTGGCGCTGATCGACCGTGACGGCCGGCTGCTCGTGCAGCAGCGCCCGGAGGGCAAGCCCATGGCGGGGCTGTGGGAGTTCCCCGGCGGCAAGATCGAGCAGGGCGAAACGCCGGAGGAAGCGCTGATCCGCGAGCTACGCGAGGAACTGGGGATCGATACCTTCGCCGCGTGCCTCGCCCCCGCGACATTCGCGAGCGAGGCGCTGGGCGATCGTCATCTGCTGCTGCTGCTCTACATCTGCCGCAAATGGCGCGGCACCCCCAGGCCGCTGGAAGGCGGCGCTTTGCGCTGGGTGCGCCCGCTCGAACTGCACGGCCTGCCGATGCCGCCTGCCGATCGGCCGCTGATCGGGCTGCTCGAAGCGCTGATATAGGGCGCGCCGCAGAATGACGTCGGTTGCCTACCGCCGCGCTTTCCCCAGCGCGTTGGCGAGCGAGACGGTGGCGGATCCGCGCCGCGCGGGCTGGGGCTGATCGGGGCCGGGCGACCAGCCGGTCATGAATACGAATTCGAACCGTTCGCGCACGCGCCCATCCGCATCGGCCGTGCCCATGAAAGCCTCGGCCACGGCGGCGAGGCGCGCGCGGCCGAGCCAGGGGGGGCGCTGGCCGGCGAGGACGTTGGTCGCCGCCATGCCGCGCAGATCGGCCATCAGCCGCAGCGGATCGCCGTAGCCGACGTCGATCTGCTCGCTATCGGCAACGGTGAGGACGAAACCGGCCCGCACCAGCAGATTGCCCGCCGCGCGGACATCGACCTGCGGATGAATACGCTGCGGAACGCCGTCGCCCATCGCATCGTCGGCGGCGAGCAAGGCGTTTCTCAGCTTCGGCAGGCTCCCGGCGCCGACGAAGCCGGCCAGGAACAGCCCGTCCGGCCTCAGCGCACGGCGGCATTGAATCAGCGCGCCGGGCAGATCGTTGACGGTATCGAGCGCGCCCGCCGACACGATCAGATCGAAACTGACGGGCTCGAACGGCAGGCGGTCCTCATCGCACTGGACACCGCCCACGGCTTCGGTGAAACGCGCGCCGGCATCGCATGCCACCACCTCCATGCCCCGTTCCGTCAGCGCGCGTGTGAGCGATCCGTCGGCGCAGCCGAGATCGAGTGCCCGCGCCATCGGCCGTGTGACAATGTCCAGCCGCTCGAGCAGCCCCTCAACGATCCTGTCACGCAGGAAGGCGTGATCGGCGAAGCGCGGCGCGGCGCGATCGCGGCGGATGGCGCGCAGGCGGCGATCGAAAATCTCGGCATTGTCCACGGTGGCGGGGCTTGTGCGCGCATGTGCGACGCAGGACAAGGGCAGCGATGATCCGCCTGTTCGCTCGCCTGCATACGCTTGCCTCTCCGATCCTCACTTATGCCTTGCCCGCGCGATGCCCAGGCTGCGGCGTGATCGTGCAAGAGGACCACAGCTTCTGCCTCGCCTGCTGGCAGGCGCTCGATTTCCTGGGTGGACCGGCCTGTTCGGTCTGTGGCGAGCCGCTGGCGCTGGCGTTCCACGACGATGCACGCTGCGGCGCCTGCCTTGCCGATCCGCCCGCTTACGATCATGTACGCGCGGCCGTCGCGTACGGCCCGATCGCGCGCGCGCTGGCGCTCAAACTCAAATATGGGCGGCGGCCCGGTATCGCCACGACGATGGCGCGCCATATGCGCCGCGCATCGGGCGACATGCTGCGCGATACGTTGCTGGCGCCGGTGCCGCTCCACCGCGGGCGGCTATGGGCGCGGGGGTACAATCAGGCGGCGTTGATCGCTCGCGCGCTGGTCCGGCTGGGGGAAGGCGAACTGGCGCTCGATCTGGTGGAGCGCCGGCGCGCCACACCGATGCTGCGCGGACTGGGGCGTTCGGCACGGGCGCGAGCCGTCGCGGGTGCCTTCACCGTCGATTCGCGCCGGCGGGCAGGGCTGAAGGGGCGCCGCATCGTCCTGATCGACGATGTCTATACGACCGGCGCCACGGTGAAGGCATGCGCGCGCGCACTCAAGCGGGCCGGCGCCGCGCGCGTGGACGTGCTGTGCTGGGCACGCGTGGTGCGCGATAGTGACACTATGCGTTGACAGAGACGGGTGGCGAACACAGATCGGGGGGCCAATGTGGAGCGCATGATGGCGAAGGTAGAAATCTATACGAAGATGCTCTGCCCTTATTGCACCCGCGCCAAGCGGTTGCTGGCCCAAAAGGGCGTTGCTTTCGAGGAATATGATATAACCATGGGCGGCCCGAAGCGGGCCGAAATGCTGGAGCGCGCCCGCGGCGGCAGCACCGTGCCGCAGATCTTCATCGACGGCGCCCATATCGGCGGTTCGGACGATCTTGCAGCGCTGGAGCGCGCGGGCAAGCTTGACCCCCTGCTCGGCGGCTGAATGCGCGCAGCCATCCTTCAGATCTGCACCGGCGTCGATCCGCTGCTCAATGCCCGCGCCTTGGTCGAGGCGGTCGAGCGTGCGGCGGGCGAGGGGGCGGACATGCTGTTCACGCCCGAAATGTCCGGTCTGCTCGATCGTGATCGGGGGCGCTCGGCTGCCAATATCGTGGCCGAGGAAGAGACGGTTGCGCTTGCCGCGGTACGCGAAGCGGCGGCGAAACATGGGCTCTGGGTGCATCTCGGCTCGTTGGCGGTTCGTGCCGGTGGGGAGGAGGCACGCTACGCCAATCGCGGCTTCGTCATCGACGGTAGCGGGGCGATCCGGGCCTGTTACGATAAGATACACCTGTTCGACGTCGATTTGCCCACGGGCGAGAGCTGGCGCGAATCCGCTGTCTACGTACCGGGCACGCGCGCGGTGGCGGTCGATACCCCGTGGGGGCGGCTGGGCCTGTCCATCTGCTACGATCTGCGCTTTCCCGATCTTTATCGGGCGCTATCGGACGCCGGCGCGGTGATGATCGCCGTTCCCGCCGCCTTCACCGTGCCGACGGGCCGCGCGCACTGGCATGTTCTGCTGCGCGCCCGGGCGATCGAGGCGGCCGCATTCGTCATCGCCGCCGCCCAGGCCGGTCATCATGCCGACGGGCGCGCCACGTTCGGACACTCGCTAGCGATCGATCCGTGGGGCGATGTGTTGGCCGATATGGGAGAAGGAGAGGGGCTTTCCGTGGTGGAACTGGATCCGGCGCGCCTTGCGGACGTGCGTGCCCGCATTCCGGCGCTGGCGCATCGCCGCACGATCAGCCCGGTCGAGGTGATGGCATGATCGTGTTCGATCTCTCCTGCCGGCAGGGCCATGTGTTCGAGGCGTGGTTCGGCTCCACCGATGATTATGAGGAGCAGCGGGGGCGCGGCCTCGTGAACTGCCCGATCTGCGGCGATGGCGATGTGGCCAAGGCCGTGATGGCGCCCAATGTTGCGCCCAAGGGCAACAGCGCGGCCGCTCCCGTCCCGATGCGGGGCGGCACGCCCGCGCCCGAGGAGGTGAAGGCGCTGCTTGCCGCGCTCGCGCGTGCGCAGGCCAAGGCGCTCGAAGGCTCGGAGCACGTCGGCGGCCGGATCGCCACGGAAGCGCGCGCGATCCACGTCGGCGACGCTCCCGAACGCCCGATCCACGGCCAGGCGACACCCGCTGAGGCCAAGGCGCTGATTGAGGACGGCGTCCCGGTCGCGCCCCTGCCACTCCCGATCGTCCCGCCCGACGCCAGCCATTGAGCGGCGGTGGGGCGGCATGAACGCATGGTGCCCCCGGAGAGACTCGAACTCCCGACCTGCGGTTTAGGAAACCGTCGCTCTGTCCTGCTGAGCTACGGGGGCAGTGCCTGCGCTGGTAAGCGGCAGCATCTGGAGCGTCAATCTCCAGGAATCCTCGTCTTTTGTTCCCAACTCCATCGCTGAGTGGCGGGCTGCTTCGGGAGGGCCGCGCGTGTCGCGGCCAACCTTGGCTCTTTCACATCTATATTCCTAGAAATATAGAGCTCCGGCATTTTCGGGAGGATTCGGGTTTGGACAAGAGGTTCTGGGGCAGTCTTTGCGTGCTGCCGGTGCTGGGGTGGGCGTCCGCCGGCCATGCGCAGGAGCGGGACATCGTCATCAACGGACTGCTGCCCGCCGGTGACGATACCTATCGGGCGCCGCCGGTAGAGGTGGGGCCGCTCGGCAGCCGGCAGCTGCTGGATACACCTTATTCGATCAGTGTCGTTCCGGTGAACCTTGCCGAAAATCAGCAACTCCAGAATGTGCGTGAACTGTTTCGCTACATTCCTTCCGTGCAGGGCGAAAATATCCGGCCGCAGTCCCGGGGCATGCAGGCGGGCGTCGTCCAGAATACGCGGATCGATGGCCTCAATATCGCCGCCACCACCGATTATGCGATCGAGCAGTTCGAGCGGGTCGAGGTGCTGAACGGACTTGCCGGCGCGCTCTATGGCCCGGCGAGCCCGGCCGGCACCTTCAATTACGTGCTCAAACGACCGACCAGCCAACCGCTGACCGCGCTCAAGTTCGGCTATACCAGCGACGGCAATGTCCTGGCGCATGCCGATCTCAGCCGCCGCGCCGGGCCGGGCGGGATGTTCGGCGCGCGTGTCAACCTGTTGAGCCAGGACGGTGAGAGCTATTCCGACGCCAGCAACATGCGCCGCAGGCTGGTGAGCGGCGCGTTCGATGTCCGGCCGGCGGGCGGCACACGGATCGAGGTGAACGGCAGCTATTATCGCTACACCGCGACAGGCTTTCCCGGCAATTTCGCGTTTGCAAGCGGGGTCGCCTTTCCGACGCTTGATCCCAGGCTGAAGGGCCTTGGCTATGACTGGGCGGGGGACGACAACACCACGTTCCTCGCCAGCGGCCGCCTGTTTCAGGAAATCGGCAGCGATTGGCGCTTCAGCGGCGGCGTTCTTTATATGAGCAACGATCGCGCCTCGACGATGCCGACGCTGACGATCATCGACAATGCCGGCGATTATACCGCCACGACCGTGAACACGACCTTCAGTTTCGATCGCGTGCTCAGCAACAACGCCACCTTGCGCGGCAATGTCGACATCGGCGGCATCGGCAACGAGCTTTTCATCGGGACGACGGGATTCGTGTGGAAGCGCTATACGCCGTTCCATACCGGCAAGATCACGCTCGGCACCGGCAATCTTGCCGATCCCACGCTGTTCGGCCGGCCGGCGCTGCCCGATTTCAAGGATCGCTATCACGCCCAGACGACGCGGCAGCAGGCGATCACGTTCGGCGATACGATCGCGCTTACCCGGCAATTCTCGGTGCTCGTCGCCGCGAGCCAGAGCTGGATCAGCGCGCGCAACATCAGCAAGACGGGCGCCGTCACCTCGCGCTACGAGGATGACGGGATCAGCCCGACGGCGAGCGTGATGTTCAAGCCGCGCGCCAACATGACGGCCTATGTCACTTATGCGAGCAGCCTGCAGCAGGGGGATTCAGCGCCCGCCACCGCCGCCAATGCGGGCGAGGCGCTGGCGCCCTACCGCAGCACGCAGTGGGAGGTGGGCTACAAGTTCAGCCTCGATCGCATCCAGTTCGCGCTCGCGGCGTATCGGATCAAGCGGCCTTACGCATATGTCGGCGCCGACAACGTCTTTCGCGTGCAGGCGCACCAGCGCAATCGCGGGGTCGAGTTCACGGCGAACGGTCGCGTGACGCGCGATCTCAACCTGTTCGGGGGCATCTCCATCCTGGATCCGACTCTTCTGGATACCGGATCGGTGCTGACCAACGACAAACGGATCCTCGGCCTGCCCAAGCTGGCGTTCAACCTGCTCGCCGAATATCGCCTGCCGATGCTGCCGCAACTCACCGTGACCGCCGATGTCGGCCATGTCGGCGATCGACCGGGCAATTTCAGCAATACCACGATGGTGGATGGCTACACGACCGTCGATCTCGGCCTGCGCTATCAGCTTGCGCTGCACGGACAGGTGCTCGCCTTCCGGCTGGGCGTCGATAATGTGTTCGACGAGCGTTACTGGGCGAACGTCGCGCCGACCGGGCAGAATGGATATAACAGCGTCGATAACGGCACCGGCCTGCTCGGCGCGCCGCGCACCGTGCGGCTGCAGGTGCAGGTGGCGCTGTGAGGGGGCTCCTCGCCATGGCGCTCGCCCTCACGGCAGGGCATGCCGTGCTGGCGGCTGAGCCGGTCCAGCCGCCGCTGATGGTCTATGCGGCGGGCAGCGCCACGGGTGTGCTGGGAGCGATGCTGAAGCGCTATACCGCCGAAACGGGGCAGCAAACGGCCCTTCAGACGGGGCCGGCCGGCCTGATGCGCGGCAAGATCGAACGCGGCGCCGCTGTCGATCTGTTCGTTTCGGCAAACATGGAGCATCCCGAGCAGCTACGTGCCGAGGGCAAAGCGGGCGCGACGATGGTGTTCGCGCGCAATCGCCTCTGCGTATCGGCGCTGCATGAGGTTGGTCTGACGCGCGCCAACATGCTCTCCCGGCTGCTCGATCCCAAGGTTCGCATCGGCACTTCCACGCCCAAGGCCGATCCCGGGGGCGATTATGCGCGGCTCCTGTTCGAGCGCGCCGATGGCGTGAAGCCGGGTGCCACCGCGATCCTTTTGGCCAAGGCCGAACAGATCGTCGGCGGCCGGATCGAGGCGGCACCGGCCAAGCCCATCAACGCGCGCGACGGATTGATCGCGCACGGGGTCGATGTCTCGATCGGCTATTGCAGCTCGCGATCCACGGTAGCCGATACGAGCGTCGACAAGATCGAGGTTCCGGCGGCGCTGGCGGTGCCCGTCGTGTATGGGATGACCGTGCTGACGACGTCCGGCGATGCCCGCCGCGAGGCTGCGGCCCGCCGGCTTGCGCGATATCTGCGCAGCCCCGAGGGACAGGCGATGCTGGCGCCCTACGGCTTCAGAAGGGCGGACGGCAATTGAGCGCGCGCGGTCAGTTCCCGCATTGCGGCGGCAGCTTCACCGGAGCGTCCGTCTTGGTCGCCCATACGCCGCGCGTGATGCTGTAAGCGCGACCGGCGCGGATGTTGCTGAGCGTCTTGCACCCGATCGACGCCGCGAACGCCTCGATCGGCACATTCTTGGATTGCGCGACCTGGGTATAGCCCTCGCGGCGCTTGATGTTGATCGCGTCGACCTTCGCCTTCAGCGTGGGCGAGGGCGGGCGCACGAAGCCGAGATAGCCGTCAGCCTGCTCGCCGACGGCACCGGCGTTCATCGCGGTTTCGACTTCGCTATCCATCTGCGCGATCGCGGGCACAGCCGCGATCAGGGCAAGGCCCGTGGCGGCGGCAAGGGAGAGGCGGATGATCTTGCTCATTGGGGAAAGAGATCCGGGTTGTTGGAGATGAAGTCCTCGGCGTCCTTCTTCAGGCTTACCACAACCTCCTGCTTTACGTTGATGTTGAGGTTGATCTCGATCGGCTTTTCCGGCGTCTTCACCGTCACGCATCCGCCGAGCAGCAGGGAAAGAGCGATTGCCGGTATGAAAGTACGAAGCATGCTCCCGTGGCTTGCATCCCTGCCGCCTGTCGTCAAGCGATGGCTGTTCATGGCACGGCTGCGCTGTCGGCAGGCTGAACGGCGGCCGGTCGCTGCCCGGGCTGGAGCAGCAGAGCGGGATTGACGTAGCTGCGCGCGGAGCCGACCAGGCCGCGGAACGGCGCCTGGATCTGGATATTGAAGCGGAACGGCAGGTTGCGGATCATGCGCGCGACCAATCCGCTTTCGCCGGTGGCCTGCCGCACGCCGTCGAACCGTACACGCGTGATGATCTCACCGTCGAGATTGCCGCCGAGCGCGATCTCAAGCCCCGAATAGCGAATCTTCTTCAGCGCATCGAAGGCGAGCTTCCCCATCGTGCCCAGATCGGCGTTGGTGAGGTTGCCGACATAAGCGAGCGTGCCGGGGCCGCGCGCGGTGAGCGTTCCGTTCTCGATCCGGCCGCCGGTCTGCCCGAAGATCATCGGCAATTGCCCGTCGAACGTGCCGGTCGCGGAGATGTTCGGGAAATCGAGTTGCTGGATGAAGGCTGCGGCATCGAGCGCGGCGATCCGGAAGGTAAGACGACGTTCCGCCGCCTGCGCGAAATCGAGCGTGGTGGGATCAAGCGTGAGCGTTCCGCCGGCAAACGGCCAGCGCGCATCCTCCACCATGACGCGATTGCCGCCGATCAGGCGATAATGGACCACACCGTTGGTCACCTCGACGCCCGGGTTGATGACGGCGATGCGCGCCTCCTGATGGGGCGCGGTGACAAGGCCGAGCAGATCGGTGAAATGGATCGTACCGGAAAGGCCGGTGACGGGGCCGAACGCGGCGGCGAGGTCCACCCGATCCGTATCGAACGTGCCGGAACTGGTGATGCCGGCGGGGCTCCAGTCGATCCTTCCCTGTCCCCGCACCGTGCCGGCGACGTTGGCGACGATGCCGAGCGTCAAGGGCGTCAGCATTTCGGGCTGGAGCCGCTTGAGCTGGAAGGGGATGCCGGGAACCGCGAGGACCGCATGACCGGTTGCGTCCGCCAGATCGTGGCGGAGCGTAACCTGCGCGATGGTGGGATCGTGCCCCGGCGCCTTTAGGCTGGCGGTGGCGTCGATCACGCCCTCGCGCAGGGAAAGCGCAACGTCTTGCGAGACGAGCGGCAGGAATCGCGGCGACGGCGCGCGGTCGGCCACCTGCAACGCGCCCTTGAGGTGGAGCGCGCCCTGCGCGAGCCGCCAGTCGCCCGTCGCGCCGGAGAGAGCGAGGGGGACGGCACCGATCGCGCCGGCTGCATCGGCAAACTTTCCGCTCAGCCCGGCGGACGTAAACGTGCCGCTTATCGTGCCTATAGAAAGGTGGGTCGGATCATCGCCGGTCCCGAGCGATGCGTTCGCATGATCGGCAGCGAAGCCCGTGCTCGAAAGGCGCAGCGCTGCGGCCCGCAAGGTCAGCGGCGATGCGCCGGAATGACCCGTCAGCCTGACATTGCGCGCCTCGGCGGCGATACGGAGCGCGCCTGCTCCCGAGCGCGCGATGACAGGCGCGCCGCAGACCGTCACATGGCCCGGATCGAGCGCCAGCGCGCTGATGCGCAGGCGGCGAAAGCGAACCGGGTTGCAGCCGGTGCCGATCCGGAATGCACCATCGCGGCGGATAGTGCCGGAGAGCGGCAGAACGAGCCCTTCGATCGATCCGTCTCCGATTGGTCCGCTCAGCGTGGCGACCGTATCGAATTGCGCGGTGCCGTTCGCTATCGCGATGCGCGCGGGCGTGAGGGCGAGCGAGGCCCGCCCCGCACGATAGGGCTCCGTCCGCACCACGGCGTGGATGGCGGCCTGTCCCTGCGTCTGCTCGACATGTGCTTCCATGCTGGGAAGGGCATCGCCGGCAATGTGTCCATCCACCGTCCAGCCCGCGTTGCGGCTGGTGAATGTGCCGGAGAGCGCCGCGCTGGCTCCATCGCCTGAGCGGATCGTTGCCCCGTCGATGCGCAGCGATTGGGTTGCGCCCAGCGACAGAGAGAGGGGGATATCGGCCTCCGTCCCCGCTGCGATGGCGCCGATCCTGCGGCCAAGCTGTTCGGCCAGCGGGCCGAGCGGGGAGGCGCCGGCCGCGGAGAACGCGCTGCGAATGGCGGCGCGAAGACGGGGCGTTGCCGTTGCCCGGTGCAAGGCGAGCCGGCCCCTGAATCCAGCGGCGTTCCTATCGATCCGATAAGCGCCATTCAGCGACAGGGATCGCGCGCCCCCCATGGGTGTGTTCACCTTGAGGAGAGCGAGATTTGCGGAGCCCCGCAGCGGCTTGCCGCCATCGAGGCGGACATCGCCGCGCAATGCGCCGAACCTGACGCGGCCCCATTCGCCGCCGAACCCGGCGCTGGCGATCGTCCCGCTGGCCCCATCGAATCTCGGCGTAAGGCGCAGATCGAGATCGGACTTTCCGCGTCCCAGACTCAGCGATTGCGGAGCGCAGGTTGCGCCATCGATGGCGATCGGCCCTTGCAGGCGCGGCCTGTGGGCTGTCGTCGTCACGGAGAGGCGCGCGGTCATTCGGCGGATGTGGCAGCCCGAAACTGTCAAAGCGGGCGCATCGGCACGGATCAGGCCATGAAAGTCCCTCGCCGGATTGCCGCTGCCTTCTATTGCGATATCGGCCGTGCCCTGCGGCATCGTCAGCCTCGCGCGGCTATCCTGCAGGGTGACGCGCATATCCGGCAGGAGCGGGCCGCCGCCAGGCGACCGGGGCAGGAGCCGATCGATCGCGCCGAGCGAGAGGCGGCCGTCACGCCATTGCGCGGCCAGCCTCCCGCCCTCGATCTTGATGGCGCTCAAGGCGGGCAGGCCGAAGCGATAGCGCCATTGCAACGTGATCCGCCGCCCCGCGAAATCGGGATGGGCCGGATCGCCCAGGCGCACATCCTCGATCACCTGCTCGAACGGGCCGAGCGCCGTGATGCGGTAGCGCCCGGCAACGCCCGCGGCCGCCAGCTCGCGATCGACGAAATGGGCCGCGAAATGGCGGCGATCGGCCCAGCCTATGCCCAGCAGCACGGCGATGGATGCGGTCATCCCGGCGAGCACGCTCCGCCGCCGCCATCGCCGCTTATGCTGTGCCGTCTCGCTCACCGCAGAGACACTTGGCCGAGACGCCGGTTGCCTGCAACCTGTCGGCCGTCACGATGCGCAGGCAAGGGAGCGCATTCCCGGCGGGCGCGGACGTTCAGTCATCCTCGTCCTCGTAATGGGCAAGAGCGAGCGCCCGCGCCTTGATCTGGTGCGTCGCGCACCAATGGACCAGCGCATCCTCGCGGCCGTGCGTCACCCACACTTCGGACGGCGCGATCTCGGTCAGCGTTCCGGTGAGTTCGTCCCAGTCGGCATGATCGGAAACGACGAGCGGCAGCTCGACATTGCGCTGACGGGCGCGCTGGCGCACCCGCATCCAGCCTGATGCCATCGCCGTGATCGGATCGGGCAGGCGGCGCGACCAGCGATCGTTGAGAGCGCCCGGCGGGCACAGCACCACCGCGCCCTTCATCTCCGCCGCCGGCCGATCGGTGGCGGGCAAAAGCGTACCGAGATCGATGCCGAAAGTCCGGTAGAGATCGCACAAACGCTGCAATGCGCCGTGGATGTAGATCGGATCGTGATGGCCATGCGCGCGCATCTCCATGATCATCCGCTGCGCCTTGCCGAGCGCATAGGCGCCGACGAGCACGCATCGATCCGGATTGGCGTGGAGCGCCTCCAGCAGGCGATCCACCTCCGATCCGGTATCGGGATGGCGGAAGACGGGCAGGCCGAACGTCGCCTCCGTGATGAAGATATCGCACGGCACCGGCTCGAACAGTGCGCAGGTGGGATCGGGCCGTCGCTTGTAATCGCCGGAAACGACGATGCGCTCGCCCGCATGCTCCAGCACGATCTGGGCCGAGCCGAGGACGTGTCCCGCTGGCACGAAGCGCACGGTGATCCCCGCGAGCGCGATGCTTTCCCCGTACGCCATCGCCTGGCCGTTCTGCGGCCCGTAGCGGCATTCCATGATGGCGAGCGTCTCACGCGTGGCCAGAACGGTGCCATGGCCGCCGCGCGCATGATCGGCATGGCCATGGGTGACGAGCGCGCGGGCCTGCGGCGTCGACGGATCGATCCACGCGTCCGCCGCCGGCAGATAAAGCCCCTGGGGCTGCGGATCGATCCAGGCGCCGGGGCGAGACATAGGTTCAATATGACCGGCAACGCCGGGAGGTTCCACCGG
>Ga0164242_10002387_pt1 | contig 21747 bp, 22 predicted proteins | sample OricomgcompostMG_FD_108783 | JGI IMG/M metagenome (GOLD analysis project Ga0164242, IMG submission 108783) | Miracle-Growth compost microbial communities from Emeryville, California, USA - Original compost - Miracle growth compost (MG) ... | reverse complement strand
TGGTGATGACCAGGACTTGCTACAGAAAATATCCTTAAATACAGATCACCCCATGCGGTCTCAGCAATTGCCGCTCTAACAATACGGGTATCTGTTGGACAGCATTCTTCAAGTAAGGGAGAAACTTCAATATAGCACTCTGGATGCTCTTTGAGCTCTTTAGCATCGACTACAACAGGTTCCAGATATTTATCAATGAGCTTAGCTCTCTGCCTTTGCCAGAGCCTATCGTAATTGCGATTAATCCTTCGTAAGAACTCTTTTAATACCTTAGCAAACCCTATCGCAAGACGTAGTCCGATTTCCTTTAAGATTTCTTTAACCATACTAGACAGCTACTTCGTATTTAATAAAGCTATCTGGATCATAACCTTCAAGAATAAAGTCTTCTACCTTAAACTCAAAGAGATCTCGACACTCTGGATTAATCCTTAGTTTAGGAAGTTCCTTAGGAGGGCGTTCTAGTTGCTTTTTTACACCCTCTAGCTGGTTAAGGTAGATATGCATATCCCCAAAAGTATGCACGAATTCACCAGTTTGCATATTTAAACAATGTGCAATCATGGCGGTTAAAAGACAATACGATGTGATGTTATACGGTACGCCTAAAGGGGTATCCGCACTCTTTAATATTCAATAATGTTCGTTAGACATTACTCTGCTTATTTAAAAACAGCTTATACTCACGTATAAGAATAGACCATATCACGATCTCTAATGGATAGAGATCCTCTCCCATTTCGCTTTAAAGGTTTTTATAACGATATCCGTTTCAATATCGTAACCTACCACTAGGCGCTACTCTACTTGGTTATAGAACTAGGTTCTACCCTTTCGATGGTCGTTGGACATTTATCAATACTTTTATATTCATTGAACTTGGGATTTTTACTTTTAACTCTATAAGCAACTGTAGGAACAGAAATACCTAGTTGACGACTAGCATCGGTAACTGAATTATATTGCACACCATCAATAGTTATTGGTTTGGTATTAGGTGGTAACTTACCTTTATTCAGTTGACGCAGTTTTTCTTTCGTCTCTTCTGTGTGTTTCCTGCCATAGAAAGGGTTTTCTTCTTTCGTAAATCTACCTTTTCTAGCTTCAGATAGCTTTTGTTTTTGTTCGCTAGATAAAGGCACGCCTTTCATTGGGTGTCCGAATTGTTTATAACGTTCTTTTACTTTCTCGGCCATTATTTTTTTAGTTTCAATGCCATGTTTTTTTCCGAACATGCCATTTTGATCACCAGGTTTACCATAAATTTTTTTACGTTCTTCTGGACCTAAGTCGGAATAACGTTTTTCTAAAGAATTTTTCATGTTAGCAATGATTTCTTTACGTTTTGGATTTCTAGTTAGATTATCGCCACCAGAAACACCTAAAGAAATATTAGTCATTGAACTATCATTACGAAAAAGACGAATGTATTCTTCTTCTCTTTCTCTGGCTTCTTCTATTGTATCTAATTCTTCTGTTTCGATAGTTAAATTACTAGGTTCTTTATTCCAGATTTGTTGTAATAAACAGTTGTGGTGAGAACCTTGTCTCAACTCACGAAGATGTCTGTGTATTCTATCTTCAATATGTTGAGTACTGCCAACATAGATGTATGGTTTACCATCTAATGATAAAGTTAACCGATAAAAATAAGGCATTAGATATTCCTTTTATTTAACTCATAATATTAAAAGGTATACCTAATAGAAGTTCTAATTTATATTATAAAAGTACTGAATTTAGTAACGGATTGTCTCTGTAAAAGAGAGATCCCCGTTTTAGGGAAAGTTATTCGATACTACTCACGTAGTAAAGGCGCAGGCTATCAACGCTGATACAGTTGACTGTTTAAACGCTGGGTTGGAATACCGGCCATTCCCAATACTTGTTCTAGTTGATTTAAGACTACGGTTGTTAAACCTAATTGCTGCGTCACTTCATCAAACAGTAGAAAACCTTTATAGTTCTCAGCGGTCAATCTTGTATCACCAACAACAAGATCAAAGTTATCACCACTAAAATAAATTTCGATACGTTCTTGGAGAGTTAATTCTTCAACATGAAGTTGGAATAATGCGTGACAACTAGCGAGTACCGCTTTACCGTTCAGTATATTTTCTTCATGAGTTTTCGATTCATCAGGTAAAACCTCAGGGTTCCAAGCTGATAGAATGTGTCGCCTAGAGTACGGATGTGTAACAAGATTACTCATCAATTCTTTTAATTGATCGACGATTCTTCCGTCACTACATTCCCAATGCCTCCAACAGGCCGAATAGACAGGTCCTAGAGCTCCTTTTTCAGCTAATAGCAGTTTATATCTCTGTGACGTAAACCCCCAATCAGCATAAAGTTGTACTCGTTTTTCGTAATCTTTTTCTTGAAGAATTTCTACGTGCTCAGCATTATTAAAAGGCACGTCTTCATTAGGATATTTTTTCTTATTACGAAACGGGTTACCTTCCATGCAATGTATCGTTGCAGAATGGTTTAGTTCCATTAAATGGTTTTCATTAATCCCTTCTTCGGTTTTACCCCAGCCTACCGGGATATCTTCCTTTAAAGCCCAAGGTTTCCAGATATTGACTCCTTGGTTCTCCAGAGTAGTACTATTGGTATCTCCAGAGATAAACCAAAGGAGCTCTTTTAGTACTGCATCGAAATTGACTTTCTTGGTTGTCAGAATAGGAAAAGCGTTCAAATCAACTTTAAAACGCATCTGATAGCCAAAGACCCCGATAGTAGAACCAGCACGGGATTGCCTAATTCTTCCGTTTTCTAAAATGTATTGCAAAGCATCGAGATACTGTCGCACGTTAAATTTCCTTTGTATTTAATCTAGCATGGATAAGACACGAGTAAGTGTCGCTTGAGTAGACTCTATCGTGGTCATTGTATCGATACGCCAAGTGGGTATATCGAAATAGTTTTCTTCGATGATTTTTTCATACCCCTCAAAACAACGCTTACGAAATTCCAGTGCTTCAGCGTTAAGCCTATTGAATTCTTTATTTCTTTTTTCTATTCTTTCTAAAGATGCTTCAAGGCTTACATCAAAGAAGAACAGGTAATCAGGTTTAACATCTGCTAGAGCCACAGGAAAAAGTTTCTCGAAGATATCCTTTAATTGTCTACCATAGCCCTGGTAAGCGTAAGTGCTGATATAGAAACGATCACACAAGACGGTAAAGCCTGCTTCTAAAGCTGGTTTAATGCCTGCGTCGTAGAGTTGTCTGATACTCGCTAAATAAAGCATCATTTCGGTATAGGCCGAGAACTCTTCACCTGCGTAATCTGAACCAACGAGAATGCGACGAATATCTTCAGCAATAACCGTACCACCTGGAGCTCTGAAAGTCTTTACCTTTCTTCCCCTTAGTGTTAAGACTTTTTCCATGTATTCGATATGCGTGGTCTTACCTGCTCCATCAGGACCTTCACAAACCAAAAATATACCTTTACCGTTCTTTGATTTCATTTCACTAACCTTAAAGCTGGAGTTTTCACTTTTTCAGGATTACGAATCTCAGGCAGTATATTGTTAAGTAGATTACGCAAAATGAAAACATTGGTTTTAGTATTACGATCTAGATGGATATAGTCTTCAGGAATAGCCTTATGATAAATGATTCCATACGCCGTAAAATACTGTCTAAAGAGATAGATCTGGGAGGTGATCTGTTCTTCACCAGGATCAACGATACCTAATTCTTCTACAAGGTACTGAACTGCTAGAAAATCAATAGGAATAAAAGCTTGATTAATAACCATCTTCGTATAAAGACGGTCTGTATAACCTAAAAACAAAAGTAGATCTTTATTATAGTCGACATTTTTATCTACACTTTCTTTACCTAACTGGCTCTCATCAATAAACTCTAGATTAAGTAAAGACTGATAGAAGTTATATAAGCCGAGCGTCTTTTCATCGATGAGTTTAAGAAAAGGAGGAAGTGGTTGATCGTAGATTGCAGCCTTTAAGGTATATAACCGTTTTTCCTCTAAACTCACGTTTTTCTCGTTTAGCTCATACTTGAGCATGAGAATATTGGTTTCTTCTTCTCGAATAGGACTGAGTTCTTTCTTATGGTATTTAGGATAGGTGACTTCTGTATAATCAAATAAATCCCTAGCAATGATAATTTCTTCTTTGATTGTGGGGGCGTAGAAAACCTGTCTTTCCTGGTTTTGCACTAGAAAGAATCGATTGATGAGACGTTGGATAGATTGAGTTAGTATCTTTTTCATAAGCGTCTTTGGGTGTATGAGCCATTGATTAAACAAAAAATTAAAGTAGCTAGTAAAAAGAAAATGCGGCATAAGAGAGACTGGTGGAATAGTTTCACCACCAGTCTCTAGAATATTCGTTTTAATCTTCTTTCGTTTCGTTCATAGCCAGTAAAAAATACGCTCCATGCATAAGAAGAATAAACGATAGATTAAAGCTAATCACAATAATCGCTTTATTCCACTGCATGAAGTAAAAGAGCAACAACAATAATACCGAACATACTACTTGTGTGAGTAAAGAGATACTCTTACTGTTGGAGATAAGTCTACAAAAGACCGAGTACACATCTCCACACTCCTTATGCTTACCGAATAGACCCCGGTATAATGAATAGAGCATAAAGACTGAAATAGCAATATAAAATACGAGAAAAATATGCTCTAACATGATTCTAGCATCCTTTGTCCTTTTTAAAACTAAATTTTGATGATTCACTACAAAACGGATTTCTCGCCTTATTTTGTGATACCCGTTTTAAACATCTAGTTTTAAAAGAAAAATCATGAATAGTCGTTACATCCCGATAGAATGTAAAGAATTCCCCAGTTGGTTTGAAATCCCAGGCTTCTCACGTTATTGTGCAAATGCCAAAGGTCATATTTTAAATAAGAAAACTAAAAACTTCTCTACTGGTGGTAGAGCAGGTCGATATTTAAAAGTCTCGGCTTACGCTGATGGTAAAGATAGAGCAGGGTTGTATTATGTGCACGTCTTAGTGTGTCGAGCTTTCCATGGGTTAGGAGAGCTTGGTCAAGTGGTCATGCATAAAGATAATAATCGATCGAATAATAAACCCATGAATTTAAAATGGGGTAGTCAATCCGATAACATCATCCAGGTCTATAGAGACGGTCTAAAATTCTCTCACAAGTACGCCTATGTTGGAGAATCTTTACCTAGTTATCTACAATGGCCAGGTATATCGACTAGTACTGAAGATACCAGAGACTGCGTCTTAGTCAATCACTACGCGATTAGCTTATTGGATTATAGTTATAATTCGAAAGAGTTAGAGATTGAATTTAAAGATGGTCAGATTCTACAATATAACAATATCTCTAAAGAAACGTTTGAAGAATTTGCCACAAGTGACTCTATTCACCACTACTATCATCACAACATTAAAAACGTGTATAAAATTCATACCGTTTTTTAGTATACCATTATATGGATCATTCAGCCATGATGATTCTTCCTTTGTTGTGAGAGCGTGTGAGAAGTAGTGAGGCCCAGGGATCACCCTGGGCCTTTATGCTGTAATTATTCTTTTTATCCCAGCTTTAGTACTTTCGCTACTTGTTCGCTAGCTTTAACCACGTGAAAGCGTGTATTAACACGATCTACTCTGCCCTTACCTTCTTCACCCAGTATGCGAAAATGTTCTACTGGGGTAAACTGGGTAGTTTGAAACTTTCCTTCTTCAAAGGTCACTTCGTGTACAGTGAGTTCAAAATCCACTTTACGAGTGGGTAGCACCATTGCACCAAAACGCGTAATGATCTCTGGTAGCGCTTTGCGCCCATCGTTAAGTTCTCGACAGCGGGCTTGCTTAAGACTATTGAGTACGAAATTCTTTTGTTCTTCATCGAGCATTTCAGGCATACCGCTGATGATACGCAGCGCAGGTGTTCCACGAAGAAATGCACTGCTCTCTTTGGGTCCACGATCTAGGCACACTGCCTTATTGGTGTTATTCAGATTGTTCTTGACTTCTATTGCATAACGGGTAAGCGTTGCCATGATTGATTCCTTAATTGATTAATAAAGACTTACTTACGGATGTGAAGATAAGCTTGGTTAGTACTTTTACGATGTAGCATATCGTAGAGACTACCCAAAAGTGTATAACAAATAACGAGTATCCCCAAAGCATGGGAGAGTAAAGCGATGAGTGTTCGTCCATCGAAGGGTTCAAATTGAACATCTCCGATAAGTGGTACAAGTCCAATGTAGACGAGACTAGCAATAATCCAAGGTAGACGAATACGAGATACCATGATTAACTTTCCTTTATAAAGAAAAACATTGATTAACAATACCAAAGAACGAGTTCTCTTATTCTACAACATCCTTGTCATGATATATTTTTAAAATTAATTGTAATAAGAAAATACAGCATAATAGAGAGAGGATGAATCCTCTCTCTATGCTTATTATTGACTTTTTTTTCCTGCTCGGTATTGACGGTATAACGTATAGTTCTTATTACGACGATTGTTCATCTCTTGGACTTGTGAGGCAATAGCACTAGGAACGTTTAACCCTTGCTTTTTACCTTCAGTAATGAGCCAATCTAACATGTTATCCGTGTGGTGCACGATATCACGATTGACAAAGAATAAGAAATCCGTGGTACTTTTTACGTAACGTAGGATAATGCCTAACTGGTTTACATATAGAGCTACCGCACTCATACTGGTACGAAGATCTGAGACAAGCTGTTGATTACCTTTAACCCAAAAGTCTCCGTAATCGATATTGCTATCTTTGATACTGAGCTTATTAAGCTTTGTTTCAATCTCAATTAATCGTTTTACTGTATCGAAGACTTGACCTTGCAATTGTTTAATATTGATCTGATGATCGTTATTAAAAAGTCGCACAGCTAGTTCTGCATAGCCAACAGGTTCGGAATAACTCTTTGCTGCCACACTGTCTCGTGTACGATTAATAAGACTCGTGATCTGTCCTAAATCATAAGCCTTGTGATCGACCTGAAGGTACACGGGTTCGCTCGACGCTTTCAGGTTCTTTGCAGCATCGATTCGGCTTGATACCCCGTGCGGATCATTAAACTCTAAGCTAAAAGCATCTTCTAACTGCTTAAGTTTCAAATCCAGTTGCAAGCATGCGTTTTGCATACCCGATGCAATCTCGCAGATCAGTACCGTATAAGGTCCTAGAAAGACAAAATCATGAATAAAGGGATCAATCTGTTTTAACGTGTTATTAACCGGGCCTTCTGGGTTAACTAACATTACTTCCCAGGCAGCACGATGCAGAGGATCTTCTTTGATATTAGGGATAACTTCAGTAACGAAGCTATTGTTTTCTTCTAAGACTTTATTTGTTTCAATGACAAATTGCAGTTGACTTAAAATAGCTTCCCAAGCTCTTGTGTTTCCTTGCTTTTGAATATCAACCTCTTGCTTGGCTTTTTCGTATTCCCTATCGGTAATCTCTTTTTTGTCTTGTCCTAATCCGACAAACCATGCCACCACCTTTTTAATCCACTTCTTAATCGTTTCAATAAGAAGTTTAAATCCAGCACGAATAGAATCAACTAACGATTCAATACTAAATTCTAACTGTGTTGCGGTAGGATCTTTGGTAAAATAGTGGATAGGCTTATCTTTAATTGCTGCACTATAGTTAGCTGCTTCTAGAGCAAGAGCTTGGCTCATCCCACCCGTTGTCGTAATATCTTCTAAGAGATACTGGATACTCTTTAGGTTTGATTCTAGTGTAGCAATGATTTTAGTATCTTCTCTAAGCGTAGGTAATTCTCCTGGCGAAACAGGCTCTTCAAAGAAGTCTTCGTTTTTTAAGAGATCCTCATCGTCTAGAACATCTTCATTTGTTCCAAACATGGTTTAGGCCTCTACGGTTTCATCCATCAAACACAGATCCTTATAGGCTTCAAGAATCTCCATTTTGTACTGATTCACAAAAGCGTGTTGTTCTGGATCAATATAAACACCGACACCCATCATGGTATCAAAGTAACCGTAGGTGGCACTATGATAGGTCTTCACCGCTGAGACGGGGTAAAGTGTGTTATAACGCAGTAACCAGTATTTACGCGTATAGTCTTGAACGACTTTCACATCTAAAACGAGTTGTTCGTTTAAGGGTCCTAAAGTATCTAAGACTTGGGATTTCACATTCATGTTGTAATGATTTTCTAAATCATCCACACAAGACGAAGGAAGTGGTAAGCAGTTAGCAATGTATTGAGCCACTGCAGCGGAGAGCACGCAACGTCTATCTGCGACGTTGGTGACTTTATTAGAAACCTTAGCAGTTAAGGCAGCAAAATTTAAAGACATGTTCTTATCCTAAAAGGGTAAATGTAATTTCAATGGAATAAGATTAGGATTTGATTTCTAGACTCGCTCTAAATCAAACGCCTTAATAAATAGATCGTTTAATGCTAGTTTTTCTAACTGCATCTGTAGCTCTTGCGCTTTAATGCGTTTACGAGGTGTTGAAAATAGCTTATCAGCTAATTGACTCAAAAAAGAAACACGGTTATTGGCTAAACTAATTTTCTCATCGATTAAGAGCAGGTCTTCTCTGGCTTGTTTGCGTAAGCCTTCAGGTAACTTATTATCTTTTAACCGTTGAATGATCTGCATGCGAATTCTTGCTAATCGATCGCCAATTTCATCGTAACGGCTCTTGCCTCTATTTAGACCAATAAGTGTAAAGAGCGAAAGAAAGAAAATTGTTCCTATGACCGGGAAGATCAAAATGGTACCTGTCAGTTCTATCGCTTTAATTAACTCTACAAAGTAAAAAGAAGTAGCACTATGACGCGAGTTAGAACCCAGCTTATCTAAAGCTGTCATTAACGCTCGACCTGCGCCTTGCTTGGTAGCATACTGGTCAGCTAAAAATTCAAATGCTGTCACATCGTACGCTTCACAACCTAATTGGGATGAGGCCTTCTCTTTTAAGCGATCTAAAACTACTACGGATACAGTTTCTTTATTATCGCAGTTAGCCAGTTCTTCGACTTCTAAATCTTTAAGATCTGCTCTATCTTTGATATTCTTTAAAACAATTCGACGTTTTTCAATATTGGCTTCACCAGTATAGACGTCTTGAATATCTTTAAGTGCAAAATTCGTTGTGTAGATCTTACCTATGAAATCAAACAGGGTATAGAGGTGGCCTACTTCATGCAAAATAACTGCTGCTTGCTCTTCTGTCGTAAACTTACTTGACAGTAGTTCATAAGTCAGATACACTTTAGTTTTTAGTTTAGTAAACGCCCCTTCTAGTTTACCTGTATTATAATTGACTGCTGCAATAACTTCAAAGGTTTTACCTGACTTTAAAAATTCAATAGCTTGAGTATTAAATTCTTCGTTATAAAAGGCTGTGTAGGTTTCATTTAATTCCACGTACACGTTGGCCTTAGTGTGGGCATGGATCACCTTAGCAATGGCCTCTTCTTCATTCGATGCCCAGCGATTAATGTTTGGTGTATCATGTTTTAATTGATTTAAGGTCGCCACTAAATCTTTAAAGAAGCTACCGTCTTGCTCTCGGATACCTTCTACGCTTGGGAATAAGCGTTTATACATGTTTTATCCCTTTATTTATGAATTTTACTGACCGTTTTAATGCTGTGTTCAAAGCATCGCGTAATCGGTCTCAATCATAGTGATTTGGCCAGTTAAATCAAAGTGAAAGCCCCATGAAAGACACAGTTTTACCTCCTAAAGAGGATATTTTAGGCTATGAGTGTCGTTTCGTCGTCTTCTGTCAGAATAAGTATAGTGAAGACGATATGCATTTAGTCAAAGAAATTATTCATTTAAAAGATGGACGACAAATCCCACATTTGCGTAAGCTTTATAATTACCAACGCCCTTTTTGGGTCGCTAAGAAAGCCTGCCGTAACTATACCCAACCTAAAGAGTGGGCCAATATTGAAGATTTACGAGAGTTTAAGTCTACGCAATCAAGATTAGGGTTCTCCATTGCTAAAGCACTAGAGAAGCCAGGCTTTACGGGAGATATCCGTAGCCTCTATAAATCTCCGTATTTATACGGTGCAGATATTCTTTCTACTGCTCTTATTAAACAACGCTATATCAAACACTTTCCAGATCTAATCACACCTTACTCTATCGCCTGCTTTGATACCGAAAAAGACATGGCTAAAGGGACTGGTCAGATTAACATGGCGACCATCTCTTTTAAAGAAAGAGTTTTTACAGCCATTGATAAATCGTTCTTTGAAGGCTATACCGATGTTTTAAATCGTCTACAACAAGCGTTGATGAAATATCTCGGCGATTACGTTAAAAAACGCAATATCACCTGGGAAGTCAAACTCGTAGATTCTGATACCGATGTGATTATTTCATGCATGAATAAGATGCATGAATGGAAGCCAGACTTTTTAGCCATTTGGAACATGAACTTTGACGTTCCGCTCATGGTAGAATCTTTAAAGAAAAAGAATATTAATCCGGCCTGGGTGTTTTCTGACCCCAGTATCGAAAATGAGTTTAAATTCTTTCGTTATAAACAAGGACCGAACAAGAAGATCACCGATTCAGGTGTTGTCATGTCACTTAAACCTGCTGAACAGTGGCATACGGTCTACACCCCTTCTTCTTCGTATTTTATTGATGCCATGTGTGTGTATCAGAAGTTACGAATTGCTGAAGGTTCTGAACAGTCCTACGCCTTAGATGCTATTTTGAATAAAGAACTCGGGATACGTAAACTCAAGTTCAAAGAAGCGGAGCATCTAACCAAAGCGGACTGGCATATCTTCATGCAAGAGAAATATCCTTTTGAATACGTGATCTATAATGTATTCGATTGTATTTCTATGGAAGAGTTAGATGAAAAGACTTCGGATCTTCAATTTAGTCTTCCCTTATTCTCAGGTCCTAGCGATTTTGCAAACTTTAAGTCCCAACCTAGACGTTTAGTTGATAACTTACATTTTGTCTGTCTAGATCAGAATAAAGTCATTGGAGTTACTTCTACTGAATTAAAGAGCGATCTCGATACTAAAACAGTACCTGTCTCGGAATTGATCGTAACTCTCGCTCCTACGTTACGTACTCAAGAGGGATTAAAATGTATTGCTGAAAATCCGAATCTTAGAACTAATATCTACACAAATGTAGCTGATTTGGACGTTTCGAGTTCATATCCTTCAAACCAAGCCGTTTTTAACATTAGCAAAGAAACAACGAAAAAAGAATTAATTAGTGTTGAAGGTAAAGAATGGAGTGATGTAAAACTGCAGACAATTAACCTCTCTGGAGGCTACACTAATGCTGTGGAGTTTTGTACAGAATTACTCGATCTTCCTACACTAGATACCCTACTAGATCAATTCAAAGAAGATCAACACCTGGAATAGATAATGGATGATACGACACTAGCTACCACGATTGAAAATACAATCAAGCAGTTTAATAAAACCTTAATTACCCAACAACAGCACTATCAGTTTAGTAAATACAGTAAAGAAGAGCTTATTAAAAACTTCTATACGTTAAATATTCAGTTAGCAGTTAGAGAGCATTTACTACAGTGGTGCGTCTACGATCTCACCATGAATACTAAGGACGTGCTCCTAGTACGCTCAGAAACGGTCTACAACGCGTTAAAACAAAAAGTGAACCCTCTATACTCAGACCTCGATGAAACGGTCACAGAGGCCCTTATAACGCGAATTTACCACTATGGCGATGAGAGTATAAGTATTTATCCTGAAAAGAACTATCGTGTTCTTTGTTTAGACTATACACAGATTCTTTTTAAGACAAAATTACAGAAAAAGACAGTGTACCAATATCTGGCTCAATACTTTCCGAATCTCTCTGTAGTGGTTGGGTTTAATTAATTAAGGGTCATAATAGCCAGGGATTGATTTCCCTGGCTATTATGCTGTATTATTTAACTAACTTATTCGCCACCACCTGCTGGTGCACCTTGGAACTTCCACGTGGAAGGTAACCACGCCAGAGAACCTGCAACGATAGTCAGATCATACCCTGTTTCATCTTCTTCCGTATAGGTAATGTTCTGGACTTCATCAGCGGTCAGATTAAGTCCTAAACCAGTATTGATCGCATCGAGAATATCGTGCGTGGCAAAAGGAAACTCTGCTGGAATCACAACCGTATCTGTTTGCGCATCGGCTAAGACACCGATTTCTAGGCGGGTATAGAAAACAGTATCATTGGCATAGTTGCCATTCGGGTTTGCAATCAGATCAATCTTGGTATTACGCCCATCATCGTCTGTGTAGTCTGCGGGAGTCCCGAAAGTTAAATCGGTACTATACGCGTAGCTCTTGCTATTGTCTGAATTAATGAGAGCAAGCAGTCTTGCCTGACTGGTGCCCTGGTAAAATGTGCCTGCTGCCATTATAAAATCCTTAAATGGGAAAATATTCGTCTATTTTTACATGAGTGCCATGAATTTACATCCATAGCATTTTAAAGAGAAAAGGGTTAATCTGTATACTCTTCCGGAAGGCGTTTAAAGAAGGCTTCTAAGAATTCCACAGGAACGTGTAACATGGTGGTAGTTTCATCTGTATCGACATACGTAATATACCCAGCTACCGTATCGTTGAAGGGATTAAAAGCGGTAACAGTAAACCGGTGAGAGAGTTTAACTCTGCCTTTTTTCTCATAGACCCCTAAGAGCCTAGAGGGAACATTGACATTTTCTAAAAGCTCTGCAGGAAAGAGAATTTGATTTTCTCCAAAACTAATTCCTAATTTTTCTTTGAGTTTTGGATGAAACAGATGCGTGATTTTGTATTTAATAAAATACCAAAGATAATTCATAGAGCTTATCATGCGCTCACAGGTCCTTCTGTTTGGGTTTTTACAAAGACGTGTAAAATCGTCTTTGAACTATAGTCTCGAATAAAAGCGCCTTGTCCTTGTTGTTGAATCGCATGGTAAGAGCCAAGGAGAGAGCCTGAGAGTTGGATTACATCATCGCCTTCTAGCATAAGGACTTTTACAAGCATACCTGGGAGAACAAGATCCATATTGGAATTCTCCCAAACAAAGGTAAAGAGATTACCTTGACGCTTAGCAATATCTGAATACTGTTTAAAACCGTTTGAAGTAATTCTCTCTTTACTCATTAAAACATTATTTAGCCCATTAGGGCGTTGTTGTCCCACAAATTCGCTTGCCCTAGCGCCTCGTCTGGCTAAAGTCCTGTTATCTTGGGTCTGGGTAAAACTCTCTAGGAAATTATCAGCCGTAGCAAAACGGGTACCCCCACCTTCATTCTGTTGATGAATTTCGGAGATATTGTTTTTCTGAGCTTCATCGGTAGCTAACACAATGAGGTTACCCCCATTGATCCGATAGGTCTTCTCTGAGCCTGGGATTTTATTAGGCGGTACTCGGATCACAGTCATCACACGTTGAGTCGAACCAAAGCGCTCGACATCGTACTTGGGATAGATATACCAGAACTCGTCTTTAATAAAATGTCCTAGTCCACTGCTATAGACACCACCTGAGTGATTCTGTAGATAATCAGGTAGATCAACCAGTTTTAACCCATGAGGTAAAACAAAGTGCTCTTGTGTTGCTTGATTAGAAGGCGCAGTAATATCTACCCCTAGTGGTTTTCTTTCTGTATCAACGTTTAATGAACCAAAAGCAGAGGTAATCGATGTTTGTAATAATGTTTTTACATCAGTTTTCCGTACTACGCCACCAATAGTAGTAGAACGCAATTGATCAATGGCCTTATTAATTAATTGAAACTCTATCTGCACCACATCAGAGACGTTAAGCAAACTTTCACTCACGTTATCGGGAAGGTTGCCTGCACTAGGATAGTCTTCTTTATTCACGATGGTCGCTGTATAGCGTTCTACCCGAGGTGCTTCCTGATAGTTGATATCATCGGTAGTCTGTGAGACGACATAACGGGTAACCGATATTTCTAGGTTATTATCATAAGGCAAAATCTGATAGAAATATGTACCTGCCTCAATGGCTACTCGAGTCATGACCCGTGCACAATAGTTTTGTTCTGGATTTTCTTCATAATCCATGTTTAACACTTTGATTACGTTAAACGTTTTATTATTCGCGTAGATTTGCACAAGCCAACGATAGATAACGGGTTTATCTTTATCGTAGATAATCGCTTTAATTTCTCGACCTAAAACGGAATCAAAGATGTCCATTTCTCTAATACTTCCTATGTAGTTTTGCTAAACCTCGATTAAAGGTATCACTCATGTCGTCGCGCTTAGGATGTACGATAATATCACTATCTGTATTTTCCACAACGGGTGCTTTAAGTAAACTCAACACGCTCTTTGTATCTTTACGTAATGTTCTTACAAATGGCGTATCAACAAGAGCTTGATCCAGATACCATTTTGCATGCTCGTAGACCGCATCGGCAAACTTATTCATGAGTTCTAGTTCTTCTAGCGGTGCTTGGTCTGTACGTAACGCATATTCAAGTTCTTTTTGCCAATTTTGAAGATGCTCTTGAATCAGAATGTAAACCGTCTTACAATCCTCGTTACGTTTAACCTTTATTCTTACGCCTTCACCGAAGAATTTTACCATATCGATAATGGTAAGGTAGCGAGAGACCTCATCGTTTAACATCTGACGATCTAGTGTGCTATCTCCCGTGGTAAGTGTACCAAAGATACGCAAGTAATCCACACTCATGGTATCGATTTCTCGCATAGAACAAGCAAATCGATCATGCCAGATGCGCCATTGTGCACTGGTGACGTCCTGATTTAAAGAACCCATGGTAAATTAGGCTCCAATAATAACCGATTTAATGAGCATCATGAGAATTGGCGTATAGTAAAAGCGCTCTAAGCCACCCCAGGCATGATAGGTTTGAGATAATACCTTTAATAGCTTTCGATTAACCGGTTTGTTTTCAATATGGTCTCTGACAGCTAGTTCTAACTTAGATTGTCCTACTGAGCCATCATAGAAGAACTGACTAAAGATGTAGAAGTCATCAATGAGTACTGGATGAATAAGTGTTGCACCCTCGTAGGGTAACCCTTCTAAATCTTCTTGGGTTAAGAGGGTATCGATTTTCCCAATCCGAGAAGGTACTTCACTCATGACATCTAGAAAACCGTCTTTGGTACGTTGTTCTAACTCGTAGTCGACTGAGACTTCATTGTCTTTTGGATACACAATCGCTTGAAATCCAGAATGGTAAAAGGATTCCATCATGGGTTCACGCGTAAAGGTGTAGGCAGACATCACCCCTGCTCGCTCAAAGGCATGCAGAAGATAACGCTTATCTTGGTTTAGTACAGCATCCCAAAGACTAATCGCCCCCATGGTTTGATCATCAGAGACATCAAACGCACGTAAGTACAGTAATTCATTAGCTTCATCAGTATTAAAGGAAGCTTTAATAGCTTTCACTAAGAAGTGATCATAGATTGCTTGCGACTGAGCAGGCATAGCTAATGAGTGATACTCGTTAGAGAAGAACTTTTTAAAGTAACTTACCGTCATGGATTGCAAGGCTACTTTTAAATCTTTAATGAGATAGTACTGTTCTTCTTCTATTAACGGATTCTGCCCATAATAGTTAAAGTCCTTGGAATAATGCAGAACCTGTACTGTTTTGCGTTTAAAGTCTGCTAAACGCTCAGGTGTACTGTAACTGATGAGCTCATATTCGATAAAGTGCGCAGTTTCTTTAAAGATACTACGGCGTTCAGAAGAGGTAATACGAAAGACCCCTTCTCTACCGTCTCCTACGTCGGCTAAAAACATGTCTCCCACATTAGGCACTAAGACAGGATGAATATTAGCCGAACCGGTGAGCGTCATCTCCTTAGTATCGTTATTTTGAGAAGACGTAAGAGGATTAGTGACTCTAAATTCAAACTCATGGATTAATCGATACTGTTGAAAGACTGCTTCCCGATTTGTAATCTGACCATTTAATCCGTTATCATCATCTAAGATTTGTTGATAGTATTCAACAAACCAGCTAGAACCCTCTAAGGTTGTCAGTAGTGCATTAGCGGGCTGGTATCTGGTATCAACGGCAATACCGCGATACTGGGGATCGGTAATTTGTACGGGATCAGGTTTCTTTATGGGCGGTGCATCATCGCCTCTAACTACTAATGGCATGTTCAATATCCTTTGGATCTGGTGCTAATTGATCGGTATCCTTAGTGGTTACAAAGAAGCCTTCTACGGTATTATACATGACACGTAGTCCTGGATTACCTCGACTGGGATAAGGTGATACATCTGAGATAATCTGATTCCACTCATCTTTACCTACGGGTCCACATACGGCGAGACGAGAGAGATACTTATCAATATCGAGTTTCGGGTATAGTGCATGGAGAATCTTTCTAAAGACGCAAGAATTGGCGCGCAACCTATCTATTGCATCGGTAGTTAAAGATTCAAGATCTTTATTTAATGATAGACGAATATGGAAGTAATTACGCAGAGAAATAGGCTCTTGTAAAATAACTTTTAAATCTGGATCTAAGCGTACCATCTCAAGGTCTTGATGCGTCATATCCTGATTAATATAAAAGGATAGATTAAAGACCGAGTGATACTGCTTTGTCACGTAGGGGGCTTCACCCATTAAGAATTGCTTGATGTCGTCTTCAATTCTCCAGTCTTGTAGATCATTAAAATCCATTAAGACTTCAGGATTATCCATGTCAATTAAAACTAAGCCAGTAAAAACCCGTAGACTGTTAGGTAAGATTTGAGAGGGGACAAAATCGTCGAAGTTTGGTACTGAGATACCTTGAAACTTCTTCCAAAGATCCACCATGTAACCTGCTTCAAACCGATGAAAAGCTCTGGTAGACATACTACGATAGAGTTCATGATAGTCGTCTCTATCAGTAGGGGCGATAGGTCGGTACTTTGCAGGAAGTAACTGATTATGGATCACGATTGGGTAATACATAATCACGTTAATGGGGCGTTCGTATCTAAACCGATAGGTAAAAGAGATAATCCATGCATCCCCACTACCGTCACGTTCAGCTCGCTCTGGTTTAGCCGTAAAGTCAAACCAGCCCACGACACGGTGTTGAGTCTCTGAAATAGCTTCTTTAGGTTCTGTCCCAGCTTGGGTTACGATCACGGTTCTTCGCTGCGTAAAGAATTCTTTTTTATAATCTTCAAAATTCTGATTATAACCTACGATATTTTCACGAAGAGTGTGGATTTGTTCTAAGATCTCTAGTGCAGGTTGAGGAATTAAGTAGCAGTATTGTATCTGATGGAGCATTTCGCTACGCCCCATGGAGATCTTAGTCCTTACGTTATCGCGCCAGCGCATGGCTTCAACTCTATTTTTCGCACGATAACGAAAAGTGATATTTGATTCAATCGTGCTATAGACAGGTTTAATATACGTATCGTGATCAGGATCAATAAAGATTGCAACATTTTCTGGTTTCATCACGGCTGTGGTGACAGCACCTTCTTCGTCGTAATCTTCATCAACTTCAATGAAAACCCGTTTATCATGAGCAAATAAGTTCTTTTCTCTATTTTCTGCTTTAGCTGATAAAGTCGTATCAGGTTGATAACCGACTTCTGTGTTACCGGGAAATAAGATCTTAGTATCCGGATTTAAATTCGTGACCTGTAATACATCACGGACGATATCCATGACGACAGGTCTTACCACGGACTCTTCCGTATCGGAGATTCTCAATGCAATGTGAGGCATAGAAAAACCTTCTCTTTGAATGTATTTGGTCTAAAACTATAGGATTTGCGAGAGCTTTAATAAAGCCTACTACGTAATATTCTCTACTTTTCACTACGTCAAAATAGCCAGAGGTTTATTCCTCTGGCTATTTATGATCATTATTTTTTTATTTGTTTACTAGGGACTTCGTAATACGCAAGGTTACTCTTTGATAACCAACTAATTGCTCGACCAATACGAACAGCATGCTGCACTAAACCGATTAAGGGATTACGAGCCCAATTCATGTAGATAAGGTTTAAGCTCATCAAAGCTTTCACATTTTCTGCATCGGCTCCTTCTACCTCTAGCGATTTTAATGCTTTCGAGCCTTGTTCTAGTCGCTTACGTGCTTGAGTAATTTTAGACTGCTGGCGATCCTTAAAGGTACGAATCGTCTCCATTAACGATAGCGTAGCATCTAGAAGTTGCTCTATCTCTCCTAATTCATACGGTTGATTTAGGTTAGCCACTTTAGCAATCTTAGTTAGATCAGGTTTATTGATTTTAATTTGAGAAACTTTTAATCGATCTACGAGTATGGGAAACGTAGGAAACACGACGTTATTTGCAGGAGCCGTAACGGTGTAACTGATTCCACCTAGAAAATCTGTGTTAAAAGAAAAACTTGTTAAACCTGAACCTTTTTCTTCAGCCGTAGTTTTAACGACTCTATCTGATTCAGTCTTGCTAACACGATAAAATAACGTACTAAATAGTTTACGTTGATCTAAGAGTAAACTTCCATTTAAATCAGAGACGACTTTGGCAATATTTTCTTTATTAATGGAGTTAATATCTTTGCCCAGATTATCGCCTAAGTTTGTTAACGAATTCACATAGTTTTCAAAGAAGTTCTTAAACTGATCCCGAGTTTTATCTAGAGACTGTTTTATGGAACCTGCGTCGTTGAGAAACTGAGCTCCATCGTTAAAGATAGTGCCGAAGCGAGAAACATCCAAATCCATTTTCTCGGATCTGATTCTCGCATTCTTAAGGTCTTTAACAATACCTTTAACTTTTCTCAGCTCGTTAATCACATAGGCGACCATGACAAAAGAAGTCTCAATGAATTCTGAAATTTTACTCCAGATTTCACTTAAGGTCTTAGCGATTAATTCCCAGATCTTTTTGATCTTCTCTTTTAGACCTAACTCTTCTAAAGAGATTTTCCCACCTATAAAACTCTCTAATGAAGGTACGATCTGTTCAGGTGTGACGCCTGTACCTGCCACAGCAATGTTACCCCCTAGTTCAATGAGATTCGCCTCTTCTGGGGTAGCTTGTTCAATATTGTCAGCTACCACCATGAGTTCTTCTAGAGCAGTTGCGACATCAATGGAGCGATTTACATCCTGAGCTTGGGTGTCAATATCTTTTGCTAATTCTGCACTTTGACTTTGCGCCTCAGAGTACTCTTCAAAACTAATGATTGCTATAGGTTGACCAGTTTTTTGACTAGTACGGATAATCTTAGACATGTTTGCTCTCATTTAGTGTTGTTCTGGCTGCAAGCTCTACGTAACTGGTTAATAGTCGTACAGTATTAGCGCAATAAGTCGAATAATCCAACGTAGGATGAAAAACAAGCTTTGGTAGACTGATGCAAATGTTCTCTATTAAACGTTTATGGGCCTTTTGATCACTTGTTAAACTGGATTCTGGTTTATTGACTTGTGTGGTAGAGAACTGTTTTAGGCTATCAATAATTGAAGTAATCCGAGTAATCTCTGCTTTATACCCTAAGAGCGTTTTAACACAACTCCTACACGTCTCAATTGTTGAATAGAGTTCTTTAATTGTCACCAATGGTATTTTCGTAGCTTGAGGCCTCGTAGGTTCAAAGTAATCTAGACGAACTGAAAGACGCGTGATATCACTGGCTAAATCATCAATCGACGCATTTTCTACATCTGCGATAGATTGCACAACTAATCTTCTATTGCCAAAAAGATCAGGGGATTCATAGCGTTGCAGTTTCGCACTCGGTGCACCTTCAGCTTTTAATACTGTTGGGACTTCTGCCATTAATTCTACAATCTTTTTAATATCGCTTTGTGGATTATTAACTACGGTCTTTAACTGCGTGATGATCGCATCGATGTTATTGGCATTATGCCATTGAAAGACTTCATTGGTTACCGATTCAAAGGTTTCCAAATAGGTTTGAATACTTTCTGGAAAGATCCCGTTAATGGCTAACCCGTTGGCAAGAGAAGGTCTTTCAATATAGAGTCGGGTATTACTACGATTAATACCACGTAAGTAACGCTCAACGCGATTAATCCGTAACTCTAATAATTGCAAAAGAGTCGTGTTACGACGATAATAAAGAAGAAGCGTATCACCTAACTTCTTTAGCCTTTCAATTACCCAAAGCCAGAAAGCACGTATGGATTCTTTAATCGATTCTAACGCGACTTGAGTGTTAAGCTGTCTCTCGCGTAGATAGACATAATGCTCCATAGCAGGCATGGGTTTAACGATAACTTCTTCTACAGTATAATCGTTAGGTTCTACTTTAGAAGCTTCAATATTATCGGTTAAGACCTGGAGGATTTGAGCTGTATTTGCAGTTAGTCCCCCATTTTGCGTACTTTCTTCTAAGACGGTTTGTGCACCATTTAGTGCGTCTTTGACGACTACAGCATTATCAAGCTGCTTTTCAATCACACCGATGACATTTTGATCTTTGGTTTGATCGATAATGAGTGTTTCTGCTTGCACTGCAGATTCTGGCATGACTTCATTAATGTTAATAGGTTCCTCACCTTCGGCTAAGGTCAGGTCCCTTAAGGCTGGATGGTCTTCCAATTCTTCAAACGCCACCGCAGCGAATAATTTTTTCTTTGACATTATCGACTGTTCCTTTGTCGTTATAATGAGTAATGTGTAACTGCAAAACTGTCAAATGATTTCAGTCATAGACCCTACTAGTCCTGTTTATCTCAGGACTAGTAGGGAAACTATGTTGGTTTAACTCTCTTTAAGCTTTAACCTAACTCGAGACTTTATGCTGCAGCAGGTGCAGCTAAGCGAGGAGCACTCGCTTGGTCTTGCGCTTGACGAGCACGCATGGAACGTTCCACGTACTTGCAAGAACCCATTACGATATCCATGCCTGCTCGTAAGAAAAGCTTTTGCACTTGATCAAGTACACGTGGCGTTTGGATTAGCATACCTCGGATAGCGCCTGCAACTTCACCTTGTTCTTCTGAAATCTTGGCGTTTTTAAGTGTAGCGGAAGCTGTAGCAAGATCCTTTTTGAGTTTTTGAACTTTCTCTGCATTACCCCGAATTGCTTCTAACTGAGCTAGAAGACCTTCGGTATTTGTTAACAGAGCAAGAGCTTCATTTTTAGTTAAAGGTTTCAAACCAGCTTTGACTTGAACTTTTTCATTTTTCTCAAGTTCAATTTTAATTTTCATTTTAACTAGTAAATCTTTAACCTTAACTTTATCCATTTCCTTTAAGTTAGTGATATTACTGGCAAAACGAACATTACCTAATAACCAATCACCATGAGCAAGACCACTAGCCGGATCAGGAGCTTGGGTAATAAGTTGGTTACTATCCATAATGGTACCTAATTCAATAATAGAGTCAGAAATGCTTTCTGCCACGATATTGAAATCAGTTCCCTGAGACAGTAAGTTAATCCCATTTAAAATCTTCTTACCCGCTTCAGAATCCCAAGCATTTAACGAATTCGTTAGCTTTTCACCTTGCGCTTGAAGCTCAGAGATGGGTGCGGACAAATCTGTTGGAACAGAGTTACCCACTGCGAGAGCGTTGGCGATCGCCATATCTTCAAAACCCGAAACTTTAGCACTATCCGGAGCTTTTTCAACAATAGCTTTCAGTTTAACGATACGCTGTTTGTAACGTTCAATCTGATTAAAGAGTAACTTAAGGAATTCCATTGCTTTAGCAACACCCACTTGGATAGCCTTCACAATGGCTTCCCA
>Ga0164242_10002386_pt1 | contig 21749 bp, 17 predicted proteins | sample OricomgcompostMG_FD_108783 | JGI IMG/M metagenome (GOLD analysis project Ga0164242, IMG submission 108783) | Miracle-Growth compost microbial communities from Emeryville, California, USA - Original compost - Miracle growth compost (MG) ... | reverse complement strand
TATATATTATGCGAACAACAACAGCACCGTATCAGGGGCACCTGTAAGCCCTCCACCCAAGCATCTCAACAACGTATAAACAACGTGTCCAAACCCTTAAAAAAGCGATACCAATGCACCCTCGGCCTCTGGCTATCCACCGCCTGCGGGTCTAGCCTTCCCCTTACAGTGCTTGCGGAACATCCGCGGCACGCAACAGGAGGAAACCACCATGGACCGTATCACTTCCATCAAACCCTCTCTCGTCACCACGGCCGTTGCTTTCGCGGCTATCGCCGCGGCTTCTCCGGCACTGGCGCTTAACGCGGGCCTAGGACTCGGCACCAGCGCAGGCGTCAATGCCTCAACCAACGGCACACTGTCCGCCGGCCCGGTCAACACCCGTGCCGATGCCGCCGCCGACATGGGCGCCACCAGCAACGATAGCGTCAATTCCAACAACTCCGGCGCTCTCATCCGTGGCAACAGCGGCATGTCCGGGTCCGGCAGCGCGGGCACCAACAGCGCCGTCTCGGTGCACAGCGTCATGCCCATGGGCCGCCACAGTTATACCTACTACCCCGGCGCCAACACCTACATGTCGTCCGATGGCATGTATTACTACCGTGTGGGCAACCAGTGGCGCAGCAGCCGCACCAAACCGGATGTCACCCTGACCGGCGGCCAGAAGGTCTACATCAACGGTACCGCTCAATAACATACGTGCCAACTTTGAAGGAAAAGCGGCCCCACGGCCGTTTTTTCTTAGCACATTGTTCCGATACCCTCAGCAAAACCACCCTTGCCGGCCCAATAACCCGATAATCCCATAATCTTATAACCCGCTTAAAGAGAAGCCATGCCCTCGCTCCACCACACCGCCATGCACAGCGCCAGCACGGTGTAGGCGCCGTCCACCCTGCCCTCCAGCGTGCGCTGCCACAGCATGCCGGTGGCCTTGGGGTCAAACCACTGCCGCGCCAGGTTGTCGCTGCCAAACAGGGTTTCCTCCACCTGCGCGCGCCCATCCTGCGCCAGCCACCGCCGCACCGGGGCGCCAAAGCCGGTCTTGCTCCGCCGCAAAACCGCCTCCGGCAGGCGCCCTTGCTGGCTCTGCTTGAAGAACGCCTTCAACGCCGTGCCCTGTATCTTGGCGGAAGGCGGCACCTTGGCCATGAAATCCAGCAGCCGACGGTCGGTCAGCGGCACCCGCACCTCCACCCCGGCGGCCATGGCAGCCTTGTCGGTGTAATTCAGGTTGTGGTCGGGCAGAAAGCCGAACAATTCCGCGTACAAAAGCCGGTTCAGCACGTCCTGTCCCCGGCTTTCCGCCGCAGCCAGGTCAAGGTCGTCACGCGGCGCCTCCTCGCGCTCACGCGCCTCAATCTGCTCGCGCCATTCGCGCCGCAGCAGGCGGTAGGCACCGGGCTGGCTGTTGGTGCAGAACGCCAGCCGCAAAAAATCCTCTTCGCCTGCGCGCAACAATTCCGCCATGCGCCGCGCCCTGCGTTGCGCGGCCCCCTTCACCATCCCCGCGCCAAGCCCCAGCGCGACGGCGGCCGGGCGGCGCAGCAACCCCAGCCGCTGCCGGTAGCGCGCCGCCAAGTGACGCCGGTAGCCGGTCATCACGTCGTCGCCGCCGGTGCCGCTCATCAGCACCTTGATGCCATCCCCCCGCGCTTGCCGGGCAATATCCTCCACGAACAGCGGCGCCGGGTCGGCCTGCGGCTCGTCCAGCATCAACGCCAGCTTGGGCAACCGCGCCAGAATGCCCTTGGCGTCCACCACAACGTCGCGCAAATCCAAGCCGCAGCTTTCCGCCACCATCCGCGCATAGGCAATGTCGTCCTCAAATCCTTCCGAGGCCAGTCCCCCCTCCTCGCCAAAGCTGATGCAGTACGCCCGCGCCGGGCGGTTGCCGGTGGCGCACATGCTCGCCACCACCGCGCTGCTGTCCACGCCCCCGCTCAAAAACGCACCTACCGGAACATCGCTGATGCACTGCTCCGCCACCACCTCGTCCACCAGCCCGGCCAGTTGCGCCGGGGTGCAGGCCGGGTCGTAAACCGGCCTCCCCTCCTCCAGCCGCGCCTGCGGCGGCGTATACCAGCGCCCGTGCTCCACCACCGGCGCTTTCTCGCCGCGCACTTTCAGCCAGTGTCCCGGCCGCAGTTTCTGCACGCCGGCCAGCATGGTGCGCGCGCTCGGTGTCCACAAAAAGGTCAGGTATTCACTCAAAGCCACCGGGTCCACCGCTTCCTTCAAGCCCTTCACCCCAAGCAGCGCCTTCAGCTCGCTGGCAAAGGCGAAGCCGTGCGGCGTCTCGGTGTAATAAAGCGGCTTGATGCCTAAATGATCGCGCGCCGCAAACAGCTCGCGCGCCTCTGCATCCCATAGCGCGAAGGCGAAAATCCCCTCCAGCCTGTCCAGCATCGCCGGGCCGTGCAGGTCATAAAGAGGCCCCAGCACGGCGGTATCGCTGTGCGGGTTCAAATCATAACCTTTAGCTTTAAGATACGTCACCAATGCCTTGTAATTATAAATCTCTCCATTGAAAACAATATGGTAACGTCCGCCGCAAGCCTCCATCGGCTGGCTCGCGGCCTCGCTCAGGTCGATGATGCTCAACCGCCGGTGCACCAGTCCCACCCCGGCGTTGCCGTCGTGCCAGTGCCCCACCCCGTCGGGACCGCGGTGGGCCAGCCTGCGCTGCATATCGGCCAGCAGCGACGCGTCGAACCGCCCCACGAATCCGCCGATGCCGCACATGCGCTAACTCCCCCCGTTTCGCCTACATTCTCTGCTGCACGGCGTTGCTGGCGCCGGTCAGGTCCTGGCCCATGCCCTTCACGGTGTTGCAGGCGCTCACGCTTATCGCCACGGCGGCCAGCACGGCAAGCATCATCACGGTCTTCATCATTTTCGTCCTTTTCCTTTGGTTTATGTTGAAGATTCAACCTCGTCGCGCGCCACCACAAACGGGCGGCCTGTCTTCAAACTCTCGACGGCCCACAGCGGCACCCGGCTGCTCTGGCACAAGTCCGTCACGCCGGGCAGTGCCAGCCCGGCCTTGCCGCCCATCGCCGCAATCCATGCCGCAATCGCCGGCCCATGGCCCTTCTCCTGCCCCTTCCATGCCGGCTTTTTATAAAGAATTGCCTTGCGTCCACCCTTGCTCCACGTCGTCAGCATGTAGTTGTTCATCACGCCAACCCCGCCGCTACCGTACACTTCCACCCGCTCCTTGGCCGCGCCTGGGTCGCCCTCGCTGGTGTAAAACACCGTCCCCAAACTGCCGTCGTCAAACCGCAGCGTCACCACATAATCGTCCTGCCCGGCACCTTGGATGGCGCTCACCTCCACCACCGGACGCCCCACCATCCACAAACATAAATCGGTAAAATGGCATACTTCGCCCAGCAACCGCCCACCGCCTTCCGCCCCCTGCTGCCAACCGCCCTCTTCCAGCCGCCCGGCGTTCACGCGCACCAGCACTTGCTTGGGGCCGAAGGTCACCGCCATCTTCTGCCGCAACGGCAACAGCGCCGGGCTGAACCGCCGGTTGAACCCCACCATCAGCGCCCGCCCGCTCTCCGCCGCGGCCTTCTCCACCGCATCAATATCATCCAAACTCAACGCCAGCGGCTTTTCCACCCACACGTGCTTGCCCGCCTTCAACGCCGCCGCCACCTGAGCCGCATGCGCGCTGTGCCGCGTCAGCACCATCACCGCATCGCTCTCGCTATCGCGCCATATCTGGGCCATGTCACTGCCCGCCCACGCCGCGCCGTATTTCACCGCCACATGGGCCGAGCTCATTCCACCCTTGCTCACCACCCCGCGCAAGTGCCAACCCTTCAGCCCCTTCATCGCGGGCAGCACCACGCTGCGCGCAAACCCGCCCACGCCCAGCAGGCTGATGCCTACCTCGCCCTTCGCCGGCACCACATCCTTGAATTCCATCACCGCGGCCACCTCGGTAGCCGGATAATGCAACACCACCCCCAAGCACGCCGCCCCGCCCTGCCCCACCAGGTCGTAGGCCTTCAACGCATCCGCCAGTATGAAGGAATGGCTGGTCAACGTGTCCACGTTCAGGCTGCCGTTGGCCATCAAGCGCACCACCTCGCCAAGGTTTTCGCGCTCCGTCCACGGCACAAAGCCCACCGGATACGCCACCCCCGCCTCCTCGAATGCCGGATCATACCGCCCCGGCCCGTAGCTGCGGCTCACGCGCACGGTCAGCTCTTTTTTCATATAATCCGCGTAGGGGAAGGCCGTGCCCACCTTGCCCACCAAAATCACCGTGGCCCTATCGCGCGCCCACATCGCCGCTTGGGTTATCGGCCCGTCACTGTCGCTGGCCGCGCAAATCAGAATGGCATCGAACCCCCGCCCGTCGGTGAACTGCGCCCAGCCGTCCTCCATCGCCGCCAGTCCTACGGCCCAGTGGGCACCGCATTGCCTTGCCAGCATGCACCGCTCCAAATTGGTGTCCACTCCGGCCACCCGCGCACCCGCCGCCCTGGCCAGTTGCACCGCAAGCTGTCCCACCAGGCCCAGCCCCACCACCAGCACCCTGTCGCCCATCACAATCCCGGCGTTGCGCACACCATGCAGGGCGATGCTCGCCAGCGTGGCATAGCAACCCTGTGTATAGTCCACATTGTCCGGCAACTTCACGCACAGGTTGCGCGGCACCGCGTTCACCTCGGCATGATTGGCCTTGCCCGCGCCAGCAATCGCCACCCGGTCGCCCACATGGAATTCATTCCCCAGCCCGGCACCCACCGCCACCACTTCGCCCGCGGCGCTGTAGCCCAGCGGCAGGGGCTCCTCCAACCGCGCAAACACGCTGGAAAGCGTGTCCACCACTCCGTCCCGCTTCATCTTATTCACGGCCTTGCGCACCAAATCCGGCCGTTCCTTGGCCTTGCCCGCAAGGCTCTTGCCTGCAAACTCCATCACCATGCGCTCGGTTCCGGCACTAATCAAACTGGCCCGCGTGCGTACCAGAACCTCCATCGTGCCCACCGCGGGCACCGGCACGTCGCGCAATTCCACCTTGCCGTTTTTCAGGTTCTGCACAATCTGCTTCATTCCAACGCCTTGTTCTTATCAGGAATAACGCAGCAGCCTAACCCAAGCCTTTCCCATGGTAAACCGTCCAGCCCAAAGCCTCCGCACCCGCACACGCCGCTTACCATGTTTCACAATTCCACAAGGTTACCTAAAGCCATGGAACCTTGAAACCACCCTACCCAATCCGCAGCGCAAAATCGTCCCGCCCGGCGTAAATCCCCGCCGCATCCACCAGGGTCTTTCCGGCCAGCGCCCCCTCCTCCAACGCCTTGAAAGCACTATGTCCCGTCAACGTCACCACCACATCGGCCTCGCGCACCGCGTCCTCCAAAGCCACCAGCGGCATCGTCCACGCGCCCAGATGTGGCTCAACCACCCGCACCGCCACACCGTTCTTCACCAATTCGTTTACCACGGTAATGGAAGGGCTCTCGCGCAAATCGTCCACATCGGGCTTGTAGGCCAATCCCAGGCACGCCACCACCTTGGGCTTCAGCGCCATCACCTGCCGCGCCACCCACAACGGCTTGCCGTCGTTCACCGCCCGCGCGGTACGCATCAGCGGCGTCACCTCCGGCGCGCTGTCCACAATGAACCACGGGTCAACGGCAATGCAATGCCCCCCCACCCCGGCCCCCGGCTGCAAGATGTTCACGCGCGGATGATGATTCGCCAGCCGTATCACTTCGCGCACGTCCAGCCCCAACTCATGGCACACAAGGCTCAACTCGTTGGCGAAGGCAATCTGCACATCGCGGCTGGCATTCTCCACCAGCTTCACCATCTCGGCCACGCCGCTGCTGGTGGGCAGGAGCTCGCCCTTGCAGAAAGTCTTATAGAAATTCACCCCCCGCGCCGTCGCCTCCGGCGTCAGCCCTCCCACCAGACGGTCATTCCCCACCATCTCGCGCAAGGTATCGCCGGGTATGGCCCGCTCGGGACAGAACACATAATCCACCTTGTTCGCCAGCTCCGGCCGCAAACGCTCCACCACGTTGCGGCAATGGGTCGCGGTGGCACCCACCGGGCTGGTGCTTTCCAGTATCACCAGCTCTCCCCCTTGCAGAACCGGCGCGATGCTCTCCACCCCCGCCTCCACCATCGCCATGTCGGCCTTGTGGCTCACATGGTCAACCGGAGTCGGCAAACTTAAAAGGAAAATCTCCGCTTCCTCCGGCACCTCCGCCGCCCGCAACCGCCCACTGGCATGGGCCTCGGCCACCAATTCAGGCATACCTTTCTCGGCAAAGGGGCAGCGCCCCTCGTTCACGCGCATTACCACCGCGGGGTTGATGTCCACCCCCAGCACCTCATGCCCGGCCTTGGCCAGCAGCGCCGCCATCGGCAGCCCCATGTACCCCAACCCGGTAACGCAAACCTTCATGCCCAGCTCCTTGTTGGCCATTAGCCTAGCCGATTCTCACCCGTCCCGCCAGCAGCCGGCGCCCAGCCGCTGCCAAATCCGCCCGCACGCCACCGCCTCAACATGCCAGCGGCCGCCGCGCTTTTCCGCCCACGCGAAGTGCTCCAGCCGCGTCACCGGCATATAGCGTTCATCCACCTCGGCGGGAACATACGCCGGCGCCTCCACCAGCGCCCCGCGCAAGGCATAGCGCGCCGTCCGCAATGCCCGCGCGGGGTCGTCGCTCCACAGCATCACATAGCTTTGCGTATCCATGTCCAGCGCCCAGCCGGTGGCGCCGTCATCCCACACCACCACCTCGGCGGGCGGCCGCTGCGCCTGCATCCCCCACACCATCAGGGGGAACGCCACGCTCACCCCAAGCACCCACATATACCGCCGCATCAGCGCCGCCGCCAGCACCAGCAACGCAAACAGCAGCGCCACCGGCCACCAGCCTGCGGGAATGTACAACGAAGCCCATGGCCACCCGGCCAGCCACACCGCCCACGTGTTCATAAGGCTGGCAAACACCCCCGCCAGCTTGAACAACGGCGCCCCGGCCCCCACCGGCATCAGCACCAGCCCGGCAAATGCGGCATAAGTGGCCAACGCCGCCAAAGGCACCGCCACCAGGTTGGCCACCACGTTGGTCACTGAGAATTGCCCGAAATCCGCCACCAGTATCGGCGCGGTCACCGCCCCGGCATACACGCTCGCCAGCACCGTCAACTTAAGCCACCCCTGCCAGCCGCGCCCGCGCCCCTCCACCAGCCCCAGCACAATCAAGCCCAACACCGCCGCCACGCTCAACTGGAAGCCCGCGCGCATCACCACGCCGGGATCAGCCAGCACCAACACCACAATCGCCGCGCACCACAGCCGCAGCACGCTGTGCTCGCGCCCCAGCATGATGGCCAGCATCACCAGCGCGGTCATCACAAAAGCACGCACGATACTCACCTCGCCCCCGGCCAGCAACGTATAGGCGGCGGCCACGGCCAACGCCACGTAGGCCGCAATCATTTTCAAATTGAAGCGCAACGCCGCGCCCGGCCACGCCATCGCGGTCAGGCTGCGCACCAGCATGAACACCAGCGCCGCCACCAGCGTCAGCTGCGTGCCGCTCACCGCCAGCACGTGCGCCAAGCCCACTTGCCGATAGGCATCACGCACGCCCGGCGCAATCCCATGCTCGTTGTTCACCAGCAGCGCCGCCACCACGCCGCCACCGTAAGCCCTGCTCGCCATAAACACCTTGTGCCGAAGGCCGTCCAGCCAGTCGCCCAACCTGTCCGGCCAGCCCTCCACCTGCTGTGCGCGCACCGTCTGCTCCACGGTTCCACGGGCATAGCCATACACCACCTCCGGATGCATGTACGCCCACCACCGCCGGTCGTAATCGCCCCGGTAATGCGGCCCCTCCGGCGGCAACAACATAACCTGCATGGCCACGTCGTTGCCCACCGCCACAATCTGGCTACGATACACGCCGATGTGCGCTTCCCGCACCTCGCCCATGCCGCGCAGGCCGTAAAATTGCAGGTGCCGCAACACCAGCGTCACCCGCCCCGGCTTTTCGGGGTTGCTTTTAATCTCCGCCACCCGCCCCACCAGCCAGTGCGCGTTCTCGGCCCCGGCCTGGAAATCCGGCACGTCGGCATGGTTCACCTTCAGCGCCGCAAGGCTGAACGCCAGCGCCACCATCACCAGCGCCACCCCAACCACGCGCACAAACGGCCACGCTATCAACCCCATGCCCAACGGCACCAGCCCCCACCACCACGCCACATCCACCGGCCACAAAAAGAAGGCCAGCGCCCCCACCATCACCCCGGTTGCGGCGGCAAGGGGGCCGCGGGTATGCCGCAACGCTTGCATCAGGGGCGCTAAATGGCTAGTTTGCATGGCATAACAGTATCAGGAGCTTCCATCCATGTCAGTCACAGTGCGCTTTCCGCCATCACCCACGGGCAAGATGCACCTCGGCAACGCACGCACGGCGCTGTTCAACTGGCTGTTCGCCCGCCACATGGGCGGTCGGTTCGTCCTGCGCATCGAGGACACCGACAAGGAACGCTCCACCCCCGAAAACATCGCCTACATCTACGAAGCGCTGGAATGGCTGGGCCTGAACTACGACAACACCCCCTTCCTGCAAACCACCCACCTGCCCGACCACGTCGCCGCGGCGGAAAAACTCAAAGCCTCCGGCCACGCCTACGTGGATGCCGAAGGCGTCACCCGCTTCAAGGTGGCACAAGGCTCCACCACGTGGGACGACCTCGTGCAAGGCACCATCACCATCGACAACAAGCAGGTGGAAGACTTCGCCCTGCTGCGCTCCGACGGCACCCCCACCTACCACCTCGGCGTGGTCTGCGACGACATTGTCCAAAGCGTCACCCACGTCATCCGCGGCGACGACCACATCAACAACACCCCCAAGCAGATGATGCTCTACGCCGCCCTCGGTGCGCCCCTGCCCCGCTTCGGCCACCTGCCGCTCATCCTCGGGCCCGATGGCGAAAAGCTCTCCAAGCGCCACGGCGCCGTGAGTATTCAAGACCTGCGCGACGCCGGCTACCTCCCACAAGCCATCTTCAACTTCATGCTGCGCCTCGGGTGGGGCCACAAGGACCAGGAACTCTTCACCCGCGACGAAGCCGTCCAGCTCTTCGACATCACCCACGTCAGCAAGGGCGCCGCGCGTTTCGATGCCGACAAGCTCAACTGGTTCAACGCGCAATACCTCAAGGCGCTCTCCTTCGAGGAGGTCACCCCCCACCTCCTTCCCTTCCTGCCGGAAGGCAGCGCCATCCACCCGTCCGACCTCGCTAGGCTGCAAGCCCTCTGGCCCGCACTCACCCAGCGCGCCCACACCCTGCCGCAGGTGGTGGAAGCCGGGCTGTTCCTTATCACCGACCCCACGCAAAACTACGATGACGCCGCCACCGCCATCATGCTGGAAGGCCACCACCCGCTGCACGACCTCTACGACGCCTTCAGCACCGTGAAAGAGTGGAACGAACAAGCCGCGCATGATGCCCTGCACCACGTGGTGGAGCACATGGGCGGCAACTTCAAGGCGGTGGGCCGCCCCTTGCGCGTGGCCATCACCGGCCGCACCGGAGGGCCCGACATGGCCGCCGTCATGGCCGCGTTGGGGCAGAACGAAACCCTCCGCCGCCTCAAGGCCGCCCTCCACCACGTGCATGAGCACGGCGGCCACCACCATCACTAAGCAAAAGGCCCTCCCCAAAGGGAGGGCCGTTGCCTATAACCGCTTGACATCCCAAGGAGGTCATTGCATCTTGCATACACGAGACGGTGACGGGGAACCAAGTCCCCCGCCACCTGCGCAAGATTACTTGTCCTTTTCAGAACGCATAATCTTGATGAGCTGAATCAAAGCCGTCAGGGCTTTCAGGCTCCAATAGGCAACCTGAAGTCCTTCGGGCAGGCTCATCCCCCACAGCCAGTGCAAACTGGCTGCGAAGTCGGCAATCTCATGAAGCATGATACTCTCCTTGAGATGGGTTTGAGGGAAATCCCGACTCTGCCGACTGGCCACCGCGTGTTGTAGCACGCGGTGGCCATTTTTTGTCGGCATTATCGGGGGCGAATGAAAAGACGGAAAACACCGCTTACATCACAACCTCCATCAAAAAGGGCAAGGCACAACAGCACGGCCATGCCGCTGCCGAGAAAAGAAAAAGTGCGCCGTGCTTTCCCCACACATGGCATCTGTCCTTCCAAAAACAACAGCAAAACCAAGCTTTTCACGCAAAAGATGGACGCCCGCTCCCAAGCCTTTCATATCCGAATTACACCGCTCACCTCCGTCTCTCATAAATGAGAGAAGTTCACCGCCAGCCGATAATCCGATAACCCCATAATCCCATAACCCGTACTTGAAAAACCGCTCCCCACACCCCATCTCCCCCGCACAGCTCTGTAATAGCTGAAGCATCATAGCGTTTTGGCAGGGCCCGCCGGGCCCGGAACGCATGCTGCGCCTCGTGTTCTTTGAGGAGAGTAACATGACGAAAATGCGGCTTCTGAATCCCAAATTCACCGCCCGGCCAAAAACCCGGCCGTGGTTCCGCGAAATCTCGCACCACACGGACCGCCGCAAGTGGCGGCCGTCGTGGCGCAGTGGCTTCGGCTCGTTCGTTATCCATGCGGGCCTCGCCATGGCCTTGGCCGCCATCGCGGCGGTCAAGGTGGTCAACGCCACCGATACCGTCGGCTTCGCCGGCACCGTCGGCACCTTGGCCGGCGGCATCAGCCTCAGCTGCGGCGGGCAATACCAGCCCCTCAAGCAGGTGGTGGTTTTCACCCCCGCCCTGCCCTGCGGCACGCAGGTCAGGCTCACGGCTGAAAACGGCCAAAGTGTCACCGCCACGGTGGCCTCCAACACCGTGATGTACCGTGGCGCCCCCGGGCGTATTGCGGATATCTCGGTGGCGGCGGCCACGGCGCTGGGGCTCAACCCCCGCGCCAAGCTGCCCGCGCGCCTCAGCATGCGCACCATGCACGGCGGCTGGCGGGGCATCCTCGATGCCCTGCCCACGGTCGCGGCCTTCCAGCCGCACCCGCAGCCGCCGCACAGGCCCCCGCAGGCCGATGTCACCCCCCTCGCGCTGAATATGCGTGGGGAGTGCAGCGTCTGCGGCCCGTGGGGAGAAATCGCGGTGTCGCAGGTGGTGCTCAACCGCATGGATGCGCACTTCAACCGCAAGCGCACCGTCCACGACGTGGTTTACGATTCCAACCAGTTCAGTTGGGTCGACAACAACGTGGTGCAACTCCGCCCGCAGGAAGTCACCCTCGCCCAGCGTGTCCTCATGGGTATGCTGTCGGGGAACGAGCTCGCCGTGCAGTACCTGATAACCTCCGACGCCACCTACTACTACGCGCCGGACGTCATCAAGACTCCCAAGTGGGGCCTGCGCGGCGGCAAGCTGGAGCCCGTCCCGATGCTCAACAGTATCGAGGTGGAGCTCCGCCACCGCTTCTTCCGTGAAAAGCAGCCGGATGACGAGCGCATCCGCCAGATCCTCGCGGAAGGCTGATAGCGAAAAGCAGCAAACGCCGCCCCAGCATAGGGGCGGCGTTTGCCGTTGCAGCCTCTCCTTGCGAAGCGTATAACCAACCGTCCGCAACTTTTTCCGGAGCTTCACATGATCCCCGTTTCCCGCCTCGTGGCCACGGCCACCCCGCTTGCCCTCGTCATCCTCGCCATCGCTGCCGAACTCTGGCTGCCCGGCAGTTCAATCCCCTGCGGCCTCTTCGTTCTCGGTGTGGCCGTGCTCATCGTCCTCAAGACCGGCTGGGGCTTCCGCTACTCCCCGCACGATTCCCTCTGGGATATCGTCACCTTCGCGCTGCTTGTCTTCGGTATCATTCTCGGTTTCGGCATGTTGCGCCTCGGCACGGTGTCCTTCGGCATCCTCATGCTCGCCGCGGCAGGCGCCGGCGCCCTCATCATGGCCCGGCAGGGCTACGTCCGCAAACCGCCGCCCACACACCGCGCCTGATCCGGCAAAAAGAACCGCCCAAGGGCGGTTCTTTCGTTTTTTGTTGTTCTTAACGCTTCAAAAGCGGCACCACATCCCTCTTCGTCGGCCCCGTGTAAAACTGGCGGGGGGCGGCCGATGTCGCGCCAAAGGCGCGCTACTCCAAAGAGAAAGTCGGCCTTTCCACTACCTCTTCAATAAAGGCACCACATCCCGTTTTGTCGGCCCGGTATAAAGTTGCCGTGGACGGCCGATTTTCTGGTCGGGCTCGCCGATCATCTCCATCCAGTGCGCAATCCAGCCGGTGGTGCGCGCCAGCGCGAACAGGCAGGTGAACATCGGGGTCGGAATGCCGATCGCCCGCAGAATGATACCACTGTAAAAGTCCACGTTCGGATACAGCTTGCGCTCCACGAAGTACGGGTCTTTCAGCGCCATTTCTTCCAGCTTCATGGCCACGTCCAGCGCCGGATCGTTCACGCCCAGGTCGTGCAGCACCGCGTGGCAGGTCTCGCGCATAATCTTCGCGCGCGGGTCGAAATTCTTGTAAACGCGGTGGCCGAAGCCCATCAGTTTGGTGTCGGAAAGCTTGTCCTTCACCTTGCCGATAAACGGCTCCACGTTCTTCACGTCGCCGATTTCCTGCAGCATCTTCAATACCGCCTCGTTGGCGCCGCCGTGCAGCGGGCCCCATAGTGTAGCCACACCGGCTGCCACGCAGGCAAACGGGTTGGCGCCGCTGCTGCCCGCCAAACGCACCGTGCTGGTGCTGGCGTTCTGCTCGTGGTCGGCATGCAGGGTGAAAATCCTGTCCATCGCCTGCTCCACAATGGGGTTCACCTCGTAATCCTTGGTCGGCACGGCAAACATCATGCGCAAAAAGTTCCCGGCATAGCTCAGGTTGTTGTCCGGATACATGAACGGCTGGCCCACGCTGTATTTATACGCCATGGCCACCAGCGTCGGCATCTTGGCAATCAGCCGGTACGCGGTAATCTCGCGGTGGCGCGGGTTATGGATGTCCAGGCTGTCGTGGTAAAAGCTTGCCAGCGCGCCGGTCACCCCGCAAAGGATGCTCATCGGGTGCGCATCGGGACGGAAACCATGGTAGAACGTCGCCACCTGCTCATGCACCATGGTGTGGTCCATGATGGTATCCTCAAACTCCTCCAGCTTGTCGCGCGCGGGCAACTCGCCGAACAGCAGCAAATAGCAAACTTCAAGATACGTGCACTTCTCGGCCAGCTGTTCAATGGGATAGCCTCGGTACATCAGCTCGCCCTTGTCGCCGTCAATGTAGGTGATGCCGCTCTGGCACGCCGCGGTGCTCATGAAGCCGGGGTCATAGGTGAACACGCCTTCGTTCTTGTACAGGCCGCGCACGTCCAGCACGTCGGGGCCCACGGTGCCCTGCAGGCGCGGCAACGTCACGGTCAGGCTCTTGCCGTCCTGTTTTTGTGAAGACGCACCGGCAGAAGCCTTGCCGCTGCCCGATTGCTTGTTGTTGAGATTCACCACGTTGGCCATAAGGGGGCACCTTTATTGCTTTTTATTCATTGGGGTCATCCTACGCTGCACTGCACAATGGCGTCAACCACCTCTCCCCACACCGCTGCACGAAAAACTCCCCGCCACATGACGGGGAGTTTTGGATAGATCGCCAGGCTGGCCGCTATTGCAGGCTGACAACGCCGTTGTAGTAGCCGCAATGGCACAGCATACCGACCGGATACCACCCTGGCAGATAGCAGGCGTGATAGTAGTCGACTCGGCACAGGTCGCCCAGAACCTGCGATTCTCGCTGTTCCGGCCTCGCGCTCATCAACGGCGAAGCCTTCTTGTGCGGCAGGATGCTCGGCAGGGCTGGCTGGTGCAGCGAAACCTTGGACATGGGAACGGACGGGGTACTCACACTCCCCGCAAACACGGGGGCACCTCCGATACAGAAAGAGAGGACAAGGGCGATACGCAGGCATAACGTTTTCATGCGATGCTCCTTTCAGGAACGGCTTAGGCAGGTGTTTCGCACAACATGTGCGGAAGCTAGACTATCATTATAGTCCAGAAAATCAATAGCATATCTCAAAAAATATCACAAACGTCATACACGCCTTGAAATCCCGCCACCGCCCACTATACTTAACCAACCAACGCACGTTTTTCAGCAAGCCTTTTCTCTTCCATGCTCGGTTTTGGTTTGGGCCTTGCAGCCTGGAAGAGTAGGCAACGCCGCACCGGCAGCGCAACGTTACGGATTACAGGACGGGAAAGGTATCTTATCAATTCCTCCCATCCTCCGCCAACGCAGCCGCAGCCCGCGCGGGATGTTGCCCCCAAAGGGGGCGGAGCAGGCGCCATCACGGCCGCCGCTCCGCCTTCTTTTTTTCGTCTTGTCCTGAAACCGTGGCCTACGAAGCCAGTCCCACGCCCCGCATCCCGCGCAGATTCGCCAGCATCATGGCGGAAACGCCAAGCCGCCGCGGCAGCTTCACCACCGCCTCGCCGTGGGCGCTGGCCACCACCAGCTTAATCTGGGTCGGCCCGTCGTCGGCCTTGTCCAGCATGCTTTTCAACACGGTCATCGCATAAGGATCATCCACCTTGATCACCAGCTCGCTGCGGCTGCCCAGTACATCTTGCAGCGCCTTCACATCCTCAGCGCCCACGCGCAGGCGCTCGCCGTCGCGGCTCACGCGCACACTCACCACCACCGGCTGGCCGCTCTCCAGCACCTTCTGATTAGCTGCATAAGCTTCGGGGAAGCACGCCACCTCGCACTGCCCGGTGGGGTCGCTCATGGTCAAAATGCCCATGCGGTTACCGCTTTTGGTCTTCACCTCGCGTATGCCGTGCACAATTCCCGCCAGCTTGCAGTTGCCGCCGCCGCTGTCGGCAAACGCCTCTACGTCAATCATCGCCTTCAGCCCGGTCACGCGCTGCAGGTCGTCGGCGAATGCGCTCAACGGGTGGCTGCTGATGTAAAAACCCACCGCCTCGGCCTCATGCTGCAACTTGGTCAGGTAATCCCATTCCTCGCCCGCGCGGCACGCCGCCTTGTAGGGCGCGCTGTCCACGCCCATGTCCCCCTCCCCGCCGAACAGGCTGCCCTGCCCGCTCGCCCGCGCGGCGGCGCAATCCTGCCCGTAGGCGGTCAGGGTATCGATGTTGCTTATCAGCCAGTCGCGCCGCGCGCCCAAACTGTCCAGCGCGCCGGCCTTCGCCAGCACTTCCAACTGGCGCTTGTTCATGGCGGTGGGCTCCACCCGCGCCAGCACGTCCCACACGTCCTTGTAGGGGCCGTTCGCCTCGCGCTCGGACACCACCTGCCGCATCGCCTCCTCGCCCGCGCCCTTCAGCGCGGCAAGGGCGTAACGCACGCCGTTGCCTTCCACGTTGAACATCACGCCGCTGGCGTTGATGTCCGGCACCAGCAGGCTGATGCCCATCTTCTCAAGCTCCAGCTTGTAGCGCAGCAATTTATCGTGGTTGCCGCGGTCGTAGCGCATCACCGCGGCCATGAACTCGCGCGGATAGTGCGCCTTAAGGTACGCGGTCTGGTAGCTTATCAACGCATACGCCATGCTGTGCGCCTTGTTGAAGCCGTACCCCGCAAACGTCTCCATCAGGCTGAAGATATATTCGGCCTTGTCCTCGGGCAATCCGTGCGCCTCGGCGCTGCCGCTCAAAAACTTGGCCTTCTCCTTGGCCATTTCCTCGGGCTTCTTCTTGCCCATCGCGCGGCGCAGCATGTCGGCCCCGCCCAGCGTGTAACCGGCCAAATCCCGTGCCATGCGCATAATCTGCTCCTGGTACACCGGCACGCCGAAGGTCTCGCGCAACGCGTCCTCCAGCGCCGGGTGCGGGTACGCCGCCTCGGCCTTGCCCAAGCGCCGGTTCACGTAATCGTCCACCATCCCGGTACCCAGCGGCCCCGGGCGGTATAGCGCAATCAGCGCGCTCAACGCTTCCATGTCGTCGGCCTGCATCTTGCGGGTCAGCTCGGTCATGCCCGCGCCTTCAATCTGGAACACCCCGCAGGTGGAGCCCTTCTTCAGCATCTCGAAGGTCGGCTTGTCGGTCAGGTCAACCTTCGAGATATCGAAATTCTTGTCATGGCTGGCCTTCACCATGTCCTCGGCGGCGCGTATCACGCTCAGCGTCTTCAGGCCCAGAAAGTCGAACTTCACCAGCCCGGCGTATTCTGCATCCCCCATGCTGAACTGCGTCACCGGCATGCCGCTCCTCGGGTCAATGTACAACCCGCACACCTCGTCCAGCTTGCGGTCCGAGATGATCACCCCCGCCGCGTGGGTGCTCGCATGGCGGTAGCAGCCTTCCAGTTGCAGCGCGGTGTCCACCAGCCGCTTCACGTCCTCTTCGGTGTCGTAGCGCTCGCGCAGGCGCTCGTCGTTGTCCAGCACCTCCTGTATCGGCGGCGGGTTGGCGCCTTCGGGCACAAACGCGGCAATCTGGCCCACGAAGTTGTAGGGCAGCCCCAGCACCCGGCCCACGTCGCGCAGGCACGCCTTGGCCTTCAACGTCCCGAAGGTGATGATGTGCGCCACCCGGTCATGGCCGAAGCGTTCGCGCACATACGCAATCACCTCGTCGCGGCGGTCCTGGCAGAAGTCCACGTCGAAGTCCGGCAGGCTCACCCGCTCCGGGTTCAAAAAGCGCTCGAAGTACAGGTTCCAGCGAATCGGGTCGAGGTCGGTGATGTCAAGGCTCCACGCCACCACGCTGCCCGCCCCGCTGCCCCGCCCCGGCCCCACGGGAATGCCATGCGCCTTGGCCCAGCGGATGAAGTCGGAGGTGATGAGGAAATACCCGTCGAACCCCATGCCGATAATCGTTTCCAGCTCGTACTCAAGCTGCTTTTCATAGCGCGCCTTGGCCGCAACCTTGGCCTCCTCCCCGTCGCACAGCGGGTAAACGTGGTCTTCCAGCCGCTTCGCCAGCCCGGTAGAAGCCTCCTGCCGGATCACCTCGCTCACCGGCACCTCGCCGCTGAACTCCCATTTGGGCATGAACATCTGCTTCACGCTCACCTGCGGCAGCAAATACGCGCAGCGCTGCGCCACCGCAACCGTGTTGGCGCACGCCTCGGGAATGTCGGCGAACGCCGCCAGCATCTCCTCCTCGCTGCGCAGGCAGTGGTTGGGGGTGAAGCGACGCCGGTTGGGGTCGTCCATGGTGGTGCTGTCGCCGATGCCCACCAGCACCTCGAACGCCTCCACATCCCCCGGCTTCACGAAGCGGCAATCGTTGGTCGCCAGCAGCGGAATTTTCTTTTCCGAGGCGTATCCGCGCAAGCTTCCCTCCATGGCCGCCTCTTTCGCAGCCATGTCGCCGTGGTTGCCCGGCGCCTGCCGCTCCATGCCGCGGTAATGCCGCTCCAATTGCACATAAAAACGGTCGCCGAAGGCGCTGTGCAACGCACCCATGGCCTCTTCAAAACGCCCTTCCACAGCCGCAACCGCCGCCAATCCCCGCCCGTAATGCCCGCTCATAGCCAAAAGCCCGGCATTGCGCCCCGCCATCGCCTCCAGCGCTATACCCGCAACCCCTTCAGTTAACTTGCGTTTTTGTGCCTCGCTCACCAGCCACGCAAGGTTCTTCCACCCCTGCTCGTCCTGCACCAGCAGAGGCAAGTATCCAATCTCGGGCTTCCGCAAAGGGTCCAAGGAGTTAACCAGCACCGGCACCTCGCAACCCAGTATCGGCTGCACCCCAGCCCCGGCAATGTATTTGCTCACCTCCACCATCCCGAAAAGGTTGCCGATATCCATCACCCCCGCCGCCGCAAACCCGCCGCCGGCAAGGGCTTTCGCCAGCTTCTTAACCGGCACCATGCCCTCCAGCAGCGTAAAGCTGGTCTTGCAACTCAAATGAACGAAACGCGGTGCCCCCATGCCCTGCATCTTACGCAATTTTCCGCCGCGGCAAAAGCACTCTCACGGCACAACCCCGCCCTTTTTTCAGGCCACTTTATTTTGCCGAAAGACGGCCCTCGTCCATGCCCAGGTACACGTCGCAGCGCTTCGCCAGTTCAGGGTTGTGCGTCACGATAAGCGCACTCATCCCCTCATCTTTCACAATCTTGAACAACAACTTAACCACCTCCTCGGCGGTATGCGGGTCAAGGTTGCCGGTGGGCTCGTCGGCCAGCAGCACCTTGGGCCTGTTCATCAACGCCCGCGCCAACGCCACCCGCTGCTGTTCGCCGCCGCTCAACTGGTAGGGATAATGCCCTCCCCGCTTGCCCAACCCCACGGCCTTCAACAACCCTTCCGCCCGCCCCTCTGCCGCCGCATCGCGCCTGCCGCCAATCACATGCGGCATCAGCACGTTCTCCAGCGCGGTAAACTCCCGCAAAAGGTGGTGGAACTGGTACACGAACCCGCACACGCTGTTGCGCAACCCGGCCCGCGCATCGTCGTTCAGCCTGGCCACATCCTCGCCGTCCACCAGCACCTTGCCCTTATTGGGTTTATCCAGCAAACCGGCCACATGCAACAGGGTGCTCTTGCCGCTGCCGCTGGGCCCCACAATCGCCACGGTCTGGCCCGGCATCACCTGCAGATCCACGCCGTCCAGCACGCCCACCTTCTTGGCACCCTCGCCGTACCAGCGCGCCACTTCCCTAAGCTCCAGCACAGCCCCTGGTTCCTGATTCCTGATTCCTGGTCCCTTTTTAGCCACGGCGCAACAACTCCACGGGGTCAAACCGGCTGGCCCGCCATGCCGGATACAAACTCGCCAGCACGGTCAGCACCACCGCCAACGCCACGATATTCACCATGTCCATAACCGAAAGCTTGCTCGGCAACGCGGAGAGGAAATACACATCGCTGGGGAACAAATCCACCCCCGTCACCTGCTTGATAAGCATCACCAGCGCGGTCATGCGCCATACCACCAGCATGCCCAAGCCCACCCCGCCGGCGGTGCCGATGCCTCCCAGCAGCAACCCGTTGTAAAGGAATATCCGGCGTATCTGCCGCTGCGTCGCGCCCATGGTGCGAAGGATGGCAATATCGCTCATCTTGTCGTTCACCAGCATCATCTGGCCGGTGATGATATTGAACGCCGCCACCAGCACAATCAGGCTCAAAATGATGAACATCGTCACCTGCTCCACCTGCAACGCGCGGAAGAAATCGGCATTCTGCTCCGTCCACGGTATCACGCTCACGTCCACCGGGCTGGCGGCAAAACGGTCGGCCACCCGCATAATCTCCGGCATCATCTTCTCAATATGCTCCGGGTCCTGCACCCGTATCTCCACGGCGTCCACCGCATCGCCCCGGCCCAAAAACGCCTGCACGTCCTCCAGCCGCCCCAGCACCATGGCGTTGTCAAACTGCAGCATCCCCAGCTTGAACGTGCCCGCGATGCCGAACTGCCCCGTGCGGGGTATGAACCCCATCACCGTACGCGCGCCTTCGGGGCTCAACAGCGTCACGCCGCCGCCGGGCAAAAGCCCCAGCTGCGCCGCCAGCCCGGCCCCCACCACCACCTCGTTTTCCTTGGGCTTCAGGCTGCCCACCACATCGGCCTTCTGGCCCAGCCCGGTTTCAAGGTCGCCCGCTTCAATTCCGCGCACATAAGCGCCCATGGCATGGCCGTTGGCGGTGGCCATCACCTGCCCGCTTACATAAGGCGTAGCGCTCACCACGCCGGGAATCTTCACCAGCTCCTTGCTCAACACCTCGGCCACCGGCGTCTCCAGCCCGTCAATCTGAAGGGTGGCATGGCCCATCACGCCCAGAATCCGGCTGGTCAATTCCTGCCGGAACCCGCTCATCACCGCCAGCACGATAATCAGCGCAGCCACCCCCAGCAGAATCCCCAGCACACTAAAAATTGTCACCACCCGCGTAAAGCCCCTGCGGCTGCCCAGGTAGCGCCTCACCACGGCCGGAACGAAGTTGGAAATCATGCCCCTAGTGCTATCACGCCCGCGCACCCGCGCCAACCGCCAAGCCCGTAAACGCCCCACCTTTTTGCCTTGCCCCGCCGCACCGTCTCGTATACATAACCAGTAACCGAGTCCCGTTTTGTAGAGAGTAACCATGCCTCCCAAGCATAAACCTGCGTTCAAGCTGAATGATGTCGTCACCTTCAAAAAGAGGGCGAAAATCCTTGCCGACTGGCAATGCCTGCGCGGCAAGCCCGGCACCGTGGTGGAAATCTGCACCGTCTACCGTGCCCTTCCCAACGGCTCCTGCGCCCGCACCGACCAGCCCAACGGCTACATCGAAGTCCGCTTCACGGACAATGACGGCAGCACCCGCCGCGTCCACACCGAAGCGGAAGACTTCGAGCTTCACAAATAAGGCCCGCCAACCGGCGGGCCTCCTTTACCACGGCAATTGTCCCACCGGCAGCAGCGTCACCTCGCCGCTTTTGCGGTTTTTCCACTCCACCTTGCCCTCGGCGGCGTTTTTCGGGCCGATAACCGCCTGCCACGGCAGCCCTATCAAATCCATCTCGGCGAATTTCTGCCCGCCGCTCACGTCGCGGTCGTCATACAGAACCTCCATACCCTGCCCTTCCAGCTCAAGGTAAACCTTGTTGGCCAGCTCGGCGCAAACCTCGTCGCCATGGCGGATATTCACCACCCCCACCTTGAACGGTGCAATTTCCTCCGGCCACACAATGCCGCGCGCGTCGTGGCACTGCTCAATCGCCGCCGCCACAATCCGGCTCACGCCGATACCGTAGCATCCCATCACCACCGGCACGCTGCCGCCGTCCTCCAGCGTCACCAGCGCATTCATCGGCTTGCTGTAAATATCGCCAAGGTGGAAGCAATGGCCCACCTCAATCCCCTTCTTCTCCACCAACTCCTCGCGCGGCCGCGGCGCCGTGGCGGCGTCATATTTCTCGATATTCACCGCATAATCGCTGTCAGGGTCGAACAACAGCACGTCCTCGCCGGTATCCGCCAGAACCTGGAACTCGTGGCTGTAATTCCCGCCAATGGCCCCGGTATCCGCCACCACCGCGCGCCATTGCAGGCCGAAGCGGTCGAACGTGCGGCAATACGCGTCATACATGCGCTGATACGCCTCAAGACTTTTTTCCTTATTCACATCAAAGCTGTACGCGTCTTTCATCAAAAACTCGCGCCCGCGCATCAGCCCGAAACGCGGCCGGATCTCGTCGCGGAACTTCCACTGCACCTGATACAAATTCAGCGGCAAGTCGCGGTAGCTCTTCACATTGTCGCGGAAAATCTGCGTCACCGCCTCCTCGTGCGTCGGCCCCAGCACGCACTCGCGGTCGTTGCGGTCCTTGAAGCGCAGCAGCTCCGGCCCGTACTTCTGGTAACGCCCGGTTTCCTTCCAAAGGTCGGCGGGCAGCACGCCGGGCATCAAAATTTCCAGCGCCCCGGCACGGTCCATTTCTTCGCGGATAATCGTCTCCACCTTGCGCAGCACCCGCAGCCCCAGCGGTAACCAATCATAGTTCCCGGCGGCCACCTGCCGGATCATGCCCGCGCGCAAACACAACTGATGGCTCACCACCTGCGCCTCCACGGGCGTTTCCTTCAGCGTGGGAATGAAATACTGGCTGCGGCGCATGGCTTGGGGGTCTCCTTGTCAAAAAGCCCGCCCACTCTGCCGCCAAACGCGGCCTTGTGCAAGCATCACAATCAAATATTGGGAGAAAATCGTGGTGGCGCCTCGGTGACTCGAACACCGGACACGCGGATTATGATTCCGCTGCTCTAACCAACTGAGCTAAGGCGCCACAGG
>Ga0164242_10002385_pt1 | contig 21751 bp, 15 predicted proteins | sample OricomgcompostMG_FD_108783 | JGI IMG/M metagenome (GOLD analysis project Ga0164242, IMG submission 108783) | Miracle-Growth compost microbial communities from Emeryville, California, USA - Original compost - Miracle growth compost (MG) ... | reverse complement strand
TGACAAGTTTTTTTGCTGGGACCGTGCAAAGAAGGGGCAGAGAGCTGCTGTAGCAAGTAAAAAAAATCGTTTCATCAGGGACCGGTTGATTTAACAGATAAATAAAAGAGCCCTGGAACAGAACAGCCATGCAGAAATACCTGGACAAACCATGTGACTTGCATGCATGCTTCTATCCCGGAAGCCATGGCGCGAAAAAACAGTTAAGGCAGGTCTTCTGACTTACTCCTTCCCGGCATGCCTTCCCACCCTAAAAGGGCAGTGGCTGGAGAAACCGGGGAAAAGGCGGAGCTTACAGCATCGGGAAATGTCCAGGATTCTCACCTGGTTCCCTTTTCACCCCGGGATCCCCGGGGAACCTTAATCCGCGACAAATGTAGGATAAAATCAAAAAAAATTATTTAATCGTTTGATTAAATAATTTGGTTAAATCAGAAAATGGTGCTAGTATTGTGGCATCAAAGGACGGGACTATGAACAAGCCTAAAGAAGAGAACAAACCAGTTTCCTCTGAACAACGGATTCTGGAAGCCGCCAGAAAGGTATTTACCCGGAAGGGATATGCCGCCACCAGAACCAGGGATATTGCGGAAGAGGCAGGGATCAACCTGGCCTTGCTGAACTATTATTACAGGAGCAAGGAAAAACTGTTTCAGCAGGTAATGACCGAAAAAGTGCAGCAACTCTTCGGGGGCATTCGGCCTCTCATTTACGATCCATCGACCTCCCTGATCAAGAAAGTGGAACTGATTACCAAAAACTATATCGAAATGATCAGCCTGAATCCAGATCTACCCTTTTTTGTACTCAACGAGATCAGGATGCACCCCAGTCGCTTTAGCGAGCATTTTGAACACGACAACCTGATCCGGGATTCGCATTTTTTCCGGCAGGTAAAAGAGGCCCGGCCAGATGTTGATCCTTTTCACCTGATCCTGAATATATTTAGCCTGATCATATTTCCCTTTATTGCCCAACCTCTGCAACTAGCCCTGCTGGGTAGTGATGAAAGAAGTTTTGTGCTACGTATGGAAGAGCGCAAAAAGCTTATCCCCGTCTGGGTAAAGGCCCTGCTGGAAACGTGAATATTTTTTTATCATTGAATTAATCAAATGATTAAATCTAAAAATCAAATAGTATGATTAAAAAATTGAAAGCCAGGTTGATGATCCTGCCCCTCTTCTTGGCATCCGTCACTGCAAACGGGCAGCAAAACCTGCTCACCATTGAACAGTGTTACCGGCTAGCCAGACAGAATTATCCGTTGATTAAAGAACGGGAACTGATTATCCGGAGCAGGGATTATTCGATCCAGAATATCGCCAAAGGCAATCTGCCGCAGCTTTCGGTCTTGGGACGCGCGTCTTATCAGTCGGAAGTGACCAAGCTTCCCATCCATCTGCCCAATGTGCAGGTGCCCGAGCTGAGTAAGGACCAATACCGAATCTACGGAACACTAACCCAAAACCTCTATGATGGTGGCATCATCAAGACGCAGCAACAAATGCAAAACGTCAATGCAAAAATCGCGGATCAACAGCTGGAAGTCCAGCTCTATCAGCTCAATGACCGCATCAATCAGCTTTTTTTTGGGATAATGCTCCTGGATACCCGGCTCGGACAAAACGACCTGCTGGAAAAGGACATCCGGTTGGGGTTGGCCAGCATGCAGGCGGCCATAGACAATGGCGTGGCCCTGAAAAGCAATGCTGATATACTGCGTGCCGAACTGCTTAATGTGGATCAGGACAGAATGGAACTGGAGGCGGAACGTACCGCATTCAGTCAGATGCTAAGCCTGTTTATCTACCGGCAGGAAAACGACTCTCTGGTCCTCCAGGCCCCTGTCTTTGAAAAAGTATCCGGGGAAATCAAACGCCCTGAACTTGCGCTGTTCAAATATCAGCATATGGCCCTGGACTTACGGAATAAAATGCTGACGGCGAAAAACCTGCCCAAATTCAATCTCTTTTTACAAGGCGGTGCGGGTCGTCCGGCGCTCAATATGCTGGACAACAGTTTTAAAGGCTTTTACATCGGAGGTGTCCAAATGAGCATCCCCCTTTCGGGTTTTTATACCTTGAAAAAGAAGCGAGCCCTGATCGGCATCGACCGTGAAAAGATCAATACTGAACAGGAGACATTCCTGTTCAATACCCGGCTGACAGTTACCCAACAAGATCGGGAACTAGAAAAACTAAACAAAATGCTGGCTTCCGATCAACAGATTATCCGGTTGCGGGAACAGGTCAAGACGACGGCCCTGGCACAATTAAAACATGGTGTGATCAACAGCAATGATTATCTGAAAGATGTCAATGAGGCTGACCTGGCCCGGCAGCATCAGGCGCTCCACCAGGTTCAGCTGCTCATGGCGGATTACAGCCAGAAAACCACCACCGGAAACTAACCAATCAAAATGCTAAATAACATGAAACGGATTTTACTGATTGTCGCAGCGGCCACACTCTTGGAGTCCTGCCACAACAAAAACGACTTTGATGCTTCGGGAACCTTTGAAGCCGTTGAAACCATTGTTCCCGCCGAAGCAAACGGCGTATTAAAAGCCTATACCGTGGATGAAGGCCAGGTCTTAAAGACCGGGCAGTATGTCGGCTATATCGACAGCACCCAGATTTATCTGAAAAAAAGACAACTGGAAGCCCAGATCGGGGCGGTGCTTAGCAAAAGACCGGACGCAGGGGCGCAGCTAGCGACTCTTCAAGAAGAACTGACACATGACAAAACGGAACAAAATCGCGTCGCCAGCCTGCATGAGGCGGACGCGGCGACGGACCGTCAGTTGGACGATGTCAATGCAAAGGTGATCATTGATGAGAAACGGATTACCGCCCTGGAATCCTCTTTGCACATTACGACCTCCAGCATCCAGGAAGCCACCTCACCGATTACCCTCCAGATCGCTCAGTTGAACGATCAGTTGAGAAAATGCCGCCTGGTGAACCCCGTCAGTGGTACCGTGCTGACAAATTATGTGGAGCCCAATGAAATGGCGGTGGTGGGGAAACCCCTCTATAAAATTGCCGACCTGTCGACCATCCTTTTGAGGGCCTATATTACGGGAGACCAGTTCGCCCTGGTCCGGCCCGGCCAACAGGTAACCGTACTGGCAGATGACGGCCAGGGAAACTACAGAAAATACAAGGGCATCGTCGAATGGATCAGCGATAAGGCGGAATTCACGCCCAAAACTATTCAGACCAAAGACGAACGCGCCCACCTGGTCTATGCGATGAAGATACGCATCAAAAATGACGGCTATCTGAAAATAGGGATGTATGGGGAAGTACGGTTTGAGCAAACAACGGGCGGTAAGGCTCGCCAGGACAGCGATTAAGGACAGATCTAAAAGCAAAGCGATAGGGGCCATGCGCCTCCGGGTCGCGATCAAAAATAATCAGCATGATTACAGCAAATCAATTGGTAAAAACATACGGCAAAAAAGGCGGCGTACCGGCCGTGGACCAAGTGTCGTTTTCGGTAGATCGCGGAGAGATCTTTGGATTGATCGGGCCGGACGGTGCAGGCAAGACAAGCATTTTCAGGATGCTGACCACCCTTTTGCTGCCCGACGGGGGGACCGCTGTGGTGGATGGTCTCGATGTCGTCAGCGACTACCGGAAAATACGCAGGATCATCGGCTATATGCCGGGAAAGTTTTCTCTCTATCCTGATCTGAGCGTGGCGGAAAACCTGCGTTTCTTTGCCACGCTATTTCACACTACGGTGGAAGAAAATTACCACCTCATCCGCGATATCTATGAACAATTAGAGCGTTTCAGGGATCGCAGGGCGGGAAAGCTCTCCGGTGGGATGAAACAGAAACTGGCGCTCTGCTGCGCCCTGATCCACGCCCCGTCCGTCCTTTTTCTGGATGAACCCACTACGGGCGTGGATCCTGTTTCCCGAAAGGAATTCTGGGAGATCCTGCAAAGGCTCAAAACGCAGCAGATCACCATCATGGTATCCACTCCTTATATGGATGAAGCCATGCGTTGCGACAGGATCGGCCTGATCCAGCAGGGATGTCTTTTATCCGTGGATACCCCCAAAAATATGATCGGCGCCTATCCCGATGATCTATTCCGGGTCAAAGCCGCCGATATGCACGGGTTGCTAAAGGCCACCGCAGCAAATGACAGAAAAACATCCGGTTATGCATTCGGGGAATATGCGCATATTTCATTCGAAAAGGGTACCGTCACCCTGACGGAGCTCAGGAGCTATTATTCCCGCCATGGGTTTTCAGATGCCGTCGTAGAGGTGTCATCTGCTACGATCGAAGATTGTTTTATCAAATTTTTAAGCAACTGATATGAATATACCAGCCATCAGGGCGGAAAAGCTCACCAAGCGCTTTGGCGATTTTACGGCCACCGATGCCATCACCTTTGAAGTAGCCAGGGGAGAGATCTTCGGTTTCCTGGGTGCCAACGGGGCGGGCAAAACAACAGCCATGCGTATGCTCTCGGGCCTGTCCAGGCCTACCTCAGGGTCAGCCGCCGTCGCGGGCTATGATATCTATAAACAGACGGACCTTATCAAAAAAAACATCGGATACATGAGTCAGAAATTCTCACTCTATGAAGACCTGACCGTACGGGAGAATATCCGCTTTTTTGGAGGTATTTACGGGCTGGCTCATGACCGGCTCAGGGATAAGACCGCCGAATTGCTAAGCAGGCTGGCCTTGGGCGGCGAGGCAGATAGATTGGTGGGGTCCCTTCCCCTGGGATGGAAGCAGAAACTGGCTTTTTCCGTGGCCGTGATCCACGAGCCGGCAATCGTTTTTTTGGATGAGCCTACCGGCGGAGTAGATCCCCTGACCCGTAGACAGTTCTGGTCGCTGATTTATGAGGCCGCAGACCGGGGTATCACCGTTTTTGTGACCACTCATTATATGGACGAAGCGGAATATTGCCACCGCGTCTCCATCATGGTGGACGGGAAAATAGTGGCCCTGGATACACCCTATCAGCTCAAACAACAATTCCATGCCGCCTCCATGGAGGAGGTCTTCTACCGTTTGGCCAGAGGGGCCAAACGCGGCGATTAAAAACACCGTAAAATGAACCAGTTTATCACCTTTGTAAGAAAAGAATTTGCCCATGTCATCAGGGACAGAAAAACCCTCCTGGTACTCTTTGGGATGCCGGTTGCGCAGATCCTGATCTTTGGATTCGCCCTGTCAGGGGAAATCAAGGACTCAAAAATAATCGTGGTGGACAATGCCAGGGACCCGGTATCCAGGAAACTGGTGGCCAAGGTGGCGGCAAGCAGGTATTTTAGGATTAAAAAAGGGGTTAACCGCGCCGGCGAGATCGAAGCCGCCTTTAAAAGAGGGGATGCGCGGATTGCCCTGGTAATCCCAGATCGCTTTGGTCATGACCTGCATCATCAGCACGAGGCTGAGATCCAGCTGCTGACGGATGCCTCCGATCCGAATTACGCCACCCTGCTTGTCAATTATGCATCGGCTATCATCAGGGATTACTCCGCCGGAATAAACGGGACCAGCGGGACCCCTTATACGATCGTCCCGGAGATCAGAATGTTGTACAATCCCCAGCTGAAGAAAGAACCCAACCTGGTCCCCGGTGTAATTGCCCTCATCCTGATGCTGGTCTGCGTGATGATGACCTCGGTATCCATCGTCAGGGAAAAGGAGACGGGCACGATGGAAGTACTCCTGGTCTCCCCGTTCCGGCCCGCGTTGGTGATCCTAGCCAAGACTGTTCCCTATCTGATCCTCTCGCTGATCAACATCGCCTCGATCCTGTTATTAAGCGTTTATGCGCTCCAGCTGCCTGTAAACGGCAGCTTGCTGTTGCTTTTTGGGGAAAGCACCCTGTTTATCATTACCTGCCTTGCGCTGGGCATCCTGATCTCGGTCCGCGTGGAGTCCCAGCAGGTAGCCCTTTTGATCTCCCTGATCGGAATGCTGCTTCCAACGATCCTTTTCAGCGGTTTTTTGTTCCCTATTGCCAACATGCCCAGGATTCTGCAGCTGGTCAGCAACCTGATCCCCTCCAAATGGTATTACATCATCGTCAAAACGATCATGGTCAAAGGCCTCGGATTTCAGGCGGTCTGGAAAGAGACGCTGATTCTGACCGGAATGACGCTGTTTTTTCTGGTCATCAGTTTGAAAAACTTTAAAATACGATTGGCATGAGCACCCTCAAATTCCTGTTGCAAAAAGAATTCAAACAGATTTTTCGCAACCGCATCATCATTGCCATGGTAACGGCTGTTCCGGTCATTCAGCTGGCGATCCTTCCCTTTGCGGCGGATTTTGAAATCAAAAACATTAACGTAGTGGTAGTAGATCTTGATCATTCCACCTATTCGCGGAAACTCATTGCCACCATCCCTGCCTCGGGCTATTTTCGCCTCACCGCTGAGGAACCCTCCTATGCCGCTGCTTATCGGCTGATTGAAGACGATAAAGCAGACCTCCTCGTGGAGATACCCCGGGACTTTGAACGGAACCTCGTTCGTGAAGGGCACCAGAAAGTCCTGATCGCCGCGGACGCCATCAACGGGACAAATGCGGGGCTGGGCACAAGCTACCTCGTCAGTATCCTTCAGACATTCAACACCCGGATCCGGGTCCGATTGATCCACGCGCCCGGGGTGGTTCCCACACCGGCCATACGGATCACCTTTTCAAACTGGTTCAACCCTTCGCTGAGTTATAAAATGCTCATGGTGCCCGGTATCCTGGCCATGCTGGTCACCCTGATCGGCGGTTTTCTGTCCGCGTTGAACATTGTCCGGGAAAAGGAAATCGGTACGATCGAGCAGATCAATGTCACCCCCATCAAAAAATTCGATTTTATCCTTGGAAAACTGATTCCCTTCTGGGTACTTGGGATGGTCGTATTTACGGTCGGTCTATTGACCTCCTGGCTGGTTTACGGCATGGTGTCCGCCGGCAGCATTTTGCTGTTGTATGGGTTTATCGCCCTGTATCTATTGCTGGTGCTAGGCTTTGGGTTGCTGGTCTCCACCTTCTGCCAGTCGCAGCAACAGGCGATGTTGATCATGTTTTTCTTTATGATGGTCTTTATCCTGATGAGCGGACTTTTTACACCCGCAGATATTATGCCCGGGTGGGCCCGGATACTGGCCTTCTTTAATCCCCTGAGCTATCTGATCGAGGTCATGCGGATGATTATGCTGAAAGGCAGCGGGCTCCCGGATGTAGCATCCCAGCTGGAAGTCATCGCCCTCTATGCGCTCCTCGTGAATGGATTGGCGGTATTATATTATAAAAAGACCACCTGATATCCCAGGGAGATCATCCCGGAGACAGCCATCCGGTCTCCGGGATGATCAGGCCATAAGAACAAAAACCTAAAAGATTTGTAATTTGACAGAGAATTTTTCAGGAGGAGCCTGGTTATTAATGAAATTTTTTAAATATGTTTATCATTATACTACATTACAAAAAGCCGCTTGCAACGGTTGAGCGCCATCTGGCTGCTCACGCCGAGTATTTGGATGGGCTCTATCGGGAAAAGAAGATCATTTTTTCAGGGCCCCGTATCCCGAGAACGGGTGGAGTCATTCTGGCCCGTCACCTGACCCGGGAAGAAGCGGAAGCTCAGATCTTAAAGGACCCTTTTTATATGCATGGTGTTGCGGATTACGAACTCCTGGAATGCAAAGCCACCAAATTTGACACCTCCTTTGAAGTCTTTCTGGATTCCTGAGCGCCAAAAAAGGATGGTCCTTCGGCCCATATCCAAACACATAAACCGTTTTTATGGACTATAATCAATTTTTATCCGGAGTAGAGACTTTTGTGCGTGGCTATTTTCAGGACCATGAAGATCAGATGCATCCCTATCATAACCTTTGGCATACGGAAAATGTAGTAAAAGCAGCTACCGAAATTGCCAATCACTTTCAACTAGAGGAACGGCGGTTTTTTATTGTCGTTTGCGCCGCCTGGTTCCATGATCTGGGATATTTCATTGATCAACATAACCATGAGGCGGAAGGAGCGGCGCTAGCGCGTTCTTTTCTGAATGAAAACGGCGTGGAGGGTGCTGTCATCGATAAGATTGCAGGATGTATCTTGGCCACGAAGCTTCCTCAGCGACCTCACGGCTTGCTGGAAGAGATTGTCTGCGATGCTGACCTTTACCATCTCGGTACAGAAGCTTTTTGGGAAACTAATAAGCTGATGCGTCGCGAAGTGGAAATGCTTTCAGGGAATACTATCTCTGGCACACAGTGGCGGCAATCTACCATCAGTTTGCTGGAATCTCACCATTATTGGACCGACTATTGTCGTCTGGCATTGAATGACACCAAAGAAGCGAATCTTAAGCGACTGAAGGCTCGTCAGCGGGACAAGGAACGGGAATTGGCCCGTAAAGAGCGCCGGAAGGGGAAACAAGGGGTTGAAAGTACCCGGGAGGATAAACAAAGGGGCGAGGAGATTAAGAAAAAGAAAAATCAAGGGGGAGATGCTATGAATGGAGGAATGAACCAGCCTCGCCCAAATGGAAAATCTTCGCGAAAGCGTCCTGACAGGGGTATAGAAACGATGTTCCGGCTTACCTCCAGCAACAACCAACGGCTGAGTGATATGGCCGACAATAAAGCTCATATTCTGGTAACGGTAAACTCCATTATACTATCTGCGGTTATCAGTCTTTTGATGCGGAAACTTGATTCAAACCCACATCTGGCAATTCCGACTTATATGATCTTGACGGTTAGTGTCCTAACCATTATTTTTTCCATTCTGGCCACCCGACCGTCCATTACGAATGGAACCTTCACCATGGATGATATTAAGAATAAAAGCGTGAACCTGCTTTTCTTCGGTAACTTTTACAAAATGAGCCTGGAAGACTATACGACGGGAATGCTCAGCATGATGGATGATCGTGATTATCTGTATGGGTCACTCATCAAAGATATTTACGGCCAAGGAACCGTGGTGGCCAGGAAGTATAGATTGTTAAGAATTGCCTACAACATATTCATGTATGGATTGATCGTTTCGGTGGTGGCTTTTATTCTCTCTACTTATCTTTGAGCGTTGCTTTTTCGCTTCCAATGAAATCGAATATGAAGTATCAGTTTTTTGACCGGGATATTAGCTGGCTTTCCTTTAATGAAAGAGTCCTTTCAGAAGCGGCAAGGAGAGGAGTTCCGCTCTTGGAGCGACTGAGATTCCTATCTATCTACTCTTCCAATTTGGATGAATTTTACCGTGTACGCATACCCGCCCTCATGGCTCTTCATAAAATCACTAAAGAAAAAGGAAAGAAAGAGCTCCTTTCAGAAGTGAAAGGCATTATAGAAGAGCAACAGGCATATTTTGGAAGAATATTGGGAGGAGAGCTTATCCCAGCCTTAGCAGAAAATGGAGTCAAGCTGTTTTATAACCAGTCGCTGCCGTCCGAGGTAACCGAACAGGTACGAATGTATTTTCTTACCGAAGTTTCGGCGTTTATAGAACGCGTCTATCTGAATAAGTCTGAATCCTTTTTTCCGCAAAACAACCATATTTATTTTCTGGTGAGTTTTTCAGGAAAACAGCGGAAGAAGGCTGTGGTGAACATTCCTTCTGATGCTTTGCCCCGTTTTTTCAGGATCGAAACTGAATCAGGATGCTATATCGTTTTTCTCGATGATATCCTCCGGGCAAATCTTGATCGAATATTTCCGGGCAAATCCTTGGATGGATGCTGGAGTTTCAAGATTACCAGGGACGCGGAACTAAACCTTCAGGATGAATATGAAGGAGACATCGCAGAAAGGATCGAGCGGCAGATCGCAAAGCGGGATCAGGGCTTAGCCACCAGGGTGCTCTACGATCAGGCCATGCCTGAAGTGGATTTGGCATTGCTGTTGGATGCTTTGGGGCTGAAAAGCGCCAATGTAGTGAAGGGCGGTCGTTATCATAATCTTAAGGACTTAGGCATTTTACCCCTAAAGAAAGCTTCTTTTTATTATCAACGATGGGACCCGGCGGCATGCGTCGTAAATGAATCGGTTTTTCATCAAATGGAGCGAGGGGACTTCATGGTGCATCCTCCTTACCAGAATTATGATACCGTGCTTCGTTTCTTTAATGAGGCATCTTTGGATGAAAAGGTAACGGACATCTATATAACACTGTACCGTATGGCCAGTGATTCCCGAATCGCACATGCGCTTATTTCGGCGGCTCATAATGGAAAAAGGGTGTTGGTGTTTGTTGAGTTGCTTGCCAGATTCGACGAAGCCAATAACCTCCGGTGGGCCAAGAAAATGAAAGCTGCCGGTATAAAGCTTATTTATAGTATTCCGGGGATGAAGGTACATGCAAAAATGGCCCTTGTTAAACGGAGTACAAACGCCAGGGACGTATATTATGGATTGTTGAGTACAGGCAACTTAAATGAAACTACCGCGCGTGTTTATACCGACCATATCCTGTTTACCGCAGATAAGGCCATTCTCCGGGAAATGGAACTCCTTTTTTTGTTTCTGAAAAAAAGGGAAAGACCCGGACCAAAAAGCGGACGAATCCGCTTTGATCATTTGCTGGTTGCCCAATTCAATTTACTGGAACGCCTCAGAGGCTTGATTCGTTTTGAGGCATCCCAGGCACAAAAAGGATTCTTTGCCTCTATTATCCTCAAACTCAACAATCTGGAGGAAGAAACACTCATTACGGAGCTTTATAAGGCTTCGTCGGCCGGTGTCCGGATACATTTGATTATCCGGGGCATCTGCCGGTTGGTACCCGGTGTTCCAGATATGAGCGAAAACATTACGATACGCAGGATCGTGGACCGCTACCTTGAGCACGGCAGGATTTGTATTTTTCACCATGGCGGAAACGAAAAAATGTTAATGGGATCGGCCGACTGGATGGAAAGGAATGTTTTCAGGAGGATTGAAGTCTGCTTTCCCGTTTATGATGAGGCTATCCAAAGGCGGATTCATCAGATGATAGCGTTGGAACTGAAGGACAATGTTCAGGCTGTCACCGTGGATGAGCATCTCCGGAACATACCTCTTCCGGACTCCGGAGAACGGATTTCCTCCCAATACGCCATCTATCAAAGTATCAAAAACTATGATGATTAAAGAAAAAATGATTTTTGCATTACTAGGTCTTTGTTCTCTGGGAGCTTGTGCTCAGAAAAAGACCATTTACAATAGCCCCCAAGGGTACGATCTTAATCACCCTGTCCGGTTCGTGATGCCGGATGCCTTGCAGGAAATATCAGGAATCGATTTTAAGGATGGCGATCCGGGAACCCTGTATGCTGAGCAGGATGAGGAGGGTAAGGTTTACCTAATGAAGCTCGGAGATAAAAAAGCGCATCATGTCAAATTCGGGGATAAAGGTGATTATGAGGATTTGGCACTTGTGGGTAAATTTGTCGTGATGTTGCGGAGTGACGGCGTACTTTATGACTTCCCTTTCGATGAGTTGCGTGCCGGCAAAATAGATCATACCAGCAAATGGAACGACCTGCTGCCAAAGGGAGAATATGAAAGTTTGTATGGTGACCCTGCAACCGGTGAACTGGTGCTGTTGACCAAGGATTCCCACAGCGATACGAAAGCCCGAATAGTTTCTGGCTATGTACTTATCCTGCATACAGATGGCTCCATTACACGAAGCAATGAGTTTCAGTTTTCTCCTGCCTCTCTTGCAGCGTATTCTGGTATGCATCATGCCGTCTTTAAGCCCTCGGCGTTGACCCGCAATTCTCGTAACGGTGAATGGTATATCCTATCCTCTGTCAATAAGATATTAGTGGTTACCGACAGTCTCTGGCATGTCCGGGAGGTTTGTCGGCTGGATCCTTCTTTGTTTATCCAACCTGAGGGAATCGCTTTTGATAAGGACGGCGCATTGTATATTTCCAATGAAGGAGATAAGCATGTTCCGGGAACGGTGCTGAAATTTCCGTTTCATCGCATTCGTTGATGGGCCTTGACATATTCGTGCTTAAATTTGCATCATGAAACAGATTAAGCTCATCCTATTGACGCTTTTTTCTTTACCACTTGTCGTGAAAGGGCAGGATTCTGTGGTGGCCAGGATGATCTTTATAGGGGACGCGGGGGAAATAAATCAACAACAGTCCGAAGTAATCAATGATGCGGCGTCAAAGGTGATTTCAGGGAAAACAACTGTTCTGTTCCTGGGAGACAATATTTATCCGCAAGGCATGCCGCTTTCTGGCGGGCGACAAGGTCAAAAGATACTCTCCTCTCAGTTTGGACCTTTACGAAATGCCGGTGCGGCTGTCTATTTTGTACCTGGGAATCATGACTGGGATCGCATGGGCCCCGACGGCCTCCAAAAAATAAAGGCCCAATGGGCATTTATCGCTGCCCAGCATGATTCTTTACTTAAATTACTACCCCCTGACGGATGTCCTGATCCGACCGTCATTCCGGTTACAGACAGCGTCATTATTGTAGCCTGGGACAGCGAATGGTGGCTGTTTCCTTTTGATAAGCAGAATCTCGGCGCCGACTGTGACTGCAGTTCACCGCGGGATATCGTGAATGCTTTTAGGGAAATACGCTATCAAAACCGTGGCAAAACGATTCTATTGGCTATGCACCATCCCTTTTATAGTTATGGTGTACATGGTGGACATTTCACCTGGAAAGATTATTTCTTTCCGCTGACTGTAGTCCAGCCGCACCTTTACGTTCCTCTTCCGGGAATAGGGGCTGTTTATCCACTCTACCGAAAGTTATTTCCGAATCCGGAGGAGCTCCATAATCCATTATACAAGGAAATGATCTCGGATATCGAAGGCGTTTTCAAAGGGTATCCGGACATGGTATTGGTATCAGGTCATGACCACGGTATGCAACTTATTAACCATCCGGCCACCCATCGCTTGCAAATTGTCAGCGGCGGTGGGTCCAAACATACGTCTGTCGGAACGGGAAAGTATTCACTTTTCAAGGCGGCGGAGGAGGGTTATGTAACAGTAGATGTGTTGAGCGACGGAAATTTACGTATACGGTTTTTTACCCTGATGTCTTCAGGATTGTTACCTGTCTATACCTATGAATGGAGACCTCTACCTTATGCTGTATTGCAGGATTCACTTTATCAGGCCTTCAAAGGAGACAGTGTGGTGGCTAGCGCACATCCCGCCTATAATGAGGCAGGCTGGTTGTCCAGGCGCGTGTTCGGAGAAAATTACCGAAAAGAATGGGCCGCACCAGTAAAACTTCCTATTATTCATGTTTCTCAATTACATGGAGGGCTTGTGCCTGAAAAATTGGGCGGCGGTTTTCAATCTACTTCACTCAGATTGAAAAATCCACAAGGCATTGAATATACCCTCAGAAGCGTGGAAAAATCTCCCGACAAAGTACTTCCCATAGCTTTCCGGGGAACGTTTGCCCGGGAAGTTATGGATGATGCAACCAGTGGCCAGCATCCATATTCTGCTCTGATAGTTCCTCCCATTGCCCAGGCGCTGGGTGTACCGCATGCGACACCAGAGATTGGCGTCGTTTCCCCGGATAAGAATCTGGGGATGTACCAGAAGCTTTTTGCAGGTAAGGTGACCCTTTTGGAAAGACGCGAGCCCCTCGGGAATTCTGACAATTTCGAAAAAACGATCAGAAAGCTAATCGAGGATAATGACAATAGCTACGATGCTATTAACTTCGATAAAGCCCGCATGATCGACCTCCTGCTAGCTGACTGGGACCGGCATGGAGATCAATGGCGTTTTTACGATGAACAAAAAGGTAAAGGAAAACATTATATCGCAATACCAAGGGACAGAGATATGGTGCTCAACATTACAGAAGGTATCGTGCCTACGATCGTCAAGCGTTATTTTCTGATGCCCCATGTTATCGGCTTCCGGAAGAATTTGCTTCCCTTCAGTAAATACTACCTTTATAAGAGCCGCTTCCTCAGCCCTTTTCCCAACGGTCAGCTTTCTTACAGCCAATGGATGAATATGGCTGAACAGTTTAAAAAACAGGTTACCGATTCGGTAATTTCCACGGCCCTTCATCGACTTCCGTCTGGAATTTACAAAATGGATAGTGCCAGGTTGACTTCAGATCTCAGGCATCGCCGGGACCAGATACCGGAAGCCATATCAAGGTACTATCACTTTAGTAATCGTATTATAGATATTCGAACCAGCGATAAGAATGAATTTGTTAACATTGCCGATACAGGAGACGTTGATGCAGTAAAGGTGATCATACGCAAGATTAACAAGCATGGTAAATTAGAGGATACTCTGGTTGACAAGGTTTATCCCCGGTCTTTGACCCGGGAACTCCGTCTGTATGTGTCCGCAGGAGATGACAGTGTGGTAGTAAACGATAAGAGGTCCACCGTTAGACTGCGTATCATAGGAGGCAGAGGACATAAGGCTTATAATATTCTCGATAGCCGGAAATCCATCAGGTTGTATGACCGGACGGGTGGCTCATGGTATGGAGATGTTTCAAAACTGAATAAGCATATTAGCAACGATAGTTCCAATACGGCCTTTGTGCAAACCGATTTATACAATACCACACTTCCTCTTCTCACGGCTGCTATTAATGCGGATGATGGAATTTACCTGGGGGTCGGCGCATTGTATACAGGGCGAAGAGGATTTCGCAAGAGCCCGTATTCCTCCCGCCAAAAAATCCTGCTTTCCCATTCTTTTTCCACGAATGCCTTTAACCTCGAACTAGCCAGCGAATGGATTCATGTTTTGGGAAAGGCCGATATACTCTTGGAAGGTAATATCAAGGCCCCTAATAATACCCAGAATTTCTTTGGTCGTGGGAATGAGACCCCTTTTGATAAGACAGGAAATTATAAGCGGTATTACAGGACCCGCTTTAATCTCTATGATTTTGGAGCGGCTTTAAGGTGGCGGGGCACAAAGGGTAGTTCCCTATCCATAGGTCCTTCCTTCCAATATTATCATTTTAATCCCAAGGACAATACGGGCCGCTTCATTCAACAGGTCGCGATGATTCATTCTTATGACAGCGCTACCATTGGGCGAGATAAGGCCCACCTGGGCATTGATATACGCTATGTACTTGACCAGCGTAATAACAAAATAGCACCTACATACGGAGCATACTTCAGCGTTAGGTTAAGGGGACTTACTGGATTGAATGATTATTCAAAATCATTTATGGAGATAACGCCTGCGCTAGCGTTGTATAAGAGCTTGAATACACGCCAAACCATCGTGTTTGCAGACAGGGTAGGGGGCGGTATCACCCTTGGTAAAACTACTTTCTATCAGTCCCAGTTCCTGGGAGGAGAAGGTAATCTGCTGGGTTATCGAAAATACCGGTTTGCCGGACAAAACTCGCTTTATAACAATACTGAGCTTCGCGTGGCGCTGACCAATTTTGGCAACTACGTTTTGAAGGGACAGCTGGGGGTCGCGGGATTTTATGACATAGGGCGCGTATGGCAGTCGGGGTATAAATCCCAGCAGTGGCATCAGGGTGTTGGAGGGGGATTATATTTTGTACCTGCTTATATGGCGGTCTTTCGGTTTTACGTCGGTTATTCCGAGGAAGGGTGGTACCCTTATTTTTCTATGGGATTCCGATTTTAAATTAATGAAAAAAGATAGAGTGATAATATTTGAAAGATGAGAACACAATATTTAAACCTGATGAAATCAATGCCGGAGATGAAGACGTTGACGGCTTCTGTTTCGCTCAAGCCATTTGTTGCCTTTATGGAGCAGAAAGCTGCTGAAGCGAATAACGTAAGAGCTCCTTTTTTCTCTGCTATGATTTCCCGTATCCGATCGGTAAAAGGATGGGATAGTCCGATTACCGAAAATAACGTTGAACAATTTAAGGATTTGTTTGAGGTCGTTTATTTTACGCTATCCGCTCCCATCACGGAAGAAAAAGATTATCTGTGGGCGCTCAGTGAGCCCCTTACTCCTCATGTTTTCTTTGCGACGGAGGCATTTTATAACCTGATCGCCAATATGAATGGGGCGCTAAAGGGCGATATGCCCCACGTCGATCTTCCCGAGCAGAAGGCCTCCCAACGGGTAAAAATCATTTATGCCCTTATTTTGAAGCAATTCTATGACTACCTGTTCCCTGTTGCCAATGAAATCAATGTTTCTATCCCAGACCGGGCCACCGGTCTCATAAAACATTATAGTATCAGCTTCGATACACGTTTTATCGAAACTTCATTTGAGGGACCCCTTCCCAAAATTGATTTCAATCGCTTGCAATTAGTTCAGCATAGTGAAACCGCGAGTGTTAAATATCTTCAGGAGGTTTTGCCTTTGGAAAAGTTGCGGTTTACTGGATTTTCAGTCGTAGCCTTCAATGACGTGACTGAGGAGTTTACCAAAGAGCGCATCAAAGACTTGGTTGTGAACGTTTCGGGCGGCCAAAAGGTGATGTGCGACGTGGCAGGGTCCCTGCGAACACTTTTGAACTCTTCGGATACCTATCTTACGCTTTTACCCATGCTGAAGGTTAATGGCCGCCTGGTTCTGGATAGCCTTGATGAAATGGACAGGGAGTTTCAAGAGGCGTGTTTTAGAAACCAGCTATCCAAGGAGACTTATCTGCACCTCCTGGAAGGATTTATTCGAAATCCCCGTCTTTTGATCATTGACGATGTCAGTGTTTCCTCTGAAGTTGACAACAGACTGAGGCCGATATTTCAGGTGTTGGGTATCAGAAGCCTTATGATTATACCTGTTTTTTTTCAAAAGGAACTGGTGGGGGTCATTCAGTTGTTTTCAGTTAAACAAAATGAGCATCCTTTTAATACGCTTTCAAAAATAAAACCGGTTATTCCTCTGGTGGAACAGCTTTTTCAAGCAATGATTCACTTGTTTAACCTGCGGATAGATAATGTGATCAAAGATCAGTTCACCACCCTTCATCCTTCTGTTCATTGGCGTTTTAATGAGGCAGCATGGAACTTTATCCAGAAGCGTGAATCCGATCCAAATGCGGTGATTGAACCAGTCAGCTTCCCGGGAGTGTATCCGCTTTACGGGGCAGTGGATGTACGTAATTCTACGGTTGAACGCAACAACGCTCTCCGGAATGATATGCAGTATCAGTTGGAGATGCTGGAGAATCTGCTCCAAGGAATCAGGTCACATCAAGACCTCAGTTTGATGGATGAAATTATTTATAAAACACAGAACTGGCGTAATCAGCTGGGAGACTATGTTATGCCGGAAGAGGAATTTCGCCTATTCCTTTTTATGGAAAAGGATGTTAAGCCTCTTCTTGAACTATTGCGCGGCAAAAATCCCGCAGACAGAGACCTGATCAATGCTTATTTAGATGCAGGGGAAAGTGACGGTGCTGTACATAACAGCCGGCATAAACTGGATGCTACCCTGGAAAAGATTAATCGTGCGATTGCAAAAGAACTGGATAAAATGAACCTGGATATCCAAAAGATATATCCTTGTTATTTCGAGAAGTTTAGAAGCGACGGGATTGAGTATGATATCTATATAGGACAATCGATTTCTCCCCAGGTGGAATATTTCCCCTTTTATTTAAAAAATCTCCGGCTGGTTCAGCTTTCTTCGATGGCGGAGATCGCTCGTAAGACAGCTGCGCTTTTACCGCAATTACCAACGCCGCTTGAAACAACGCAACTTATTTTCATCAATGCTAATACAATTGATATTAGCTTTCGTAGTGATGAACGGCGGTTCGACGTGGAAGGCGGATATAATGTCCGTTATGAAATGATCAAAAAGCGCATTGATAAGGTTCATATTCTAGGCAGTCCCGAGCGACTTACGCAGCCAGGGAAAATTGCTTTGATTTACTCTCAACAAAAAGATATTGACGAATACCTAAATCACATTTTCTATCTGCAGGAAAAAGGGCTATTGCTCGATGATCTGGAATATCTCAATCTGGAAAAGCTACAAGGACTAGATGGTTTGAAAGCGCTCAGGATTGGCGTTAAGATGGAATAAGGGCATCAGCCGTCAGAAGACTTAGTCAGGACGTACCCGACCTGCGAAGGAGCAATCCGCTGCCACCAATTGCGTGGGTGGTAGCAGATATGCCATTCTAACAGCCGGGATAAAAACTTGTCTGCCAGTAAGTAAGCGTGATATTCATAAATCGCTTTGGGAAGCATTTTTTGCAATTTACGAGTCAGGAATGAAGTCATGGTGAAAAAGAGGCTTCGATGTAACGTTATCAATCCAGTCTTCTGTATCAGGCGCTCGAAATAGAAATAGGGGATGCCTCGCTCTCTTTTTGTCAAACCGGGCCTTTCCAGGCGCCAGTCTCCCATGCTGGTGACTGGTTCCTTTACCAGGAGATGCCCTGTGGGATTGAGGCAACGTGCCATTTCTGAAAATACCTGACTGACATTCGGGATATGGTGTAGTGTATCGAAGCAAACTACGAGATCAAAGAAATCATCGGGGAAATCCATCTCGCCTCCTGTAGAGGGCTTTTTATAAATTACATGAATGTTTTTTGGCAGATCTTCATTTACCAACGCGTCAGAAGGTTCGAGAATATAAAGGTTCTCAATCAAGGGTGCGACAGGTAGGAATTCGTGTCCATATGCAGACCCAAGGCCGAGGACATTTAAGAATTTCTTTTTAGGTAGAAACTTGAATAGGTGCAAATTATTGACTTGGTGATAACCGTAATGATAAGCCCTTGGGTCACTTTTAATCAAGCCGGCATAGCCCTCTTTTTCGTCTTTGTACCAATCTTCTATTTCCTGGGGGGTAAAATCATCTCCATAAAGTACATTCCCCGAAAAATATTGTTGCATATGACTTTTGAATTCAAGTATTGGCGATGTTGTTGTCCGGGTAAAGATAGGATTTTCTATATCTTGCCAATGCTGTTCACCCCCGGTTGGTCTTTTTTTCAGGTCAACAATTCGTCATTCAATAAGGAATCAATCAAGTTTTAACTAATTGAATATCAAATATATACAAAGAGTGCTCCATGGAAATCCGCTTTATATAAGGTAAATCCCATCCGGTAAGGTCACCAACTGCTTTTTATAACTGTGAACAGCTGTGGCTTGCTGCTCATCATGTCACATACGCTAAGAGGTTACGCTAAAGAACTATCTGCCAGAATATGAATGGTCCGGAGTCACCCGTTGTGATTGGTTCGATTATCCCTGATGAATTATATCTCATGTCATGAACACACCTGCATGTTAACCACAGACAATGATAAATGATTTCAGCGAACGCGCAAACATGCGCGTTCGGACAGTCGGCAAGAACAACTTCTTAGACAGCGATCCCTTAATCAAGATACTTTCCTACAATGGGGATGCGTCGACCGGGACCAAAGGCCTTGCAGGAAACGCGAATAATGGGGCAAAACTGATTTCGTTTATATTCATTTCGGTTAACCAAGCGAAGTATGCGGCTTACCAGCGCTTCGTCGTGTCCCATCTTTACGATTTCCTGAGGTCCTTCGCGGTGTTCGATGTATTGATATAGGATCGGGTCAAGTTCATCATAGTCAGGTAGACTGTCGGAGTCTTTCTGACCGGGGCGCAATTCCGCGGAAGGGGCCTTGATCAAAATGTTTTTGGGTATAATCTCTTCATTTCGATTGATATAGCGGGCTAAAGCATAGACCTGTGTTTTATAGATATCTCCCAGGACGCTCAATCCGCCTGCCATATCGCCATATAAAGTACCATAGCCGGTGGCCAGCTCGCTTTTATTCGATGTATTGAGCAGGATATAACCAAATTTGTTCGCCAGCGACATTAATATGTTTCCCCGACTGCGGGCCTGAATGTTTTCTTCCGCTAAACCGAAAGGAAGATCTTTGAACTGGGACCGCAGGGTGGAGAGAAAAGCCTCATACACTGCATTGATTTTGATTATCTCATAAGGATTGCCCAAATTCTCCGAAAGCTGTTTTGCATCTTCGACAGAATGGCTGCTGGAGAATGGGGAAGGCATTAACACCGCATGCACGTTTTCGGGGCCTAGCGCCTGAGTGGCGAGGACTATGGCCACGGCACTATCTATGCCGCCGGAAGATCCGAGAACGGCTTGTTTGAACTGCATTTTGGAGAAATAATCACGGATCCCAGTGACGAGCGCAGTATATATGCGGTCTATGTGTCTTTCGGGTTGAAAGGGCAGCTGGGCGTTTTGGTTTCGGGTAAGGATAGGCATATTGCCAGTAGCTGGGTGGAGGGGAGGGGAGGCCACTGTTGAACCGGAATTTATGGAAGAAGTTTCCGGGCGTCTCTCCTGTTGTATGTAAAGATCCTCCAGTGGTGCCCCTTCGATTGCCTCTTCGAAGAGAGGAAGCGATTTTATGATGCAGCCAGAAGCATCCGCGATAATGGAGCCTCCGTCAAAAACAATTTCCGTTTGAGATCCAACGGTATTACAATAGTATAATGGAAGGCCATACTTTTTGGCGTTGGCCTTGATGACAGCCTCGCGCTTTTCCTGTTGATCATAATCGAAAGGAGAAGCGGAAAGATTTATCATCACGTCCGGTTTTTGTTCCATCAGCCGGTCCATGGGGCAAATTCGATAAAGCAAGTCATCTCCCAGATTCCAGATGTCTTCACAGATTGTTACTGCAAGTTTTTTGCCTTTGAAATGCATTACTTGCCAATCGAAGGCAGGCTCAAAATACCGGTATTCGTCAAAGACGTCGTACGTTGGAAGACATGTCTTGTGAACGACTTGCTGCAATCGTCCTTCATAGAGTAGCCATGCAGCATTGAAGAGATCCTTTCCCTGTGGACGGGAATTGCGGGCAGGAGCACCTACCAGGATTCCCATTTCCTTAGAATAGGCTTTAAGGCTTGCGATAGAATCTTCGGACTGTTTGATAAAATCCTCGAATTCCAGGAAATCCCGTGGAGGATAACCGCATATGCACAATTCTGAAAAAACCACCAGATCGGCGTTCTTTTTTCGGGCAGCTTCGATTCCGGCGATCATTTTGCGTAAGTTGCCTTTAAAATCCCCAATGAGGTAATTCTGTTGTGCTAGGACGATAAGCATAGAAATTCCGGTTGATTGTAGAGATGCAAAGGTAGCACAGCCGGCAAAAAGAAGCCCCAAATGATAAAAAAACCTAATTTCATGCTTTAAAGTTGACAGAGGAGTATGTTCAAAGGATATTTTTTACCGTTTATTTTTTTGGCTCTTTTAGCGTTAGGGGGATGCCATTCCGTTCCCAAGGCTCCGGATGTAAGTGACATTCCCATGACAGTGAATATCCGGCGCTTTGATCGGGAGTTTGCTATGCTGGACACCACTATGATGCAGGCTTCCCTGCGGAAATTGGATATCCGCTATCCCAGTTTTCTTCCGGTCTACCTAGAGGATATAATGAATTTTGGCCCGTTCCCAGATTCCAGCGCGGCTTTTAGCAGCGAGATATCAGCATTTTTGAACGGGAGAGATATTAAATTACTCAATGATTCGGTTCAGGCTCATTTCCCTGATATGAGCACTATCGAGTCCGGCCTTAAACAGGGGTTTCGTTATATGAAATACTATTTCCCCGCTTTTCAGCCGCCAAGTGTAGTAACTTTTATTTCTGGATTAGCCAATTATGGGGCGATAACGGTGGATTCGGTATTAGGTATCGGGTTAGATATGTTCCTGGGAAAAGATTTTTTGCCCTATACCAAGGTGGTCGACCCTTATCCTTCCTATATATTGCACCAGTTCACGCCTGCTTTTATTGTTCCTGA
>Ga0164242_10002384_pt1 | contig 21762 bp, 23 predicted proteins | sample OricomgcompostMG_FD_108783 | JGI IMG/M metagenome (GOLD analysis project Ga0164242, IMG submission 108783) | Miracle-Growth compost microbial communities from Emeryville, California, USA - Original compost - Miracle growth compost (MG) ... | reverse complement strand
CTGTACAGCTCCGCGGTCGCGATGGCCGAGCAGGGCGGCTCGCTGCGGATCGAGGGCCGCGCCGGGCTCGACGGGACGCGCGTCGTCCTCGGCCTGCCGGCGGCCGTCCTCCGTCCGGTCGGCCCGCTGCGCGCGAACGCGAGCTGATCAGCCATGCCCACCGTCGTCATCGTCGAGGACCACACGCTGCTCGCGGAGACCCTGCAGACCGCGCTGCACCGGCGCGCGATCGACGCCGTGATCGTGCCGTGCGACGCGCCGGACCTGGCCGCGCGGATCGTGGCGGCCGCGCCCGATCTGGTGCTGCTCGATCTCGATCTCGGCACCGAGCTCGACGGCAACGACGTGCTCGTCCCGTTGGTCGCCGCCGGCGTGCGGGTGCTCGTCGTCACCGGTACCGCCGACCCGATGCGGATCGCGACCGCGCTCGAACGCGGCGCCGTCGGCTTCGCGCGCAAGGAGTCCGGCTTCGAGTCGCTGCTGGCCCGGGCCTGCGACGCGCTCGACGGCCGTCCCGTGATCGACGAGCAGGAACGGCGGCGGATGCTGCGCGAGCTGTCCCAGGTGCGCGCCGAGCAGGAACGCGCGCTGGAGCCGTTCGAGCGGCTGACCGAGCGCGAGCGCGCGGTGCTCGAAGCGCTTGCCGAGGGCCGGTCGGTGCGCGACATGGCCACCGACTGGGTCGTCTCGGACGCGACGGTCCGCAGCCACGTGCGCGGCGTGCTCTGCAAGCTCGACGCGCCCTCGCAGCTCGGGGCGGTCGCGACGGCGCTACGTGCCGGCTGGCTCCACCGCGATCGCCGGGCCCGCAGCCGTACCTAGCTCGTCCATCCCGAGCTCGCCCACCGGCTCCGCCTCGGGGTCCTCGTGCACGTACCGCTCGCCGCGCAGCATGGACGCGGCGGCCGCGATCAGGAGCATGATGATCGACGCGCCGAACGCGATGAGCAGGCCGTGCATGAACGGCTCGGAGATCAGCCGCGGGAAGAACTCCTGGCCGTAGATGCGGCCGGTGTCCGCGGCCGGGCCCGGATCGGGAACCAGCGCCTTGATCGGGTTGTCGCCCAGGAACGCCGCGAACAGCAGCCCGACCGGGGAGGCGTGCGAGGCCGTGGTGGCCGGACCGGTCTGCACGCCCGCGCCGGTGAGCCCGTTGAACAGTGCGGCGGGAAGGCGGCTGGCGAGCCCGACGGCCATCAACGTGAAGAAGCCGCCCATCGACAGCACCATGCCGGCGTTCATGCCGGTGGCGCGCACGCCGGACGCCGCGCCGCGCTGCGAACCGGGCACCGCGTTCATGATCGCGGCCGTGTTCGGCGCCGCCATCAGGCCCATGCCGATGCCGTTGAACGCGAGCAGCAGCGCGAACAGGACATAGTTGAAGTCCGCGGGCAGCGCGATCAGGCCGACGAACGTCGCGGCCGTGAGCAGCAGGCCGCCGGTCGCGAACGCGCGCGCCCCGAACCGGTCGGAGATCGCGCCGGACGCGGGGCCGGCGACCAGGAACCCGATCGTCATCGGCAGCATGTAGATGCCAGCCCACAGCGGGGTCTGCGCGAAGTCGTAGCCGTGCAGCGGCAGCCAGATGCCCTGCAGCCAGATGATCAGCATGAACTGCAGTCCGCCGCGGGACATCGCCGCGAGCAGGTTGACCGCCTGCCCGGCCGCGAACGCGCGGATCTTGAACAGCCGCAGGTTGATCATCGGGTCCTGGACGCGGTTCTCCACGAACCCGAAGGCGATCAGCAGCGCGATGCCACCGATGCCGGTGCCGAGCACGAGCGGCGCCGTCCAGCCCATCGTGTGCCCGCCGTACGGCTGCAGCCCGTACGTGATCGCGATCAGCAGCGCGGTCAGGCCGAGCCCGAACGTGAGGTTGCCCCACCAGTCGACGACGACCCGCTTCGTCCGGTCGCGCGGCTTGTCGTGCAGCGTCCGGTAGCCCATCCAGGTGCCCCAGACGCCGACCGGGACCGACACCCAGAACACCGCGCGCCAGTGCCATTCGGACAGCACACCACCGACGACCAGGCCGGCGAACGAGCCGGCGAGCGCGGCCACCTGGTTCACGCCCAGCGCGAAGCCGCGGCGGTCGGCCGGGAACGCGTCGGTGATGATCGCCGTCGAGTTCGCGGTCAGCATCGCGCCGCCCACGCCCTGCACGACGCGCAACGCGATCAGCTCCAGCGCGCCGGCCGCGCCGCCGTTGGGGATCAGCGCGCATCCGACGGACGCGACCGTGAAGATCAGGAAGCCCAGGTTGAACAGCTTCGCGCGTCCGTACTGGTCGCCGAGCCGTCCGAACGTCACGACGAGCACCGCGGTGACGAGCAGGTAGCCCATCAGCATCCAGAGCAGGTACGAGATGTTCGCCGGCGCGAGCGGGTCCAGGCCGAGCCCGGTGAAGATCGCCGGCAGCGAGATCAACAGGATCGACGAGTTCAGCGTCGCGGCCAGAATGCCGACGGTCGTCACCGACAAGGCGACCCGGCGGTCGTGCGCTTCGGAATGGTGCACCCCTAGTCCTTTCGTTCGTTAGCCAGTCTAACTAAATACCGCGACGGCCGCGTCACCGGGGCTTTCGTAAGCTGGGGGCGTGACCGTCCAACCGATCCGGCTCTTCGGCGACCCGGTGCTGCGCACGCCCGCCGACGTCGTCACCGACTTCGACAAGCAGCTGCGCACGCTCGTCGCCGATTTGACCGAGACGATGCTGGACGCGCCCGGCTCCGGGCTGGCCGCGCCGCAGATCGGCGTCGGGCTGCGCGTGTTCACCTATCACGTGGACGACGAGCAGGCCGGGCACCTGATCAACCCGGTGCTGCACTTCCCGAACGGCGAGGAGCAGGACGGCGCCGAGGGCTGCCTGTCGATCCCCGGGCTCAGCTGGGACTGCAAGCGGCGCGCGAACGTGGTCGCGCACGGCCAGAACATGTACGGCGACCCGATCACCGTCGAGGGCACCGCGATGCTGGCGCGTTGCATCCAGCACGAGACCGACCACCTGGACGGCGTGCTGTTCGTCGACCGGCTCGATGCCGCGACCCGCAAGGCGGCGATGAAGGCGATCCGGGACGCGGAGTGGTCCGGACTGTCCGCGCCGACGGTCAAGGTCAGCCCGCACCCGACCCGCGGGCTCGCTCTGTGAGGCTGGTCTTCGCCGGCACTCCGGCTGCGGCCGTCCCGTCGCTGCGCGCGCTGCTCGATTCGCCGCGGCACGAGGTGGTCGCCGTCGTGACGCGTCCCGCGGCCCGCGCCGGACGGGGACGGCACGAGACCGCGTCCCCGGTCGCCGAGCTCGCCGCCGAGGCCGGGCTGCCGGTGCTTACACCGCGGCGGCCGAGCGAGCCCGAGTTCCTTGCCGCGCTGGCCGCGCTCGAACCGGACTGCTGCCCGGTCGTCGCGTACGGCGCGCTGCTGCCGCCGCCGGCGCTGGCCGTCCCGAAGCACGGCTGGGTGAACCTGCACTTCTCGCTGCTGCCCGCCTGGCGCGGCGCGGCGCCCGTGCAGCACGCCCTGCTGCGCGGCGACGACGTGACCGGCGCGTCGACGTTCCTGATCGAGGCGGGCCTGGACACCGGGCCGGTGTTCGGCGTGGTGACCGAGTCGATCCGGCCGACCGACACGGCGGGTGACCTGCTGGCGCGGCTCGCCGACAGCGGCGCCGGGCTGCTGGTCGCGACCATGGACGGCATCGCCGATGGGACCCTGGTGCCGGTCCCGCAGCCGTCCGAGGGGATCTCGGTCGCGGGCAAGATCGAGGTCGCGGACGCGCGGGTCGACTGGTCCACGCCCGCGCAGCACGTCGACCGGCTGGTCCGTGCCTGCACGCCCGCTCCGGGCGCGTGGACGACCGCCCGCGGCGACCGGCTCAAGCTCGGCCCGGTGCAGCCCGTCGAGCAGTCCTTGCTGGCGCCCGGCGAGCTGCGGGTGGAGAGGGCCGCCGTGTTCGTGGGCACGGGCACCACGGACGTCCGCCTCGGCGAGGTGCGGCCCGCCGGCAAGCGCCCGATGCCGGCGGCCGACTGGGCCCGCGGCGCGCGGCTGCAGTCCGGTGAGTCGCTTGGCTGACCGCCCGCCCCGGCGCACCGGGCCGCCGCGACGGAACCGGCCGGCCCAGCCGCGCCGTCCCGCGCCGGTCGATCACGCCCGGCTGGCCGCCTACCAGCTGCTGCGCGCGGTGTCGGCCGAGGACGCCTACGCGAACCTGGCGCTGCCCGCGCTGCTGGCCGAGCACGGCCTCGGCGGGCGCGACGCGGCGCTGGCCACCGAGCTCGGCTACGGCACCGTCCGGGCGGCCGGGACGCTGGACGAGGTGATCGCCGGCTGCGTCGACCGCCCGCTGGCCGACGTCGAGCCGGCCGTGCTGGACCTGCTCCGGCTGGGCACGTACCAGCTGCTTCGCACCCGGATCCCGCGGCACGCGGCCGTGGCGACGACCGTCGACCTCGCCCGCACGACCGACAACGGCCGGGCCGCCGGGTTCCTCAACGCGGTGCTGCGCAAGATCGCCGTCGACGACTGGCAGGGCTGGACGGACCGGCTGGCCGTGGGCGCCTCGCCGCTGCGCGCGCTGGCGCTGCGCTCGGCCCACCCGGAGTGGGTCGCGGCCGCGTTCGCCGACGCCCTCGGCGAGGACCCGTCCGGCGATCTGGCCGAGACCCGCGCCGCGCTGCAGGCCGACGACGAGCGGCCGCAGACGCACCTCGTCGCCTGGCCGGGACGCATCACGCGCGAGGACCTGCTCGCCGCGAGCGGCGGAGCGACCGGCCCGTACTCGCCCTTCGCGGTGCGGATGAGCGGCGGCGATCCGGCCGCCGTGGCCGCCGTCCGCGAGCGCCGCGCCGGCGTGCAGGACGAGGGCAGCCAGCTGTGCGCGCTCGCGACCGCCAACGCGCCGCTGTCCGGCCGCGACGAGCGCTGGCTCGACCTGTGCGCCGGGCCGGGCGGCAAGACCGCGCTGCTCGCCGCGCTGGCGGTCGAGCGCGGCGCGCGGGTCACGGCGAACGAGCTGCACCCGCACCGCGCCGAGCTGGTGCGCAAGGCGACCGCGCCCTGGGACGTCGAGATCCGCGAAGGCGACGCGCGCTCGCTGCCGGAACTGGACGGTGGCTACGACCGGGTCCTGCTCGACGCGCCGTGCACCGGGCTGGGCGCGCTGCGGCGCCGCCCCGAGGCGCGCTGGCGCCGCCGCACGGAGGACGTGCCCGAGCTGGCCGCGCTGCAGGCCGAGCTGCTCGCGGCCGCCCTGCGCCTGGTCCGTCCGGGCGGCGTGGTCGCCTACGTGACCTGCTCGCCGCACCCGGCGGAGACGGCGGCGGTCGTCGCGGCGGCGTCCGGCGCCGAGCTGCTCGACGCGCGCGCGGCGTTCCCCGGAGTGGACGCGCTCGGCCCCGGGCCGACCGTCCAGCTGTGGCCGCACCGGCACGGCACCGACGCCATGTTCTGCGCCCTGCTGCGCAAGCGGTGACCGGGGAAAGGGTCCGGCGGACATAGAATTCGGCTCGTGAGCAGCCGGTGAGCCGTCCGAACCGTCCCGAGCCGATGATCGCGCCGAGCATCCTGTCGGCCGACTTCGCGCGCCTCGCCGAGGAGGCCGACGCCGTCGACAACGCGGACTGGCTGCACGTCGACGTGATGGACGCCCACTTCGTGCCGAACCTCACCCTCGGGCTGCCGGTGGTGCAGAGCCTGCGCAAGGCGACGGCGCTGCCGCTGGACTGCCATCTGATGATCGAGGACCCCGACCGCTGGGCGCCGGGTTACGCCGAGGCCGGTGCCGCGAACGTGACGTTCCACGTCGAGGCCGCGGCGGACCCGGTGCAGACCGCGCGGGCGATCCGCTCCAACGGCGCGCTCGCGGGGCTTTCCGTCAAGCCGGGGACGCCGCTGGAGCCGTACCTGGACGTGCTGCGCGAGTTCGACACGCTGCTGGTGATGACCGTCGAACCCGGCTTCGGCGGGCAGAAGTTCATGGCCGAGGTGCTGCCGAAGGTCCGGCTCGCCCGCGAGCAGGTCAGCGCCGGGCACCTGCGGCTGTTCGTCGAGGTGGACGGCGGCGTCGACGAGCAGACGATCAGCGCCGCCGCCGAGGCCGGCGCGGACGTGTTCGTCGCCGGCTCGGCCGTCTACGGGGCCGCCGATCCGGCCCGCGCGGTCGAGGCACTGCGGCGGCGCGCGCGCGACGCGATGGCCGGGTAGCCGTGCGGCTCAGTGACGCCGAGCGAGCAGCGATGCGCCGCGCGCTGGCGCTCGGCGAGACTGTCCGCGGCACCACCAGCCCCAACCCGCCGGTCGGGGCGGTGATCCTCAGCGCGGACGAGAAGCTGGCCGGCGAGGGCGCGACCGCGCCCGCAGGCGGGCCGCACGCCGAGGTGGTCGCGCTCGCGGCGGCGGGCGAGGACGCGCGGGGCGGAACGGCCGTGGTCACCCTCGAGCCCTGCGCGCACACCGGCCGCACCGGCCCCTGCACCCAGGCGCTGCTGGATGCCGGCGTCGCGAAGGTGATCTACGCGGTGGACGACCCGAATCCGGCGGCCTCGGGCGGCGCCGGCGTGCTGCGCGCGGCCGGCGTCACCGTGATGTCGGGTGCGCTGGCGCGCGAGGCCGAGGCCGGCGCGATGCGGGCGTGGCTGCACGCGGTGCGCACGGCGCGTCCGTTCGTCACCTGGAAGTACGCGGCGACGCTGGACGGCCGGGTGGCGGCAGCGGACCTCTCGGCGCGCTGGATCTCCTCGGCCGCCTCGCGGGCGGACGCGCATGCGCTGCGCGCCAAGGTGGACGCGATCATGGTCGGCAGCGGGACGGTGCTGGCCGACGACCCGAGCCTGACCGCCCGGGACTCCAGCGGCGAGCCGCTGGAGCGCCAGCCGCTGCGCGTGGTGCTGGACCGGCGCCACCGGGTGCCGCAGTCGGCGCAGGTGCTCGACAGCGCGGCCGAGACGTTGGTGCTCGACACGGCCGTCCCGCGGTTCGCACTGAAGGCGCTTTTCGACCGCGGTGTGCGGCACGTGCTGCTTGAAGGGGGTCCGACGCTGGCCGGGGCGTTCGTCGAGGCGCACTGCGTGGACGAGGTGATCGCGTACCTCGCGCCGACCCTGCTCGGGGACGGGCCGAGTGCACTCGGTCACGCCGGCATCGGGACCTTGGCCGAAGCGGTCACACTGGATGTCCACAGCGTCAGCCGCACCGGCGGCGACATCAAGGTTGTCGGCACGCCGATCTGGGCCGAGCCGGCAGGGGAGAGGTAGCGGATGTTCACCGGCATCGTCGAGGAGATCGGCGAGGTGGTGGCCGTCGAGCCGCGCGGCGACTCGGTGGTGCTCCGCGTGCGCGCGGCCGTCGTCGGCGAGGACGTGCGGCACGGCGCGTCGATCGCGGTGAACGGCGTGTGCCTCACCGTCGTCGCCAGCGACGGGTCCGGCGACGTGACGCTGGACTTCGACGTGATGGCCGAGACGCTCAAGCGGTCGGTGATCGGGAACCTGCGCGCCGGCGACAAGGTGAACCTGGAGCGCGCTGCCCGGGTCGACGCCCGGCTGGACGGCCACGTCGTTCAAGGGCACGTGGACGGGACGGGCGTGATCGTCTCGCGCACGCCGGGCGACGCGTGGGAGGCGGTGCGGTTCGGGCTGCCGGCCGAGCTGGCCCGGTACGTGGCCGAGAAGGGCTCGATCGCGGTGGACGGGGTGTCGCTGACCGTCACCGGCGTCGGGGACGATTGGTTCGAGGTGGGGCTGATCCCGGAGACGCTGCGGGCGACCGTCCTCGGCTCGAAGCAGCCGGGCGAACCGGTGAACCTGGAGGTCGATGTGCTCGCCAAATATGTCGCGCGGCTGATGGAGACGGCGCGATGACGATCCGGCTGGATTCGGTGGAGCGGGCGATCGCGGACATCAAGGCCGGCAAGCCGGTAGTGGTGATCGACGACGAGGACCGCGAGAACGAGGGCGACCTGATCTTCGCGGCGGAGCTGGCGACGCCCGAGCTGATCGCGTTCATGGTGCGGTACACGTCCGGCTACATCTGCGTGCCGCTCACCGAGGCGGAGGCGGACCGGCTGGATCTGCCGCCGATGTTCCGCGTGAACCAGGACCGCCGGGGTACGGCCTACACGGTCACGGTGGACGCGCGCGAGGGTGTTTCGACCGGCATCTCGGCGGCGGACCGCGCGCACACGATCCGGCTGCTGGCCGATCCGTCGTCGACGGCCGCGGACTTCTCGCGGCCCGGGCACGTCGTGCCGCTGCGCGCGAAGGACGGTGGCGTGCTGCGCCGGCCGGGTCACACCGAGGCCGCGGTCGATCTCGCAGTGCTGGCGGGACTGCGTCCGGCGGGCGTGCTGTGCGAGGTCGTCAGCGAGAAGGACCCTGCGGGTATGGCGCGCGCGGACGAGCTGCGTGTGTTCGCCGACGAGCACGATTTGGCGCTGATCTCGATTGCCGACCTGATCGCGTACCGCCGCCGCTTCGAGAAGCTGGTGGAGCGGGTCGCGTCCGCGCGGGTGCCGCTGCGGTATGGCGAGTTCACCGCGGTCGGCTACTCGTCCAGCTACGACCGCCGCGAGCACGTCGCGTTCGTGTTCGGCGAGATCGGTGACGGCGAGGACGTGCTGGTTCGTGTGCACTCCGAGTGCCTGACCGGTGACGTCTTCGGTTCGCTGCGCTGCGACTGCGGGCCGCAGCTGGACGCCGCGTTGGCCGCGGTCGCGCGCGAGGGCCGCGGTGTCGTCCTGTACGTCCGCGGCCACGAGGGTCGCGGGATCGGGTTGCTGCACAAGCTGCAGGCATACCAGTTGCAGGACGCGGGCGCGGACACGTACGACGCGAACCTCGAGCTGGGCCTGCCGGCGGACGCCCGCGACTACGGCACCGGCGCGCAGATCTTGGTAGATCTCGGCATCCACTCGATGCGGCTGCTGACCAACAACCCGGCCAAGCGCGCGGGTTTGGAGGGCTACGGTCTGACGATCACCGGACGCGTCGCGTTGCCCGTGCACGCCAACCCTGAGAACCTGCGTTACCTGCAGACCAAGCGCGACCGGATGGGTCATGAACTCGACATCGAGGCGGGGGGAGCCTGATGAGCGGGCACGGTGCACCTGAGCTGGAGGCGGTCGAGGGCGCATCCAGATTGCGGGTCGCGGTGGTGGCCAGCTGCTGGCACACCGAGATCATGGACGGGCTCCTGGACGGGGCGCGCCGGGCGCTGGCCGCGTCCGAGGTGGACGTCGTGAAGGAGCTGCGCGTTCCGGGGACGTTCGAGCTGCCGGTGGCGGCGTCGCGTCTCGCGGCGAGCGGCTTCGACGCGATCATCGCGCTGGGCGTGGTCATTCGCGGCGGGACCCCGCACTTCGAGTACGTGTGCAGTGCCGCGACCGAGGGGCTGACCCGCGTCACCGTCGACACCGGCGTCCCGATCGGTTTCGGCGTGCTGACCTGCGACGACGAGCAGCAGGCGCGCGACCGTGCCGGCCTGCCCGGGTCGAGTGAGGACAAGGGCTACGAGGCGACCGTCGCGGCCCTTGCTGCTGCGGTCACGCTCGCGCCGTACGTGCATCCGCGCCGCCACTAGCGCGCGCACGCCGGCTCGGCTCAGGCGGCGGGACGGGTATGTGTGCGCCACAGAGCGCGGCAGCGCCCGCGTCGGGTTCCGAGACTTATTCGTGCATACATTCGATTATAGTCCCGATCCGTCCGAAGTCAAGGCTTCAGCGAGAAGATTTCCCCTTTTTTCAAAGCGCTTCCACCATCATCAACAGCAGGTTGTGGTCGGCCCGGTAGCCACAACCTGCTCTTGATCAACGAGGAGGAGGGGGACCGGCTGAAAGGCGCAGGGAACAGCAACCCGGCAGCGCAACGCAGGCCAAGTACAAGCTGATCCGCCGTCGCCGCCAAGAGAACGCAAGCAAGCTGCGACCGCAGGTCGGCAACGGAAGCTGCCACGGCAATCCGCCCCGCCGAGTCCTAGCAGCGAACCATCTCCCGGTATTCGGCGAGACGTACCCAGCAGATTCGCTAAGGTTTTCCTGGCGATCACTCGCAAGCATGAGCCGAGAAGATCGTCGATCAGGCCCACCTTCGAGAACGAGGACCGGCATGAGCGCCTATTCCACAGTGGTCGTCGGGACCGACGGCTCCGAGACGTCGTTGGTGGCCGTCGAGCGGGCGGCGGCCATCGCGCAGGACGCGGGCGCGACGCTGGTTCTCGCTTGCGCGTACGAGCCGGCTCCGGACAAGGTGACGGCGCGCGACCGGGACATCCTGCGCGAGGAGGCGTACCAGATCGTCGGGTCCGCGCCGGCCGACGACACCGTCCGCACGGCGCAGGCGAGGGCCGCGCGGGTGGCCACGTCGATCACGGTCGAGACCGCGGTCGTGCAGGGCAAGCCGGCGGACGTCCTCACCAAGCTCACCGCCGAGCGCAACGCCGACCTGCTCGTGGTCGGCAACCGGGGGCTGAACACGCTGGCCGGGCGCATCCTCGGGTCGGTGCCGCTGGACGTGGTGCGGCACGCCGGCTGTGACGTACTGGTCGTCCACACCACGTGACACCCGAGGAGCGCGTGACACCGGACGACGCGTCGGCTGACCTGGCCGCGAGCGAGAACGCGGACCAAGTCGCCGACAGTGTCGCCGGCATCGTCGCCGAGCTCGACATCGCCGATCTCGTCGAGCGGGCCGAGGAGCAGATGCTCGGCGGCCCGCGCCGCTACACCCGGCTGCAGGTCGCCGAGATGGTCGGCGTCGACCAGGAGATCACCCAGTCGCTGTGGCGCTCGCTCGGCTTCCCGAGCGTGGCCGACGACGAGGTCGTGTTCACCGACGCGGACGTGACCGCGCTGCGGTTCGTGGTCGGACTGCAGGAGGCCGGCCTCGCGGACACCGCCACGCAGGTCGCGATGAGCCGGCTGCTCGGCCAGACGTTCGCCCGTCTCGCGTCCAGCCAGGGGCAGCTGCTGATCAACCTGCTGCTGCAGCAGCCCGACGTGTTGGCCTCCGAGGACGCGATCATGGAAGCGTTCGTGCGGCTGACGCCGATGATGCAGCACCTGCAGGACTACGTGTGGCGCCGCCAACTCATCGCGTACTTCACCCGCGTCGCCGCCTACGCGTCCGCGGAGGTCACCACCCCGACGCTGGTGCCGATGGCCGTGGGCTTCGCGGACATGTCGGGCTTCACCTCGCTCACCCGCCGCGCGACGGAGGCCGAACTCGACCAGGTGCTCGAGGCGTTCGAGTCGCTCACCACCGAGGTCGTCGGCGCGCACAACGGACGGATCGTCAAGACGATCGGCGACGAGGTGCTGTTCCTCGCCGACACGCCGACGGACTGTGCGTTGCTCGCCCTTGAACTGCTCGAGCGCGCCGAGCGGACGGACGGGCTGCCCCCGCTGCGCGTCGGGCTGGCCGCCGGGCAGGTGGTCACGCGCCTCGGCGACGTGTACGGCTCGACCGTCAACATCGCCAGCCGGCTGACCTCGCTGAGCCGCCCGGGCTGGATCCTGGTCGACCGCGGCATGGCAGACGCGCTCGCCGGCGACGACCGGTTCGTGCTCCGTTCGCGCCGCCCGGAATCCGTCCGCGGCTTCCACCACCTGCGGCAGTGGCGGCTCAAGGCCGCGACCGACGTCGCACCCGAGGCCCGCAGGCGCGGTCACAACAACCGCGGCCGGTAGGCTCTGCTGCGCGATGAAGACCTTCGACCAGCTGTTCGCCGAACTCACCGAGCGGCAGCGCACCCGCCCGGGCGGCTCGGGCACCGTCGCCGCGCTGGACGCCGGGATTCACGCGCAGGGCAAGAAGGTCGTCGAGGAGGCCGCCGAGGTGTGGATGGCGGCCGAGCACGAGTCGGCCGAGCGGACCGCCGAGGAGATCAGCCAGCTGCTCTACCGCGTCCAGGTCATCATGCTGGGCAAGGGAATCGGGCTCGAGGACGTCTACCGACATCTGTAGGCCGCCCCGGACGGTTCCTCTCCAGACAGAACAGGCAGACACAGACCCATGCTCCGCATCGCAGTTCCCAACAAGGGCTCGCTGTCCGAGCCCGCCAGCCAGATGCTCGTCGAAGCCGGCTACCGGCAGCGTTCGGACAGCCGCGAGCTCGTCCTGCTGGACGCCGAGAACGACACCGAGTTCTTCTTCCTCCGCCCGCGTGACATCGCGGTGTACGTCGGGTCCGGCCGGCTCGACGTCGGCATCACCGGCGAGGACCTGCTGCTCGACTCCGGCGCCAAGGCCGAGCCGATCCTGCAGCTCGGCTTCGGCGCGTCCACGTTCCGGTTCGCGGCGAAGCCGGGCACCGCGTCCACCGTCGCCGACCTCGCGGGCAAGCGGATCGCGACGGCGTACCCCGGCGTGGTCACGTCCTACCTGAGCGAGCACGGCATCGAGGCCGAGCTGATCAAGTTGGACGGCGCGGTCGAGACGGCCGTGCGTCTCGAGGTCGCCGACGCGATCGCGGACGTCGTCTCCACCGGGACGACGCTGCGCAACGCGGGCCTGGAGATCTTCGGCGAGCCGCTGCTGACCAGCCAGGCCGTGCTGATCCGGCGCTCGGGCGTCGAGTCGAGCGCGCGCGTCGACCAGCTGGTCCGCCGGCTGCAGGGCGTGATCATCGCGCGGCAGTGGGTGCTGATGGACTACGACATCTCCGACGAGCTCGTCGAGCAGGCCGTTGCGATCACGCCCGGCTACGAGTCGCCGACCGTCTCCGCGCTGCACGAGCGCGGCTGGTCGGCCGTGCGCTCGATGGTCCGCCGCAAGGACACCAACCGCGTGATGGACGAGCTGTGGGAGCTCGGCGCGCGCGCCATCTTCGTCACCGATATCCACGCATGCAGGCTCTGAAGATGACGGAGAACGTCGTGACCGCCAAGCCGATCTTGTTCGCGCGGATCGGCTACGCGTCGGCGGCGTTCGTGCTGGCTGTGTTCGTGGTCGTGGCGCTGGTCATGCGCAGCGACAACGCCGGCGCGCACTTCGTCGAGAGCGACCAGATCGCGACGGTCCTCATCGGCGTGGTCCTGGCGGGGCTGTGCCTGATGCCCACCCGGCCGCGGCTGCGTGCCGACGCCGAGGGGGTGCGGCTGCGTTCCTTCCTCGGTGGCTGGCGGTTCGTACCGTGGGACGTCATCGTGCGCGTCGACTTCCCCAGCAAGGTGCGTTTCGCCCGGCTGGTGCTACCGGGTGAGGAGACGTTCGCGATCTACGCGATCGCGCGCGTGGACAAGCAGCACGCCGTCGAAGCGATGCGCGAGCTGCGCGCGCTGTTCGCCACGGTCCGTCCGACCACCCGGTAGCTGCCGTGAGCGCCGTGCCGGTGGTCGCAGCCGTCGCGGTTGCCGTCGCAGCCGCCGCGGTCGGCTACCTGATCTACCGGCGCCGCGACCTAGGCACGCCCGCCGACCGCGCCACGTTCGACACGCTGCACACCGCGAGCCTGGCCGCGCCCGGGCTGCGCGAGGGGCTCAGCCGCGCCGGCGCCGAGCGCGCGGTGCGGCACCTGCGCGCGCTGCTCGGCACGGCCGCGGTCGCGCTCACCGACCGGTCGCGCGTGCTCGCCGTGGACGGTGTCTCGCACAACCACGCCGAGCATGCCGTCAGCCACGCCCGCCGCACCCTCGACGGCGGGCGAACGGCCGTGCTCACCGCGCGCGACGTGTCCTGCGGCTCGCCGGACTGCCCGGTGCGCGCCGCGGTCGTGGCACCGGTCGTGGACGGCGACACCGTGGTCGGCTCGCTGGTCGCGTACAGCCGGGACACGTCCGCGATGCTCGTGCGCGCCGTCGAAGAGGTGGCGCGCTGGGTGTCCGGCCAGGTCGAGCTGGCCAGCGCCGACGCGCAGCGCACCCGGCTGATGGAGGCCGAGCTGCGCGCGCTGCGCGCCCAGATCAGCCCGCACTTCGTCTACAACTCGCTGAACGCGATCGCGTCGTTCACCCGCACCGACCCGGACCGCGCGCGGGAGCTGCTGCTGGAGTTCGCCGACTTCACCCGGTACGCGCTGCGCCGCGGCGGCGAGTTCGCGACCCTCGCCGACGAGCTGCGCAACACCGAGCGCTACCTGGTGCTCGAGCAGGCGCGCTTCGACGAACGGCTGCGCGTCTCGCTGCGGGTCGCACCCGAGGTGCTGCCGATCGCGGTGCCGTTCCTGGTCGTCCAGCCGTTGGTGGAAAACGCGGTGCGGCACGGCCTCGAGGGCGGCGCGGATGTGGTGACGGTGTCGATCACGGCGATGGACAGCGGCCCGGACGCGGTGATCACCGTCGAGGACGACGGCGCGGGCGCTGACCCGACGGTCATCCGCGCGGCGCTGGAGGGGGTCGACACGACCGAGCAGGCCGGGGCGCGGGACGGTTCCGTCGGGCTGGCCAACGTCGACTCGCGGCTGCGCCAGGTTTACGGCGATCCGTACGGATTGATCATCGAGACCGCGCCCACCGCGGGCACCCGGGTCAGCTTCCGGGTGCCGAAGTTCGCCCCGGGCGTCCGCGCCGCGCCGAGCGCGAACCGGTGAGCGGCAGGCCCGTCCTGGCGTAGCCTGCCGGACATGGCCGAGCTCGATCGGTTGCTGCGGGTCCTCGTCGTCGACGACGAGGGCCCTGCCCGCGAGGAGCTCGCCTACCTGCTGCGCGAGGACCGCCGGATCGCGCACGTACGCACCGCCGACAACGCGGCGGCCGCGCTGACGCTGCTCAACGACGAGCCGTTCGACGTGCTGTTCTGCGACATCAAGATGCCCGGTCTCGACGGGGTCGAGCTGGCGCGGGTGGTGTCGCGGTTCGCCGAGCGCCCGCAGATCGTCTTCGTCACCGCGTACGAGGACCGCGCGGTGGACGCGTTCGAGCTACAGGCGACCGACTACGTGATGAAACCGGTGCGCCCGGAACGGCTCGCCGAGGCGGTGCGCCGTGTGGTCCGGTCCGGCAGCGCGCCACAGTCCGCCGACGCCGACGAGACGATCGCCGTCGAGCTCGCCGGCGTCACCCGCTTCGTGCGCCGCTCGCAGGTCCGCTTCGTCGAGGCGCAGGGTGACTACGCGCGGCTGCACACCGCCGACGACAGCCATCTCGTGCGCAGCCCGCTGTCGGTGCTCGAGGCGCGCTGGGCGGACGCCGGCTTCGTCCGCATCCACCGCAGCACGCTGGTCGCGCTCGGCCACATCGAGGAGGTGCGCGTCTCGGACGGCCGGATGACGGTGCGGCTGGGCTCCGACGAGCTGCCGGTCAGCCGCCGGCACTCCCGCGAGCTGCGCGACCGGCTGACCGCGCGATGACCACCGGGCCGGTCAAGCGGGTGCGGATCACCCATCCGCGCACGGAGGCCGCCCGCCGCGCGCCGGCACGCACGCCGTCGCGCGAGATCGACGAGCAGACCGAGCTCGGCGAGATCTACATGCGCTCGCTGATCCGCAGCCAGCGCCGGCTCGCGCTCGCGGTGTGCGGCGCGATCGGCGTCGTCCTCGCCGGCATCGCCCTTGCCGGCGCGGCGTTCCCGCGCTTCGGCACGAGCCGCCTGCTCGGCCTGCCGCTGCCGTGGGTGCTGCTCGGCGTGCTCGTGTACCCGGTGCTGATCGCGCTGGCCGCATACGCCGTCCGGCAGTCCGAGCGCAACGAGCGGGCGTTCACCGACCTGGTCCGGCGCCGGTGAGCGGACATGCGGCCGCGGTCGTAGCCGTCTCCGCGGTTGCGGTCGCGACCACCGTGGCCGGGACGTTCGGGCTGCGCCGCGCGCGCACGACCAGCGACTTCTACGTGGCGGCCCGCGCCGTCACGCCACGGTGGAACGCAGCGGCGATCGGCGGCGAGTACCTGTCCGCCGCGTCGTATCTGGGCATCGCCGGGCTGATCCTCGCCTACGGGTTCGACGTGCTCTGGTACCCGGTCGGGTACACGGCCGGCTACCTGGTGCTGCTCGCGCTCGTGGCCGCGCCACTGCGGCGCAGCGGCGCGTACACGCTGCCGGACTTCGCCGAGATCCGGCTCGGCTCGGTGGTGGTGCGCCGCGCCGCGAGCGTGCTGGTGGTGCTGATCGGCTGGCTGTACCTGGTGCCCCAGCTGCAGGGCGCGGGCCTGACGCTGGCCACGCAGACCGGCGCGCCGCACTGGGCGGGCGGGCTCATCGTCTGCGCGGTCGTCATCTCGGCCGTGGCTGCCGGTGGGATGCGCTCCATCACGTTCGCGCAGGCGTTGCAGTTCTGGTTGAAGTTCCTCGCCATGCTCATCCCGGCGCTCGTCCTGCTGTTCGTCTGGCAGCACCGCGGCGACAGCCTGGACCGCGGCTACCCGACCGCGTCCGCTCGCACCGTTGTGACGGTTGCCAACGACACGTCCGTGCGCGCGCCGGTGACCGAGACGCTGACAGTGCGCGGCCACGTCGACGGCCGGACGGTGGACGGTCCCGTGCGGCTGGCCGCGGGCACCCACTCGGTCGGCGCGCACAGCACGGTCGTGCTGCGGCGCGGCGACGTCATCCCGGTCGTCGCCGATCTGCCCGACCAGCGCACCGGTTCGTGGCTGCAGCCGCTGGGCTCGGGCAAGGACCATCCGCTGTACGCCAGCCTGTCGCTGATCCTCGCCATCTGCCTGGGGACGATGGGCCTGCCGCACGTGCTCGTCCGGTTCTACACGAACCCCGACGGCCGGGACACCCGGCGCACGACGTTCGTCGTCATCGTGCTGCTGTCGGCCTTCTACCTGCTGCCGACCGTGTTCGGTGCCTTCGGCCGCCGGTACGTCCCCGACCTGCTGCTGACCGGGAACACCGACGCGACCGTGCTGCTGCTGCCGGAACGCATGATCGCGGGGGAGGCCGGCGTGCTGCTCAGCGCGCTGGTGACGGCCGGCGCGTTCGCGGCGTTCCTGTCGACGGCCTCGGGCCTGACCGTGTCCGTCGCCGGCGTGCTCTCGCAGGACGTGTTGCGGCCGGCGCGCGACCGGCACCGCGCCCAGCGGATCCGCTCGTTCCGGCTCGGGGCGATCGCCGCGATCGGCGTGCCCTACCTGCTCAGCCTGCCGAGCCAGCACCTGGGCCTGGCCGCCGTCGTCGGGCTGGCGTTCGCGGTGGCGGCGGCGACGTTCTGCCCGCTGCTGGTGCTGGGCATCTGGTGGCGTCGGCTCACGGACGCCGGCGCGCTCACCGGACTCGTCGCCGGGGGAGCGCTGGCCACCGCCGCGGTGCTCACCACGATGATCGCGGACGTCGACACCGGGTGGCTCGGCGCGTTGCTGCAGCAGCCGGCCGCGTGGGCAGTGCCGCTGACGTTCGCCGTGATGATCGCCGTCTCGCTGGCGACGCGCTCGCGGATGCACGGCGACGTCGGACGGATCATGGTGCGCCTGCACGCCCCGGAAGCGTTGACGGCCGAGCTGCGTGTCGGCCTGCCCGGGGACCGCTCGTCGCCCGTTCGCGACCGTTCGTCGCGGCAGGGCGACCGTCCGACGACGCAGGAACCGCACCCGGCGACTACCGACGCGTAATTGCTGCACCGTGACCGCGGTCACTGGCAGATTTCGCTCGACAAGGGCGCCGCCGGCGCCGCGAGCCGGGGTGCTCCCGGCCAGGCGAGAGGAGCTGTAGATGGCAGACGAGATCGGACGGCAGCGAACCGAGGTGAGCGTCCCGGCGACGACCGGGGCCGGCTTCGGTGACCCCGGACCGCTCGGTCTGGCCGGTTTCGCGGCCACGACCTTCTTCCTGTCCGTGATCAACACCAACATGCTCGGCGCGTCCGTACAGGCGATCGTGTTCGGTCTGGCGTTCTTCTACGGCGGCATCGCGCAGCTCGCGGCCGGGCTGTGGGAGTTCGCCAAGGGCAACACGTTCGGCGCGGTCGCGTTCTGCTCGTACGGCGCGTTCTGGCTGTCCTTCTGGTGGATGCTGACGCACCTGCCCGCAAACGCGAAGCCGAACGACCTGCTGCACGGTGTCGGCCTGTACCTGCTCTGCTGGGCGATCTTCACTGCCTACATGACGGTCGCGGCGTCGCGGACGACTGGAGCGATCTTCGTCGTGTTCGTGCTGCTGACGTTGACATACATCGCGCTGGTGATCGGCTTCTTCAGCGAGAGCGTCGCGGACTTCGAGGCGAACAGCAACGCCTGGATCCACGTGGGCGGCTGGATCGGCATCCTCACCGCGATCGCAGCCTGGTACGCGTCGTTCGCGGGCGTCACCAACTCGACGTTCAAGCGGGTGGTGGCACCGGTCTTCCCGCGCTGAACAAGGTGGATTCATCCTTTCCGAACGACCGAGACGGAACTAGGTTCGACACATGAGTGAGGAAACCCTTTCCAACCTGTCACACGAGGAACGCCGCTTCCCCCCGTCGCCGGAGTTCACGGCCAACGCGAACGTCAGCGAGGCCGCCTACGACGAAGCCGCTGCCGATCGCCTCGCCTTCTGGGAGAAGCAGGCCGAGCGGCTGAGCTGGGACACGAAGTGGAACCAGGTGCTGGACTGGTCGGACGCGCCGTTCGCCAAGTGGTTCGTCGGCGGCAAGCTGAACGTCGCCTACAACTGCCTGGACCGCCATGTGGCGGCCGGGCACGGCGACCAGGTCGCCTACCACTGGGAGGGCGAGCCGGGGGACAAGCGCACGATCACCTACGCGCAGCTCAAGGACGAGGTGTGCAAGACCGCCAACGCGCTGATCGAACTGGGTGTCAAGACCGGCGACCGGGTGGCCATCTACATGCCGATGGTCCCGGAGACGGTGATCGCGATGCTCGCCTGCGCACGGCTGGGCGCGCCGCACACGGTGGTGTTCGGCGGGTTCAGCGCGCAGGCGCTCATCGACCGCATCCAGGACTGTGACGCGCACCTGGTCATCACCGCGGACGGCGGCTACCGGCGCGGGGCGGCGTCCGCGTTGAAGCCGGCCGTGGACGAGGCGCTCAAGCAGTGCCCGGACGTGCGCTCGGTGCTCGTCGTGCGGCGGACCGGCCAGGAGGTCGACTGGACCGACGGCCGGGACGTCTGGTGGCACGACATCGTGGACCGGCAGTCGACCGAGCACGAGTGCGAGTTCTTCGACGCCGAGCACCCGCTGTACGTCATGTACACCTCGGGCACGACCGGCAAGCCGAAGGGCATCCTGCACACGTCCGGCGGCTACCTCACCCAGGTCGCCTACACGCACTGGGCGGTGTTCGACCTCAAGCCGGACACCGACCTCTACTGGTGCGCGGCCGACATCGGGTGGGTCACCGGGCACAGCTACATCGTGTACGGACCGCTGACCAACCGGACGACCTCGCTGATGTACGAGGGCACGCCGAACACGCCCGACGAGGGCCGCTGGTGGCGCATGATCGAGGAGTACAAGGTCAGCATCCTGTACACCGCGCCGACCACGATCCGCACGTTCATGAAGTGGGGCGAGGACATCCCGGCGAAGTCCGACCTGTCCTCGCTGCGGCTGCTCGGGTCGGTCGGCGAGCCAATCAACCCCGAGGCGTGGGTCTGGTACCGCCGCGTGATCGGCGGCAACCGCACGCCCGTCGTCGACACGTGGTGGCAGACCGAGACCGGCGCGATCATGATCACGCCGCTGCCCGGTGTCACCGCCACGAAGCCGGGCTCGGCGACGCGGCCGCTGCCGGGCATCGGCGCGGACGTCGTCGACAACGAGGGCAACCCGGTCGCCAACGGCCAGGGCGGCCTGCTCGTGCTCACCGACCCGTGGCCGTCCATGCTGCGCGGCATCTGGGGCGACCCCGACCGGTACAAGCAGACCTACTGGGCGCGCTTCCCGGAGCAGGGGTACTACTTCGCCGGCGACGGTGCCAAGAAGGACGACGACGGCGACCTGTGGCTGCTCGGCCGCGTGGACGACGTCATGAACGTGTCGGGGCACCGGCTGTCGACCACCGAGGTCGAATCCGCGCTGGTGTCGCACCCGTCGGTGGCCGAGGCCGCGGTGACGGCCGCGTCCGACCCGACCACCGGGCAGGCCATCGTCGCGTTCGTCATCCTGCGCGGTGGCGGCCCGACCGAGGCGGCCGAGGGCGAGAAGCTGGCCAAGACCCTGCGTGACCACGTGGCGTCGGAGATCGGCCCGATCGCCAAACCACGTCAGGTGATGATCGTGCCGGAGCTTCCCAAGACCCGGTCCGGCAAGATCATGCGCCGGCTGCTCAAGGACGTGGCCGAGCACCGCGAGCTGGGTGACGTGACGACCCTGACCGACTCGTCGGTGATGGACCTGATCAGTCAGGGGATGTCGACGGCCAGCGAGGACTGAGCAGCTCGGCGAGCGCGAGCGCATCGAACGGCGCGTGCACCTTGGCGTCGTTGTCGAAGTAGACGACCACGTCGTGGCCCGCCGCGGTCCAGCCTCGGACCGCGGCGGCCCACTGCTGCAGGGCTTGCGGGCTGTAGCAGCTCGTGTACAGCTCGGTGTCGCCGTGCAGCCGGACGTACACCAGCCGGCTGGTGGCCTCGCGGATCAGCGGCCAGCGGCCCGCGGTGTCGGCCACCACCAGCGCGATGTCGTGCTCACGCAGCAGCGCGGGAAACGCCGGCGTCTGGAAGCTCGGGTGCCGGATCTCCAGCGCGTGCCGGATCGGCCGGTCGGCGTCCGTGTCCGTCCAGGCGCGTCCGGTGAGCCGCTCGTCGTGGTGCCGCGCCAGCCAGGCCGCCTCGCCGGTCGAGCGCGGCAGCCGGGCGAAGAAGTCGGCCAGCCGCTGCGGGTCGAACCCGAGGTTGGGCGGCAGCTGCCACAGCACCGGGCCGAGCTTGTCGCCCAGCGCCAGCACGCCCGAGGCGAAGAAGTTGGCCAGCGCGGTGTCGACGTCGCGCAGCTTCTTCATGTGCGTGATGAACCGGCCGCCCTTGACGGCGAAGACGAAGCCGTCCGGCGTCTGCGCCCGCCAGGCCCGGTAGCTGTCCGGCCGCTGCAGCGAGTAGAAGGAGCCGTTGATCTCGACGGTCGGCATCCGCTCGGCGACGAAGCTCAGCTCGGCGCGCTGCGGCAGCCCCTTGGGATAGAAGACGCCGCGCCAGGGCGGATACGTCCAGCCGGAGATGCCGACGAGTGCGGTGCCGTCCACAGCGAGCAGCTTGCCCGGATCAGAGCAGCTTCTCGCCCGGCCCCTCGCCGGGAGCGTCCGGAATGGACGACGCCTCGCGGAAGGCTGCCTGCAGCGTCTTCAGCCCGTCCCGCAGCGGCTGGCGGTGCATCCCCAGGTCCGGCTGCGCCGCGGACACCAGGCCGGCAAGCGCCGTGATCAGGCGGCGCGCCTCGTCCAGGTCGAGCTTGGGCTCGCCGTCGGGCGCGAGGCCCAGCTTCTCGGCGGCCGCGCTCATCAGCAGAACCGCGGCCCGGGTGATCACCTCGACGGCCGGGATCTCGCCCAGCTCGCGGTCGGCTTTTGGATCGACGTCGCTCACGCTGATACCCTGTCATTGCGACCAGCCTCCGCTCGCGCGGGGGTGTGCAAGCGGAAGCCTTCCAGCCTCCCACCCGCGCCACCAGGAACCAGCAGGTGCGCCGGGTCCGGTCCGACGCGCCCGGCCGCTCGCCGGGTGCGCCGTCGCGCATCCCGCGGCGGTCGGACCGGTCGGCTCCGGGCCCCGTGCGCACTGCCGCACCGGGCCTGCTCTCGTTTTCCGGCGGACGTGGGCCCGGATCGCAGAGAACCGACCAAGGAGGTCCCATCAGCTCTGAACCGAGGATCAACGACCGGATCCGTGTACCCGAGGTGCGCCTCGTCGGCCCCGAGGGCGAGCAGGTCGGCATCGTGCCGATCGGCAAGGCCCT
>Ga0164242_10002383_pt1 | contig 21764 bp, 19 predicted proteins | sample OricomgcompostMG_FD_108783 | JGI IMG/M metagenome (GOLD analysis project Ga0164242, IMG submission 108783) | Miracle-Growth compost microbial communities from Emeryville, California, USA - Original compost - Miracle growth compost (MG) ... | reverse complement strand
GTGCCTCTCGCCGCGGCGGTGCCTCTCGTCACTGCAGTACCTCTCGCTGCACCAGTACCTCTCGTCGCGACAGTGCCTCTAGTTGCAGCGGTACCTCTCTTTGAAGTAGTGCGCTGGGTACCCCGGAAGTTGGGCCCAGTCTCGGTGCTGGGAGCCCAGCCAGACATCTTGGGGGTTATCTCTGTAAGGGAAGTGTCAGAATTTCTAGGGTAGCAGTAGTCTCCTTGTGTGTTATCTTTGGATGGGTTCTTACCTTTAGGTCCTAGGGCGACCTTGCCGAGGTGTGGATCGGGTTGGAGGAAGCCGAACTTGTAAGCTGAAGTTGACGCGACTTTCAATGGGACCTACGGAGTCTATTAGTTAAGGGATTTTTCCTTTCGGGGGCACAGTAGGTATTTAAAAGCACTCTTGTTCACTTCTCTCCTCTGTGATTTCTCGGGAAAGTGAACCAGGTGGGTAAACATGAAAGGCAAGCTCGGCCCCTGAGATGGTAGTAAATACCTCCATGCCAGGGACCGTACACTGGGAAGCAGGCAAAGGGAGAATGCATATACAGGTAGTTGGAGGTATGATAAAATATCAATATTCAAGAGTGATAGGACAGTTATGGCGTGCAGTGAAGTGCGGAGAAGAGAAAGAAAAGGGGTTTGCTGCTTTTGGCAGGATCGGCTAGGCACAGCGGAGGGGGCAAGCATTCATCGCTAGACACCTACCGGGTTAAGTTTTGCAAAACTGATTCGATGCCAGACGAAAGAGGTGACCGCCTTGGATGAGATGAAGCACGTAGCTGGATATCTCTCCGCCCTTGATCGGTGGTCGAAATTCGGATCGGAGATGCCGGTCGACCGGAGGACGAGGTGTCGGCAGCGCGTGCAAAATGCAGCGGGGCTCCGAGTAGGAAATAAGGCGTGAGGGATAGAGGGAATAAAGAGGTTAAATTCAAGATTGCAACAATGAATTATTCAGGTTTGTTGACGGAGTTATGGAGTGCGGAAATGTAGGTAGTTTGGTGGTCGGAAGGAAGAGGAAAGAAATCGGCGAGGAAGATTTGGTGGTTTTGGTGTGTTTAGAAAAACGCGTCGGTTTTTCGCAGTGAGTGGGTTTCGGCGTATCGAGTTATGCCAGTTAACTCGTTCACCTGGTAGATGGTAGGTTTGTGAGGGTACGTACCTACCAAGGTGAGGTAGGTGGTTTGGCCAGCAGGTTCTAGGTAGAGAAGTGTCGTCTCTTGGTGCCAAGTGCCTACCTACCTGAGATAGCTGCTCCGATCTGTATTGCTAAATTATCTATTATGATTTATCCAATGCCACAATACCTATTTCACATGGGATCGTCTTTCGCCTCCTTCCTACTCGCACGGCTACGCACGACGGGTAACCTCGCCTCCCCTCCAGGAGTAAGGAAAGGGGGAGGAGCCTATGGGCTTCTGCTAGAGTGGCAGGACAATGGCAATCAGAGATGGCATTTGGATATTACCTACAGAGTATGTCTTGCTAGACTGCTAGATTTACAGATATGTTTTTGTTGTCACTTACACAAGGTTCTACGGTTTCCAGCTGTTTCCTGCCGTCGATACCATGTTCTCCAACTGCTATTGAACTGATCCGCATGTATGCCACCTTTTATTTCTTCTCACGGACCCTTGACGATTTGATGTTCTGAATACCCACCTAGGCATGTATTCTGGCCTGGCACAAGTCTTGCAGCTTCTTGGTGTATCCCTGACCATGATTCCTTCATGAGCCATACCCTCTCCTCGATACATTTCTCACCATTAATAAGGAGCAACTTTAACTCGGAAGGTAAATAGACAGAACAGGGTAGGTTGGTAGCTATGAGTAAATATCATTGTTCAAGACGGCCACGGGACCAACTTCTATCGGGTAGAGGCGACAAAAGGATTCAGGACACCCGAAGCGCAGTGTTGCCAACTCCAGTACCGAAGATGACAACAAGAGGACAACAGGTTGGCTAGGGCTCAGAACATTGCTTTCCACTATCCACTCATGGGTAATTTTGATTGTGTGATTAGCTGACAACGACTGGGAACCGTAGCTCGAGGTGGGAGTTGGGGCTGTTGTTTTTGTTGCTTGCCCCTTTTTGCCCCTCGTTCACCAGGCAGCCCATTTAAACTTGATTGAGCCCCACCAATTGCTATCGTGCACACGATTGCAACTCCAAACCTCTCACCTCGAGTCTTCTTCCAATCCGCTCGGCCATTCCCGAGGCCATGCTCTCTATACTGCGTAAGGCGAGGCTTAAGGATAAGGAGTTGAGGATATTAATGCTGTAAGCAATCAAAACCGTTCGCCTTTGGGTCACCCGTTCCAAGCAAAAAACGTATAACTTGCGATGAGATCTGACCGGTTTAGAGGACTTGACAATGCCGGGAAGACCACAATCGTCAAGAAAATCATGGGCGAGGATGTCAATACCGTGAGCCCTACGCTCGGCTTCAACATCAAGACAATCGACTATGAGGGGTAGGCTACTGAGCCCCATGATTGCCGATGCTGGGCCGCTAACTGTGCGCTGCAGGTACAAGCTCAATATCTGTATGACATCGGACTGCCTCCCTTCTTCCATCTAAATTGCCGGGGAGGCTAACCAACGCAGGGGACGTCGGTGGTCAAAAGACATTGAGGTCCTACTGGCGGAACTACTTTGAGAAGACGGATGCCCTCATCTGGGTTGTCGACGCCACCGACCGCCAGCGAATCGACGACTGCAGGCAGGAACTGCACGGTTTGCTGCAGGAGGAGGTCCGCCCAACGCTGACGCCCTCAATGCTTGACAGCTATGCTAACAAGGAAAATGTGTAGCGGTTATCTGGTGCCAGCCTTCTCATCTTCGCCAACAAGATGGACGTTACGGGGTGTATGGACGGCGACGAGATCGTGCAGGTACGAAGACACCCTCACCCTTTCAACGCACTAGACCTACGCTTAAAACGGCACACCGCCCGAACAGGCCCTCCAGCTAGGGGAAATACGGACTCATCGGTGGAACATATTCCCATGCAGTGCCATGACAGGCCGGAATCTCAAAGAAGGGCTTGCATGGGTGGTTGAGGATGCAAAGGCCCGGCTGTTCCTTTATTGATCTCTAGGCTCCCCCGTATAACCAGCGTACGGGGGTGATGGGAGTGGGCGTGGAACATGGGATGATTTTGGAGGATTGCCACCAGGATGCTTAGCCGGTGCTGCTCGCATAATGCTATTGACGCTTTGGATGTGATCTTCTGGAACAAGGAACAAAATTAAGGTCTCACTGGAGCCGGCCTTTTTGGGCCTCGCAAGCCTCGGAAGCCAGAGACCGCCCCCAAAATACCAGTGACTGCTCCACCTGTTGCCAACTGACAGGTCCCCGGCTGCCTGCCGAAACGGCAATGACGATCATCCCTGAACGGATATGCCCCTCCTGGCTCTCACTGTCTCGAACTTCCGTGCATTCTGTACTACAAACCGGCCCTGCGCATTGTTTAGCCCCCAATTGGACCTGCTCCCACCACCACTGAACCTTGGCCCCGTCGCGTGTTCTGCTGCTTTGCGTGTCATGCGTATTTCTCTTCCCGGATCGCCATGTCCGACGAAGTTTCCAATTTTCTGCGGTCAGTCGAGCAGCTGAAGGAAAGGCGCGATCAAGAAGACGAGGCGCGTTCCCGGGAGTTGGAGGAAAAGTTTTTGCAAGAACGCCGAGAGCGTCAGGCTCGCCGAGCAGGTATGTTCGTGAACAGATAAAACGTTAGCACAAGAAAGAGGGAAAAAGGGGACACACAGCGTCGGAAACTCTTGTGTCTCGGGCCATTGGGTCATCGTCCCTCCACGTTCCGAGCCGACCAATCTATCAACAAACCCGATGATATCACGGCCTTCCAACCCCCCCACGGTTGCTCTGCTACCACAACGCCAAGTCTCACTCGTGCGAAGGATGCGCTAACCGTATTTTCTTCGTCCCCCTAGAACGCGCAAGGTCAATCTCACCTCAAAAGTCATCACCTGCGAACACCCCACCGCCTACTTCACAACGCATCGGCGGAGCCCACATCTCGGATGGCCCTAGGTTGGACGCGTCGCCTCTGCTCGACCGACTTGGAAGCCCGTCAGCTCGCGCCTCTCGCCAAACCGACTTGACGGATGCATCCACCGACTACTCAACGTCTCCTACCAAAGAGAACGACCCGATATTCGACTCCGATACCAAACGATCGAGCGTGACCACCCTGACATCACCCTCCACCACCGCACCTGCCGCACGCTCTCCTCTCTCGTGGCAGCGACGCCCGACCTCGCAGACCTCGGAACGGCCGAAAAGCCGCCCGCTGTCTATGGTTGCTACTGAGAACGCCACAGCCCGTTCCTCAATCGTCACCGAACCGGCCCCGGCCCCGGCTCCGGTCGAACAAGAACCCTCCCGCGACCAGATTGCGCAAACCCTCTCCGGGAAGGACCCTGCTTTCTTCCGCCAAACCGCCGATCGCGGACTGAATTCTGCCGCCTATCGACGCACCCAGGTGGAGGACCAGGACGCTGTTGACTTGACACCTGTTCGCACACAGCTTCCAGGAATGGTACGCGACCCCCCGACGAGCCCAACGAAAGAAACCCCAGCACTTCACGCCAAAATCGGATCCCCTTTAGTTTTGAGTGGTGCGCAGAAGCTTGACCCCCCACAAATCGAGACTGCTACAGACGACGGTTCCGTATTTACCGACCGCCAGTCAATCACGTCCCCTGGAGGGCGGACCTCGCCAACAAGGCCCCGTTCGCCGACCAAGGGCGTGGGTGGTTTTGTCCAGAGCGCAATGATGAAGCGATCCGACAGTGTCAAGCGCTGGAGCGTAACCTCTCCTACAGGACTTCAGCGAGCTGATTCCACCGTGTCTAACCGGGCCAGTCTCGAGCACACACAGCGGAAGCAAAATTCTCGACCTACTAGCCTCCTACGCGAGGGTTCGAAGACACCCTCAAGACCGAGTTCAAGTCACGACGAGGAGCCCGAGAAGACCGTACCCAAGGATGAGGAGGAGAAAACCACACCTCCTACGAGTCCTTCAAAGACTATGGACCAGCGACGATGGAGCCCTACAAAGTCGAGTTGGCTCGAGGCGGCATTAAACAAACCCGAAGCCCCGAAGCCGAAACCCACTCCTCCCCCGTCGAACCAGCCGGCCTGGATGGTCGAGCTTAGCAAGGCGAGAGCCCAAAGGGCCAACAGTGGCAGTGTCGACCTCGGTCGAAACTCCCCCATCGCACGGAAGCACGAGGTGAAAACCGGTGGGCTTATGAGGTCATCACCCATGGGAACTAATGTGAAGCCGACCGGTCTGGGCGGGGTTGGCGGCGGCCTCTCGCCTGCGCTGCCCACCGGCGACAAGACGCCAGTGGCCAGCTTCCGAAGCAGCCTCTCGAGGCGCGCTTCGGAAACAGGAACAGACGACATGGAAGGCGGCTCGGGTTCGGATCAGTCGAAGCCAGCCACTCCGTCGACCCAGGATTTCCGCGCGGGTCTAAAAGCCCGGCAACCTCCGCCTGAGGCGGCCACCGGCGAGCTAAAGAACGTGTTCGGAAACCTACGGCGGACTAAGACCCAGAACTACGTGGCGCCGGACGAGCTGAAGAACAACATTCTACGTGGGAAGGCGGCGTTAAACCTGACTGGTGGGCCAAAGAAGACGGAACGAAAGGACGAGTTCAAAGAGGCGATTTTGAAGAAGAAGGACGAGTTCAAGAAAGCCCAACAGGAAGGACGTGGAATTACCAAGAGCCCAAGCACGCCGACCGAGAAGCCTCTCCCCGAAGGAATAGCAAGGAAGTTGGAAATGAAGCGGTCCAGCACATCTTTTAAGCGAGACTCGGCCGTGTCGGATGTGCCGTCGGAATATCTCAGCCGGACGGCTGAATCCAATCGGTCCAGCACCACCTCGACCTTTTCCAGTCGCGAATCAGCCGACGTTACACCCCTCTCTACTCCGAAACCCTCGGCCACCTTTGAAAAAGAGGCCACCACACCTCTTCCCAATCTCCAAAAGGAGACCAGCGCGCCAGCACGTCTCCAAACCCGGCCGGCGGGGAGCGCGTTGGCTGACCGATTCAACCCGGCGCTGGCAGGCATTTTGGCCCGCGGTCCACCTGGAGCTGGCTCCGGCCCGACGAAGGGTACCGGAGGCGCTTCCTCCCAAGCGTCTAGCGGAGCGGACGAATCTACCGGACCTCCTACCCCCGGCCCGCAATTGACTCATATGACAAGGAACCGAGCGCGTGGTCCTGCAAGGAAGGCTCCTTCTACGGTCGCAAAATTGGCCGAAAATACTCCCTCTGCCGTTACAAAGCCAGCCGAGGACACTCCTTCTACAGTCGCAAAGTCGGTCGAGAATACCCCTTCTACAGTCACAAAGTCGGCCGAGAATACTAAAAGCGCAGTACCGGAAACACCGCCGCAAGCGCCCCGCGCGGTCGAGGAAAAGAAGCGTGACATTGAGCTACCACTTCCGAAACCTAAGAGCCCAGCAATGTCGAAGCCCCCGGCGCCCGAAGTGGTGTCGCTTGTGAATTCGACAAAGCAGGCAACTTCTCAATCAAAGCCGCCGTCAGGTGTCCAAGTCATATCACTAGTAGACTCGTCTAAGAAGAGGCCACCCGTAGAGGAATTGAAGCTAACTGGCCAACCAATCTCCTTGCGCGATTCGCCTAGCTTCAAGCCACGACCTCGCTCGCCGACAAAGGTACACGAACAAGTCGCCGCGCTTGCTGCGAAGAGCCAGTCGGCCTCCAATGCCGCGGATGAGAAGGAGGGCCCGGGCTCTCAGCCCTCGTCGCCTAGGAAGTTAGGCGTCAAGCGAATGTCGAAGTTCCTCGACGAGGCTAACTCGAATGCTGAAGGCCAGAGGACCCAGTCGCCTTCTCCAACGAGATCCAAACCCCTCCCTGACCTTGTTCCCGGCAACAACGACAAAGTCGATTCCGACCCCGTCGTCTCCGTCAAGAACGCCAAGAGCCTCTTTGGCGGTCCCGCTTTGGGTCATCCGGAAACGGCCCCGAAAGAGACATCCCCTCTCGATGCGCCGCGCTCGGAAACGGGACGGCCGAGGTCGCCCACGAAAAGCTCGTCTAGACCTTTACCGCTTCTACCAAACCCCGGGGTGACCTCGCCACCCCTGACATCCCCACCACGATCTCCCACAAAATCCATCCGGGAGGCTTCTACGGCGTTGACCGACTTCTTTGGGGCCGAGCGTCCCAAGAGGACTTACAATGTTGATACGGCTGAGATCTTGGCACGGAGACCAACAACGGGCACTAAAATCCAGACGGTCAAGGCGCAGTTATACCAGGTTTCCGGCGATGGGAAACGGCAGCCTGTGGCAGCCCATTACGACCGAGTCCTATTCGAGCGCGAGATGTATTTATGCCCGCACACATTCATCAATCAGTCGGGACGGAGGGTTACCGAAGTCTATTTCTGGGTTGGAGACGAAGTGCCCGCGCCGGTCGTCGAAGATGCTCATATCTTTGTCCAGCGAGAGGCTAAAACATTTGCCGGGAAGCTTATCAAGGTCACTCAAGGCAAGGAGACCCCCGAGTTCCTCCAGGCTCTCGGCGGAATCATCACCGTCCGTCGTGGCTCCAGCAACAAGTACGACTCGCTAGCACCCAACATGCTCTGTGGCCGCCGGTACCTTGGCCAGATCGTGTTCGACGAAGTCGACTTCTCCCCGGCGAGCCTCTGCTCGGGCTTCCCATACCTGATCACGCAGCAAGGACAATGCTATCTGTGGAAAGGCAAGGGCAGCGACGTGGCCGAGCTGAGCTGTGCGCGGCTGATAGGCATGGATCTATCCTTGATGGGAGAGCTTAGTGAAATCGAGGACGGCAGCGAGCCGGCCAACTTCTGGAACATCTTCGACGGGGGTGTGAAGTCAAGTTCTGCGGATCATTGGAGGTTGAAGCCAAGCTATGATAAATACTGCGGGCGACTCTTCAAATCGGATGCAGCCGATCGTAGACAGGTAAGATCCAATCCCCCATTCCGAAGCAGTTCCGAAAGGAGAAAATGGGGGCAAGTCCCGCTAACATTCATGACAGATCGTGGAGCTCTCCCCTTTCAGCCAAGCTGACCTATTACCCACGGGCATCTTCATCCTCGACGCCTTCTTCGAGATGTACGTCATCGTCGGGTCGAAAGCGCAGTCACAAGGCGCCTCCTTCCGCAACGCCCTCGAGTTCGCGCAGGAATACGCGATCCTCGCCTCGGGCGTCGAGGACCGGCCCTTCATCCCGGTCTCGACCGTCGTGCTCGAGGGCATTCCGCGCGACCTCAAGAGCGTGTTCCGCAAGTGGGGACAGGCAGCCAGCCCGACGGCTACGCTGGCAAGCCCGACTAGTCCTGGTCTGGCCCGCGGGCGGAGCTTGAGGATTGTGCCGTTGACGCAGGCGCTACAGGCAATGGCTACCGAGTAGTAGTATGGGCTTTTCTTTTTGGCAAATGGGGGGTGGGGCGTGTGAGAGAGAGAGGTGTTACGATTCTGTATACATATTTTAGAACAGCCTTTTACATCGGCAGGGGTTATGAAGGGGTTAGGCGGCAGGTTGTAGGCGCATATTGCATTGCGTCCATGTTCATACAATACAACGACACCAGATACCTGAACCACAGGTGGGTGGGTGGTGTGGGGAGTGAAAGGGGTGGATAGGGGAATCTAGCTCAGGCAAGCCAACCCCGATATGTAGTCGATGATGTACGAGCCAAAGGCAAAATGAGAGTTTTTGATCAAATTGATCCCGCCCAGCTGAGATTTGCGAGTTCTCGTGTATTATGGGTTTGTCTCTACTGCCTTCGCGGCGACATTCAAGGACGCCGCCAGCGAAGCTCACGTCCAAAACCCTAGAGCTAATCCAACCTCGACCCGCCAACATTGTGATCTGGAACCACGGATATAAAACGCCCGTCATGATACCTCCCCCGAACGCCGCCCTGATTTTTTAATCTAGCCAATCCGCGATATAAACGATCAAAATCGTTGCAGGGCAAAAACGCCTTTTAGTTTAGTAAAGGAACAGCGCCTCCTCATTCTGCTCCCGCTAGAAGATGACTCTGAACGGGAATGCTAAAAGTAAATGTTGTTAGCCGCGGGCATGGCTAAGTAACGATGCGGGACAGTACTCACTGCAAATGGCACTATCACAACAGCTACCGTCCATCCTCGGGCGAGCGGAAGCGAATGTGTCAAGTCATTGTCGCGTAGCTAGCCGCCCACCCAGCGAGGTCTACCAGCTCTCGCAGTTCCTAAATGTTCGCTGTCTGGGCCCTCGTCGAAGGTACCCTACTTCGATGCACCACTAAGGCCTCAGGTCGTGCTACGCACTTCCAGGTGCAGCAGAAGCTCCAGCCCCAGGTCCAGGTCCAGAGCCAGAAACCGCACCATCCGCAGCAACAGGACCACTAGCATCAACACCACCACCACTGCCGCCGCCGCCGCCGCCGCCGCCGCTCGCGTCAGCCGCCGGCCCCACGGCCTCAACGACGCGCCGGACGTCTGCGCGCAGCTCCGGCATGGCGGCGTCGATCTGGGCGGCGAGGAGGTCGCGGAAGGACTCGAAGGCGCGCATCTTGCCGCGGGCGAGCTGGTTCATGCGGCGGACGCGCTCGGCGAACTCGCGCGTGTAGATGTCCGGGTTGCGGCCGTTCTCGACGTACTCGACTAGTAGGTCGGGGACGCGCGGGCTGGATTCGCTGAGGGAGGAGGCCGAGGCGTGGACGGTGCGGAGGGATTCGGAGAGGGTTTGTCTGGGAGGCAGGGAAGAGGGGTGGTCAGTCTTTTGCTAGATTGTGCTGAGGGTGGTGGTGAACGGGGTGGGCTCACAATTCATTTGCGAGGACTTCTTTACTTGGTCGGCCAGCAGCGTCGTAGGTCGAGACTTGGACCATGACCTGGAACAGGTCCTGGATGACATCCTTGACTTGCTCTAAAGCCAGCCACAGGTTAGTATATCAATTCTGTCAGGGTCGGTAAATAGTCAGGATGTACGTACGCTCCACAAGATTGTGGTCAGGTTTGTCAATAGGAGCCATGTTTGCGTTCCTCGAAGCGATAACTGTGGTGGATGGATGTCTTCGTTCGTGGTAGTTTTGGGAATGTTGAAAGGACGGGAAGTGGATGGCCGCAAGGCTGCGCTAAGTTGGATGTTTGTGGGGTAATTATCATCATTAATGGAGCTTTAACAAAGTTGGGGCCAATCATGAGGGTTGAACTTCAGCCACTAATTCCCTTCGCAAACGCCAATGGACGTAGCCTCGTTAAGTTTATCTTGAAACCTCTCGAACCAGGCAAGGAGTAGGTTGTATATACTCACATGCCTTCCACAACCCGCGCATTGTCTAGAACGGCTACATCCACGTTTTAAGAGCCTCGGCGATAGTTCTGTGGCGGACGATGCGAGGGTACAAGACTGAGGAAACAAGCTCACAGTTGTAGGGACTCATCACGTTGAAGACCCTCAAATGTTAACAGGCCATATCTGGCATACTATTTTCATCAGCAGTCATACACACTACCTAGGATCGAAAGAAAATGCAAAACCCCTACAAACATCCTAGACGCCCCCGATATCCGTTTTCCCCTTTCCCTAGTCCGCCGTCCGGAAATACTGTACAATAACAAACGCACATAGACCTTGCACCGTGTTTCTGATACCCATGGGACGCGATCCAATACCCACGAAGGGGAGAGGCCTCATTCCAATGAGGTTCATGTGCAAGAAAAAAGACCATCGAAAACAACACTCTCTCCTGAGCAACCTTCGCAACTCCATGCACCTTTTCTCATCTCCATGACCGCGAAACTAATGCTTCCTCGATTGCGCCGGTCATGAAGTTTCAGCTCAGTTGTAAACTGGCAGGTTGTGTGGCCAGATAGGGGAAAATATCAAAACATGTACGAACGCTAACACCCTAGCGACGAAACCCCGACATGAACAATCTGGAGGCCGGTAGCTATCAATCACCAATGGTGTCCGTTGAAATAGGTATTGCCGCGGACAAACAGCCTCACTTCCTGAGCTTCGGGCGAGCCAGCATGTTCAGTCTGCTCAGGCTCAGCATGGCCTTCTTCCTCGGGCTCGGAGTCCCAGCACCGCCCGGGGTGCGGAGCCTGGTCGGACTCATGATCGGCTTCTTGCCACTGGCTCCAACCAGCCGAGGTGCCAGCAAGGCATCTCCCTCGGGAACCTGGTCATTCTTGCGCTTCTTGGCCGCGCGGTCGGCGGCTTCTTTCTCGGCGTCCTCCTCGTCGGTGCTGACCCGATGCCTCTTCTTGTTGATCATGCCGTGTGGCAGCGCACGAAAGATTGGCTGGGGCGCTTTGTTCTCCTTGTTGGGACCGGTGCTCGCCGTCGCGGCCGGGAAGCTACCAGGCATGTTCACTGTCGGCATGATCGACTGCCGGACGTGGCGAACGCTGGACTGACCGGGCGAGGAACCGAAGCCGGTGGGTGAGACGTCGCCGAAATTGATGGTGTGGTCACTCCGGAAGGTGAACGTGCCAGGGCCAGGCGTCGGAGCAGCGGCCGGCTTTGGCTTCTCGACGGCCTCAGTAAGCGGCCGGTATGCGGACAGATCGGGGTAGGAAACACTGCCTTCGGCACTATCTCCTGTAATGACCGTGTCTAGGGTAGGATAACGGACTTCCCCAAGGACCTGCCGAGGTGTAGGTCGGGGGAGGCCGGACTTGACCGGAGAGGGCGAGTTCTCCATCGCAATGCGCTTCGTTTCAGGAGTGAGCCCAACGCGCTTGGATAGCTTCCGTGCCGGAGTTGCGGAAGGACGAGAAGGGGTTGCTTTTTCCGGTCGGGTTGGGCTGGCCGACGCTGACGCTGACGCCAAGGTCGAGAACGACTCGGAAGGAAGCGGGATCCCGGTCAGCATCTCCTTGACAGGGCTTGGTTTGTTGCCCCGAAGCATGGATTTCATTTTGCCAAAGCGCGATCGCGGGCTTCGGACCGTGACTGCTGGGGAAGTAACGTTGGGAACAGCCGCCGCCGCAACGTTATTAGTTGTCACAGACTGCTTAAGCCCACTGAGATTCGGCTTGGACGGGGATCTGGCTAGGGAGCCAGCAGGCGTCTTTGCAATCGCGGTGCGAGCCATGGATGCCTTTGTCGGCGTCATGAGAGAAGCGAGACTAGACTGCGACCGAAGTAGTCCCTGGTGATCCTTGCCGGAAGACTTTGGGCGTGGGATGGAGCTTCCATCGCGGGAAACTGGGCGACGGCTGGAGGCGTCCTCCTCAAACAGTTGCCGAGCGCGCTTTGCAGGGAAAGCCGGCTCGTCGTTTTCTCTCGCATTTACTTTGGCCCTAGTCGTGGACGGGGTTGGCCTCTTGGAGCGGGCGGAATCCGAGTCGTTCAGATTGGCACGCGACTGAGTCCGCTTAAGACCCGTCACCGGGGTGAATCGACCTGGCTGTGCTCGGAAGGCGGAGGCATGGTTCTCGATCGAGTCCATCTTCTTGAACTCGGCCATGTGGGCGGCGCTATAGCGGCCCGCTTTCCCCTTCGGACGGGCGAACTTGCGACTGTTCATCTGTGCTTCTTCTTCTTCTTCCTTCTTCTCAAGCTCCCGCTTGGCGGCCAACTCCGCCTTGATTTTTGAAGCTTCTTCGCGGATATCGTCCATCATCCGCTGAGCCTCGGGCCCTAATTTGATGTCGGCAGCCTGGCGGGCAAAGCGGAAGGTAAACGGCGACGAAGGAAGGCCGAGCTTGGAGGGGGTGCCTTGGGCGCCAGCGGGAACGTGACGCGAATTCGTAGAAGGCTTGATGTCTGTAAAGCCTAGACGGAGGCCGGAGGATGGAGGGCCCATAGTGCCGTGCACTTTGCTGGGGTGCATCTCGGACATTGGCGGTTTGATGGGAGATGAATCACGCGGCGTCTTGGGAGTAGGAGCAGGGGAGGAGACGATGGCATCGAGATTGGAGATGACACCCTCGGTCGGGCTTTCATCACGCTCAGTGAGCGAGGTTAGTCCCTGAGTAGAGGTCGCTGGCTTTGGCACCTATGGGGGGCAAAATCTTAGGTTAGATACGCAGACTTTTATCAAAATCTTTGCGTCTGGGGGTCGATGAACTTGCCTTGGAGCCGCTTGCGAGACGCGCAGATCGCCGGGCCATCTTTGCAAAAATTTGCGGGTAGTCCCGAGGAAAAACAGTACGGATCAGAATAGTTGAAGGGGTTCAATGCCTATTTAATGGCGTTGCATTCCTTCCTGAGCGAAGTGGCCAGAGAGGTTGGGATGATGTCAGTTTCCAAACGCGGCTTGTTGACTTTCCATGGGTTGAGAGGGGTTCCATTTTGTTTACATGCCAACGGGGCCGGCCAATCAGATGGCTGAATTCAGGAATCGGGAGTTGGCCATTATGTGATCCAAGCTCCTGTCTCTCAGCGGGCGGAGAACCCCGACGTCAATTCAAATCCCGAAGCTTTGATCCCTCTTTTACACAGTAGAACGCCAAATGTCATGACTAGAGAAAGGAGGAGGAGAACGACGTTGCTCCCAGTGAGCGGTTTAGTTTACTAGACCGGAGAATCCTCGTAAGCAAAGGTAACCAACGCTTCTTCTCATTTCCTTCGTCTTTTCCCCTCCCCATCCATCCCCGTCCTCTCGGCTAGTCGAAACATGTTGGGACACTACTGCATAGAGTATCATTGATCTACTCTAGCCAAGCTAGTACAGTAGGGTCGCAATGCTTAGATCCAAGCCATCTGGATTGTTTCGAGGCGGCTTGACGCCCGCCCTTGACGCTATTAAAATACTCCGAGTTCTCGGGCAACGGAGAGGGGCGAACGCCGATGAAGGATGGGCCGTGGGGGGTAAGCGTGGGTGCGAGCAACACTCAGAGGACTTCGCAAGGTCTCTCTCGAACAGGTTAGCCAGCTGAGGCAATCTCGACAAAAGGCTGCATGTCAATGGCATGGATTTTCCCCTTCCCAGAGAGAGCATCCATTTCCGGAGACGTGCAGTGGCAGCCAAGGAGGGGGGGAGGCTGGAACCACCGCGACGAGCGAGGGGCGATGCCTACGGCCGTTGAAAGGGGGTGGAAGAGGAGCGGGGTTAAGTAGCTCGCAGAATGACCCTAAGGCCCTCGTCCTTGGCCCTTGGCCCATCCCCATCTCGCCTCTTTCCTCCGCCCCGCAGAGATGCAACCCATGCCGAAGCGACTCCCCGGTCGCTCTCAAGCACTGCTCCCTGGAACGCCCCCCCCCTTGTACGGACGGTGCAGGGATGGATCTCCACCGGATGAGCCTTTCTTCACCCCCCCCAAGCCCCTCAAGCCCCCGCCTCTCCCACGCTCCTCAATCCCAAACAGGGCGGAATGAGAAAAAGAAAAAAAGGTGAAAAAGGGAAAAAATTCTGCCCAGCTGACCCCCATTTCTCGAGCGCTACTGGCTGGCAGTGGCCTCTCTCGCACGACTGGGCGAATCAACGGCGCTCCTGGGCGTCGCAAGCCCCTCCCACCACACCCTACATTAACATTACATAAAACCCTACCATTCTTCTCTTTCTTTTACTCATTCACAACCTGTTATCGACCCTCAGCTTATCTCTGGCCTGCCAAAACTGCCCGCGACACTCTGGCCCAGACACCCAGACATACCTCGATCCAGGAACCGCTTGGATCTCCATGCCCTTGACCTTGTCAGCCCTCGATTAAGAGACCCCGACCCAGACTGTCGGATCCCCCCTACCCCATCTTTTTTTGACCCCCAACCCGCTTTCTGATTCGGCGCCGCCCGTCTTGAAACTTTTTTCTTGTGCATACCCATCCCATCTTCGGACTTTTTGGGAGTGAGAAACCCCTCCCCCCCTCTACCAGTTCTATCACGTCACCCCGGCGAACCACAAGAAGTCCCTGACTCCACAGCCGCCCCTAAGCAAACAAGGTTTTTTTCCAGAGGGAAAAAAAGCACACCATTGTGGACAGGCAAAACACCATTTTCCTCGGCTGTACTTGACCGAGAGACAGGCTACCACGCTGGCTCTAACACCCCGGCTTTGAGAACCGCAGTGCTGCTGTGGTGGTGTTGCTCGGCCCGCTCCCATTACGCAACAACAAGCCTCTTGTAACACCCGCCGAGGCGCTTGCCGCCCGGGGCCAATCGTTGTTCGTCCCCGGCAAGTGATATGGCAGAAAGGATGTCCGTCGATAAGAAAGACCCCGTCAAGGACGATAGTGAGGACTCTATGGGCTCCAGTCCCGAGGCCGAACATCCAACCAACAACCACAATGGCAACAACTCCACCACCGCCCAGGAGAACCAGCAACCCAAACGCAAGGGCGGTCGAAAGCCGGTACGTTACGAGCTATTTTACTTGCCTTGGCATTTTAGCTTTGCTGCTTTTGCAATTGATACAACGAATTGGTGTAACCGTTTTGCTGTTGCTCTTACTCCTGCTCTTGCTGTGCAATCGGTCTTAACTCGCAAGTCTCTAACCAATGCTTTCCCCCCTTACAGATATACGCGACATCGGAGGAGAGAAAGCAACGCAACCGCCAGGCCCAAGCTGCTTTTAGAGAGAGACGAACAGAATATATAAAGCAATTGGAAGAAACGATCCGCGTCCATGAGCAGAACCTTCAGAACCTCCAGGCGGCCCATCGCCATGCCGCTGACGAGTGTCTGATGCTTCGGTACAAGAACTCTCTCCTTGAACGTATCCTTCTTGAAAAAGGTAGAAAGCTCCCCACATCCCGCCCCAACGAACACATGCCTGGGGGAAGGAGGAAGAAATTGTCTTGGGGGCAGGTTCCAATTGAAACCAGACAGACCAATTCCTCCCCCAATGGAATGACAAGCAAGAATACAAGCTAACATGGTCGTGTGTCCTGCCAGGTATCGATGTCCAAGCTGAACTTCGAGCCAAAACCGGAAGTCCCAATCTGGGTCCTACCCACGTGCCCCAGAATCTAGCACAGCCGCCACCAATTCAACGCGCCCTGTTGAACAGACACCATGCACGCAGGTCAAACTCGAGCATTGCTCCTAAACTCGAGCCGGGTATCAACCTCTCGCCGCTTCAGCCGACGTCAGGCCACAACCACCCGGTAGCGTCCCCTAAGAACCGGCCGACCCCGCCGTCACACGCCGGCTCTCCGACCGGAACGACCTTCGGTTCCCAACACGTAGCGTCACCCGCCCCGTCCGTATCCGAAAGTATAGCCAGCCAGATCCGACCACCCCTGAAGCCGCAACTGCCTCAGGTGAGCTCCATGTCCGGAATGACACCGACGACGGCGCCTGGCCGCCCGTTGCATATGGCTGGAGGACCATCAGGGGCAGGACAGTCGAGGGGAGGAGCTGGTGTTAGCGCAGCTTCTTTCTACCCGACGCCGGCGTTCCAAAATCATATTGAACAACTAGGCAAGCTGACCCGTTTCTTTGCCCCTCCCCTCCCCCCCTTTAATAGAACTCAATGGTCCTAGATTTATCCCGTAATTTCAGAACAGGAATACGACGTCGCTGCCGACATGATAGACGACCCCGCCGAGACCCCCGAGACCCCCAGCGGCCCCGGTCCGTATCCCGGCGGCAATGCCTTCGGCGACGAACCCCAACCGATGTCCCTCTCGTCCCCGGTAACCTCCGCGCCGCCCGGAGGTCAGCAATTACCAGGTCCGTCCGCCATGGAGGGAGTTGCACACACTCAGCATAGCAATTATCCGTCCATGACACAGTTGCTCGACCCAGCCCTGGACTGGGACCCGTTCGGGCTGAGCGCGAGCATGGCCTTCCCAACTCAGTTTTCATTCGATACGAGCAACATGAGATAATACCCGTTGGCGTATCTAACCGGATCAGACGGGAAGGGTCACCCGAAACTTCCTCACCCATATCGCCGGCGGAATGGGAGAGGAGGAAGGGCAACGGAGTCCTGTAGCTGTCAAACATGGCGGCTTGAGCCTGCCAGGACGCGCTACTTGGTGGCTAGGCACCACCCACTCATCGGAATTAAGGCGAACATGAACTTTCAGTATGGAAGAGGAGGGATCAAAAAGGAAGGGGCAGGGCGGGGGCATTTTCTTCTGAGGCAATGAGAAAAACATATTGTCAGCGACCATGAGGACAACAAAAAACGGCGGACTGCTTCTTAAGATACCCCGGTGTGTTAACCTGGCGGAACGACACTTGATTTCCGGACTAGAGACGTGGTCGATTTTCTCTTGCGACGGCTAGGGGGATCGCCAAGACAGGTTCCCTTAGCATCGATTGCGAACGCGCGCTCTCTGCTCTTCAGACGGCCCGGGGCGTACCGCGAGATTTTAGGCAACGGATGCTGCAGGGGCTCTCCTTCGAACGGATATATACCCACGAATGATGATGCGCGGTCCGGCTAGCTCCAAAGCTTTTTCTATTGTACAGTACATTTTTTACGGCGTCACGGAAGTGTACTCCCTCGATTTGCAGGTTAGGAGGAGGTTCAACAAAAAGTTTTTGGCTTTTATTTTTACGACTCTGCATTCTTCGGCTTCCGACAACAAAACGACAGAAGACCAAATGTCCTTGGCTCTCCATGACCATGGCATCGACAACATTTACACCAACTCGACGATGGGTTTCTTGTGCAGCTCTGAGATGATGGCCAGCTCCGATTATCGGCCTCCCGGGCGGGGTTGGCAGGTTGAAACGGACTTAGCCTCCCCCCCCCATTGTGCGAGCATGCAGTGCAATGGCTCCCCGGTACTTGACGGAGTGGGGTATCGCAACTCGCTTGTTGAGGTCATGTTCTTGTCTACAGGTCATGGGTTCCACGGTCAGAGCCCCTGTTCCCGTGTTTCTTCCTTAATATACTGTCTGGAGTCATTCCGCCGAGTTCTTCGTACATATATGCTACTGCATGTGCTTCGCTGTTCGTGGTGTTATCTCTGTTCTTAACTTTCAGGCTTCGTTGCGATGATCGATATGTGGAAGGCCAGCTTTCGGGTAGCTACGGTTCCTATTCCCCCCATTTCAGGATCTGATGATACCCATTTAGTGACCGCGTTTATTTCCTTCGGCGTCTTTTCTTGATTCAATGGCTTGTGTAACTGGGAACGTCCCACTCCGATACCTCTTCTTTAGTTCAGCAATGGGGGAAACCGGGAGGCCAGGTAAGTTAGGGGCTCTCTTTTAGCTGTCAACTCGTCATACATCCTGTCGCACTTGGTTTGAGGCATAGTGCCTTGCAACTAGGTAAGCTGCGGGATTCCTTGATCCTCATAGTCTTCGAGATCGAGGGAGCTTGTATATACTTTAGCTAGGAAGACAGCGTCGACTGCCAACTATCAACTTAGTTAAGAGCTGACCATTCCTCCGTAAACAAACGCCATTGAGTGACAACATAGCTCCTAGGAACTATTTAGTGACCAACACATCAACAGGCCGAGCTCGGCCACACCTCCGAAGGGAGGTTGAGTCTCGGACGAGTTTGGCAAGGTAGGTAGGTAGGGAGTAGGTGTAAAAGGAATCTGCAGGTGACGTAGGTTGGCGTGCAGCATAGCATGTCCACCAAGCATCGACCAGGCCCATATCGATATTGTAGGGATGTGCATTCCGTGGAGATTTAGGTACGTACCAAGGTAAAGTCTCGTTTAACACCGACCTCGTTTCCCGAGTAGCCGAGCTTCACCTCCACCAAGAAACTTGCCTGGCATAGAGCTGCTTACCTATACATGTACATAGGCTGCACGGACTGCTACGAGGTGGACCTTTGGCTCCACAGGCTCAAAGGCTCCACACGGCGCAAACGGTATTGACTCCTGTCCGTTACCATCTTCAACTATTACCTACCTTAGCTATGGATGTACGGAACAGACTGGACGGCAATTGGGATCATGATTGAATGTAATTGAGCCCTGGGCGTATTCCGTAGACCTGCCTGCTTCGCGGTGTCCAAGTTTGGGTGGTACGGCGGTGGAAAGGGAGCAAAGAAAAGGGTGGCTCAGAGTTTGGTAGCCCTAACGGAGACACGAAATTGGAATTTGAATTTCCCAAATTTGGCGGGAGCCCCGTAATAAGCGAGGCAGAAAAACGTGACTTTGGTCATGCGAGGCCCATGCTGGAAAGCTGGGAACAAAAGTTAGTAACTTCTGCTGAAACTCCCAAAACCTTCGACTATTGGTCGTCACCACGGCGTTCGACTAAATCTCTGCCATCCACCAAGGAGCAAAACGCGTCCAGCTGTGACATGTCCTGCTAGGCGCATCTCTCTTTACATTCACCTCTCCCGCCGCGACCCCACGGTCTCCCTTGGATTGTCGTCCTCTAAGGCAACGCCTTTGCAGAAGGCGAAAAACTAGGTGGCAAAGATGTCGGTCGCCTCGAAGGTATGCATTTACACTCTGCCCACACCTGCCCTCCCGCCATCGATTGCTTCCGACCCGAACCTTGTCGTCTCGGCCGCCTTGCAGTCTGCATGCGGATTGAATGAAAGCCGATAGCTAATCGTGCCTTTGCAGAACCTTTACGACCTCCTCGGTACGCCGCCCGTCATTTGAAGAATTTTCATCCTGGAGCTAGCTCCGTGCCGAGAGGCCCATTTGCTGACCCATTGCACCGCACAGGCAACGACGATGGAGACTCCGATACCCCGAAGGGTCCCGTGAAGACCGTCGACAAGGCATCGACCCATACGACCAAGCGCAACACCGACGGTGCCGCTCCAGCTACCAGGGCTCCGGCTACCGCTGGTGCGCGCCGAGGTGGTGCCCCTACTGGTAACGATGGTGGTATGTCATGATTTCCCCCATCCTCAATCTCTCCCCCTTCGACTTCGTGGCCATTTTTCTAACCCTCCATCTGTGAACTAGCCTTCCGCGATCGTCTTGCCGGAAGCGACCGCAACCGCAACCGTCCTACCGACGACTCTGCCCGCGGTGGCTCTCGAGGCGGCCCCGGTGCTCGTGTCCGTGGTGGTAAGCTCTCTCCAACCCAATCAACCGACCCTCATACAACCCACCTCGTCGCCCACATTCCGTTGCTGACAATCTCGATTAGGCCGTGGCTCAAGATTCCCACGGGATCGTGATGACCGCCATAGCAAGTCCGCCCCAGGGTAAGTCTCCAAAAATCCTAAACGCTGGAACCAAAACCTTCGATCCTAACAATCCCATTAGCGGCGGTTCTGATAAGCAGGCTGCTCAATCATGGGGTGCCCCTGAAGGCCAATCCGAGCTTAAGGACGAACAGGCCGGCGAGGCTATTGCCCAGAATGAGCAGAAGGAGGCTGCCGCCGAAGGCGATGCCGCTGCCGACAAGGCCGAGGATGTCGAAGCCGAGCCCGAGGACAACCACATCTCGTACGCCGACTACCTCGCCCAGCAGGCCGAGAAGAAGGCTGCCCTCGAAGCCGAGGCTAGCCTAAAGGTCCGCCAGGCCAACGAGGGCGTCAAGGCCGACAAGAAGTGGGCCGCGGCCAAGCCACTCGTCAAGGAGGAGGACGAGGACTACTTCGCCGGCACCGGCGGCAAGGCCAAGCGCGAGCGCGAGCGCAAGACCAAGCAGCTCGTCGACATTGACCAGCGCTACGTCGAGCCCGAGCGCACCGGCGGCGGCGGCCGTGGCGGCCGTGGCGGCCCCCGTGGTGGCGGCCGAGGCGATGCCCGCGGCGGCAGCCGTGGTGACTTCCGAGGTGGCCGCGGTGGTCGTGGCGATGCCCGTGGCGGCAGCCGTGGCGGCGAGTTCCGTGGCGGCCGCGGCCGTGGCGGACCGGGCGGCGGTGGGCAGCAGGGCGTCAACCCCAACGATAAGTCTGCCTTCCCCAGCCTCGGCAGCTAGGCACTTTGCGCTTTCCGATGCCGCCCGCCGAGTCGCAGGGGATACGGGTTCACGGATGATGCCCGCCGCCCATTACTAGTGCAGGTGGAAAGGGGTGCTGAATAGCGGAGCAAGTTTAATTATGCAAAAGCAACGAAAAAGGACACAAAGGGGAGGCGTAGGCAAACTCTTTCTTGGTTTTGGTAGTAAAAATCCCCGTTAGGCGGCATTTCATTCTTCGGCGGGGGAGGGCAGGGGGGCAGAGTCCCAAAAATCATCGGTTCATCTCTTTGCTGGCTCATGTCACCACCACCAGGGCGGGAGAGGAGGAAAAGCACAAACATGGGTTCTGATAAAAAACCACCTCTTTTTTCCAAAGATTTCTTAACACAACACACACACATTCAAACCAAAAAAAGGTCTTCCTATTTTTTTTTACCCGTCCTCTTCTGCTACGTTTTGCCTGAGAATCTCTGGTTTTGTGGAAAACGGTTGGCCGCTTGGGGGGGAGCAACGGGGGGACTTTTATTTGGCTTCCACGGTGGACCGTTTTCATTTCGTATCTGTACTGGTAGATAACTCGGTCTGTTCTCGAAAACCAGGTTCTCTCGCTATTGCCTCTGGGTATCCCTCACACTGCATGGGCCATCGTAGTTGTTGCTCTGTTGGCCTCTTAAAAGTGTCGACCGACTCGTGTAGAGCAATTGGATGCCAACCTGGCCACCTCCAGGTCTGGACCAAAATGTGAGTATGCCCTTTGTACACATTCAGCTTGTACGGTAAGAACAAATAATATACTGCGAGGGATATACTTAAATTCGAGTGTGCCGTATTGACTGGAGGGCATATAAGAGGCCACCATTCTGATGCCTAGAAAAGGGGCTTTGCGTAGTAATCATCCTATCACTTCTGCACACCAAGAATTGGAAACTCGTGAGAAGGTATTTCACTTGTAAAAGGCTAGTATTTGTGGTTATG
>Ga0164242_10002381_pt1 | contig 21772 bp, 26 predicted proteins | sample OricomgcompostMG_FD_108783 | JGI IMG/M metagenome (GOLD analysis project Ga0164242, IMG submission 108783) | Miracle-Growth compost microbial communities from Emeryville, California, USA - Original compost - Miracle growth compost (MG) ... | reverse complement strand
TCATACTGACTACTAGGTAGGTAGGCTCACCTATCCGGAATTATTCTGCTTGGCCCAATGCATATCTATTCATATGCTGGCAACTCAACCGTGAGCAACCAACGTAATCACCAATGCAAACAACACTACATAGACATGCATGCAGAAAAACAGAAAGAAAAAAAAGAAAATCAACTGCTGATTTAATCCCGCGTAGCCCTCATCGATGCGGCCTCCTCAATCTCCGTCATCCTCAACGCGTCCTGAACATCGTCGACGAAGTGGCTCTCTCCGCCGACCAGCTCCACGATGCCAGCACGTTCTAGGAGCCTGCGCTCAGCTTGACCCTTCCTTGGGCCGCGGCTGAAGAAGACGCGCACGCCGCGAGCCCTGTATCCCCGCACAATCTCCGTCAGCACCTGGGTGCCGGACCCATCTAGGGACGTTACGCCGTGAATATCGAAGATGACGTTGCGATTTGAGTCTTCCGTCCTCAAGCGCGGTAGCGCCGGGTGCGCCTCGGAGGTACCGTATAGCTCTAGCCTCCGAAGGCGCGTCTTGAGCTCGCTGGTGTTCGCGAAGGTGAGGGGCTCGGGGATCTTGACGATGAGGCAGCCGTCGAAGAACTCAAGGAGGTCAGGGTTCGCCTCGGCGTTCTCAAAGCGCTCGGTTCCCGGGATGCGGCCGAGAATCTGAATACGGGGGCGGGTCGAGTGGCGGATCACCTGGAGGAGCGAGAGGCCGACGCCGAGGGCGATGCCGAGGGAGAGCGAGTAAAAGATGGTCGAGAGGACGATGACAAGCATCAAGGCGAGCTCCGGCCAGGCGTGGATACGGATGAAGAAGGAGATGTCTGCGGGGCATTCCTCAATCAGAGACCAGGCCACGACGCTGATCATGGAGGAGAGGACGGGTTTCTAGTAAATTATTAGTTTGGACGGACAGTTTCACGAGAGGAGAATCAAGGGATGGAGTATGCCGAAGCTAATAGGCGTTAAGGTAAGATAGATACTTACTGGTAGGTAATAGAGATAGGGGAGAAGGTACACAATGCAGATGAGGGTGAGCATAGCCACGAATATCGAGCTCATTGGGCTCACGCCACCCGTCGCCTTATTGACCTTGCTTCTCCCGTAACCGCCAAAGGCCGGCAGGGCCATGAAACAGGAGCCGATCAGGTTCGCAGCGCCCAGCGCTACTAGTTCGCGGTTGGCACTGAGCTGGATGCCGGGGAACTTGGAGGAACCGCCCAAGCTCTTTGCCGCAACGGAGGACTCGAAGAAGCCCAGCAACGCGATGAGGAACGATGTTGACATGGCCTCTCGAATATATGTCATTTGTGACACTCGGAAGGGCCAGCGGAAGGTAAAGAGGTGTCCGGACGCAGCCTCCACCTTCCCGAGGACGGCAACTCCTTGTTGATCCCAGCCGAAGTAGTACGTGAGCCACGCCGATAGTACGACAACGAGGAACCGGTCGGGGACGTATGCAGCGGACGGATACCTTGGCTGCAAATGCCTTTTGAGCTCTCTGAATAGCAAGATGACGGCAAAGCTGGTCCCTGCCAGCGCCAATGTGAGGCCATGAACCTTGTCCAGGTTCTCCGCAATAAACCGCAGCTTCTCTACGCTGCTACCGTGGCTGACCCCCGGTGTGTCGCTCTCCAACCTGCTCAGGCCTAGTTCCGGAACTAGTTGGTCAACCGCGATGACGAAGCCGATGGCGGAAATAAACCCGCGTAGGAACGGCCGGGAGAGCACGCCGTCGAGGAAGCCTAGTCGGGCTAGCCCGGCGATAAAGATAGTCGCGCCTGCAATGCCTGTGATAACGCCGCAAACCCTAGCCTGTAGCACAGCATCGTTCTCTCCGCCGTAGCCTACGGTCGACTTCACGATCGAGCCGACGAGGAGCGAACCCGCCGCCTCGGGACCGATCACCAAGGTGGTGGAGCTGCCCAACAAGGCGTAGATGAAGGGGTTCAGGACGAACGCGTACAGACCGTTGATTGGGGGGACGTGGGCGAGGTTGTCGGCGAGGGAGAGTACCATTGGCACGTACATGCCCGCGACGGTTAGAGCAGCGACGAAATCGCCCTTGAGGTAGGACAATTTGTATTCGCGCGCCCAGACCAAGACCGGCAAGTAATACGAGAGATACCTAAATCCGACGAGTTGAGCAAAACAGTGCGCCACAATTGACCTCGTTTCCAACCAGAACGAAATGGGGGGGTGGGTTCCTTACATGAACCAGGTATGCTTGACGCCGTGCCGCTCGGCTAGGGCGCTCGAGGTGCTCATCTTCTTGCTCTTTATCTTGGACGCCCATGTCCTCCTCCAGTCATTCTTCCCTGATTCTTTTCCGCGCCTCCCAGAATCGCTGTCGGAAGGAGAGTGCTCGTCGTCCCCTTGGGAGCTATGGAGGCTGGTCGGGCTGATCGGCCGTGGGGAGAATGTGCCGTGATTGCAGGGACCGTCGTGGGCATGTTCCCGAATGTTGAGGGTATCTCTTAACAGGGCCGTTGACTCGGTCGCTGTGCTAGGCCCGGCGAGTGGCATATTGGCTTTCGAGTCATCCTCATCTTCATGCGGGTGGTTTGAGGGTAGAGACCGGCTCGAGATGTCGCTTCCGGAGCCGGACGGTGTGTAGGTCCTCCGAAGATTGCTCGGCGTGCCGGGGGTGTGGTCGAGTCCGGTCGTATTGCTCCGGGAGGGAGGATTGTGTCGCGCATTGGACGACATAGTCGAGTCTAGGGTTACCTACACAATGTCTCTGAAGTCGGAGGCGGCATTGGGGGAATTGAAGGGGAAGCACAATGACGTCCTCGGGGCAATCGAGGCTGGGCCGGCTGTCGGGCAGCACAGACAGTGGAACTGGCGGTCATCACTGGAATTAGTTTGCAGTGAATGGAGAGCGATGCGGGGGTCTGTGCATTCAGCGAGAGAAGTACCCCTCACTCCCTCCTCCCCACGTGATGTCGTGATTGTCTGCGGGACACGCCTGAGACGCGTGGAACCCCGCTTGTCGAGCAGGTTGCAAGGGCGCAGTTGGCAAGATATTTGTGCTGCTTGATTAGGTAGGTAGTATTATTCATTTGCTTGCTCTATTGACCCAGTATCCAGTCTGTAAGACGGTCTATATTCGACCCGGTGCTCTAGGCAGAGAAGCCCCTCTCCTTTTCATAAACTCCACCACGTCCTCGCGAACAAAAAGCAAGCCGCCGACGAGTATTTGCGGTGGAATACACGGTTCTCTTAACCTCACGGTTTCATATCACCGGCCCTCCTTGCTGTACCTACGTCGCCCACCTACATCCACCTCGCTCTAGTCTCTTCTAGTGCTCGATCACGAACGATGGCTTCGCTGACCAAGTCAACCCACACCTTCGCTACCCACCAGATTCCACTGCAATGCGACGTTTACGAAGCTGCTGATTACCCCAAAGACTCGCCTGTCCTCCTCTTCTTCCACTCCGGTGCCTTGGTTGGCGGATCCAGGGAGGATGTCCACCCCTGGATGGCCCAGGTGAGCTTCCATTGCAAGAAACCACGGCTGGCCGGGGTTGGACTGACGCTCGTTGTCTTAGATGTGTCTGAGGCGCAGATGGCCGCTAGTTAGTGCAAGCTACCGCCTCATGCCTCAAGTTGACAGCGACGGCCTGCTCGAGGATGCTAAGGCTGCATATAACTTCGCTCGTAGCCTCGGCGGCAGGGTAAAGCGTCGGGTCATAGTTAGCGGGGCGAGTGCTGGTACGTGACGTTAATCGGTGACACCGAGATCCATACCGCAGTGTGCGTCGCTGGGGGCGTCTTTAACCATCTGGTTTCTCAGGTTTCTTCATGGCGACCATTGTAGCCCACCACTCGACTCCCAAGCCGCTCGCTCTGCTCTCCATCACGGGTATCCCCACGTTCCATCATCCCTTCTTCAACTCATCGACTCTCATTCCTCCGTCTCCGATTAAGGAAGAAGACATAGAACCTTTCTTGATTGAGTCGGTGGCGGTTGGCTCTACTCCTCCCAACACTTTCCATCTCAACATGCTGCTACCGTCTGGTTCTAAGAACCCGCACTTCGAGGCGCCGGCCAAGACACGGTCAGAGCAGGACCCCAATCGTGGTATGCTGTACGACTACTATGTTTATGAGAATGCATATGTGCCTCTCGTGGGAAGTGTCGATCCTGGATTCGATTGGGCCGAGGACGCCACGCAGTCCTCCAGGCTTGCGGAATGGCCCGTGACAGTGTTTATTCAAGGCGATGCGGACGACGATGTAAACATAGACGTATGTGCTAGCGTCGCCAAACGGTTGGGTACTAAAAAGGGCAGGTTGTTCGTTGCAGAGGGTCAAGGCCATCTCTTCGAGGGAACAATGTTCCTCGAAGACGAAACGCCGGCAATGGATGCCGTGAGACGGGCCGTTGATGACTTGGACCAAGCAGTTGCTGAGGGCTTGAAGAATTCTGCTTAGGTTGTCTTCCTTGACAATTTAAGTGCAGAAATAGGTCTTCTTTTCTTCTGCTTCCGGTGGGGTGAGCAAGTTCCTCGTAGCGATCCGCATTTTGTGGGCGGGTTGCCGTCCGCGGGCACGAATAAAACGAACAATCCGACAAGAAATGCCCTTCATTCGAAGTGACGAGGTGATATCAGTGATAACCGATGGGAAACGCTAGTCATCTCCTGGCGCAGTCTAGGGCCCGAACACTTCGCTGACGCCCTCGCCCTCATCTAGAGTAACGGCCAGCTCCAACAACTCATGCGCCAGCTCCACCGTATCGGCGCCGATGCCTGCCTCGAAAACTAGATCCTCCTCAGCAAAGGTGAGGCGCGCTAGGGTCAAAAGGTATCGGTGGCCGCCGCCGTGGGATGCCGCGAGCTTAGCGGGCATGTTGGCCACGTTCATGGTGCGTGGGTCGGTGATGAGGGTGTGCAGGAGCAAGGTGAGTTGAGATATGAGTTGAAATAGAAGATCGGTCCTCTCCGAGTCGTCATCGATGTCTGTATCTTCGTCGTCGTCCTCGGCGGTTGCGGCTGGTACCACCTCCCTTGACTGACCCCCGGGCCGCTCCTCCGCTTGCGGACCCGGTTTGGTTGTATCCGCACCGTCTATCTCCTGCGTCATGTCCGGATCATGCTCCTGAGGCCCACTATCGCCCCTCACCGTCATCGACTCAGCTGCGGCAATTTGATCGTTTGTATTCGCCACAGCCCATAGGTCCCGGGGCACATCCATGTCATACAAGCTGTCTATCGCCCAGCATAGGGTCGTGACAAGGCGGGGAATAACCAAGCCACTAGCTGCGAGTTGAAGAGCGCCAAAGGGGCTCTTGGCAAAGGCCACGAGCGTCCTCAACACAGCGAGTCGGGCTCGACACTGCTTGACGGGCGCCCGAGGTTCCCATTTCGGCGGATCGGCGAGATAGAAAGAAACGCGATCGATCAGGGACCGAGCGGCGAATTCTGGTGTCTCGTCATCTGGCCTGCCAGCTCCGGGCTGTTCGAGGGAGAGGTTCGGGTTAGGAATGGGCCCGATGCTATCCGGAAGCACGGAAGTACAGAGCAGGGAGAGCATGCCGAAGAAATCTGCTTCCGGGTGTTTCGGAGAGAGCATCATCAAGACAAATTCGAGTTGCATGTGCTTCCAGAACTGAGCTTGGTGATAATTCACGGAACCTTGCGGGCCGGTGGGCGGCGTCTCACCGCTGGGCGGAGGGCCGATGCATCCGAGAGCACTGAGATATAAGAGGGAAAGAGACTGCGTGACATCGATCTCATGAGCCAACTGCTGAACTGCGCCGTCCAGGTGCGTAGACAGGTCCCCATTGACACTGTTAAAGCGGGGGATCGCTACTAGAAAACAAGTCGTCTGTATGAGAGGTAATAGATTCGAGATGATGTGAGGAGCCACAGCTACCGTATTGAGCTGCAGTGTATATGAGAGCAGTGCAGCAAGGTCAAAGATCGGTGGGTAGTATTTGTCCTGTATGCATCGATTCCACATGTCAAGGATCATCTCGGAAAAGTCGATCAGGAGATGCACAGGATCCTGGGAGTTACCCAGCGTTGGTAACTTTTCGAAGATGATGGATGCGAAGGAGTGGGTCGGGTCCGATGGGAAGGAATACCGAGAGAAGAGGTCAAATGTCAAGGGCTGGCCGTAGAGCGGACTGTGATCAAGAACCAACTTGAGGAACTGTACGACGTTAGTAAGGCATCTCCGAGGGTAGGGGTCAAATAACCCACGTCGAAAGGTAGCTTAGTTGGCCCGAGGTTGACAATTGTTGTTGGCTTGGGAGGATCCGCCCGCGACGCATCCACATCAGCATCGAGCATAATGGCATCGCCAGAATGTGTTTCAAGAGCCATGACTGGGCTATCCACGGTTGGTCGTTTCCTCTTGCCCTTGGTCGGCGTCCTTTCATTTAACGGAATCGCAACGGGGCCGGTATCCCTCCGCCTCTGGCCCTGGCCCTTGGTAGGGCTTGGAAGGATCTCAACATTGTCGAACCCATCCCCAACGCCCCAGTTCTTATTCTTCTTGGGCGTCGTTACGCCATCTTTCCGCTTGGTTTTTGCTCGCCCCAGTTCCTCTTTAAGGTCTTGTCGAGCAAACTCTAGTTCGGTAGTGGCGTGTCGCTCGGCCGCAATGGCAGCCTCGATAGCACGCTCCTGCTTAGCCAGCTGCTCTGCATTCAACTTCTTCAACCGTGCGACTTCGGCTTCGTGGCTGATCTGAGACTTGTCGCACTTTGACCTTAGGATAGCAGCTTCGCCCTTCGAGGACGTCAGTTCGGACTGGAGGGCAGACAGCTGGGCCTGGAGGGCAGTGATGATGTCATTATGGTTCCCAGCGCCGACTGCTTGGGATGCTTGGGCGTGACGTGGTATCGGCTGGGGCGGTGGCCGGTTGAATTGGGACGGAGGAGGGATCGAGCGAGCTTGAGGCAATGGCCTGGGGGGGTATCGCGGAGAGGGGAGGGCCTGTGGCAGATGTCGAGGAGGAACGGGGCGCGGGGCGATTTGCGATGGAGTATGGCCGGGTGCAGAGGTGGCACCTGGATGGCCCCCCTGCTGCCATCTCGGCTGTCCAGCAAGGGTTGGCGCTATTCGCGGCGGCTGTGGTGGAAGAGACTTCCCCACGGCAGGCCCGGCCAGCTGCTGGGCCGATTCGTCGAAAACAACGGCATCATCGAGGTCGTCAGCTTCAAATCCGAACTCGTAGGCCGATGATTGTGGTGGCGGGGCGGCCTGCGACTGAGCCTGCTTCTGGGCCTGGGTGAACTGGATTGCATTGTTCTCAAGCTCCTGCAAGACGGTGTCGTTCAGGTCGTCGAAGCCGTCGTCGTCGAAATCGTCCATATCGACCAGCTAAGTCGTGGATCTTCTAGCATCATGCCATTAAAGAAGTCGTTAGTAAATGCGGAACCTTTCACCTTCCATAGATGGTAGTCCGGGGGGGATACTGGAACTCGAAGTGCGCGTTTTGCCCCTCCAACCGCGATCCCAATGACAGATACTGCCGAATGGTCGTTGGACGCGGTGGATGGATCCGACCGTGTGGGACGCGTTGAAAGGGCATTCATTTATCCGTACATCGCGGGTCGGATACAACGATATCCGAACCCCAGTCGATGAACCCACTCTTAGTTCTGCCCTTGTCGACACTATTGATCACGTGTTCGGCACACGTTCTCTCTTGGAGGTGCGATGGCACGGCATTCGGCTTCTTCTCCAGGTTCAAACCCCTCACGGAGGAAATGCGCAAGTATCTCTAGGCTTCCTTATCAACTCGTAAATGACCTTCGCTCCCGTCCATGACGCAGAGGACAGCTGCCTAAAAAACCGCACTCACCGTTACCCTTACAGGACCCCATCTGTCCCCCAAGCGGATCGGGGCGGCGACCCAGAAAAGGCGGGCGAGCATGTCCAATACGACCCCCAGCCGGATAGTGCCAGTGCTGGAGACTCCTCTCCGGCCGGCAGCAACACAGGCCAAGATGAGATAGTTCCGGGGGCCGTCCCGGACCTTGGCCCTGTCCCGATGACTTTTCCCGAAGGCGGGACTTCGGCGTGGCTGACTGTTTTCGGCTCCTTCTGCGCCATGATGTCCGTGTTCGGGCTCATCAACTCGGCGGCCGTTTTCGAGTCGTGGTTCTCCACCCACCAGCTCGCCGAGTACACCCCCTCCGAGATCGGCTGGATCTTCAGCCTGTACCTGTTTTTCGTCTTCTTCGTTGGCCTTCAGGTTGGGCCTGTGTTTGATGCTTACGGGCCCCGGTATCTCGTTGCCGTCGGCTGCGTCTTAATAGTCGCTAGCCTCATGCTGCTCGGCTTCTGTGAGAGTATGCTCTCCTTGGATACTTGCTGACTTCCTTGACTAGCTTAATCCTCGGGATCGCTAACTCATAAACCCCCTAGAATATTACCAAATACTTCTCTGCTACTCCGTCCTGGGCGGCCTGGGAGGGTCGCTCCTAAACTCGCCGGCGTACGGCTGCATCGCCCACTTCTTCAGCGTCCGTCGCGGCTTCGCGACGGGTCTCGCGACCACCTCCGGCGGCATCGGTGGCATCGCCTTCCCGCTGCTACTCCAGTCCCTCCTTCCCAAGCTCGGGTTCGCCTGGACGACTCGCATCCTGGGGTTTATCCTACTAGCCCTCGCAGTGCCTGCAAATCTCTGGCTCCGTTCACATCTCCCCGTCCAGCGCCGGATGCATTCCGTCTGGCCGGACTTCACCATCTTCCGCGACCCATGCTACGCTGTCGCGACGGTCGGCGTCTTCTTCATGGAATGGGGCATCTTTGTGCCCATCACCTTCATCGTCTCGTACGCCGCATCGCACCAACAAGATGTCACGCAGTCGTACACGCTCCTCTCGCTGCTTAATGCGGGCTCAGTGGTCGGCCGCTTCATCCCGGGTCTACTGGCCGACAAGCTCGGCCGATTCAACATCATCATCGTCACCATCGCCATGTCGGCTGCCACAGTGCTGGGTCTGTGGCTCCCTGCCGGGGACTCGCCGCGCATGCTGCTCGCCTTCGCCGTGCTCTTCGGGTTCGCGAGCGGGAGCAACCTCGGCCTTATCGCCGTGTGCCTTGGCCAGCTCTGCGAGCCCAGCGAGTACGGCCGCTTCTTCGGGACTGCCATGACCGTCGCGAGTTTCGGCACGCTCAGCAGCCTCCCGATCGCGGGCGCCCTGCTTGGTGTTGGGGATGGCGAGGCTGGCTGGATGGCTGCCATCCTGTTTTCGGGCGCATCGTATACGGTGGCCCTTGGCTGCTACATCGCAGCGAGGATTCTTGCCGTTGGGTGGGATCTCAAAACGGTCTTTTGATAGGACAACGATCTCGAGTGATCATTGCCCATCGGTCAGAGACCTCTTTTTGAATTTGGGGGAACTAGGTATTTCAAAAGACCGCGGTCAAATATAGCGACATTCGGTTATTTATATTACCTCAGTAGAATTTAAGGTTCATACACAAATAACACATTGAGAACGCTTTGTAGTACACCAGTGGATTTCGTGTGCCGAGCGCCCAAGCCAGGGTGACCGCCACAGCGAGATTCTGAAATTTCCTTTTACTTGTTTCACGGCGTCCCCACAGTGTTCCACCGCCTGCGTCTCGTCCGGCCAAGCAACTTCCGCTCCAATGTTTGTATGATCAGTTCACGAGCAAAACTAGGTACGACATGCTTAGTTGTCAAGCCTTGACTCGGCTATTGAACCATTGTACTATAGAATCATGATCATTCCTTGGCTCGGGTTTACGTCCCGGCTCCCGGATCGCTCGGAGTCTATAGCTATCGAGGACAATGAACAGAGATGGTGTGATACGCGGTCTTGTTCATTGATTTCTTCGCAATCCGGGAACAATGTTCGGTGAATATTTCTCAACCACTGTAGGGCCAAACTGCTTCCTTCTCTGAGAAATTCGTTACAATACAATACAGGACGACTTCCTATTCGTTTACCAGGAAGTGTCCGAAGGCATATGCTGTGCAAACTACTTGATTGTGTACAGTAACAGCAGATCGTTCCGCGAGAGTCTTCCACAATGGCAACACCAGCCCCATTGCTAACGAAAATTCGAAGAATGGTTGACATCTCAAGCGTTGGGACGTTGACGCCCTATCATGATCCCTCGTAGACAAAATTGCCCAACACCTGACCATGGAAACCTCCTTGGTTTGCTTGACCATCTCCACTTCGGACTCGCGGAACGGCTCATTAGATGCATAAGTGGACGTTCAATAATCGTTAGCGAGTGTCTACTGTTGAACCTGTTTTGTGTTTAGGCGCATATCGAAGGGACATCTTAAATCGCAAAGCAAGGGATAGCTGTGGGTCATCTCCGAGGTCCTGATTCGATTCGGATTTGCTGCTTCGTGGCAGGCACGCCGTTTAGGGGGTTCACGGGGTATGAAGTTGTTCGGGTTGCTGCGATTCGCCCGTCTCAATATCGCCGCTAGCCTTCTTTCTCTGCCCATCGGCGGCAGCGGCGGTGTGAAAATCTGGACCGAGTATCTCTTCGTCGCTGCGATTGTTTTCATTCCCAATGTATGTGACCGCCGACACGTTGCTGGCTTCATTCGAGGTTGTATGTAGAGGGTCAAAGTTCCTCGCGTCGGACTGTTTATCCAGGTTGCTCAACCCATAGCTGGCCACGGGGGTTCCGTCACTCCCTTGCCCTTGTTTGTAGTAACGGTCCGAACTGTAGTCCGCGTTGTAGCGGATGCGGCGATAGAGGGGGCGAAGGACGGGGATGCCAATGCAGACCATCGTCACGGCGAGTTCCCCGGCTGACCAGACGATCAAGGCGACGGTGTCCTCTTTGATGCGAGCTGTTAGTAGGCCTGAAGATGCTTGGTTAAGGGTTTCAAGTTAGGGGTCACCCACTTGTGTAGTTCGCACTTGACATTCCTACAAGCTCGATCGTACGCACAATACCACAAGCACCGGCACTGTCATGCTGTCAGTATATTGCAACCTTTTCTTTTCTCGAAAGGTGTTCGTCAAGAGGACTTACAGTACTCCCAAACTCATGCTCCCAGCTATAATCATCTTCTCTTGCCTCTTCATTTGGAGGCTCCAGATAAATATCCAAGGAAACCCAGCGAAAAAGAAGTCCACGGCGGCGCACCAAGCTAGTAACGCCGTTAGCAGCGGCGGACAAATATATCGGGGTTCCTTCTCTCTGAAGACGTACCGCCGAGTAGGATGGCAAAAGGGGTAATCTGAACGATACATCGCCCCTTAACCCGCGGATCAAAGATGGCCTGGGCAGGGATGCATTGGATCCAGAAGATGATGGCCGTCATGACCGAGACGGCCAGGAGGCTGAGACTAGCAACCCATATGGCGACCCGTTGCCATTGCACAACCACGATCCGGAGCAGGAAGAGACCGAGCGAGACCTTCGCGGTTGCCATGCCTAGTAGGTGCGGTTAGAGGTTAGAACTAGTTCCGTTGCCAGGTTACGGGGAAAGCTACCAATGACTGCAAATGTTTGACCTTGAGGGACGTCAGCTCCATTTTTTATAACTTGTTGCGGAGGACCATTAGAAAACAGGACCCACCGATCATCTCCCAGTACACGGCATCCACGGCGTCGTCAAGATCGAGATCGCCAATGTTCTGGCCAAAGCCAAAGTTCGACGAGACATGCATGAAGAGTGTATAGAGGAACAGGAATATCTAAGGGGTTGGCCCGTCAGCCTAGTCCAAGCACGCCGTTTTAGGGTTGGTCGGCGGTGGCAGGGAGCCGTGTGCAGCATCACTTACGCCACTTAGAGAGTAGACGTAGTCGTCTGCACCCACTTGGTGCAAGACAATAACCCTAGTGTAAAGCCGGACGACAACGAAAACGATGATAATGGCCGTGAGGGCCCACATGACGGCCATCACCATCGGTGCGTCTCCTCCCATCATCTTGGCGGCTGTGAAAGACCGTCGGTCTGGTAGTGAGAGTCGTCTCAAGTGTTGAGAAGTAGTGGGAAAGGCAAGGCAGCATGAGCAGCCAGTTGAAGCAACACGGTTGATACGTCCCAGGCCTGACGCCAGGCACAACCGTCAGTTGCGCGGGTGCAACCAGAGATATAAACGACGATGCCGTTGGAATTCTGGACTTCGTCTAAGAAAGGCTGAAGCCCACCCCTGGCGACTCGAGACGGGAGCCGGGAAGGCTCCTTTAACAGGGGGGACGCCCCACGCCTAACGGCTTGACCATTGGGATGTTGCGAGGTTTGACAAGAAGTGATCTCTCAGGATGGTCGACAGGGGCAGGTGGTGGGCAAAGGAAAACGCAGCTGGCGATAATAGAATTATTAGGAACAAAAGAAACAAAAGAAACACGCAAGGCACCCTCCATGCTGAATTTGCGAGGGTAATCGGTTTCATCGAGGAAGACCACTAATAGACCTGTCATTCCTGTAAGCTGCCATGATCGACGCCCCCCGCGCCACCAATCCCGGGCAATGGACGATGGGGGAATGACCACCACCCAGGCGGTGTATTCGATGTGGGTCCTGCAGGGTAGGACGAAAGGAAAGGGGCGTCGACTCGGGGGCAACAAGAAGCAATGGGAAATGAGCGAAAAGCTGAAAAGAAAAACGAAGTTGCAACAATCGCACCAATCACCCCAGGCGATGCTCTGCTAGGCCGATGTGAATCAGGAAGCTCGAAGACCAATCAAGGCGATACCGACCTCATGGGACTGTTCCCCAGGACTGCTCCCCCCTCCAGCCTCCGTCCTGCTCCATGAGATGCGAGAATAGGTATCAACTAATTTCGGGCCGAGTCAACGGCCACCCCCGCGGAACTACGCATAGACGACCAGGAGCCAGGTACTGGGGTATTGCGCTAACTGCGGGAGACCCACCCGGAAAGGCCTCGCCCAGTTCCCCGGCCGGGATAGCTCCCGCTATCGCATTGCCGACTCAACCATTGGCTCCCGCCAATGCTTCTCTTGGATGGCCGAGACCCATGCCATTCTACCATCCCTGTTACACACACCCGCCTTCGTCGGAGACCCAACTGTACGTTGATTCTCTGATAAAGGCCTTGTTTGCCCCTCGGCCTTGCATTGTTCCCGCACCTGCGAAGCCGCCGTTTACGCCGCAGGACTGCCTCGGAGGACGCGACCTGTCAGATATTACATATTACATATTACAAATAAAGAATCGTGATATGCTCCATCACGCAATCTCAGAGCCACGATAAACCAAAAACCTCAGCTCCAGGGAACCTTCCGGGAGACGAAAAGCAACGCTTGCATGTGGGAATGAAGCCCGGTGTCCATCGCGGTGATAGCTGAGTCTAGAACGAACAAGCTTTCCCAGAAAAGGCATGAACCTCACATAGAGTCGCCTAGCTCGGTCAATCACACTCTTCATTCCCCCCGGCAGTCACCCCGCTAGCAATGCATCTTCCTCCAGGAAAGGCATGGCCACCCTCCCGGTTTTGTCTGTGGGCAGCCCGTGGGGGGTGGACTGTGCGGGTGACCGAATATCAAGAAGCAATTATATGTGTAACCGGGGGCCCAGAATCCCAAAACATTATCTGTAATACCAAAATTGTGATGCCCAGGTCACACAGCGGAACCAAATGGACTTGGGAAATCTGACTTCGAAGCTCGAATCATCGCCGGTGTTCGTGTTGTTGGCTGTGCCCCTTGTCTCTCTCGTCCTCTGGAACTGCTGGTCCTATATCCGGTCACCAATCGGAGATTACCCCGGCCCGTTCCTTGCCAGTAAGAATTCAGCGAAGATCCTCCCTCCAGTTCAGAGCAAAAAGAAAAGCCCGTTATACAGCACGAATGCTGACATTCTCCTTCGCGTCACAGGATGGACTAATCTCTGGCGACTCTACCACATCTCTCGTGGAAACTTCCACCATGTTTTGGAGAAATTACACCACGACTATGGTCCCGTAGTGCGGATAGGGCCGAACGTCCTCGACGTCGATAGCCCGGCCGTGGTGAAAACGGTCTTCAACCTCCAAAATGAGTGGAGAAAGGTGAGATCCGTATTCTATCACCTAACGCACCACGAATCTACGCAAGCTGACTTTGTTGGCCCCTTAGACGGAGTACTACCATGGAAGTAGCGCCTTGGTCAACGGCCAGATTGTGTACAATCTCTTCAGCCAGACGGACCCTCAGAAGCACGCAAAGGAGAGGAAGCCCATTGTCAAATACTACTCGATGAGCGCCATCCTTGCCCTCGAAACGCATATGGACAAGATTATCGGCCAGCTGTGCCACGAGCTGGAGGTCCGGTTCATGGACGGCCCTGACAGCGGCAAGGTATGCAACCTCGGTGACTGGGTCCTGTACTACACCTGGGACGTTGTTGGTGCTGTGACCTTTAGCCAGCCAATCGGGTACCTCTCCAAGGGATACGACTTTGACGGCACGCTGGGCAACGCCGAGAAGGCGCTCGACTATTTTTCCGTGGTGGGCGCCATACCGTGGCTAGACCACGTCTTCGACAAGAACCGCATCTACCGGCTCGGCCCTCCAGGATTCGGCTCCATCACTGGCATCAGCATCCAGCACCTCATCGACCGGTACCAGGGTAAGGACAGCGACTACCACGACCCAGCCAAGCCCGACTTCCTTGATCACTTTATAGAAGCCAAGACTGCGGGTGCCGACGAGGGCGTCGATGATGGCCAGATCGTCTCCTGGCTCATGATCAACATGATCGCCGGTGCCGACACGACCGCCATTACCATCCGCTCGGCGCTATACCACAGCCTCAAGAACCCACGTGTCTGGCAGCGCCTGCACGCCGACCTCTCCGCAGCCGGCCTGACCAACTCCTGCTCCACCTCCCCGCCATCGTACGCAGCGTGCCGCTCTGTGGCCTACCTCGACGCCGTCGTGAACGAGGCTCTCCGCATCCTCCCCGGCGTGTCGCTGAGCCTGGAGCGGTACGTCCCGCCCGGCGGCTACTCGCTCCCGGATGGTGCCGGGTTCGTGCCCGAGGGCGTCATCGTTGGTCTGAATCCGTACCTTGCGGCCCGGAACCGCTCCGTCTGGGGCCCCGACGCTGACGAGTTCCGGCCCGAGAGGTGGCTGCGAGACGAGGCCGGCGGCGAGTCGGAGGAGGCGTTCCGGGAGAGGTTGATTGTCATGAACGAGGCGACCATTTCGTTTGGCGGGGGCAGGCGCGTGTGTATCGGGAAGCACATGGGGCTTGTGCAGGTTTTCAAGGTGGTGGCTACCTTGGTCATGTCGTATGACGTGGAGCTGGCCGATCCGGACAAGGGTTTGAAGGTTATCAATAGCTGGTTTCCTAGGCAGGAGGGTTTCAATGTCAGACTGTCCCGGCGTTTGTAAAGCTGGATGCCATGGGGGGTTGGGTATTTGCAGAGCTAGTTGGGCTACGCCCCCATCGATCCTCACGTTAAATGATATAATGAAAGTGGCTTAAACTCGGTCCGTTGTTTGACGGGTTGTTGAATGCTAACCAACAGGCCCCGAGCGGCCCTGAGAATAATGCCAATGAATATGCCAACAAAAGGAATAAAAGTGCTCCGGGTATTATACACAGCTAGTAGCATAACGCAAGCGATGCCTCATCGACCCCGAAACAATGTTCGATTAAAAATACGTGGGAGGCCGTAGAATATTTCCCACAAGGCGGTTTTCCTGCCGCTGCCTTTCCGACTCCATGTCATGCGTTTTCAGCGAGGGAACTTTGCCTGGCCCCTCATTTCGTGTTGAAGAAATCCTTCATCTTGTAGCTTCGAGCGGCGATTTGTTCATGAGCCCCGCCGATACATCCCCATCCGTGTCCATCCCATAACCACAGCCATACACGCCAAGCTTACTAAGAGGCCTCAAAAGGCCCTATCGCTTAGCGGGAAGGGCGTCACCAAGACACGCCACGACCTGTTGCAGGAAGTCAGTCGGGTACCAAGTTTATAGTGACAACTGTGTTCTCCGAGCAGGTACTTACCTCAGTTCCCAACAGCCCTTGGTTATCCAAATACCTCGCCATTCCCCTGACGAGCTCGATTTGCTCGTCGGCTGTCAATCCGGTGATGGCGAGTTCCATCACACCGCCGAGAGACACCTTGTGGAGAGCAATAAACGTATGGTAGTAGATGTAGGTGAAGAAGCCCATGATAAACTGGCAGTCCATACGGTCCGTCATGCCGCCGTGTCCGGGGATGGAATCGCCAAAGTCCTTGATCTTGAAGGTGCGCTTGAGGCCGGAGGCGAAGAAGCCGCCAAAGGGCGCGATTAGGGAGGCAAACGTGGCAAAGATGAACGTGTGAAACTGGATAGGCGCTATCGTGACACTGAACGTCGTGTTTGGAGGTAAGAAGAAGAGTTCGGGCAGCTGGAAAGTGCGTGGAAGGAACACCGGGTTTGGTTCGCACGTAAGTCCGGTGAAGATGTTTGCTCCGAGGTCTGTGACCGGGCAGATGAAGTACTGGGACTTGGCTAGGACACTGCTGAAGAAAACTCCAAAGATGACCGTCATGATCCAGGCGCCGACGAAACCCTCCACGGTCTTCTTAGGGGATAGCTTGATCAGCTGGGTCCGGCCAAATGTTATCCCACAGATGTAGGCGAAAATATCGTTGGTAATGACGAGCGAGGCCGGGAGGAAGAACCAGATCATGCCCTCGAAGATATTGTTCATGATGAAGTGCGCCTGTACAACGATCAAGAACAGTGCCATGTGCGTCCATCCGAACTGAGCAAACTGGAACTTGAGGTGGCCTGCCTTTAGCGAGCCGACGAAGAAGACGAAGCCTATGCAGTACAATTAGCAAACCCGCAAGGCGAGAAAGTGGGTCAGAGCCGCGACTGACCGAACACGTAGAGCATAAAACTGATGAATCGGTGATGGGTCGCCAACGGCAGCAGAACTTTATCGACCAGAACGACGTGTTTGAAGTAGTATATGACGCTCTCGCCATAGAGGAAGTACATCGTCGTTGAGAGCCAGAAATAGTTTAGGCTCTTCGACGAGCTCAAGTCGCGCGCTCGGCTAGGCACGTTGGCGATTGCAATGACCTCCTTGAATGAGATGATCTGGATCGCGGTAATGATGAGGATAATGTAGACATGGCCCATAAAAAGCGCCGTGAAGAAGCCGCCGATCATGACAAAGCTCCAGAAGGTCCGCGTGATGAAGTTCGCTTTCTTCTTCTCGTACTCGGATCGTTGATCTTCGACCGCCGGGGGTTTCTGCGTGAGCCCGCCACGGATTAGCACGGAGGATCCGGGGGCCAGGTGAGGGGATCTTAGGGGCTTGGGAGTTCGTACCTCTGCAATGTTATCCAGCCTCACGCCCGACCTGCTCTTAGTCGGCGAGCCTTCCTCGCTGACGTCGCTGAAACTCGAGCGACGGCCATCGGCGCTAGACGGTCCGTTTGAGCTGGAATGCTTGTGGGGGAACTTCACCCCTCGGCGGGATCTACCCGTCATATCTGCAGTCTCGGAGGAATACGGTTGGGTCCAGGCGGGTTTGATATACTGGCTCGTCGTGCTTCTGGGGTTTGTGGCTTCCGGGGCTTTGTCGACAGCTGGCACTCAAGTCGGACAGGGTTTCGTTGGTGAGGGAAGGAGGATCTGTGAGGATGGACAGGTGTGCTACATAGACATAGCGCGAACTCGAATTCAGGCGAAAGAGTGGCGCATACTATCTATGCCTTGGGGAGAGGTGGTGGGAGAGACTGGCCGGGAGGGTCTAGTGGCGGCGCGGATAAGTGATACGGTGACCGGGGATTGTAAATCGACGAGCGTCGGCAGCGTCGGGTCGGATTTGAGTGTCGTCGAAATTTCCTCCGCTTCCGTCGCCCGCGTGTCTGCGTCAGATGTGGCTTGCGACTAGCGTCTGTGGCTTGGCGCCAAGCCGGGACGGCCACCCAAACCGTCCGGATACGTACTGTCCCTCAACAAGCACGTGGGAAATGCACACGACAGTCTTTTTATGCCCAACTTTCCTCCCCTACCCTCGTAAGCTAGAAGCCATTTCGTTGCTCAGATTACATAGAGATTACTTTGAGATAAAAGGGAATTTTCCTTACTTTCCAATCAAGCTTTCCAGCAATGTTACGCAAGCCGCCACTACTACAACAATCCCGGCGCACGGTGTGATGTCTATCCGACGGGGGCCAGTTTCTTCCAAAACCCTTGATGGCGTGGAACCATCTCAAGCAAGCTCGAGAATCTTGTCGATTAGCTCCCCCGGCATGCTCAGGAAGGGAAAGTGCCCGGACGGCAACGATGCCTCGGAGAACTCAATCCCGAGGTCTTTCAGCTCATCCACTACAACCTTCTGGGCCGGGAGCGTGAAGCTTCCATCTTCGCCGCAATAAATGTACACGTTGTTCACCTGACGGTACGCAGGGCTTTTCATGGTGTGCTTGACGCAGGCTAACGGGTGCTTGCGTAGCCCCGTAAGCTGTGGGCGGTATTCTGGAGCAACGTCGTGGTAAAAATGCGATACGAGATCGGCTTCCGGATGAAAAACGAGAAGACCTTCCTGTGAAAGGGAGGATCGCGTCAGCTATTCAGAACCCTAGAACCTGAGACTGGGACTTTGCCAGCTACCTGGACGGAGAGGGTATTTTCCTTGGGCTCGCCCCATTTCATGCCCGCTCCGACAGGCCTCACCATGGCGGAGACGAAGACAAGACTCCGCACTCCTCCGGGCAAGCCTTTTGCGGCCCTCTCACGAACGCCGAGACCGGCGGCGCCCTCGGAAGTCGCAACGCCACCACAAGAGTGTCCGATGATGACGACCTCCTCGCCGTTATCGGAAAGGGAGCGAGCTGTGTCCGCGACGAGCTGGATGTCGGCCGACACTGGGTCGGACGGTGTCTCGTCTGCCGTAGAGGGCATCGTGAGGGGGACGACCTTGTAACCGCGGTCCTCTAAAGCGTCGATGAATGGCTTGTAATGATCTGGAACGTGCCAGCCGCCGGGCACAAAGACGAACACGGGCTTCGATTCAATCATGCTTTCTCACTCGCGATGCTAGTTCTAGCCACACTATGCCCTGAGTTTGGAGTTTGAAGAAGTGAGAATGCTTGCCCTAATGCAGTGGATATACGTCAAATGTAAGCAGAGTTATGCGTAAGCAATCCTGTCAGCGTAAGCAGTCGCTTCGGGTAGAAGTTCCAATCTTTTGCAGTCCTAATCGAAGGATTTGCTAAACCGATGGTTGGGGGGCCATTGCCGGAAATGTCATGTGATATCGCAATGAGGCAGGTTACCTGGCGATCAATTTCTCGTCCTGCTGGTCCTCTTCGCCTTCTTCCCCCTCGTCCAAACTATCATGGATATTGTAACCGTGAAGGCGGCCCTTTCCGCTAGGATGCTATCCCCACCACTCTGGAGATCAATCCTCAAGCCATCGGGATCGGTGGCCACCTCCTACCCCCCTTCCCCCCCAAAAGGTAGGTAGGTAGGTAGGAATGGCCTCCTCTTCATTAATTGCGGCTAGATATGCATTCGAGAGATCCTACTCGGCAAGAGAGCTGGAAGCCACCATTCATGAGATTCGACCAGGTTACCCAGCGGAGTTTTAATAATGCATTAACATTTCATATTACTCTTTCAAAATTTGTTCCCAAGCCCAAATTCCAACCGCCTCTCAATCTTGAAGTATCACAGACAGAGAGAAATGGCAGAATCGAAACTGCTAACCAGAATAGGATGCTAGGTAAGAATGCAGCTCTGCTTAAGCTATCAAGAATTCCGAGCACGCTTCTCCCATTGCGTCGACGGGAGGATATCAGGTCCACCGATGCTTCAATTCACCTCCACCCCAGTATTAATCGCTATCGCCTTGGTCGAATCAAATAGGCACTAATTAGCTGCTAACGCTATTGAGAATTTGTGCAAACCCGTTTCTCGATAATTAGCATCTAGCTCTTGGACATCAAGGAGACAAAATTGTTAGGTAAGGCACCCAAGGTAGGTGAAGATCTGCAAGTTGTCCAGACTCTCGAGTTTTTCTGATCGAAGCAAACCTAAACATGGAAGTTGATTTAGCGAGTTTAACGATTTCGTCATGGCGAGTATGGGAATAAGACCGGGAAAACGTTCACACGGGAAGAGTCAACCGTGCCGGTTTGGGGGGAATTGCCGCCAAGCATGATGTATCTGCCGGTTGGGTGCAGGTGGTAAACATGGGGTGAAGAAAACAAAACACCACCATTGGAGCCGCCTATGGGCAGAAATATTATGTTCTTGTGTTACATTTCAGACCCTAGGGATCTTCGTAAAACTGGAAGGCCTAGCCAAATCTTCCAGTAATGTCTGCTCTGAGCAAGGAAGACGTGGTGCCTACCGCAACTGAGCTTCCTATTAAAATTACGACACATGGGGCCAAAAAAGGTACGACCGTGCAAGGAGACTCTCGAGATGCCGACCGGCCTGTCTCTCCTCCGAACGGGGGATGGGTAGCCTGGCTTCAGGTGTCCGGTTCTTTCGTCCTATACTTCAATACTTTGTAAGTACCGTTAGGGTGTTGGCTCAATGTTTCTGGCGTTCTAACCTACATCTAGGGGTCTTCTCAACACATTTGGGGCTTTCCAGAGCTATTTCGAACGCGAACTGCTGCGAGATAGCTCGCCTTCGGCTATTTCGTGGATTGGTTCTATTCAGACCTTCTTTCTGATGGCCGTGGGTGTCGTGATTGGGCCGCTTTACGATCTTGGCTATCTGCGATCGCTACTCATCACCGGCACGTTCTTCGTGACCTTCGGGTTCATGATGACTAGCATAAGCACTGAGTATTGGCAGGTTCTCTTAGCGCAGGGGGTCAGCATTGGCTTCGGAACTAGCTGCCTCATCATCCCTTCCATCGCCCTCGTCCCGCCATACTTCACTACGAAACGAGCCCGTGCAATGGGCATTGCTACCGTTGGAAGTAGCCTAGGCGGAACCATATATCCACTGATTTTTCAATCCTTGCATCCTCAGATTGGATTCGGCTGGACTGTGAGAATCATAGGCCTCATCGCTTTTGTGATGTGCTGCTTCTCAGTTCTAGTGATGCGGCCTTTTGTTCCCCCCAAACCAGTTCCCCGCCAGAGTGGACAAAGTTCGCTTGAGTCACTAGCCAGATCCGCGAAACTCAAGGAAAGGCGTTATATTGTCTACTGCATCGCGATCGTGTTCAGCAACGTCGCCTTCTTCGAGCCCTTGTTCTATCTACAGAGTTACGCCATAGAGCACGGCATGCGAGGTCAAAAGATGGCGAACTATCTGCTCGTGATCCTCAACGCCGCTTCCATCCCCGGCCGGATCATCCCCTCCTACGTGGCCGACTTAATAGGCCCACTGGATACCTTTATCACTATCTGCGCCCTCACTGCCGTAACAAATTTCTACTGGATTAGTGTCAACAACGCGGCGGGAAACATTGCCTTCGCCGTGCTGTATGGCTTCTTCTCCGGTGGCGTTGTGTCACTCGCCCCGGTGGTGCTAACCACCATCACAACGGACCTCAGCCGCCTCGGAACTCGACTCGGGTTCGTTTCTGTGCTCAAAGGAATTGGGTCTTTGATCGGGCCTCCTGCAGCTGGTGCGCTGCTCGGAGCTACGGGGAAATACCTCGGACTCCAGCTATTTGCTGCATTGTTTATCATGCTCACCGCTGGCTTTTCCTTCTTATTACGCATCGTTGTGGCCCGTGACAAGGCACGGAAGGTTGCCGAAGAGACCGGGAGTGGCAGCGGGTCGGCCGATGCCCCAGACATTGTGCGTGTATAGAGGTGTACACGTATAGCTATAGCCTATGGCCTAAAACTCATATATTTG
>Ga0164242_10002380_pt1 | contig 21776 bp, 9 predicted proteins | sample OricomgcompostMG_FD_108783 | JGI IMG/M metagenome (GOLD analysis project Ga0164242, IMG submission 108783) | Miracle-Growth compost microbial communities from Emeryville, California, USA - Original compost - Miracle growth compost (MG) ... | reverse complement strand
CATCTGTCCATAATAACTCTGGGATGATGAGCGTCGGACACACCGGGTTCTGCGGTTCACGTTTACATATCACCACTTCATTAGCGGTGGCGTAGCCGTTGTAGAAGCGTACGCCAACAACCTTATTGTCTTCCACATGGGTTAGCAAAGATTCTTGGCAAGGAGGAATGCAACATACTGAGAGTGCAGTATCGTTCATAAGACGGCCCATCATTGTCCTGAGTAAGATCGAGAACTTCGGGCTCTCCAAAGTCATCGACGACCGTCGGCGAAATGGGGAGTCGAGTGCTTGGCTGCGCAGCTCGGTTGGTAATACGCTGCGGACCTTGGCTCGCTATGTGAGACGGAAAGCCCTTGGGCGACACGCCAACCCGAGGTAACTTCGCAGAATGACGGACAGGATAGTCGTCATCGTCGCCGGTCAAGTCGACGACTTCGTAGGGGCGTTTTTGGGAGCGCGCCATCGCTTGGGGGGGGGATTAAATCGGTCCCGCTGTTTTCTTTGGCGAATTGCCTGTACAATATAGTTGAACCCCACAGCCTCGGCCAAAAACGTTTCGATACCAAATGTTTGTCTCGGCTGGTTAGACGAAAGGATAAGCTCTGGCGCAGATTGGTGGATTTGGGGTAAAGTCGCGTCGGAGCCTGAGGTGTGGACCAGGATACCGCGTCGGGACACACCCCTGTAAGGGGGTGCAGGTACACGCCACCACGTGCGCTCCACTTTCTCGCAACCCTAACCCTACCTTGGACGAAACGTGCGAAGGTTAACATCGTATCTCGAGGATGAAGCATATCCGCCCGCCTACAAAGGTACCCGGTAGCTACCTGTATTTGAGGTTGTCAAGTGGGCCGTATATCGGTTTTGTATTGATGTCTGCCTGAAGCAGGTAGTCTATAGGGTCAACTCCCCCGAATCTACTCCTGGGTAGATCTGGCATGTAGCCTGGATCCGAATACTCGGGGGGGGAAATACATAAGACTGTTCCAACCACCCCGGACGCTCTGCCCTAGACTTGGGTAGCTAACCTACCCGGGACGGGAGCTACTACGTAGTAGAGCCTTCTAGGATTGTCATTCGATCTCCCAGGAACCAAATCTAATTCGTCGACGCTCGTGTCTCCTCTTTTCCGTTGCAACAAGCCCCAGTAAGAACAAACGCGGTAGTTTCAAGGTGTCCGGGCCGAGCTCTTCGTCGGAGATGATTTTATACGAGGCTTCGGCGTAGCTCGTAACGAACTCATTCCAGGCTCCTTTCGCGACCATCGACTGCTGCAGCGGTTTGGGGAGATATGGTTCGTTGGCACTCGCGGCTTGTATCGCTCGGGCGACTCCGGCCTCGTCCATCGTGATCGTCTGCACGTGGTTGAAATCCAGAAACCAGAGTTTTATGGTCCGGGGGCTAAAGTCCTCATCTCTGTATGAGGACGGGCCAGTATATGTCTCGGGCTTGAGGGCACTCTCTTCTCCGGCGAACATGAACTTCCCGGTCGAGTAGCCCAACACAAACTCCACGTCTCTGGCGTCAGTCTTGGCAGCCCAGTGCATGACCGCCATTGCAACGCCCATCGAACTGGCCATATGTCGGATATCCATCTCAAGCTCGACCATCTGGTCCAGGTGCATCTTGAAGTTTCTCAAGGAGGACCTGGCGCCGCTCTGGCCACGCATTGACCCGAGATATATTCTTACGAGACAGTCCTGATTTACGGGGTCTAACTTGGCTGCTTCGTTGTTCTGCGGACTGCAGTACTTGTCGATGAGAAAGAGACGGGATTCTAGAGGCATCGGCTGGATACGTTCGGTGACGAGGGCGCTGGTAGGAAGGTTGCAAACTTCCCTAGCTGCATTGACGAGACCCGGGTTCTCCACGAAATGCTGTGCCTCCTCTGCCGGGACATAGAAATGGCACTCCGGGACCTTGACTCCCTGGACGTCGTATCTGATAAAGCATTCCGAGACGGTATCATGCTTGATGTAATCGTTCCACAGTTCCAGGTTGTCGGCCTTCGCTAACTTGACCACAATAGATTGTCCGTCTTGGGCAAAAATAGTGCCGCATGCGCCTGCGCCTATATTTCGGTATACCATCGTGTAGGTAGTGTTTGTAATGTTTTTTTCTTGTCTAGGGGGAGGAAGAAGAAGTCCTGGTTTGGGTTGATTTGGGTTGGGACGTTCGACAGACGGGGCGTTGACTTCACGGGACTTTGACTTGATACGGGACGTAAACCGTATATCGTACTCTTTCTTGTTGTGCGAAATCTGGATTACTGTTATGGACCTACCCTCGAGTTGCAACCCACCTACCCACAAGTTGTCCGCGAGTTACCCGCGAGTTACCTAGGCACATCCTATGGTTGTAACCAGAAGGGCATGGGCGCAGAGCTGCCATAGTCCTTGACAAATGCATGCGGCCAAATGTATATGCATCTCTAATCTCGTATTGCCATGCACTGTACAGTACATACAACTTCTAATATTCTGTGTAGTTCCCATCCCGGGATCCGTGCTTCCTTGTAACGGATGTCCTACCATACTCTGTTAGCAACGCAAAGACGTTTGGAGTATTGGGGTGGGAACATAGTATCTTTTTTTACTAACTCCCAGGTAGTTACTAGGTACGATCAGAGCAGCCATGTATCCTCGAGCAGGTGCCTCGTCCTTCTACACTCTTCCGGCAGCCACTTGGGCATGGACCTTGTAACCCGAAGCACGGGCTCCTTTTGTCACTTCCCGGAAGCTGTTTCTGCAGATTCTCTAGAGAGATCGGGGTTACAGTTACATCTCCACGGATGATCCGGGCACCTATATATACTGATGTAGCCCTGGAATCCAGACCATCCGGGCCAACGCAACTCGGACTTAAAAAGGGATGGAGTGCTTACCGTTTTGGCCAAACCAGGGCTCCGTTGGCTTGCTGCCACTTACAAATTTTCGGGGCGTGTGCTGCAATTATGGCGGTCATGAGGGCGTGGTACCTGGATATCTCTAAAGAGATGGTCTCCTTCAAAGAGTCTACACTCTGTGTTCAGCTCCACGGTGCAGAACATGGCAAGGGGTGTAGCTTCCAGATTACAAATTATCCGTTCTATAGATGTGCTGCGAGACGAAAGGGCTGGACTCCCATGATTTCCCACCTTTTTTGCTTCATCAAAGTCACATAGTATAGGGAGACCATAGCTCTTGTCAGTAGCAGGGCAGTTGAATAGTCAGCTTGTAAGGTTGGGACCTTCGGCTTTGCCCGCCCTTGCAATGCCCGCCAACATGTTGTCATCCCTCTAGACTGACCATCATGCCGCCGAGCTTGAAGCCTAGTGGTTCCCCTGAGCAAATATTCTACCCGCTAACATTAAAATGAGGCCCCGGTAGGTTAGCTGTTAGCTACCTACGTAGGTCCAGGGCAGAATGTTCAGGGTGACGACATCTTCGGTGGGACTTGGCCCAACAGCGTTCTCAGGGTTAGGGTCGGGTATCAGCGGGAACTAACGAGCAGGGTGGGGGGGGGATGACGACTGGCTGCAGGAGGCCTGGTTGAACCTTGGTGGTCCAGAACCAAGGCCCAAAGTCCCGGTTCAGCTTGTACGACCCCAGTACGGTATGGGTACGTATCTGCATACGCACCTTCCGTTCGTGGTTTGCGCTGGAGGCCGCGGCCCATGCCCAATCCGGGAGCCGCCTTACGCGGCGTCATCCCGCCCAAGTCGAATGCGCTCCCTCAACAACCTTAATGAGCCTGCCTATAAGTAGAATCCATCGTCCAGTCTCGCGCAAGCTATCGAGAGTTGCTGCTTCCCATTCATCTCTGTTTTATTATCCAGCATCCAGACTTCCACTTACACTGAGTTATTTTTTCTCTTCGCACTCAACAACCATGCCTACTTACATCGTACGAACCGCTCGTCTCACTCCACTGCACATCAATGACAGGGGCTGACATGGGCAAATGCGACAGGTTACTTGCAAGGACGACGCCAGCGCAGACCAGGTCGCAGCGTATGCCCCCCTGTTTTCCTTCCTTGCTGCATTAGAAGTATCGGCGTCTGACCCATAAACACAGGGCCAAGAAGCACGCGACCGACCAGGGCGGCAAGATCGAGCATGAATACTCGCTGATCAAGGGTTTCTCGTACGTTACTTGCAAACCAGGGAACTGTCAGGAGCCATCTGTCTAACCTGTGCAATAGTGTGTCTTTCCCCGAGGACTCCGTCACGACGCTCGAGACGCACGAGCATGTCAAGGCTGTCGAGAAGGACCAGGCCGTCAAGACTCAATAGAAGATGGATGGTGGCAGAAACGCGGGGTTTTTAATGGAGGGGTAAGATCTCGAATCGGCGCGCCCTGCGTGAGGTCGCGACCTGATCCTTACATTTACAAACCGTATTTCCTTTAACGGCAATGAATACCTCTATAGAATTGGTGTAATGCTCTTTCGTCCTCTCTTTCATTTTCGTCAACTCGACTCGCCTTGGCCCCTTCTTGCCCAGCTAATCCGGCTCTGGGATGGAAGGCCCAGCCCGCATGATTCCATTGTTCAGCCATTTAAAATGCCAATGACGTCTGGTGGCCCTTGCTTTTACCGGGGTGGAAGCCAAAGCTCGAACCTTGGCGGCCCGGCAAATTCACATGCCCATGTCTTGTGTGAATCACCGAAACCCTGCTACCTCTCTCTCCCTTCCCCCCTCGCACTGAACTCCAGCGCAACAAGATGCAGCGATGAAGTCGATTTACAGGCCATTGAAGCGCTTGACTCTCCCAAGGGCCACGCTTCAAAGCCAACCATGCCGACAGGTAGCCTACTATTCTGTTAGCCACCGTAAGGGAACACAAGCATCGGCTTCGACGCCACACCGCCGCACTTATGACCCGCATCGTGATTCGGCTGCTCCAGAGGATGATGTGCCGTATCTGGCGAGACAACCACTGCATACCCTGAGCTTGGCTGATCTTGTAAAGTATGTAGCTCTTTGCGCCCATCCTCTTCCTCCTCCTGCTCTTACTCGTAGTCGCTGTTGAAGTCCCGCCATTCATTGCCACTATGACTAACTCTCGGTTTCCCCCCTCTTAGACATGGCCGGCCACCTCTATCCGCCGAAGCCCTCCTCTCCTCGGCCCGTTTCACTCTCTCCCTCTTACCAATCCGTCTAGCCCACCGTATCCAGGCTCTGCGCAACCTTCCGTACATTGTAGTTTCGAACCCCAACATCAATCGGATCTACAACAACTACCAGCACTCACTTTCAACACTCCTACCATGGAAGGAGCGCGTAATCGAGACCCTCGAAGACGAGATCAAATTCACCGAAGTCCTCGCCGAGCTCGTGCAAACACACACCGACACAATCCCCACCCTGGCCCGCGGCTTCCTCGAGTGTCGAAAGTACATCTCGCCGGTCGAGGTGACTCGGTTCCTAGACTCGCATCTGCGCGCCCGCATCGGGACGCGCCTAATCGCCGAGCAGCACATCGCGCTGCACTTCAGCAGCACGCCGCACTTTGACCCGCGCGCGAGCCCGACCCCCTGCCCCGAGAACCCGACCTACATCGGCGTCATCAATACGGAGCTGCGGCCCGCTGCGACGGTGGACAGTTGCGGCGGCTACGTCGCCGATATCTGCGAGCTCAAATATGGGGTGCGCCCGAGCTGGGTTATCAACGGCAAGCCAGACACTACCCTTGCTTTCGTGCCGATGCACCTGGAGTACATTGTGACCGAGCTCCTCAAGAACGCCTTCCGGGCGACGGTCGAGAACGGTATGAGTAAGGAACCTGTTGTGATAACTATTGCCCCCGAGCCGCCGCGCCACGACAATGAGCAGCAGTCTGGCCAGGTGGGCACCGACTCTGCCGGGGTGCCCGGCGGACCCGTTACGCTAGACCCGCCGGCCGAGTCTCTCGGGGCCTTCAGGTCGGACCACATCCGGCCTCTGGACGACAACGCGCCCGGCGTGACGATACGCATCCGTGACCGTGGCGGCGGCATATCGCCCGAGGTGCATCCCAACATCTGGTCGTACTCCTTCACCACATTCTCTGAGGACTATGACGATCCCGACGCGGGCGATGTGCCTGGTACCGACGGGCTCTCCGTCATATCCCAGATCAGCAGCGGGAATAGCTCTATCGCTGGTCTTGGGTATGGTTTACCACTGAGCAGAGCGTATGCCGAGTATTTCGGAGGCGGCATCGCCGTCGAGAGCATGTACGGATGGGGGACAGATGTATACTTGCGACTTAAGGGAGTTGGGAAGATAGAGTGAGTTGACTCTACTAAACCGCCTTCGCCATTTTCACCCACCCTCCCTATTGTGTCGTGACGTGCGTGGTGTTCTTGGAACTAGCTGACCATGGTCAATTCACCCTGAGCCAGACAGAACACAGTCGCAAAGACGCCTCCTGCCTAGGTTAAGTACTTAGGCCTGTCTTAACGCGCTTACATTATGACGGTCGAGAAAGTGATGTATGTCCGGCTACCAGAGCATAGGCAGAATTATTGAGCAAACCGAGGACGATACTACTGATGGCGTTTTGATGTACAGTTTATTATAGCTGGTCTGAGCTAAGTCTACCTCGAGTTTTGGCAAACTTTTGGCATTGGGTCGGTCGGTCGGTGATGGATGAGAGAATTATACCAAAACCGCCCCCATAAGATTATACTGCGAGCAAAAAAAGGAACGTGGATGGTTCAGGGCCTCTCCCTATCCTCAAAATAAACAAATTTTTACATCAACAAGAGAACAACAGCTCGGCTAGCTAGTAAAACGCGACAAATAAACAAGTTCAAAGCTAAAGAGAGAGTGATGGATGTATAAAAAGAGAACAAAAAGATACGAAAACGCCCCACCCCCGTTTGTAACCTTTAATGCGGCGAAAGCCCGATCATCATCACACATGGCCCCTTCCCCCTTGTCCAGAATGTATCCGTATTTCAAGGAACGAGTTATTAGGTAGTAGGTAGGTAAGTATTGTATGACAAGGGGACTGGAAATATGGCCTTCTTTTGGAAACCTCCCAAATCCCCCCACTCTCCTCTCCATGGGGCGGGAAAAGAAATTATAGCGAAGATCCAGCTTTTATCCTTTTTCACGACGAATTTTACATGTTCGCCAGCTCGTTGTCGATCTGGCGGTCCATGAACGTCCTCCGCTCGCCCACCAGCTCCGTCTGCAGCCTCTGCTCGACGAGGGCGCGGACCTGCTTCTTTGTGACGGTGTCGAGGTCGACCTCGGAGAGCACCGACTGGATGGTCTCGACGATGGCCGCGTCGTCGGGCCCCACGTTGCCGCGCTGGAAGTCGAACGAGGGCGTCGACAGGTTGCCGGCGTCAGTGTGCAGGCCCAGCGGGGCCCGCGAGCCGCCGCCGTAGCCCATCACGGCGGACGCGCGGGGCGTCGTCGCGCCGATGCCGGGGGAAGTGCTGGACGACCGGAGGTTGCTGCCGGCGACGTTGAGGTTCTGGTACGGGGATTGCGTGCGTTGGATGTCCTGGTAGTTGCCCATCGACACCATGGAGTGGCGGTTGGACATGTCGGTGTACGGGGTGACGCCGAGGAAGGTTGAGCTGCGCGTCATGCCGCCTGGGCCGCCGAACGGCGCGGGTGACTGCGGTGGCATGTAGGCGCCGGCGCCGTGGCCTGGGAGGCCGGTGAGGACCGAGGGCTGGCGGACGGACGAGTACACCGACTTCATGTCGTCGAGCTCGTAGTTCTCGTCGTAGACGCCATTCTCGTGACCCTTCTCGGTGTTTACGCCGCGGCGTCCGGGGAGGTTGTTGGAGAGGGCATAGTCGTCCCACCTCTGCAGCGGGATGCTGCGAGGATCGAAGGGTTCCTTTTCCACGGCGACGATCTTCTTATGGCCCTTCTCCCCGATGACGATACGCGTGTTACCCCACGTGAAGTTGTCCTGGTTCCAGAAGGAGTAGATTGGGAGGATGAAGGAGTACATCGGGAAGGCGAGGATGTAGATGATCATCCAGCCGACGTGCTGCCACTGCCGCTTCAAGATGAAGACGAGTGCTTGGAGGCCGTACACACCTGCGAGCAGGGCGATCGAGATGATCGGGAACTGGCCTGTGCCCGTGGCAGCGACGTAGATGATCCAGCCTAGGTACACGCACGTAGCGGGGAGAATCATGGTACCGCAGAGATCGATCATGACGACAAAGCGCATCGAGAAACAACAGAAACCGCAGAGCTCCTTGAGGTAGATCAGCTCTACCAGGTTGTGGATGGTAGAGTTGATCCAGCGACGACGTTGGGACAACAGGACACTCCACGTCTCGGGTGCGGCGGTCTGGCAGTAGGCGTCGGCAAGGAACTTGTATGACATGTAAGGGAAGTGCTTCGTCATCAGGGTTGTGAGGTAACGATCCTCTCCGAGGGACAGGAGGTTCTTCTTGTGGAGGGTGTCCACGTGACAGTCACTGTATTCCCTGATCACGGCGTCGGAGATAAGCAAAGGCTTCCCCTTGTCGGCGGTCCTCAGACGATACATAGTGAAACTAACGAAACTGTCAGCAGTCTACCTTGATAATGAGAGAGAATGAGAGGGTCAAAGTGGGATACGTACCAACCAGGTAAGCACGTAACGCTACCGAAGAGGGATTCGAAAGCCTTGGCCATGTGGTGAGAGATGAAGTACTCGTAAACCTGAATCATGGTCCACCAGGATCGCTCCTCGTTCTGCAAGCTCGTCTCGCCGCAGATTCCAGCAATCTTGGCATCGTTGGCGCAAGCTGCGACCAGCCGGTTCAGAGAGTCCTCTCTGACGTTTGTATCGGCATCGACCATAAGCATGTATTCGTATAGCTCGGGGTCCACGCCAATGATGTTGTTAATCTGGTGGAACATCTCTAGCTCGAGGGGGTTCATGGGAGAGCGGTGGTGGACGCGGTTGAGGAAGCTCATGGCCAGGATTTGAGAGTCGCGCTTGCCGCGGTTACCGGGTTTCGGAGTGCTCTGCTCGGATTCCTTGCCGACCTTGACAATGACGATGTAGGGGACCACGTTGCCTTCGTACTCGTAGAGACCAGAGTAGACCTTGCCGTAGTTGAGCTGCTCGCTGCCCTCGCCGATAGACTTGAAGGGCAGCGCAGGCGGATCGACCTTGGGGTCGACGCCGAGAATATCCAGAACGATCTTGGGGGTAGGACGGTCGTTGCCGGCACCGACGATGATACCATCACAAATGACACAGATCAGCTTCCTCTTATTGTCGTATTGCAGAGCCGTGAGCGAGTCTAGGGCCTTCCTGAGGGCATCTTCGCCCTCGGTGTAGGCAGGGACCTGGCAGATGACAAACTTGTCCTGAGGAGCTGGCCTCCGCTTTGAGCCAAACTGCAGCGCTGACAAGAACTTGACGAGGATCACGGCACAGATTATGATCGTGAAGGCCAAGAGGATGTAGTTGTTGACTTGGCAGCGAGGAGAATTCCTGAAGTCGGGAATTCCCACGTAGAACGTGTTTTTGACGCAGTTTATGCTGTTCCGGACCTCCTTGTTGGCGGTGCGGTTCCCTGCGGCGTTGCTAATGATCTTGTTCCACTTGTCGGTGAGATCGCTACCAGGATTTTCCTGGACGGCGCTCATGAGGTTTTCCTCGAGGAAATGGTAGTTGGCTTGATTCTTCATCACCTTCAGGGTGTTGAAATAATCGGTGAGATCGTACACCTTCCCCTCGTAGAGGAACCACATGTGGTTGTTGTCTTTCCCGTCACTCTGGATTTCGGACGTGTCCCAGACGAGGTCGCCGTGGTAGTACTCCTTGATGCGCGGCAGGAACGTATCCGAATACCACGTCTCCGAGTGCAGTGCGCTGTTCGGGTCGGGCTGGAAGAATGGTCCCGAGCTGTGCATGGCTTCGGGATGCTCTGCGGTCGTGTTCGAAACAAGCGCCATGCTGTCGGTGATCCCGAACCCGGGGCAGACGAGCTTGAGAGGCGGCACGAAGTACGGATCCAGATTCAACCCTGCGAGGGGCTGCATCAGGTCGGCCGTGGTGTCGATGTTGGTATCACTGTGTTGGAGCCTCCAGAACTTGGAGATGTCGTAGACCTTGCCGTGGATGCTGACCCAGAAGTCATCGCCGCCTTGGTGGTGGCTTACTTCGTTCTGGGACCAGGCCTTGTCGAAGTTGGGGCAGAGGAGGCGGCCGAAGAAGATGATCCAGAAGACCATCATGGCGTTTAGTAGGAGAATGAGGAAGCAGAGGACCACCTTCTCGCGCCATGCCATTCTGACATCGGGCCGCTTCATGCGGCCAACATAGCGAAGGAGCGGGGAGGGTATCCAGAAGGTCAGGGCCCAGACAAAGATGACCCATGCCCTTCGCCCGGCGGTGGTGGACCGCTCTTCGATGGACTTGTTGTGGGCGAGCTCCTCGTCCAAGGTCCCGACGAACTCTCCCTCACTGTTGTAGTACGTCTGGCCCTTGTAGTAGTCGCCCTTGTTGCCCAGGCCGTAGTCGCCGGCGCTGACGTTGCGCATCGCGGTGGGAGCGATGGACGGGGCCGTCAGCGGGCTCGGACCTATAGTAGGTTGGCTCATATTTCTCTGATGAACGAGGTGGTCACGACTACCCCCCGGGGTGGATGCCAGCATGTGAGGCTGGAAATATCCGCTGCCACTTGCAGCATATCCGGACTCGGGCCCTGGTGTGCCCATGCCATTACCCATGTTAGGAGTGCCGCCGCCCATGGGCTTCATGTCGAGCATGGTCTCGGCCTCCCACCACGCATTCTCGCGCATCCAAACGCGCTCGTTGCCGACGATGACTTCACCGTTGCTCCAGCCGCGCTCCAAGATCCAGCTCTCGATGCCATCCTTGCCGTCTCTGCAGCCGAGAGACTGGTACCGCTGCACAAATTCGTCGATGTCGAAGTCGGAGGTGAAGTCGAGATGCTTGTTACGCCTGTTGGCCCATTCCGGGAGCCTCCAGTTGCGGAGCTGGCGAGAGACTGTTCCTGCCGACCAGGCAGAAGTGATGGAAGGCAGGGCGGCCAGACTAGCGGGCGACTCGTCGGTCGGGTGGATTGAGAGGTGATACCAGACTCTGCTGCTGCTCAGTAAGGCCGGCAGGTCTAAACGAGCGACGCGGCCGAGGTTGACGCCCTCGTTCTCGACGGGGAACAGCAGTTTCCGCAAGAAACTGTCACTGTCAGCCAGGTAGCCAATCTTTTCGAGGAGCTCCTCTCGCTTCTCCAGTTCGTGCTGTCGGTCCCTGCCAGTCGGTCCGCTCATGATTCCAAGATCTGGCTCGCATTCGGATACGGCGTTTTGCACCTCTCGGACGACCGAGCTTCCAGCAGGGGCCACTTCGACGCCATCCTGCTTCATCTCAGAGTTGATGCCCGTCCCGTCGTCGAATATGCCACGCATGGCAACAGCCTTTCCAAGCGTGGGGTCGGGAATTTCAACGACGGTGATAGACACAGTGTCACCAGCATCCTCGGTAGCGTTAGGTGTCCTAATGCCACTATCACTCGATCCATCTCCATCTCGGATGCGTGCTATCTGAACGGCGATGGCATCGTTGGCCTTTGTGATGACCCAGTCCACGAGGGCTTCATAAAGGCCACCCACGAATGTCGCCCGATCCTCGGTGCTGCATTTCCGAGCAAGCATTTCGGGCTCCATTCCGAGGAGCCCGCCCACATCCTCACAGATGTCATCTAGCTCTTCTTCCTCAACGTTGTAGTCTAGAGTGTTACCAAGCTTCAAGAGGCCTGCGAGAATGGAAATGAAGTTGCGGTGGGCAGAGCCTTTGATACCGATTTCCTTCAGGGCGCTGCGGAAATCGTCGGCGGCAGCAGCATCGTCGGCTGTTGGGAGGTATGACGGGGGATCGTATGTGCCGGACCTTGACAGGAGGGAGTAGGTGGAGGCATGTCTAAGACCAAGGAACTCGCGTTCGGCGGGAGTAGACACGGAGGTGAGGAGGTAGTAAAAGACATCGAATGCGCGATAGCCTGTTTCGGCGGGAATGCTGAGAAGTCCCCTTTTGGTGTCGATCCCGCCCTGGGATAGAGCAAGAGTGGCGGCTGTCAGGTTTCCAGCGAGGTTGAGAGTCAACGTGGCGCCGAGTGCCACCTGTCGAGGGGTTGAGGGGTTGTAGGGAGTAACGCATCGGAGGAAGGGCTCGATGGCTTCTAGGGATTTGAATAGAGCGCTAGGGATCGAAAGGGGCAGTGATGCCAGGAACGGAGCCAGCAAAGAAGGCGTCGAGGTATGTAGGGAGCTGGCAAACATGTTAGTTGATAGCCACGGCAAGTATTTCCTTTGTGCAGGCCATGATCCTTACCCAAGAATGATGCAGCCGTCCTCAGCACGTCGCCGGGCATGCTCCCAAGCTCTTGCGGCCAAGGTGGAATCGACAGTGCCTCCGAAATTGCCGTCGGGTCCAGCTTGGGTGGCAGTAAGCCAGGTGTTGACCACCAGGCTTGAGCCGGCGTCGAGTCGGTACGGTTGGCCCGAGAGGTAGATGTTGTGAACGGCGTTCAACAAGGTCGTTGTCGAAACCTGGGAGGATTGCTGGCCGGCACCTCGAGGTCCAGTGGCACCGTCCGAAGCCACGGAATACATGGACATCCGTGGGTTCGCCATCCTAGTTAACCTAGGGTGGTGGCACCCCTCCAACAGTTATTGAGGCCGGAACTCGCAAGGGAAATCTCTATCGTCAACAGACGGGGGCGGTACGAAGGTTCAATGGGATCCGTGAGTGAGGCGGGAGATCCCAGTAGGAACAGGCCAAAAGGAGAAGGAGTAATTAGGTGTATCCTCAAGAAGAAATCAAACGAGCGTGAGAAATTGAGTCGAGTTTCTCTGAGACGGGAAGCAGGTTGCGTGACGGTTCGCTGAGCAACGCGCAGAGCCGGCTAAGCCCAAAGTTTGCGTTGCTGTATTTGGGGTAAACACACTCACTCAACGCTGCCGACTTATTAGAAACTGAAGTTAACGACTGAATGGGTTGGCCACCAAAGCGAGTGAGGCGGCTAAGGGATGTGCGACGGAGAAGCCAAGCAGAAGGGAAAATCGGAATATTCAGAAGCAGTGCTTCAGGAAAGGATGCTTGGCCAGCACGATTTGACGAGCACGACGGTACCGTCCTTCCAAACACGACCCCAGCATAGAGGGCTAGTATGGGTGGACAAGACAGGAGAACCGGATTACGGCGGGCAACTCGGACCAGAGATGCATCCACGCCAAGGCTGCAGGGGTGGCATCGGTGGATTTGCATGGCCACCGCGACTGGAATTGGAGGCGTTCCCGGTTAACGAGTGGTGATCATGGTCCATTTGGCCCCCCCATTCCCCCCAAATTCATTGACACCTGCCAGGGCCGACAAAGTACTTTGTACACAGCCTTACCAATTCCGTCCAGGGGGGCATATTGAATTGAATTTAAAGCCCAGAGCTAACGCGCAGGAAAAAAAGGGGCAAAGCCACGGAAAGGAAAGAGAAAGCTCGCAGAGAACTGCCCTCTCGCAGGCGTCGGCTTGGTCAGCCAGCAGTACTGGAGATGTCTACAATGCTTGTTCCCAATAACGTAGCGTTTGGATCAGCAGCCGAACCGTCGAGTTTGCATCGCCTATCTCTAACCCCGAAGGCAAGGCAAGGCAAGGTAGGTAATGTAAAATAGAATAAAAATAAATGCGTAAGTCCACAGGCGAAGTGGGCGAATACGAGGCGGCATCTCCAGATCTGCTCACCAGACCGGCGTGGCATTATGCAAGTGGGTGTGACACAATACGAAGGAAAGCTCTTTCAGCCAGTGGGTGAGTGGCAACGACCCGCGGTAGAGACCCAGAGACCCAGCCCATAGGCCGACAAGCTTCTCCGTGTGGAGCCGCTGAGCCCGCCCTGCTGGCATCCAGAACCTGTGCGACCATCAGCGAATATTCTTAATATAGGCAGTGCTTCCAAGCAACACCCCCCTTTTTCTTCCAGGTGGCCCTTTCAGTGGTCGGCGAAGGCGAACTATGTTGAAACATGCAGTTAATCAGACGACGTCGGTTGTAGCATGCCCTTTTTGCCATTCGGGAAACCGTTTCTTAGTGTAAAATGGAGGCCGGTCGAGGGCAAAGCAGCACGGGGAAACTGCGCACTGCAGGGCGCCACTTGTTCCGAGGTCCACCTCCTGGGGCTAGATGCAGTGGCCAGGAGACAAGCAGAGCAGCAAAGAAAGAAGAAAAAACCATTTGCCACAGTCAATGCGACATGCATGTGCTCCTAACATGATTTTTTTTTTAAAACCACTGCTGCCGCCAAAGGCCTTGTTTCGACCGTCGCCGGAAACGACGCCTCAGCCGGTAGCAGATATGGGTGGGAGCACAGGCCGGCAGCTAAGTCCGTCTTGTCCGAGGATGATGTTTCGCATGTCCTAGGCAAGCTGAGTTAATCCATGCTCACTCTGTTCCTCTCACTCTTCCCCATTGCTGTCGTTTTCGATCGCTCCACTGGCGTTCTTGGGGGGGAAATGGGGCCCCCATCGAGAAAAATCAACATTGCCAAGGTTGGTGAAGGGTGAACCCAGCTTGGAGCGCTTCTGGCCTCAAAACTTTGTCCCCCTGCAAATTGGGGCCCGATGCTGGGACCGGGCGGGACTTCCTGCTGCCCCCTGTCCGTGCAGGAATTATGTCACGGAAAACTGCCTCGAAGGTTGCACGGGTGCTCCGTACATTGCTCCGTATGCGTCGAGACATGGGAAGGGACACTTTTAGTGCGGGTCGAATGTCAGCACTACAACGTTTAAAGCAGGGTTCTGCGTTGTTGTTTGTGTACGTCGGACCATGACAATGTGTACAGCCCCGTACACCACGGCAACTGAGGACAGCCGGGAATGCACTGTTCTCCTGTACGTCCATGTCGGAACGTTTTATTTGATGCTGCTGCTGAGGCTGCTACCGCTCATGCTGCTGCACTGTCCGGTATCGAGACTCTGTTTCTCCAACCTCAATTGCTTCCTGTGCGGTTCTGGTGGCGAATAATAATAAAAAGGTGTACTGTTCCTGGACCAGCCCCCATCTGTTCGGGAGGAAGTACCCGCGAACGGAGTACGGATCCGTATATTTTTGAACATTTCACATGGGTGGCTGCTCAACGAACGGGCTTGGATCAAGCTTGGATCGCGGCTAAGGAATGGGTGGGCGAATCGAGCGCGCCAATCCTGATCGACCAGGGGGGGGATTGGTGTGGACACTCTCCCGGAATACCTCGTATGTTGTACCTGCGCGAGTGGTCCATCCCGCCGGCCGGACCGAGAAAAATAAACTCGAATGACAACAATGCGGTTAGCCCAATCTCGTAGCCCCGTAGGACTGGGGTGTTGTGTTGAAGTCGCACCCACCACTGGCTGCTGAGACTGTGAGTGGGCTGTGGTTCGCTCGTCCCGGCTTGCCCTCCCTCCCCTTTGCATTTTTGCTTGTATTTTGTTAGTTGTCGTGTCACGGACGACAGTGAGAGAGAGTCGTGAGCAAACCCGTCTCGTCTCTTTTTTTTTGCTTCCGACCTTCTATTCAGCCAACGCTCGTTCTTCTGTTTTTCCTTTTTGCCCTCGACATTCGTTTTCGAATCTCTCGTTACCTGGGCGTGTTCCACTTCGCGTTGGTCACGGCTCTACGCCGACTCGGACACAACCCGTTCGACTGCCCAACTCCGTACCCCCTGGCAACCACATTCGCCAGCCTGGGACATCTTTCTCTACCTCCCCCTCCAGCTCCTGCCCTACCTCGCCGAACCCTCCCACTCTCGCTCTCGAGCAACCAACCTATTGACCTGACTCGGAAGGTTGCTTCACCACCTTCGTTTCTTCGCCAGTCCGTGGCTCGGCATCCACCATGGCTCTCAACATGCCGCACATGGGCGGTGGTGGAGCGCACACGCAGCCTTCACTCCCTTCACTGCCCGCCCATCTCCAGTCCGATACTCACCTGACTGCTCACCTTGCCAGCCGATTCCATGTTTCCTTGCCTACAGCGAGGCTCTCCTCCCACGCCCTCATAGCTCTCAACACATACACTTCGTCCACCAAGGGCGTCGATGGCACCAAGGAAGGGAGCGCCATGGCCGGCGCCGAGGAACTGGCCGAGAGGGCGTTCCTCAGATTGGGTCACCGTTCCGAGAACCAGGCCATCCTATTCCTGTGCGTATTCCACGGCTTTTCTCTCACACTCAGTGTGCCGTCCTCCCAAATTCTGTCCCTCCAATTGCTAATATCTTGACAATAGGGGTGAATCTGGATCAGGAAAGACCACAGTCCGATCCCACCTGCTGACAGCGCTCCTGAATAAGTCGTCAACACCTCTCTCCAACAAGGCTTCCCTTGCCGCGTATGTCTTCGACACGCTCACGACGACCAAGACTGCTACTACCCCAAGCGCCTCCAAAGCCGGCTTGTTCTACGAGCTTCAATACGATACCGCCTCCACAACCCACCCCCTCCTTATCGGCAGCAAGCTCCTGGACCACCGTCTGGAGAGGAGCAGGATCACCGATGTCCCGACAGGAGAGCGCAACTTCCACGTTCTGTACTATCTTATGAACGGTACAAGTGACGCCGAGAAGGCCCATCTTGGGTTTGACCATCCAGGCGGCACCACGCAGCGGAGGTGGAAGTACCTGGGCCACCCTACCCAGCTAAAGGTTGGCATCAACGACGCCGAGGGGTTCCAGCTGTTCAAGACTGCTCTGCGGAAGCTCGAGTTCCCCAGGAGCGAGATTGCCGAGATATGCCAGGTCCTCGCTAGCATCCTCCACATCGGCCAGCTAGAGTTTGGCCATTATTCCGATACTCACACAGCCGGCGATGACAGCGGCGGCTTCTCCCATGAGGGTGCCACGGCTGTGACGGCAGTCAAGAACAAGGATGTTCTCGGTATCGTTGCCGCCTTCCTCGGCGTGAGCGCCCAGGACCTCCAGACCACTCTCGGCTACAAGACCAAGATCATTCACAAGGAGCGCGTAACCGTCATGCTCGATCCCGAGGGCGCCCGCGCCAACGCGAACGAACTGGCGAGAACCCTTTATTCTCTGCTGGTGGCATACGTGATCGAGAGCACGAACCAGAAGCTTTGCGCGCCCGAGGAGTCCATTGCAAACACCGTCTCCATCATCGATTTCCCTGGATTCTTGCAACAGTCGTCCACAGGTTCTGCCCTGGACCAGCTCCTCAACAATGCCGCAACCGAGTCCTTGTACAACCTCACCTTGCAAAACTTCTTCGACCGCAAAGCCGATATGCTGGAGACCGAGGAGGTCACCGTTCCCGCGACGAGCTACTTCGACAACTCGGATGCCGTCAAGGGCCTGCTCAAGTCCGGAAACGGCTTGCTCAGCATCCTCGACGACCAGACCCGCCGCCATCGCACCGACATGCAGCTCCTCGAGAGCCTGCGGAAGCGCTTCGAGGGCAAGAACCCTGCTATCGCCGTGGGCTCGGCAACGGCAAAGCTCCCCGGTAGCAACTTCATGTCGGAGAATAGCGCCGCCAGCTTCACCGTCAAGCATTTTGCCGGCGAGGTCGACTACCCGATCAAGGGCCTGGTTGAGGAAAACGGAGAGGTCATCTCGGGAGATCTATTGAACTTGATCAACTCCACCAAGAACGAGTTTGTGGCTCGTCTATTCGGCCAGGAGGCGTTGCAAACGGTGGTCCACCCCAAGGAGCGCACGACCGTCATGCAAGCCACCGTCATGTCGAAGCCAATGCGAGCCCCCAGCGTCATGTCGCGGCGACCCGGTCGAGCCATGACTGGACGCAGCACTCGCCCGACGATCCAGGAAAGAGAGCCGTCTCCCGATGCCGTGAGCGAGAGTGGCGGATCGAGGAAAACCCCGCGGCCTAGCGAGCAGGGAGCGTCGGGACAGTTCCTGTCGTCTCTTGAGAACGTCACCAAGGCCGTCACGGGCCCGAACTCGAACTGCTATTTCGTGTTCTGCCTCAAGCCGAACGATCGCCGCATCGCAAACCAATTCGACAGCAAATGCGTGCGAGCCCAAGTCCAGACCTTCGGCATTGCCGAGATCAGCCAACGTCTCAGGTCTGCCGACTTCAGTCTATTCATACCGTTTGGCGAATTCCTCGGCCTGGCGGACATGGACACGATCCTAGTCGGCAGCGAACGGGAGAAGGTTGAGATGGTGGTCGAGGAGAAGCGGTGGCCCGGTAACGAGGTCCAGATCGGATCCACCGGTGTCTTCCTCAGCGAAAGGTGCTGGCTGGAGATCGCCCAGCTGGCCGACGTGGGCTCGCAATCCGGCCGTTTCGGTCTGCCGTCGGAGACCGGCGATGGGATGACGCCCCATGATGCTTTCGGCGTGTCGAAGGAGCGACTACTCTCTGCAAGCAATACTCCTGGCGGTTTCGGCGACAAGAAGGCCGGGTATTTCGGAGACGATGCGCGCTCCGAAGCCGGCGTATCTGCCTACGGGGGCGGAGATATGTTCAAGAACCTCGACACCAGGGAGCAAATGGCGGAGAGGGGTAACGAGAAGGACCTGGTTGAGGTTGAGGAGTTCAAGGACAGCTCTAGCCGAAAGCGCTGGGTGTTCCTCGTCTACATGCTGACCTGGTTCATCCCCGATTTCCTGGTCAGGTGGATGGGCCGCATGCCCAGAAAGGACGTTCGGATGGCCTGGAGGGAAAAGGTGGCCATCAACATGATCATCTGGTTCTTCTGTCTCGTCGCCGCCTTCTTCATTGTCGTCTTCCCCATGCTCCTCTGCCCGCGGCAGTACGTCTTCAGCTCCGCCGAGCTCACCTCCTACAACGGCAAGTCAGGCAGCAAGGGTGCCTACGCCGCCATTCGCGGCCAGGTCTTCGACATCGGCGCCTACGCCCCAAGACACTACCCCAGCTACCTCCCTACGAAGAGCCTCACTCAGTACGCCGGCTTGGATATCACCTCTCTCTTCCCCGTCCAGGTGTCTGCCCTGTGCCAGGGCAAGAATGGGAAAATCGACAAATCCGTCACTCTGGATTACAAGTCGACCAACATAACCGGCTCTCCATCCGTCATCAACAGCCAAGACTTGAACTCCAAGTACCACGATTTCCGCTACTTCACCAACGACAGCCGGCCGGACTGGTTCTCCGAGATCATGATCATGATGAAGTCCGAATACAAGGTCGGAAACATCGGTTATACCTCCAAGTATGTCGCCCAGCTCGCGGCCAAGCAGAACTGGATTGCCATGCTCAACGGCCGCGTTTATGACTTGACGAAATATTCATCCGGCGGCCGAAATCAAGCGTCACCTCCAGGTGCGCCGGAGCCCAAGGATCCCGATGCTGTCAACTTCATGGACCAGCTCGTTGTCGACCTATTCCAGAACAAGGCCGGAGAGGACGTGAGCAAGTATTGGGACGCACTGGCCCTCAGCCCAAAGCAGAAGGGAGTCATGCAGCTCTGTCTGGACAATCTCTTCTACGTCGGCGACGTCGATACCAGAAATTCGGTCCGCTGCAAGTTTTCCGAGTACCTAATCCTCGCGGTGTCAATCATGCTTTGTAGCGTAATTGCCTTCAAGTTCTTCGCCGCTCTCCAATTCGGTACCAAGAACATGCCCGAGAACCTCGACAAGTTCGTCATGTGCCAAATTCCCGCATATACCGAGGACGAGGACTCGTTACGCCGTGCCATCGATTCCGCCGCCAGAATGAAATACGACGACAAGAGAAAACTCCTCGTCGTTATCTGTGACGGTATGATTATCGGTCAGGGCAACGATAGGCCGACGCCTAGAATTGTTCTCGACATCTTAGGAGTTTCGGAGACCGTGGACCCCGAGCCCTTGAGCTTCGAATCTCTGGGTGAAGGTCTCAAGCAGCACAACATGGGCAAGGTCTACTCGGGCCTATACGAAGTCCAGGGCCACATCGTACCCTTCATGGTCATTGTTAAGATCGGCAAGCCCTCGGAGGTCTCGCGTCCCGGTAACCGTGGCAAGCGTGACTCGCAGATGATCCTCATGCGCTTCCTCAACCGCGTCCACTACAACCTGGCCATGAGCCCGCTCGAGCTCGAGATGTACCACCAGATCCGGAATATCATCGGTGTCAACCCTACCTTCTACGAGTTTATGCTACAGATCGATGCCGACACTGTTGTCGCCGCCGATTCGGCCACTCGCATGGTTGCCTCCTTCCTGGACGATACCCGCCTCATTGCCGTCTGTGGTGAAACAGCCCTGACCAACGCCAAGTCATCGTTCATCACTATGATTCAGGTCTACGAGTACTATATCTCGCATAACTTGTCCAAGGCCTTCGAGAGCTTGTTCGGTTCCGTGACCTGTCTACCGGGTTGTTTCTCCATGTACCGAATCCGCGCCCACGAGACCGGCAAGCCTCTCTTCGTCAGTCGCGAAGTCGTCGAGGCATACTCCACCATCCGTGTCGATACGCTTCACATGAAGAATCTGCTGCACCTTGGCGAGGATCGATATCTCACGACACTGCTCCTCAAGTACCACTCCAAGTACAAGACCAAGTACATCTTCGATGCTCACGCCTGGACCATCGCACCTGACAGCTGGAAGGTGTTCCTCTCGCAACGTCGCCGGTGGATTAACTCGACAGTGCACAACTTGATGGAGCTGATCCCCTTGGCGCAACTCTGCGGATTCTGCTGCTTCAGCATGCGTTTCATCGTGTTCGTCGACCTTCTTTCTACCGTGGTTCAGCCTGTCACCATCGCATACATCGTCTACCTCATTGTTATGGTGGTTGAGAAGACGACTGTCGTCCCCATCACGGCGTTCGTACTCATCGCTGCTGTTTACGGTTTGCAGGCCATCATCTTCATCCTGCGCCGAAAGTGGGAAATGATCGGCTGGATGATCCTCTATATCATCGCCGTCCCCGTCTTCAGCTTCGGTCTGCCTCTCTACGCCTTCTGGAACATGGACGACTTCAACTGGGGTAACACTCGTGTCGTTGCCGGCGAGAAGGGCAAGAAGATTGTCATCACGGACGAAGGCAAGTTTGACCCGGCGTCCATCCCCCGCAAGAAGTGGGAGGAGTACCAGGCCGAGCTCTGGGACGCACAGACGGTTCCCGACGACACCCGCTCCGAGATCTCGGGCTTCAGCTACGCCACCAAGCCCAACATGCCCGTCTCCGAGTACGGCTTCCCCGCCAGCCGACCGGCCTCCACCACGGGCTACCCACTGGGCGGCTACAGCGACAAGACGCCGCCGGTACCGCAGCTTCCGCAGAGCGGGAGCCGCATGTCGCTCGCGGCGTCGGAGCTGATGGGCGGCAACAACAACCGGGCCTCGCAATTCGGCGGCTCACAGATGCTCCACCACAGCGGGTCGCAGCAGGATATGAGGATGTCCAGCATCGCCGGCATGCCGAGCGACGACGCGCTGCTGGCGGAGGTGCGCATCATCCTCAAGACGGCGGACTTGATGACCGTTACCAAGAAGGGCGTCAAGTTGGAGCTGGAGAGGAGGTTTGGCGTGCCTTTGGATTCGAGAAAGACGTACATCAACCATAGTATGTTCCCCCCCTCTCTTCCCGACTCTTTCCCCTTTGATATAACTAGCATTCCTCGTTTACTAACTCTGATTGTAGTCACCGAGGCGATATTGTCTGGGCAGTTGTAGAGAGGGTCGCCTCTTCTCTTTTTCGTGGACACTGGCGAAATACCTTGTTTTTTCTGGGAGAATATATCATCGTAATTAATCTAATGCATATGAGAACTCCAAGGACGAACAGGAGAAAACAAAGAGTGACACAACTGAGGTCTTTCTTCTCAGACGGGTTTTTGTTTTCTT
>Ga0164242_10002379_pt1 | contig 21779 bp, 16 predicted proteins | sample OricomgcompostMG_FD_108783 | JGI IMG/M metagenome (GOLD analysis project Ga0164242, IMG submission 108783) | Miracle-Growth compost microbial communities from Emeryville, California, USA - Original compost - Miracle growth compost (MG) ... | reverse complement strand
GTGAGGCGCAGGCGCAGCACCGGCAGGCCGTGCTCGCCGAGCACCTGCGCGTCGCCGTCGGCCTGGGCCCGGATCAGCTGCCCGAAGCCGAACGGGCGGCCGGGGATCTGCGGGTCCTCGCCGTCGGCGGCGCTGACCTGCAGGAACACGCCCTGGGCCGGACCGCCCTTGTGGTACTGGCCCGTGCTGTGCAGGAAGCGCGGACCCCAGCCGAAGGTGACGGGACGCTGCACCGCTGCGGCGAGCTCCCCGCGCACGTCGGCCAGATCGGCCAGGCCGATGCGGTCCAGGTAGACCTGCACGGCGAGGTAGCCGTCCTTGCCGAGGGCTGCCACGAGCGCGGCGAGCCCGGAGGCGAGGTCGGTGACGTCGCCTCCGAGGGCCTCGGTGGCGCGCAGCTCCACCGCGCCGTCCACCGCGAGCGCCGGCTCGGGTTCCGGGGTCGCGTCCAGCAGCCCGCGGGCCGCGGCCTTGGCCGCCTCCACGTCCGGCTGGTCGAACGGGTTGATGCCGAGCAGGCGGCCGGCCACGGCGGTGGCGTGCTCCCACACGGCGAACTGGGTCCCGAGGCTGCCGGAGAGCATGACCTGGTCCTTGACCGCGGCGTCGGAGTCGGCACCGGCGTGCTCGTCGAGGTCGGCCACGAGCCGCACCAGCAGCACGTCGTCCCAGCCTCCCGTGGCGTCGGCCGAGCCGGGCTCGGCCACGACCGGCAGCACGCCGCGTCCCAGCTTGCCCGTGGACTCCGCGATGAGCTGCTCGGCCCAGTCGCCGAAGCCGACCAGGCCGGAGCCCTCGTCCACGATCACGATCTTGTCCCGCAGGGGCTGCGTCCCGCCGAGGGCGGCACCCAGCACCAGGGCGGGGTTGTCCTCGCTGTCCTCGGCGAGCTCGGCCTCGGCGGCCTCCGCGTCGTCCAGCAGGGAGATGATGTCCGCGCCGGCCAGGCCGGAGGGGACCAGCCCGAACGCGGTGAGCGCCGAGTAGCGCCCGCCCACGTTCGGATCGGCGTTGAAGACCGTGTAGCCGGCCTCACGCGCGGAGGCATCCAGCGGCGAGCCCGGGTCGGTGACCACGACGATGCGCCCGGCCGGGTCGATCCCCGCTGCCCGGAAGGCCTCCTCGAACACGCGCCGCTGCGAGTCCGTCTCCAGGGTGGAGCCGGACTTGGAGGACACGACGAGCACGGTGCGCTCGATCCCCTCGCCGACGGCGCGGGTGACCATGGCGGGATCCGTGGAGTCCAGGACGGTCAGCTCCACACCGGCGGTGCGGGTGATGACCTCCGGGGCCAGGGAGGAGCCGCCCATGCCGGCCAGGACCACGCGGTCCACGCCGGAGGCGCGCAGCTTGTCGCGCAGGGCCAGGATCGGCTCGAGCAGGGGACGGGACGCGGCGGCCGGGTGCACCCAGCCGAGGCGCTTGGAGGCCTCGGGCTCGGCGTCGGCGCCCCACAGCGTGGGGTCCTCGGCCGAGAGCCGGGAGGCGAAGGACTCGGCGACGAGCCGAGCCACGACGGTCTCCGCCGTGGCGGCGCCGCCGGTGGCGATACCGAAGGCGGCCATGCTCAGGCCTCCTTCGCTGCGTTCAGCGCGGCGGTGAGGTGCTCGAGCAGATCGGCCCAGGCCTTCTCGAACTTCTCCACGCCCTCGCGCTCCAGCTGGGCCACGACGTCGTCGTAGTCGATACCGAGCGCGGCCAGCTTGTCCAGCACGGCGTCGGACGCCGCGTAGGTGCCGCGGATCGTGTCGGCGCCGGAGCCACCGTGATCGGCGACGGCGTCCAGCGTCTTCTCCGGCAGCGTGTTCACGGTGCCGGGGGCCACGAGGCCGTCCACGTAGAGCGTGTCCGGGTAGTCGGGGTTCTTCACACCCGTCGAGGCCCAGAGCGGACGCTGCGGGCGGGCGCCGGCAGCGGCGAGGGCCGCCCAGCGCTCGGAGGAGAACGCCTCCTCGTACACCTGGTAGGCCAGGCGGGCGTTGGCCAGGCCGGCCTGCCCGCGCAGGGCAAGCGCGTCGTCGCTGCCGATCTTCTCCAGCCGGCCGTCGATCTCCGTGTCCACGCGGGAGACGAAGAAGGAGGCGACGGAGTGCAGGGTGCTCAGGTCGTGGCCGTTGGCCTTGGCCTGCTCCAGCCCGGTCATGAAGGCGTTGATGACGCCGCGGTAGCGCTCCAGGTCGAAGATGAGCGTCACGTTCACGCTCACGCCGGCCGCGAGGGTCTCCGCGATGGCGGGCAGGCCCTCCTCGGTGGCGGGGATCTTGATCAGGACGTTGGCGCGGTCCACGGTGGCGTGCAGGGACTTGGCCTGCTCCACGGTGGCTGCCGTGTCGTGCGCGAGCCGCGGGTCCACCTCGATGGAGACGCGGCCGTCCACGCCGTCGCTGCCCTGGTTGGCCTCGGCGAGGACGTCGCAGGCGGCGCGCACGTCGTCCGTGGTCAGCGCCGTGACGGCGGCGTCGACGTCGGCGCCGGAGGCCGCGAGGGAACGCAGCTGCTCGTCGTAGGCGCTGCCGGAGCTGAGGGCGGCGGCGAAGATGGAGGGGTTGGTCGTCACGCCGGTGACGTCCTTGTCGCTGATGAGGTCCCGCAGGTTCCCGGAGGTGATCCGGTCACGGGAGAGATCGTCCAGCCACAGGGAGACGCCTGCGTCGGCGAGGGCCCTGGTGTGTGCGGTCATGGTGTTCTCATGCCTTTCGTAGGACGGGTGTCGTGAGGTTCTCGTGGGGATTCAGGCGCGGGCGGCCGCGAGCGAGTCACGGGCCGCAGCGGCCACGGCCTCCGCGGTGATGCCGAACTCGCTGTAGAGCCGCTCCGCGGAGGCGGAGGCGCCGAAGTGGTCGAGGGTGACGGTGCGGCCGGCATCGCCGACCCACTCGTGCCAGCTCTGGGCGGAGGCGGCCTCGACGGCCACGCGGGCCCGCACGGTGGGCGGGAGCACCAGGTCGCGGTACTCCTGCTCCTGGGCGCGGAACCACTCGATGCTCGGCATGGAGACCACGCGGGCGGAGATGCCCTCCTTCTCGAGCTGCTCCTGGGCGCTCAGCGCCAGCTGCACCTCGGAGCCGGTGCCGATCAGGACCACGTCCGGCTCACCGGAGGAGGCGTCCTTCAGGACGTAGCCGCCGCGGGAGACGAGCTCGGCGGAGGCGTAGCCGTCCTCGCCGCGCGGGAAGGTGGGGACGTTCTGCCTGGTGAGCACGATCCCGGTGGGGTGGTCGTTGATCTCCAGCATGCGTCGCCACGCCTGCGCCGTCTCGTTGGCGTCGGCGGGGCGGATCACGTCGAGGCCGGGGATGGCACGCAGGGCGGCCAGCTGCTCCACCGGCTGGTGGGTGGGGCCGTCCTCGCCGAGACCGATGGAATCGTGCGTCCACACGTAGATGGACGGGATCCCCATCAGCGCGGAGAGCCGGATGGCCGGGCGCTGGTAGTCGGAGAAGATGAGGAACGTGCCGGAGTAGGCGCGCGTGGTGGAGCTGGTCACGATGCCGTTGACGATCGCGGCAGCGGCGTGCTCGCGGATGCCGAAGTGCAGCACGCGGCCGGCCGGATCGGCCTTGTACATCCGGGTGTCGACGCCCTCGGGGTTGAAGGAGGCGGCGCCCTCGATGGTCGTGTTGTTGGAGCCGGCCAGGTCGGCCGAGCCGCCCCACAGCTCGGGGAGCTCGGGGGCCAGGGCGTTGATGACCTTCCCGGACGCGGCACGCGTGGCCAGGGAGGTGCCCGCCTCGAACACGGGCAGCGCGTTCAGCCAGCCGTCCGGCAGCTCGCCGCGGATCACGCGGTCGTGCTCGGTCACGAGGGCGCCGTCCACGCGCTCGCGCCAGGCCGCCATGTCCTTGTCCCACTGGGCGTGGGCCTGAGCGCCGCGGTCCGCGACCTCGCGGGCGTGGGCCAGCAGCTCCGGGTCCATCACGAAGGAGGCCTCGGGATCGAAGCCGAGCTCGCGCTTGAGCCCTGCCAGCTCCTCCGAGCCGAGCTTGGAGCCGTGGATGCCGCCCGTGTTGGCCTTGGTGGGGGAGGGCCAGCCGATGATGGTGCGCAGCGCGATGATGGAGGGCTTGGACGTCTCCTGCTCCGCTGCGGTGATGGCCGCGTCGAGGGCGCCGAGGTCCTCGTGGTACTCGCCGCCGGCGGTCCAGTCCACCCGCTGGGTGTGCCAGCCGTAGGCGGCGTAGCGGGCCAGGACGTCCTCGGTGAACGCCACATTGGTGTCGTCCTCGATGGAGATCTTGTTGTCGTCGTAGATCACCACGAGGTTGCCCAGCTGCTGGTGCCCGGCCAGGGAGCTGGCCTCGCTCGTGACGCCCTCCTCGAGGTCGCCGTCCGAGGCGATCACGTAGATGCGGTGGTCGAACGGGCTCTCGCCCTGGGGCGCCTCGCGGTCGAACCAGCCGCGCAGGCGGCGCTGCGCGTAGGCGAAGCCGACGGCGGTGGCCAGGCCCTGGCCCAGTGGGCCCGTGGTCATCTCCACACCGGCGGTGTGCCCGTACTCGGGGTGCCCCGGCGTGAGGGAGCCCCAGGAGCGCAGGGACTCGAGGTCCTTCATCTCCAGGCCGTACCCGGAGAGGAAGAGCTGCAGGTACAGCGTGAGGGAGGTGTGCCCCGGGGAGAGGATGAAGCGGTCGCGACCGGCCCAGTCCGGGTCGGAGGGGTCGTGGCGCAGATGGCGCTGGAAGAGCAGATAAGCGGCCGGGGCCAGGGACATCGCGGTCCCCGGGTGCCCGGAGCCGACCTTCTCGACGGCGTCCGCGGCCAGGACGCGCGCGGTGTCCACCACGGCGCTGTCCTGATCGGTCCAGACGAATGCGGACGGTGAGTTCGACACCTTGTTCCTCCGGTTCCTCGTGCTCCCCTTGCGGGATCGACGTTGGGTTCAAGTCGGTGGTGGGACGAGCCGGTGGGAGGGCACGGTGCCGCAGGACGCGGTGCCGTGCATCCCTGGACTGGTACCCGCCTCCACCCTAACGCGCACGGGCCGTTCATGACGTGGGTGTCCTCACGTCGGGTCGCACTGCTGCTCGAGTTCTACACGCGGTAGACTGGGTGGGATCACCCGCGCCCGGAAACGAGGTCGTCCCCATGTCCATCCGCACCGTCGAAGCCACGGTGGCTGATCCCTCCGTCCGGGCTCCCGGTGAGCGCCTCGGCGCCTTCATCTCCCGCAAGGGCAAGGCGTACCTGGCCCTGACGAAGCCGCGCGTCATCGAGCTGCTGCTGACCACCACGCTGCCGACCATGCTCTTCGCGCAGCGCGGCTGGCCGGACGTCACCACCATGGTCGCCACGATGGTCGGCGGCGCCCTGTCCGCCGGTTCGGCCGGGGCGTTCAACTGCTACTTCGACCGCGACATCGACAAGGTCATGAAGCGCACCAGCAAGCGCCCGCTCGTGACGGGGGAGATCACCCCCGGCAAGGCCCTGGCGTTCGCGTGGATCCTCGGCGTGGTCTCGCTGGCCGTGCTCTACGTCGGTACCAACCTGCTCGCCACGGTCCTGGGCCTGATCGCGATCCTGCTCTACGTGGTGCTGTACACGCTGATCCTCAAGCGCCACACCACCCAGAACATCGTCTGGGGCGGCGTCGCCGGCTGCATGCCCGTCCTCATCGCCTGGGCCGCGGCACGCAACACCATCGAGTGGCCCGCCGTGGTCCTCTTCCTGGTCATCTTCCTGTGGACGCCGCCGCACTACTGGCCGCTGTCCATGAAGTACTCGGACGAGTACGAGGCGGCAGCTGTGCCGATGCTCGGCGCCGTCGCCGCGGGCCGCACGGTGTCCGCGCAGGTGGTCCTGTACACGTGGGCCACGGTCGCGTGCTCCCTGCTGCTGGTCCCCATGGGCTACGCGGGCATCGTCTACACCGTCGTGGCCGCCGCGTCCGGCGCCTGGTTCATCGCCGAGTGCCACCGGCTCTACCGCGAGGCGGGCACCGACCCCGACCCGCGCAGCGTGAACCGCAAGGCCATGCGCGTCTTCCACCTCTCCATCACGTACCTCTCCCTGCTCTTCCTGGCCCTGGCGATCGATCCGTTCGTCGGCGCCCCGCTCATGAGCTGAGCTCGTCCGTGACCGCGACGAAGGCCGCCCGGGGATGTCCCGGGCGGCCTTCGTGCGTCCTGGGGGATGCGCTCCGTGTGCCGCGTCCTGTGCCCGACGTCGCGTGGTGACGGTGCGCGCGAGAGGTCACCCCGCGACGTCGGGCACCGCCCCTGGCGCCTGTGCAGGACGCCGCCACGCGGCGCAGACGTGAGACGCGCCACGGCGCGCCTCCCGGCGCGTCACGAAGGGGTTCCCGAGCCGGGCGGGAGGTGCCCGGCGTGGTAGGTTCGAGGGCGGCAGACACCCTTTAAATGCCGTCCGGAGAGGCGGGGAAGGAGGTCGGCGCATGAACTGGGACACCATGCCCGGCGCACCGCGTGGTGCGCATGGACGTGAGGTGCTCTCCTGTGCCGAGATGGACCGGGCGTTGACCCGGATCGCGCACGAGATCGTGGAGAGGACCAAGGGGGCCGACGACGTCGTGCTCCTGGGGATCCCCACCCGCGGCACCCACCTGGCGCAGCGCCTGGCGCTCCGCCTCACCGAGATCACCGGCCGTGACGACTCCGGCCTGCTCGGCACCCTCGACGTGACGATGTACAGGGACGACCTGCGTCACTCCGCGGCCCGCACCCCGGCGCCCACGCGCGTTCCGGACGGCGGCATCGACGGACGCACCGTGGTGCTCGTGGACGACGTCCTGTACTCGGGGCGCACCATCCGCGCCGCCCTGGACGCCCTCAACGACCTGGGCCGTCCCGCGGCGGTCCGCCTGGCGGTCCTCGTGGACCGCGGTCACCGCGAGCTGCCCATCCGCGCCGACTTCGTCGGCAAGAACCTGCCCACCTCCACGGGGGAGTCCGTGCTGGTGAGGCTGACGGAGACCGACGGCGAGGACGGCGTGAGCATCACGGGGACTGCCGAGACGACGGACATGGCGGGTGAGCGCGCATGAGGCACCTGCTGGACACCGTGCACCTCGGCCGCGAGGATGCCCTGCGCATCCTCGACGTCGCCGAGACCATGTCTGAGGTCTCCGGCCGCGAGGTGAAGAAGCTCCCGGCTCTGCGCGGTCGCACCGTGGTGAACCTGTTCTTCGAGGACTCCACCCGCACGCGCATCTCCTTCGAGGCGGCGGCCAAGCGGCTCAGCGCCGACGTCATCAACTTCTCCGCGAAGGGCTCCTCCGTCTCCAAGGGCGAGTCCCTCAAGGACACGGCGCAGACCCTGCAGGCCATCGGCGCCGACGCCGTGGTCATCCGCCACCCCGCCTCCGGCGCAGCGCAGCGCCTGGCCCGCACCGACTGGATCGACGCGGCCGTGGTGAACGCCGGGGACGGCACGCACGCCCACCCCACGCAGGCCCTCCTCGACGCGCTGACGCTGCGCCGTGAACTCGCGGTGCGTAACGGGGTGGATCCCACGGGCCGCGGCCTGGACGGTGCCCACGTGGTCATCGTCGGCGACGTGGTCCACTCGCGCGTGGCCCGCTCCGACGTGTGGCTGCTGCACCGGCTCGGTGCCAGGGTCACCCTCGTGGCGCCGCCCACGCTGTTGCCGGTCGGCGTCGACACCTGGCCGTGCGAGGTCACCTACGACCTGGACGCCGCGCTCGCGAGCGATCCGGATGCTGTGATGATGCTGCGCGTGCAGGCCGAGCGGATGCACGGCTCCTTCTTCCCCTCCACCGCCGAGTACACACGCACCTGGGGCCTGACCGCAGCGCGCGTGGACGCGCTGGGCCCGGACACCGTGATCATGCACCCCGGCCCCATGAACCGCGGGCTGGAGATCAGCTCGGCCGCGGCCGACTCGCCCCGCTCTCGCGTGCTGGACCAGGTGGCCAACGGCGTGGCCGTGCGCATGGCCGCCCTGTACCTGGTCCTCTCCCCGGACACCCCCACCCCAGCGTCAGGAGGCCACCGTGGCTGATCTGCTCATCCAGGGTGCCGCCGTCCTCGGCGACACCGTCCAGGACCTCCTGGTGCGGGACGGCCGCATCGCCGCCATCGGCGCACCGGGCACGCTCGAGGTCGCCGCCGACGCGGAGCGCCTCGACGCCGAGGGCCTCGTGGCCCTCCCGGGTCTCGTGGACCCGCACACCCACCTGCGCGAGCCGGGCCGCGAGGACGCCGAGACGGTGCTCACCGGCACCCGGGCCGCAGCGCTCGGCGGCTTCACCGCCGTGCACGCGATGGCCAACTCCATCCCCGTGGCCGACACCGCCGGTGTGGTGGAGCAGGTCTGGCGGCTCGGCCGGCAGTCCGGCTACGCCGACGTGCGCCCGGTCGGCGCCGTGACGGTGGGCCTGGCGGGGGAGCGGCTCGCGGAGCTGGGCGCCATGGCCCAGTCCAAGGCGCGCGTGCGTATGTTCTCCGACGACGGCATCTGCGTCTCGGACCCGCAGCTCATGCGCCGCGCCCTCGAGTACGTGAAGGCGTTCGACGGCGTCATCGCCCAGCACGCGCAGGAGCCGCGCCTGACGGTGGGGGCCCAGATGAACGAGGGCACCGTCTCCGCCGAGCTCGGCCTGGCCGGCTGGCCCGCCGTGGCCGAGGAGTCCATCATCGCCCGCGACGTGCTGCTCGCTGAGCACGTGGGCTCCCGCCTGCACGTCTGCCACGTCTCCACCGCGGGCTCCGTGCAGATCCTGCGCTGGGCCAAGGACCGCGGCGTCAAGGTCACCGGCGAGGTCACCCCGCACCACCTGCTGCTCACCGAGGAGCTGGTGCGCGAGTACGACCCGGTGTACAAGGTCAATCCGCCCCTGCGCACCGCAGCGGACGTGCAGGCGCTGCGCGAGGCCGTGGCGGACGGCACCATCGACATGATCGGCACGGACCACGCCCCGCACCCCAGCGAGGCCAAGGAGTGCGAGTGGGCCGCAGCTGCCATGGGCATGACGGGGCTGGAGACCGCCCTGAGCATCGTCCAGCTCGCGCTCGTGGACACGGGCCTGATCACCTGGGCCGACGTGGCCAGGATCATGTCCCACGCCCCGGCCGCCATGGCCGGTGACACGGACCAGGGCCGCCCCCTGCAGGCGGGCGAACCGGCCAACATCACCCTGTACGACCCGCAGGCGCAGTCCGTCGTGGACCCCGCGACCCACGCCACCAAGGGCCGCAACTCCCCGTACGCCGGCATGAACGTGCCCGGCTCGGTGCGCCACGTCCTGCTCCACGGTCACCCCGTGGTGCGCGACGGAGCCCTGAACACCCCCTATGACCCGGAAGAGGCTGATGCCTGATGAGTGAGTACCTCCCCGCAGTGATCGTGACGATCCTGGTGGTGCTGCTCGTCATCGGCCTCATCCTGCTCGGCTGGCGACGACGGATCGGGCGACAGGGCGGCGTCCCTGCGCCCACGCCGGTGCCCGAGCAGCTGAGCGAGCCCCGCACGGACGTGGAGGGCACCTACGTGGTGACCACGCGGGCGGGGGACCGGCTGGACCGCATCGCTGCGCACGGCCTCGGCGTGCGCGGTGACGCCGTGCTCTCCGTGGGACAGGACGGCGTGGCCGTCCTGCGCGCGGGCAGCCCGGACTTCTTCGTCCCGGCAGGGGACGTCCGCGAGGTGGGCACCACCTCCAACATGGTCGGGAAGGCGGTGGAGACCGACGGGATCGTCGTGCTGAGGTACGAGATCGCCGGCACGGGCCTCGACACCGGCTTCCGGCCCCGTTACCACCAGCAGAAGGCAGAGCTGTTGGGCGCGCTGCGGGCACTGATCCCCGCGCAGCCCACGGACGCGTCAGGGAAGGAATCCCAGTGAGCAACACCAGCACGCCCCGCGCGCTCCTCGTCCTCGAGGACGGCACCGTCCACGCGGGCAGACCCTACGGGGCCGAGGGCACCGCCTTCGGTGAGCTCGTCTTCACCACCGGCATGACCGGCTACCAGGAGACCCTCACCGACCCGTCCTACGCCGGGCAGATCGTGGTGCAGACCGCGCCGCACATCGGCAACACGGGCGTCAACGCCGAGGACGACGAGTCGCGCCGGATCTGGGTCTCCGGCTACGTGGTGCGCGATGCAGCGCGCCGCCCCTCCAACTGGCGCAGCGACGGCACGCTGGACGACGAGCTGCGTGAGGACGGCGTGGTCGGCATCCAGGACGTGGACACGCGCGCCATCACCCGTCACGTGCGTGAGAAGGGCGCCCTGCGCGCCGGCCTCTTCTCCGGTGCGGACGCCGAGGCCCCCGTCGCCGAGCTCGTGCAGCGGGTGCAGGACACGCCGGTCATGGCCGGTGCCCGGCTCGCCGAGGACGTCTCGGCCGAGGCCGCCTACTGGGTGGAGCCGGCCGAGCACGGCTGGCAGGGCGAGCCCCGCTTCACGGTGGCCGCACTCGACCTCGGCATCAAGGGCATGACCCCGCGCCGGCTGGCCGAGCGCGGCGTGCGCGTTCGCGTCATGCCCGCCGCCTCCACGCTCGAGGACGTGCTGGCGATCTCCCCGGACGGCGTGTTCCTCTCCAACGGGCCCGGCGACCCGTCCACGGCGGACGACCAGGTCGCACTCACCCGCGAGGTGCTGCGCCGCCGGATCCCGTTCTTCGGCATCTGCTTCGGCAACCAGATCCTGGGCCGCGCCCTGGGCTTCGGCACCTACAAGCTGCCGTTCGGTCACCGCGGTATCAACCAGCCGGTGCTCGACCGCGCCACGGGCAAGGTGGAGATCACCGCGCAGAACCACGGCTTCGCCGTGGACGCCCCGCTGGACGGTCCCGTCACGGCCCCGCAGGCGGAACTCGGCCGCGTCGAGGTCTCCCACGTGTGCCTGAACGACGACGTCGTGGAGGGCCTGCGCTGCCTCGACGTCCCCGCGTTCTCCGTCCAGTACCACCCCGAGGCCGCAGCGGGTCCCCACGACGCCGCGTACCTCTTCGATCGTTTCGTCGACGAGATGGCCGCAGCCCCGGCCGCCGCCGGCAAGGAAGGCTGAGCCAGTGCCCAAGCGTGAAGACCTCACCTCCGTCCTCGTCATCGGCTCCGGCCCCATCGTGATCGGCCAGGCCGCGGAGTTCGACTACTCGGGCACGCAGGCCCTGCGCGTGCTGAAGGAGGAGGGCCTGCGGGTCATCCTCGTCAACTCCAACCCGGCCACGATCATGACCGACCCGGAGCTGGCCGACGCCACGTACGTGGAGCCCATCACCCCCGAGGTGGTGGAGAAGATCATCGCCAAGGAGCGTCCGGACGCGATCCTGCCGACCCTGGGCGGGCAGACCGCCCTGAACACGGCGATCGCCCTGGACAAGTCCGGCGCACTCGAGCGCTATGGCGTGGAGCTGATCGGCGCCAACATCGAGGCGATCGAGCTCGGCGAGGACCGCCAGAAGTTCAAGGGTGTCGTGGAGCGCTCCGGCGCCGAGTCCGCCCGCTCCGTGATCGTGCACTCCATGGAGGAGGCGTTCGCGGCAGTCGAGGAGCTCGGCTACCCGCTCGTGGTCCGCCCCTCCTTCACCATGGGTGGTCTCGGTTCCGGCATGGCCTACGACGAGGCGGACCTGCGCCGCATCGCCGGCGCCGGCCTGCAGTACTCGCCCACCACCGAGGTGCTCCTGGAGGAGTCCATCCTCGGCTGGAAGGAGTACGAGCTGGAGATGATGCGGGACCGCAACGACAACGTCGTGGTGGTTTGCTCCATCGAGAACGTGGACCCGGTCGGCGTGCACACGGGCGACTCCGTCACCGTTGCCCCCGCCATGACCCTCACGGACCGCGAGTACCAGAAGCTGCGTGACATCGCCATCGCCGTGATCCGCAACGTGGGCGTGGACACGGGTGGCTGCAACATCCAGTTCGCGATCGAGCCGGACACGGGCCGCGTGGTGGTCATCGAGATGAACCCGCGCGTCTCGCGCTCCTCGGCCCTGGCCTCCAAGGCCACGGGCTTCCCGATCGCCAAGATCGCGGCCAAGCTCTCGCTCGGCTACACGCTGGACGAGATCCCCAACGACATCACCCGCAAGACCCCGGCCAGCTTCGAGCCGACCCTGGACTACGTGGTGGTCAAGGTCCCGCGCTTCGCGTTCGAGAAGTTCCCGGCCGCCGACGCGACCCTGACGACCACCATGAAGTCGGTGGGCGAGGCCATGGCGATCGGGCGCAACTTCACCGAGGCGCTGCAGAAGGCTCTGCGCTCGCTGGAGCAGAAGGGCTCGGAGTTCTCCTTCGACGCCCCGGCCGACCAGGCCGAGGTGGACGCCCTCGTCGAGGCCACGCGGCTCGGCTCGACGACGCGCCTGGCCAGCACCCAGCGCGCGCTGCTGGGCGGGGCGAGCATCGAGCGGCTCTTCGAGGTCAGCGGGATCGATCCCTGGTACCTGGACCAGCTCGCGCTCATCAACGAGGTGGCCGCCACGATCGCCGCCGACCCGGACCTGTGTGAGGACACGCTGCGCCTGGCCAAGCGGCACGGCTTCTCCGACGCGCAGATCGCGCGGCTGACGCACCGCCGCGAGGACGTGGTGCGGGGCATCCGCCAGGCCCTCGGCGTGCGCCCCGTCTACAAGACGGTGGACACGTGTGCCGCGGAGTTCGAGGCGTTCACGCCGTACCACTACAGCTCCTACGACCGCGAGACGGAGATCGCCGCCCACGAGCGGCCCTCCATCATCATCCTCGGCTCCGGTCCCAACCGGATCGGCCAGGGCATCGAGTTCGACTACTCCTGCGTGCACGCCACCATGGCGCTGCGGGACGCCGGCTACGACACGGTCATGGTCAACTGCAACCCCGAGACGGTCTCCACGGACTACGACGTCTCCACGCGGCTGTACTTCGAGCCCCTCACGCTGGAGGACGTGCTCGAGGTCATCCACGCCGAGGAGGTCTCCGGCGGCGTGCTCGGCGTCTTCGTCCAGCTCGGCGGCCAGACCCCGCTCAAGCTGGCGCAGGCGCTGGCGGATGCCGGGGTCCCGATTCTCGGCACCTCCCCGCGCGCCATCGACCTGGCCGAGGACCGCGGCGAGTTCGCCCGCGTCCTGGACCGCGCCGGGCTGACCTCCCCCAAGAACGGCACGGCCGTGTCCTTCGAGGAGGCCAAGGCCATCGCGGACGAGATCGGCTACCCGGTGCTCGTGCGTCCCTCCTACGTGCTCGGCGGGCGCGGCATGGAGATCGTCTACGACGAGGCCAACCTGGCCCGCTACGTGTCCACCGCCACGGAGATCACGCCGGAGCACCCCATGCTCGTGGACCGCTTCCTCGAGGACGCGATCGAGATCGACGTGGACGCGCTCTACGACGGCACGGACCTGTACGTGGGCGGCATCATGGAGCACATCGAGGAGGCCGGCATCCACTCCGGCGACTCGGCGTGCACCCTGCCCCCCATCACCCTGGCCAGGGACACCATGGACCGCGTGGCGCAGGCGACGCGGGCCATCGCCGAGGGCGTGGGCGTGCGCGGGCTGATCAACCTGCAGTTCGCGCTGGCCTCCGATGTGCTCTACGTGATCGAGGCCAACCCGCGCGCCTCCCGCACGGTCCCGTTCGTCTCCAAGGCGACGGGCGTGCAGCTGGCCAAGGCGGCTGCCCTGATCGGCGTGGGCGCCACGATCGCCTCGCTGCGCGGCGGCCTGCTGCCGAGCGAGGGTGACGGCGCGCAGCTGCCGCAGGGCGCCCCGGTCGCGGTCAAGGAGGCGGTCATGCCGTTCGCGCGCTTCCGCACGCCGGAGGGTCGCGTGGTGGATTCCCTGTTGGGCCCCGAGATGCGCTCCACGGGCGAGGTGATGGGGATCGACCACCACTTCGACACGGCTTTCGCCAAGTCCCAGGCCGCGGCGAACAACCCGCTGCCCACCGAGGGCAAGGTGTTCGTCTCCGTGGCCAACCGCGACAAGCGCTCCATGGTGCTGCCGGTCAAGGCGCTCAAGGAGCTCGGCTTCGAGATCGTCTCCACGGGCGGCACGGCGGACGTGCTGCGCCGCAACGACATCGCCGCGACGGTGGTGGCCAAGGTGCACGAGGACACGGCCGACGTGCCGGGGATCGTGGACATGATCACCGAGGGGGAGATCGCCATGATCATCAACACCCCCAGCGGCGGCGACGCCCGCTCCGACGGCTACGAGCTGCGTGCAGCGGCCACGAGCGTCGGCACCCCGGTGATCACCACGCTGGCCGAGGCCACGGCGGCCGTGCAGGCCATCGAGGCGCTGCGCACGTACCCGTGGGACGTGGCGAGCCTGCAGGAGCACGCGGAGACGCTGCGTTCAGCGCGGGAGGCAGCGCGTGCCTGAGCAGGCGGGCGCCGGTACGCAGGGCGGGCGATTCGGCGCCCGCCTCGCGGCGGCCATGGCCGCCACCTCCCACCTGTGCGTCGGCATCGACCCGCACCCTGCGCTGTTGGAGGCCTGGGGCCTGCCCGACGACGCGGACGGGCTGCGGCGCTTCGGTGACGTCCTGCTGGACGCGGTGGGCGAGGGCGCTGCCGCGATCAAGCCGCAGGTGGCCCTGTACGAGCGACATGGCTCGGCGGGTCTCGCCGCCCTGGAGGAGCTGCTCGCGCAGGCCCGCGTGGCCGGCGTGCTCAGCATCGCCGACGCGAAGCGCGGGGACATCGGCTCCACGATGGCCGGCTACGCCGAGGCGTGGCTGGGGGAGCCCTCGCCCCTGCGCGCCGATGCGGTGACGCTCTCGCCGTACCTGGGCGTGGGGTCCCTGTCCCCGGCGTTCGAGCTGGCGCAGCGCACCGGGCGGGGCGTGTTCGTCTTGGCCCTCACCTCCAACCCCGAGGGCGCGAGCGTGCAGCACGCGGGCGGCGACGACGCCGTGGCGGCCCGCGTGGTGCGCGAGGTGGCAGCGGTGAACCGCGGCCTCGACCTCGCGGCGGACGTCCCGGCGGGGACGGCCGGCCTGGGGGATGTGGGCCTCGTGGTCGGCGCGACCGTCGGGGACGCTGCGGCCGAGCTCGGTCTCGACCTGGCCGCATCCGCACCGCCGCTGCTCACCCCCGGATACGGGGCGCAGGGCGCCACGGCCGAGCAGCTGCGCCGCGAGTTCGCTCAGGTGTGGCCGCAGGTGCTGGTCCCCGCCAGCCGCTCGCTGGCCAAGGCCGGGCCGGACGGTGTCCGTCCCGCCGTCGCGGCAGCGGTGGCAGAACTCAGCGACTGAACCACGTCGGAGGCCCTGTGGCACCCACGGCCCGTGCGCTCACCCCTGGTGAGCGCACGGGCCGTCGCCGCGCTCGGGTTAGGATGGACGGCATGCCGGAATCCGTGTCCAAGCCCCCGCGCGTCACCGTCCTGGCCGGCCCCACCGCCGTGGGCAAGGGGACCGTCTCCGCCTACGTGCGCGAGCACTACCCGCAGGTCTGGCTCTCCACCTCCGCCACGACGCGGTCGCCGCGCCCGGGTGAGGTCGAGGGTGTGCATTATCACTTCGTCTCCCCGGAGCGCTTCGGTGAGATGGCAGAGCAGGGCGAGTTGCTGGAGTGGGCCGTGGTCCACGGACGCAACAGCTACGGCACGCCGCGCGCCACGGTCGAGGCGGCGGCTGCGGCTGGGCGCCACGTGCTGCTGGAGATCGACCTGCAGGGTGCGCGCCAGATCAAGCAGACCATGCCGGACGCGCGCTTCGTGTTCCTGGCCCCGCCGAGCTGGGACGAACTGGTCCGTCGCCTGGTGGGCCGCGGCACCGAGAGCGCCGAGGAACAGCAGCGCCGCCTGGAAACCGCTAAACTCGAACTCGCCGCGGAGTCGGAGTTCGACGTGACCATCGTCAACGACGACGTGCAGCGCGCCGCCCAGGAACTGGTGCGGGTCATGGGTGTGCCCGTGACCCCCGGTTCCTGAGTCGCCGCCGCGCCCACGGCTGCTGCCGGCATCTGCTCGGCGCTGAAGACCATCCACCCCGCAGACAAGGAACGTGAGGACCGCATGGCCCAGAACCTCGAAGGCATCATCAACCCGCCGATCGACGACCTGCTCACGCGCACGGACTCGAAGTACGCGCTCGTCATCGACGCCGCCAAGCGCGCCCGTCAGATCAACGCGTACTACGCCCAGCTGCACGAGGGCCTCTTCGAGTACGTCGGCCCGCTCGTGGACACCCGCATGAACGAGAAGCCGCTCTCGATCGCCCTGCGCGAGTTCGACGAGGGCCTGCTCGAGGTCCTCCCGCTCTCGGAGAAGAAGGCCGTGGCGACTGACGAGGCCGCCACCGAGCTGCCGGCCGAGTGACCGGTCAGGGCGGCCGGGAGGGCGCACGCATCGTCCTCGGCGTGGCCGGGGGCATCGCCGCCTACAAGGCCACGGCGCTGGTGCGCGCCCTGCGCGAGGAGGGGCACGTCGTCGACGTGGTCCCCACCGAGGCCGCCCTGCGTTTCGTGGGTGCCCCCACCTGGGAGGCGCTCTCCGCCCGCCCCGTCCACACCTCGGTCTTCGAGGCGGTGGACGCGGTCAACCACGTGGCCCTCGGGCAGCACGCGGACCTCGTGCTCGTGGCGCCCGCGACGGCCGACCTGCTCTCGCGCGCGGCCACCGGACGCGCCGACGACCTGCTGACGGCCACCCTGCTGGCCACCGCTGCGCCCGTCGTCATGGCGCCCGCCATGCACACCGAGATGTGGGAGCACCCGGCCACCGTCGCCAACGTCGCCACGCTGCGCTCCCGCGGGGTCACCGTCATCGACCCGGCCGTCGGCCGCCTGACCGGCCCCGACTCCGGTCCTGGACGCCTCCCCGAGCCCGAGGACATCCTCGCCGTCGCCTTGCGGGTCCTCGATGAGCACCGTTCGGCCCGCCAGCAGCCCGGAGCCGCCCAGGCGAGCGCCGACCATGGTGACGCCGCAGCGGCACCCGACGCCGCGGCGTCGGGCGGCGCCTCTGCACGCCCCCTGACCGGCCTGCGCGCCGTCGTCTCCGCGGGCGGCACCCGCGAGCCGTTGGATCCCGTGCGCTTCCTCGGCAACCGCTCCTCCGGCAAGCAGGGCATCGCTCTCGCCGAGGCCCTGCGGGACGCGGGCGCCACGGTCGAACTGGTCCTCGCCCACGTGGAGGTGCCCGCCCCCGTCGGCGTGCACGTGCATCACGTCTCCACCGCGGCAGAACTCGCGGAGACCATCGGCGCCCTGGCGCCGCAGGCCGAGCTGCTGATCATGGCGGCGGCCGTCGCCGACTTCCGCCCGGCCGAGTACGTGGACGCCAAGATCAAGAAGAGCGACGACGGCGGCGCGCCGACGCTGCAGCTCGTGCGCAACCCGGACATCCTCGCGGACGCCGTGGCTGCGCGCAGGCAGGCGGGCCCCGGTGCCGCGCCGCGGCTGATCGTCGGATTCGCCGCCGAGACCGGGGACGCCGAGCACAGCGTGCTGGAACACGGCCGCGCCAAGCTCGAGCGCAAGGGCTGCGAGGTCCTGGTCGTCAACGAGGTGGGCACCGACCGCGGCTTCGGACGCGACGAGAACGCGGTGACCGTCCTGTTCGCGGACGGGGCCGAGCCCCTGCAGGCCGCGGGCAGCAAGTCGGAGATCTCCGCCACGCTCGTGACGGCGCTGGTACCGCGGCTGCGGCCCTGAGCGTGGCGCCCGGTAGAGTGAACGGGTGAGTACGTCCGACCTGCGCCTGTTCACCTCCGAGTCCGTGACCGAGGGTCACCCGGACAAGATCTGCGACCAGATCTCTGATGCCATACTCGATGCGCTCATCAGTGAGGACCCCGATTCCCGCGTCGCCGTGGAGACCCTGACCACCACGGGCCTGGTCCAGGTGGCCGGTGAGGTCACCACCGACGGCTACGTGGAGATCCCGTCCCTGGTGCGCAACACCATCCTGGACCTGGGCTACGACTCCAGCGCCAACGGCTTCGACGGTGCGCGCTGCGGCGTGAACATCTCGATCGGGCAGCAGTCCCAGGAGATCGCCGACGGCGTCTTCAACTCGCTCGAGGTCCGCGAGGGCACGGCGAAGGACGACCGCGACCGGCAGGGCGCGGGCGACCAGGGCATCATGTTCGGCTACGCCTCGGACGAGAACGACGCGTACATGCCCACCCCCATCCACCTGGCCCACCGCCTCTCGCAGCAGCTCACGCGCGTGCGCCGCGACGGCATCCTCACCGGGCTGCGCCCCGACGGGAAGACCCAGGTGACGATCGGCTACGCCGGGGACCGCCCCGTCAGCGTCGACACCGTGGTGGTCTCCTCGCAGCACGCCGTGGACTACGACCTCGCCGACGTGCAGCGCGACCTGCGCGAGCACGTCGTCATGCCCGTCCTGGCCACGCTCGACCTGGACACCGCTGACACGGACATCCTCCTGAACCCCTCCGGCCGCTTCGTGGTGGGTGGCCCCGTGGGTGACGCCGGCCTGACCGGCCGCAAGATCATCGTGGACACCTACGGCGGCTTCTCCCGGCACGGCGGCGGCGCCTTCTCCGGCAAGGACCCGAGCAAGGTGGACCGCTCCGCCGCGTACGCAATGCGCTGGGTGGCCAAGAACGTGGTGGCGGCCGGCCTGGCCCGCCGCGCCGAGGTCCAGGTCGCCTACGCGATCGGCCGCGCCAACCCGGTGGGCCTGTACGTGGAGACCTTCGACACCGAGTCCGTGGCGCCGGAGCGCATCGTGGCCGCCATCAACGAGGTCTTCGACCTGCGCCCGCTCGGCATCATCGAGGACCTGGACCTGAAGCGTCCCATCTACCGCAAGACCGCTGCCCACGGGCACTTCGGCCGCACCGATCCCGACTTCACCTGGGAGCGCCTGGACCGCGTGGATGCCCTGCGCGCCGCCGTCGGCGCCTGATCGCCGTGCCGGAGCGGCCGGGGCCGCCCGGGCCGGCTGCCCCGGGCCTGTTCGAGCTGCCCCCGTCGGAGCAGCCATCGGCCGAGCCCGCCCTCGGCGCGCCCGTCCCCGCTGCGGTGGACCCCGTGGCGCGGGTGCTCCTGGAGAGCCCCGTCCCGCACCTCGACCGCCCCTTCGACTACCTCGTGACGCGGGAGCTCGACGCCGCGGCGCGGCCGGGCGTGCGCGTGCGCGTGCGCTTCGGCGGGCGTCGCCTCACCGGTTACCTGCTGGAGCGCGTCGCCGCGGCGGAACCCGGCGTGAAGCCCGTCCCGCTGCTAGCCGTCGTCTCCGACGAGATGGTTCTCACCCCGGAGATCCTCGCGCTCTCCCAGGCGGTGGCGGAGCGCTACGCGGGGACCGTGGCGGACGTGCTGCGCTCCGCCGTGGTCCCGCGCGTGGCCAAGGTCGAGGCGGAGCCACGCTCTGTGCCCCTCACCGCCGTGGGCGGGGTGGAGCAGGGGGAGTGGGCCACGGACGAGGGCGGTCCGGAGTTCCTCGACTCCTTGCGCGGCCCGGAGCCCGCCCGTGTGGTCATGTCCGTGAGGCCGCAGGCCGGCCAGGGCTGGGCGCAACGCCTCGCGATCGCGGCGGCCACCGCTTCCGATGCCGGTCGCGGCGTGGTCCTGCTGGTCCCGGACGCGCGGGACCTCGAACGCCTCACCCCGGCCCTCGACGCCGTGCTGGGTCCCGGCGGCTACGCCCGGCTCACCGCCGAGGACGGGCCCACACCGCGCTACCGCGCCTTCCTGCGCCTGGCCAGGGGCGAGGTCCGGGTGGCCGTCGGCACCAGGAACGCCGCCTTCGCGCCCGTGCGGGACCTGGGCCTGGTGATCATGTGGGACGACCACGACGCGGCGTACGTGGAGCCCCGCGCGCCGTACCAGCACGCCCGCGAGGTGCTGCTGCTGCGGGCCAGCCGCGCCGGGGCCGGTGCGCTCTTCGCCTCGCCCGCCCGCAGCGCCGAGGCACAGCGCCTGGTCCTCACCGGGTGGGCCACGGAGATCAGGGCCCCGCGCGAGGCCCTGCGCCGCAGTGCGCCGTGGGTCCGTGCCAGCTCCGACACGTCCCAGGCCGCCCGCGACCCGTTCCCGGGCGCCCGCGTCCCGCACCTGGCCTGGGAGAGCGCCAAGAAGGCCCTGGAGTCCGGGCCCGTCCTGGTGCAGGTGGCGCGCACGGGCTTCGTCCCCGTCCTGCGGTGCGAGCGCTGCCGGACCCCGGCTCGCTGCAGGCATTGCGAGGGACCGCTGGCCGTGCTGCACTCCGGCTCCGATCCCGTGTGCCGGTGGTGCGGGACGTACGAGCGTGCCTTCCGCTGCCAGGAGTGCGGCTCCCCGCGGCTGCGCGCGGGGCGCGTGGGCGCGGACCGCACGGCGGAGGAGCTCGGCCGTTCCTTCCCCGGCGTGCCGGTGGTGCGTAGTACGGGGGCCGACGGCGTGCGGCACGTGGGTGCCGACCCCGCCCTGGTCATCGCCACGCCCGGGGCGGAACCGGTCGCGGAGGGCGGCTATGCGGCCGTGCTGCTGCTGGATGCGGATGCCCAGCTGGCGCCGGAGGGCCTGCGCGTGGGGGAGGACGCCATGCACCGCTGGTTCGCCGCCGCATCGCTGGCGCGCGGACGCGAGGAGGGCGGCGTCGTCGTGCTCACGGGGCACCCGTCACCGCAGGGCGAGGCCCTGCTGCGCTGGGACCCCGCCGGAGCCGCGGAACGCGAACTCGCCGAGCGGGCCCAGGTGGGGCTGCCGCCCGCTGTCCGGCACGCCGAGGTGACCGGGCCCGCCGCCACGGCGGACGCGGTCGTCACCGATGTGTCGCAGGCGGCGCAGCTGCGCAGCATCGGTCCCGTCCCGGGGGAGGAGGAGGGCAGCCACCGCTGGATCCTCTTCTTCGATCACGCCCACGGCGAGCACGTCACGTCGCTGCTGCGGCGGCGCAAGGCCCTCGGCTCGCTGCGCAGGGACCCCGTGGTGCGGATCAGGGTGGACTCCCCGGACGACCTCTGAGGCGGCCGAAGCGGAGCGCCTCAGTGCGCGGCGAGGAAGAGGTCGATCGCCTCGGCTGCGCTGCGCGGCGTCTCGTAGTGGATGAGGTGCCCCACGCGCGGGATCACCTCGAGCGTCGCGTCGTCGATGGCGGCGGCCAGTGCCCGTTGGCCCTCCACCGAGCCGAGCGGGTCGCGTTCACCGGCCACGAGCAGCGTGGGCAGCGTGAGCTCCCCGGCCACGTCGAGGACGCTCTCGCTGACGGAGGACTCGTAGGCCCGCAGCAGGCTGCTCGGGTCGGAGAAGGCGGAGAAGTACGTGCGGTGCTGATCGCGCACGTAGCGGCGCACGGCGGGGTCCGGGCTCGTCAGCATGGCCAGCGTGGTCACGTCCACCACCACGCGCGCCCGCAGCAGGGCCTCCCCGGCCCGGCGGGGCAGCAGCTCGGCCGCGCGGTAGTAGCCGCCGGCCACGGCGGAGGCCAGCGGGGAGTTCATCTCGAGGGCGGGGCGGCAGATCGGGTTGATGAGGACCAGGGAGGCGAAGCGGCCGGGGGAGGAGGCGGCCAGCCGTGAGGCGACCACCGAGCCGAAGGAGTGGCCGAGCAGCACCGTGGAGGTGGGCAGCTCCAGGCGATCCGAGAGCTCGGCGAGGATGCGCGCGTAGTCACCGGCGGCGTGCCCGCCGCTCGTGGCCGGAGGGCTGGCCCCGAAGCCGGGCAGATCGGGCGCCACCACCAGGAACCCCGGCAGCGCGTTGATCAGTCGACGCAGTCCGTGGTGGTCGCCGCGGAAGCCGTGCACGGCGAGCAGCACGCCTCGCGGGGCGGCGGTGGGCGGGTAGATCCGGGTGCGGACCGTGGCGTGCTCCAACCGCAGGGTGAGGACCTGCGCCGGGCGGTCGTCCGTCAACGGCGTGTCCAGCTGCTCCGGTGTGCTCACGTCTCCACCCTAGTCGGGG
>Ga0164242_10002378_pt1 | contig 21780 bp, 15 predicted proteins | sample OricomgcompostMG_FD_108783 | JGI IMG/M metagenome (GOLD analysis project Ga0164242, IMG submission 108783) | Miracle-Growth compost microbial communities from Emeryville, California, USA - Original compost - Miracle growth compost (MG) ... | reverse complement strand
GTAGCGCAGCGAGTCCATGATCATCCGGACCACGCCCGGATTCGAGGTGTCCATGGAGTTGCCGGTACCGGTGACGTCGTAGTCGTTGCGCTGGTCCTGGGTCAGCCGGTAGTAGCCGGCGTGATCGATCCCGCGGAAACACAGGGTCGGGCCCTCGTGCCCGCCCTCACCGGTGTGGTTGTAGACGACGTCGAGGATGACCTCGATCCCGGCCTGGTGGTAGGCGGTGACCATCTCCTTGAACTCGCGCACCTGCTGCCCCATGGTCCCCACCGAGCAGTAGAAGGCATGCGGGGCGAAGAAGCCGAGGGTGTTGTAGCCCCAGTAGTTGGTCAGGCCGCGGCCGATCAGGAACGGCTCGGACACGAAGTGATGCACCGGCAGCAGCTCGATCGCGGTGATGCCGAGATCCTGCAGGTGTTCGATGACTGCGGGATAGGCCAGACCGGCGAATGTGCCACGGAGATGTTCGGGCACCTGCGGATGGAGCTGGGTGAATCCCTTCACATGGGTCTCGTAGATCACCGATTCGGCCAGCGAACGGCGTCGTTCGATCGGCTCCGGCGGTGCGGTGTCCTCGACCACGACACTGAGCGGTACGGCTTCGAACGAGTCGGTCGGGTCGGGGGTGTAGTCCGATTCGGCGGTGTGGTCGGAGATCGGTCCGGAGTAGTCGACGCCACCGGTGATCGCGCGGGCGTACGGATCGAGCAGAAGTTTCGCGGGATTGAACCGGCGCCCGTCCTCGGGCGCCCAGTCGCCGTGCACCCGGAAGCCGTAGCGCTGCTCGGCGCCGACGCCCGGCACGTGTACCCGCCAGACGCCGTCGTCGCCGCGTTCCATGTCGTGGTTGTGTTGGGTGCGGTCTTCATCGACCAGCGCCAACTCGACCCGGGTCGCGCGAGGCGCCCACAAACCGAACGTTGCGCCGTCATCGTGCAATTGGGCACCGAGGACCGTGGTGTCGGTCGGGGTCGGCAGGTCGATCTGGGTCATATGTGTTCCGTTCTGTTGCAAAGCCGGTACAGGATAGCCGGACGGTCCATACGTACCCGGTTTTCGCCGGTCTGCGCGTCGATAGGGTGCGCTTATGAGCGATCTGGTACGGCTCGAGGTCTCCGACGGCGTCGGTACGCTGCGGATCGACCGGCCACAGCAGTTGAATGCGTTGAACGTCGACATCCAGGCGCGGATCGCTGACGCGGCGCGCGAGGCCGACCGGCGCGACGACATCGCGGCCGTCGTGCTCACCGGCGGTGACAAGGTGTTCGCAGCGGGTGCCGACGTCAAGGAGATGGCCGACATGGGCTACGCCGAGATGGCGGACCAGTCGCGGCGGATCCTCGAATGCTTCAATGCCGTTGCCGGCATCGCCAAGCCGGTCGTGGCCTCGATCAACGGCTATGCGCTGGGCGGCGGCTGCGAACTGGCACTGTGCGCCGACGTCCGGTTCGCCGCGCAGGACGCGACGCTCGGCCAACCCGAGACCAAGCTCGGGGTGATTCCCGGTGGCGGCGGAACCCAGCGGCTGTCCCGGCTGGTCGGTCCGTCCCGGGCGAAGGAGATCATCTTCAGCGGCCGGTTCATCCGCGCCGAGGAGGCACTCGCGATCGGTCTGGTCGACCGCGTGCTGCCCGCCGACGAGGTCTACCCGGCGGCCGTTGAATGGGCCCGGCAATTCGTCGGCGGTCCGCGACTCGCGCTGGCCGCCGCCAAACAGGCGATCGATCTCGGCGGGGGAGTCGACCTCGCCACCGGACTTGAGATCGAGCGCCAGTTGTTCTCCGGCCTGTTCGCCACCCGGGACCGGACCGTCGGTATGCAAAGCTTCGTCGAGAACGGGCCGGGCAAGGCCCGGTTCACCGGGCGCTGACCGCGGCGCGGCGCCGGTGAGGGTCGCCGCACCGAGGGAGGTCTCGTGGTCGGGAGGGGCATGATCATCGTCGGCGGGATCTTCGCGCCGGTTGGAATGATCCTGCTGGCGGTCTGCGTCGCGCTGACGATCGACACGGTGCAGTTCAGGGCATCCGCGGTGAGTACCACCGGAACCGTCGTCGATGTACGACCTCGGACGCATTGCAGCGACGGCCGGTGCACGACCACCTACCACCCGGTGATCACCTACCGGACCCCGGACGGAGCGAAGATCTTCTTCACCTCCGACTCGGGCACCAACCACCGGCCACAGCGCGGCAGCCGGGTCACCGTACTCGTTGCCAAGGACGACCCGGGCCACGGCCGGCTCGACAGTTTCACCGAATTCTGGCTGGCGCCGTTGATCACCGGCCTGCTCGGCATCGTCTTCACCGGTGTCGGTGCGGTGCTGATCATCACCCGGCTTCGCCGCCGCAGTCTTGACGCCTGGCTGAACGTCCGTGGGACCCGGATCACCGCGGAGATCTCCCGGGTGGAGCAGAACCGCAGCGTCCGGATCAACGGTGTACACCCCTGGCGGGTGATCGCCGACTGGGCCGACCCGGCGAGCGGCCGGCACTACACGTTCACCAGCGAGAATCTGCGGCACAACCCCTCCGACCGGCTCGCCGGACGCCGCACGGTCGAGGTGGTGATCGATCCCGCCGATCCCGGCCGGCGCCACCGGATGATCCTCGAACCGGGCGGCATCATAGGCTGACGCCGTGCAGCCTGACGATCTCGAACTGATCAACTCCGTTTCCGAGCCGTCGCTCCATCCCGACGGCACTGTCGCCGTCGTGTCGGTGAGCCGTCCGGACTTCGGCGCCGACAGCTACGTCGGGCAACTCTGGACGATCCCGGTCGCCGACGGGGCCGGCGGCTCGCTCACCGGGCGCACACCGCGCCGACTGACTCGCGGCTTCCGCGACACCGCACCGCAGTACTCGCCGGACGGCGAGATGATCGGATTCCTTCGGGCGCGACCCGGTCAGCCGCCCCAACTGTTCGTTGTGGCCGCCGGCGGCGGGGAGCCGGTCCAGGTCACCGACCGCAAACTCGGTGTCATGGAGTTCGTCTGGTCGCCGGACGGGCGCCGGGTGGCGTTCGTCAGCAGGGAACCCGAACAGGGCCGGTACGGCACCGTCGACGGCCTCGACGCGTCCGCCGAGCCACCGCGGCGGATCACTACCTTCAAGTACGCCCAGAACGGTCTGGGCTACGACATCGACCGCCGTGCCCAGGTCTTCCTGGTCGACGTACCGGACATCTGGGCCGAGCCGGTCGTCCAGCCGGCGCCGTCGGCCGACGGCAAACCCGAACCGGTGAGAACCGTTCCGGAGCCGCTCCGGATCAGCGACGCCGACACCGATCACCACCTGGCGGAGTTCACTCCGGATGGTGCTGCGGTGGCGGTGATCGCAGCCGTTCATCCCGACCGCGATCTTGACCGGCGGACGAGCCTGCTGCTGGTCGACGTGTCGGGTGCAGCTGAGCCGGTCGACCTCACCGCAGGCCACGGTTCGTACGCGATCACCTCGGCCGCGTTCGCGGCCGACAACACGATCTTCTTCCAGGCAGGGGATCTCGGTCCGGACGGCCTGGACTTCGTCGGGCGCAGCCACGCGCTGTATCGGATCGCCACTCCCGGCGAACCGCCGGTGCGGATCACCGATCCGGTCAAGTACGACCTCGGCGACAGTTGCCCGACGATCGTTCCGCGCAGCGACGGGTCGGTGCTGGTCGTTGAAGGACGCAAGGGCACCAATCAGTTGCTCAACGTCGCCGTGGACGGAACGGTGACCACGCTCACCGATGGCGCGGTGGAGATCTCGGGTCTCGACGCCGATGATTCGGTGATCATCGTCAGCTATGCGCATCCGACCAGTTTCGGCGATGTCGGCCTGATCGTCGACGGCAAGATCATCGACCTCACCGATTTCTCCGCAGCGATCCGGGAGAAGGGACTGCTCACCCCAACGGAACTGACGATCACCGGCCGGGACGGATATCCGGTGCACGGGTGGCTCGCGGTTCCGGACGGGGAGGGCCCGTTCCCGGTACTGCTGATGATCCACGGCGGCCCGTTCGCGTCGTACGGGGTACGGGCCTTCGACGAGACCCAGGTGCTGGTCGACGCGGGCTATGCGGTGGCGTACTGCAATCCCCGCGGTTCCCGCGGTTACGGCGAAGATCACGGTCGGGCGATCCGGCAGGCGATGGGCACGGTTGATCTTGCCGACGTGTTGGACTTCCTGGACGGTGCGATCGCCTCCGACCCACGGCTGGACGGCGGGCGCACCGGTATCCTCGGCGGTTCCTACGGCGGCTACCTGACGGCGTGGACCATTGCCCATGATCATCGGTGGACCGGTGCGATCGTCGAGCGGGGTTTCCTCGACCCCGAGCTGTTCGCCGGCACCAGTGACATCGGCTCGTTCTTCGGCCAGGAGTACGTCGGTACCGATCCGGAGCGGATCGCCGCGCAGAGCCCGCAGGCGCATGTGGCGGAGGTGACGACGCCGACTCTCGTGCTGCATTCCGAACAGGACCTGCGCTGCCCGCTGAGTCAGGCCGAGCGGTACTACGCCGCCCTGAAACGGCAGGGCACTCCGACCGAGCTGGTCATCTTCCCCGGTGAGAACCACGAGTTGAGCCGGGCGGGCCGACCACGCCATCGGAAGCAACGTTTCGACGTCATTCTCGACTGGTGGAGCCGTACACTCCCAGCGTGACCAACCGACCCGATTCTCCCCGCCGGGCGGGCCGGGTGACGATCGCGACGATCGCCGAGCGTGCCGGAGTGTCGGTCCCGACCGTCTCGAAGGTGCTCAACGGCCGGGACGACGTCGCGCCCGCAACCCGCGCCCGGGTGGAGAAGCTGCTGCGCCAGGGCGGATACCAGCGACGCCGGTCGGGCACCAGCCCGGTGCCGATGATCGATCTGGTCTTCCACGAGCTCGGCAGCCCGTGGGCGATGGAGCTGATCCAAGGGGTCGAGGTCGCGGCCCGCGACGCCGGGGTGGAGGTGGTGCTCTCCGAGTGTGGCGCCGACCGGCACCCGCGGCAGGAGTGGATCGACTCGGTGCTCACCCGGCAGCCGGCCGGGATCATCATGGTGTTCTCCGATCTGGCCCCCGACCAGCGCGCCCAACTGGACGCCCGGGCGATCCCGTACGTCGTGGTCGACCCGATCGGGGAGGACGACGGCACTCTCGCCTCGGTGGGATCGAACAACTGGAGCGGCGGACGGCTGGCCACCAACCATCTGATCCAGCTCGGCCACAGCCGGATCGCGGCGATCAGCGGGCCGATCGACACCATCTGCGCCCGGGCCCGGATGGACGGCTATTCCGACGCGATGCGGATCGCCGGCCTGCCCGCGGATCGCGCGCTGGTGCGGACCGGTGACTTCTCCGTCGGGGCCGGGTACGCCGCCGGCCGTGACCTGCTCGACCGGCCCGACCGGCCGACCGCCATCTTCGCCGGCAGCGACCTGCAGGCGCTCGGCGTGATGCGTGCTGCCCGGGAACTCGGTCTTGAGGTGCCCCGCGACCTGTCCGTGGTCGGCTATGACGACCTTCCGCTGAGCGAATGGGTCTGGCCGACGCTGACCACGATCGAACAGCCGTTGTACGAGATGGCGGTGCAGGCGACCCGCCTGGTCCTGGCGCTGTCCCACGGTGAGGAACCGATCAGCCGCCGGATGGATCTCGCGGTCCGGCTGATCGAACGGAACAGCACGGCACAACTCACCGGTGCTTCCGGCCGGACAGTCGGCTAGAGTTCGTTCGAAACTTGCCGGACCCGGACCGAAACTTTCGGTCCCTTCCCCGTGGTGGAGATGCCGATGTACAGCTGGAACGATTCCGCACGGAGCGTCGCCGAGCGCGTCGACGCGTTGCTCGCCGAACTGACCACCGAGGAGAAGATCGGCCAGCTGGGTAGCTACTGGCCGCGCGAGGACCCCTCCGACCCGGTCGCCGTCCACGCCACCTCCTCGGAGTCGGTCGCCGATCCGGGCGAGAGCACGGGCAGCGATGAAGTGGCGCCGATGCAGTCGGTCTTCGACGCGTCCCGCCGGGGCTTCGAGAAGACCGCCGAACACGGCCTGGGGCAGTTGACCCGGGTCTTCGGCACCGCCCCGGTCAGTGCGGCCGAGGGAGCCCAACGACTTGCGGAGCTGCAGCGCCGGGTGATCAAACAGTCCCGGCTGGGCATTCCGGCCATCGCCCACGAGGAGTGCCTGACCGGGTTCACCAGCTACGGCGCAACGATCTATCCGGCGGCGATCGCCTGGGGAGCGACCTTCGATCCGGAGCTGATCGAGCAGATGGCAGCCGCCATCGGCTCCGACCTGGCCGCCGTCGGCGTCCACCAGGGCCTGGCGCCGCTGCTGGATGTGGTCCGCGACTACCGATGGGGTCGGGTCGAGGAGACCATCGGCGAGGACCCGTACCTGGTGGGAACGCTGGGCACCGCCTATGTCAAGGGACTGCAGAGCGCCGGCGTGATCGCCACCTTGAAGCACTTCTGCGGCTACTCGGCCTCCCGGGCGGGCCGCAACCACGCGCCGGTGCCGATGGGCCGCCGCGAGTTCGGCGACTTCCTGTTGCCCAGTTTCGAGATGGCCGTACGGCTCGGTGGCGCCCGCTCGGTGATGAACTCCTATTCCGATGTGGACGGAGTCCCGGTCGCTGCTGATCATGATCTGTTGACGGTGACGCTGCGCGACCGCTGGGGCTTCGAGGGCACCGTGGTCTCGGACTACTGGTCGATCCCGTTCCTGCAGACGATGCACCGGGTGGCGGGCGATCTCTGCGAGGCCGGCGCGCTGGCGCTGTCCGCCGGGCTGGACGTCGAACTGCCCGAGACCAGCGCCTACCACCGGCTGGGCGACGCCCTCCGCCGGGGTTTGATCAGCACCGACGAACTGGATACCGCGGTGCGCCGGGTGCTCACCCACAAGATCGAACTCGGCCTGCTGGACTCCGACTGGACCCCGGATGCCGTCGACGATTCGGTCGACCTGGACAGCGACCGCAACCGGGACATCGCGCGCCGGGTCGCCGAGGAGTCGGTCACCCTGCTGGCCAACACCGGTGTGCTGCCGTACCAGGAATCCGCCGGTCGCCGGATCGCGGTCATCGGGCCGTGTGCGGAGGACATCCGCACCTTCTTCGGTTGCTACTCCTTCCCCAACCATGTGCTGTCCCGCAGCGGGTCGGGTGAGATCGGACTGCCCGGTGATGATCTTGCCACCGCGCTGCGCAAGGAGTTCTCCGACGCCGAGATCTGGGTTGCAGCAGGGGTGCCGATCATCGAACCCGACGCATCCGGCATCGACGACGCCGTGGCACTGGCCGGCGACAGTGATCTTGTGGTGCTGGCGATCGGTGACCGGGCCGGCATGTTCGGCAAGGGCACCTCGGGAGAGGGTTGCGACTCGGTCGACCTCCGGCTGCCGGGCCTGCAACACCAGCTCGCCGATGCCGTACTGGCCACCGGAACTCCGGTCGTCCTGGTGGTCGTCTCCGGACGTCCGTACGCGCTGGGCGGGCTGGCCGGACGCAGTGCCGCGGTGATCCAGTCGTTCATGCCCGGCATCGAGGGTGGTGCCGCGCTGGCCGGTGTGCTGTCCGGCCGGATCAACCCGTCCGGCCGGTTGCCGATCGGCATCCCCGATCATCCGGGCGGACAGCCGGGCACCTACCTGGCACCGCCGCTGGCCTGGTACAGCGAGGGGGTTTCCAATCTCGACCCGCGTCCGCTGTTCTGCTTCGGCCACGGCATCGGCTACACCGACTTCGGACTGGATGATCTTGAACTGAACACGCGGGAGATCCCCACCGACGGCACCGTCGAGGTCTCGGCCACCGTGATCAACACCGGCGACCGGCGGGGGACCGAGGTCGTCCAGTTGTACGCCGGCGACCCGGTCGCCCGCATCGCCCGGCCGCTGAAGCAACTGATCGGCTTCGCCCGGGTCGATCTCGAACCCGGCGAACGCCGGCGGGTGACCTTCCGGGTGCATGCCGACCGGTTCAGCTACCTTGGCCCGGACTACCGCCGGATCGTCGACCCGGGGGAGATCGAGTTGTCCGTCGGCCGGTCCAGTGAGGACCGCCCGCTGCAGACCTGCCTGACGATCACCGGAGCCGTACGCGAGGTGGGCGAGGGCCGGGTGCTGGACACCCCGGTCGTCGTCGAGTCGGCCTGAGGACGACCCACCCGGACGGGCTCAGCACTTTTCGATCATCCCGGTTTGCCAGACTGTCCGGGTGGAACTCCGCACGTTCACCCCCGACCAGGAAGCCGATCTCCAGTCCCTGCTGGAATCCGATCCCGGGTACACCGAACGGGTCACCGGCTATCCGCCCGGACCCAGCGACGCGCTGAGCCTGACGGTGACCCGCCCGGAGGGTGTCGGCGAGCACCAGAAGTACGTCCTCGGCGCCTGGCGTCCCGGACCGGGCGACCGTGACGACCTGGTCGGCGTCGTCGACCTGATCCGCGGCTACCCCGATCCGTCGTACGCCTTCGTCGGGTTGCTGCTGGTCCGCTGGGAACTGCAGGGCACCGGTGTGGGACGGGAGATCTGGCAGCACGCCGAGGAACTGGTCGCCGGCTGGGATGAGATCTCCCGGGTGCGGCTCGCCGTCGTGCAGACCAATGCCGGCATGGCCCTGGGGTTCTGGAAGGCGATGGGCTTCGAGGAGACCGGCGAGCGGAAGCCGTACCGCTACGACCAACTGGAAAGCACGGCGATACTCCTGGAGAAGCCGGTTTGCCGACGCCTGGTTACCGATGAGTAATATGAGACCGTTCAAGGGAGAGAGCGAGGGACATGAAGATCGTCACGCTGGTCAAGTACGTACCCGACGCCACCGGTGATCGCGGCTTCGCCGACGACAACACCGTGGACCGTGAGCGTGAGGACGGTCTGCTCTCCGAGCTGGACGAGTACGCGGTCGAACAGGCGCTGCAGCTCGCCGACGAGTCCGACGACGTCGAGGTGGTGGCCCTGACGCTGGGACCCGACGACGCCGCCGACGCGATCAAGAGGGCGCTGCAGATGGGAGCGAGCGCCGGCGTACACATCAACGACGAATCGGTGCACGGCTCCGACGCACCGGCGACCAGCACGATCCTGGCCGCGGCCATCCGCAAACTCGAACCGGATCTGGTGATCGCCGGTATGGCGTCGACCGACGGCACCATGGGCGTGGTGCCGGCGATGATCAGCGAACGCCTGGGGTGGCCGGCCGCGACGCTGGGCGCCACCCTGTCGGTGGACGGCGGCACTGCGACCATCCGGCGCGACGGCGACACCGCGAGCCAGACCGTCGAGGTCGGTCTGCCGGCGATCGTCAGCGTCACCGACCAGTCCGGCGAGGCCCGTTACCCGTCCATGAAGGGCATCCTGGCGGCCAAGAAGAAGCCGGTCGACGAGTGGCAGCTCGACGATCTTGATCTTGACGCCGAGTCGGTCGCGACCATCGGGCTGGAGAACGCCTGGTCCAAGGTCCTCGACACCACCCCGCGGCCGCCGAAGGAGGCCGGCCGGCAGGTCGTGGACGAGGACGGTTCCGGCGCCGCAGCGTTGACCGAATTCCTGGTCTCCGGCAAGTACATCTGAGAACCTGAACCGACGAATGGATCCGACCCGGCCCGGGCGACGGATCCGGAAGGAACACAGACATGGCGCAGGTACTGGTTGTGATCGACGCCGTCGAGGGTGCGATCGCCAAGCCGGCCCTCGAACTGCTCACCCTGGCCCGACGGATCGGCGACCCGGTGGCGGTGCTGCTCGGCCCGGGCGACACCGGCAGACTCGGCGAGTACGGCGCCGGCCGCGTGCTGACCGCCGACGATCCGGCGTTCTCGGAGTACTTGGTGGCGCCCAAGGCCGATGCGGTGACCGCCGCAGTGCACCAGGTGCAGCCGTCGGCGGTGCTGTTCACCTCCACTCCGGAGGCCAAGGAGATCGCCGCCCGGGTGGCCGTCCGGTTGTCAGCCGGGCTGATCACCGATGCCGTCGATCTGCAGTCCGGCGACGACGGCCCGGTCGCCACCCAGTCCGTCTTCGCCGGCAACTGGACTGTCCGGTCGGTGGTCACCCACGGCATCCCGGTGATCACTGTCAAGGCCAATGCGACCAACCCGGAGCCGGCACCGGTCGAGGCCGTCGTCGAGCCGCTGGCGTTCACCGTCGCTGAAGCCTCCAAGGGCGCCCGGGTGGTCAAGACCGAGCCGAAGACGGCCAGCGGTCGACCGGAGCTGACCGAGGCGGCCGTCGTCGTCTCCGGCGGTCGCGGTACCGGCGGGAACTTCGGACCGGTCGAGGAGTTGGCCGACGTTCTCGGTGCCGCGGTCGGCGCGTCCCGGGCGGCCGTCGACTCCGGCTGGTACCCGCATGCCTACCAGGTCGGGCAGACCGGCAAGACGGTGTCTCCGCAGCTCTACATCGCCGCCGGCATCTCCGGCGCCATCCAGCACCGGGCCGGTATGCAGACGTCGAAGGCGATCGTCGCGGTGAACAAGGATCCGGAGGCGCCGATCTTCGCGCTGGCCGATCTCGGCATCGTGGGTGATCTGCACACCGTCCTGCCGGCCGTCACCGCGGCCGTCAAGCAGCACAGGGGCTGATCACGTCCCGCAGCTACCTTGATCATGCAGCCACGACGCCGTTGCGCGCCGAGGCGATCGTCGCGATCACCGCAGAGCTGACCCGGGTCGGCAACCCGTCCTCGCTGCACACCTCGGGCCGCGAGGCCCGTCGGGTGGTCGAGGAGTCGCGGGAGATCATCGCCGAGTGTCTGGGCGCCGAGCCGGCCGAAGTGATCTTCACCAGTGGCGCGACCGAGGCGGACAACCTGGCGATCAAGGGTGCGTTCCGGGCCAGACCGCGGGCCGACACGCTGATCACCTCCGCCGTCGAACATCACGCGGTGCTGGAATCTGCCGAGTCGCTGTCCGGGGAGGGTGCCCGGCTGGTGGTGATCGGGGTCGATCAGGACGGGCACCTCGATCTTGATCGGTTGCGGTCGACGCTGGCCGAGGGCCCGGACCGGGTCGCGCTGATCTCGATCATGTACGCCAACAACGAGACCGGAGTGCTGGCACCGGTGGCCGAGATCGTCGATGCCGCGGCCGCGGTCGACGTACCGGTGCATTCCGACGCCGTCCAGGCCGTCGGGCATCTGCCGATCGACTTCGGCCGGTCCGGACTCGCGGCGCTGTCGCTGTCGGCGCACAAGTTCGGCGGTCCGGTCGGCACCGGCGCCCTGCTGGCCCGGCGGGATCTGGCGCTGTCGCCGGTACAGCACGGCGGGGGACAGGAGCGTGACGTCCGGTCCGGCACCCTTGATGTCGTCGGAATCGCCGGGACCGCCGCCGCGCTGCAGGCGAGCACGGACGAGCTGAAGGTCGAGGCGGCGCGGGTGCGTACCCTCCGGGACCGGTTGATCAGCACCGTACTGGCCACCGTCCCCGACACCACACTGAACGGCGTCACCGATCCGGCCGGCTCGCTGCCCGGGATCGCCAACATCTCCTTCGCCGGCTGCGAGGCGGACAACCTGCTGATGTTGCTCGACCAGAGCGGTATCGACAGTTCCACCGGATCGGCCTGCTCGGCCGGCGTCTCGGAGCCAAGTCACGTCCTGGAGGCGATGGGCCGGTCCACCCGCGAGGCCCGTTCCTCGTTGCGTTTCTCGCTCGGCCACACCACCGGCGACGGCGATGTGGACCGGTTGTTGGCCGTGCTCCCCGGGGTGGTCGAGTTGGCCCGCCGGGCCGGCTGAGGCGACAATGGATCCGGATCGGATCCGGTTCGACGCAGCGAGTGAAGGAGGGCAGGCGTGAAGGTACTGGCGGCAATGTCCGGCGGCGTGGATTCCGCGGTCGCCGCTGCGCGCGCGGTCGACGCCGGTCACGATGTCACCGGTGTCCATCTGGCGCTGTCGAGGAATCCGCTGTCCTTCCGGTCGGGTGCCCGTGGCTGCTGTTCCAAGGAGGACGCTCACGACGCCCGGCGCGCCGCCGACGTGCTCGGCATCCCGTTCTACGTGTGGGACCTGTCGGACCGGTTCGCCGAGGAAGTGGTCGACGACTTCGTCGCCGAGTATGCCGCCGGCCGGACACCCAATCCCTGTGTCCGCTGCAACGAGAAGATCAAGTTCGCCGCCGTCCTGGAGCGCGGTGTCGCGCTCGGGTTCGACGCGGTGTGCACCGGCCACTACGCCCGGCTGGTCCGCGACGAGCGCGGCGTCCAACTGCACCGCGCCGTCGACGACGGCAAGGACCAGTCCTACGTCCTCGGCGTCCTGAACCAGGACCAGTTGCGCCGTTCGTACTTCCCGCTGGGTGGCTCGCTGAAGAGCGAGGTCCGGGCCGAGGCCGAGCAGCGCGGGCTGTCGGTGGCCGACAAGCCGGACAGCCACGACATCTGCTTCATCGCCGACGGTGACACCGCCGGGTTCCTGGACAAGCAGCTGGGCAGCCGCCCCGGAGCGATCGTCGACCCGGATGGACACCGGCTCGGCGATCACGACGGTACGCACCACTTCACCATCGGTCAGCGCAAGGGGCTGCGGATCGGCACCCCGGCCGACGACGGCAAACCGCGGTACGTGTTGGACATCTCGCCGGTGACCAACACCGTCACCGTCGGACCGCGCGACGCGCTGGAGGTGCGGACCATCCAGGCGATCCGCCCGACCTGGACCGACGACGTACCCGACGGGACGTTCGAGGCCGCCGTCCAGGTCCGGGCGCATGGCTCGACCGTCCCGGCCACGGTCACCACCGACGGGCCCGGGTCGGGGCAGCTGCAGGTACGGCTGCGCGACGGGCTGACCGGTGTGGCCCCGGGCCAGACCGCGGTCTACTACGACGGCACCCGGGTCATCGGCAGCGCCACGATTTCGGCTGCCCGCTGATCCGATGGCGGACGACTTCGCACCGATCCGCAGCACCGGTATCGGGTCCTGGCCGGGCACTGATCTGGTCGAGGCGCTCAAGATCAGCTTCGACGAGGCGCCGGACCTGCCGTTCCTTCCCGAGCTGCCCGACCGCGGTGTCGGGTCGCGGATGGTCGGCCGCGGCATCGCCGTACTCTCCGGTCTCGGTGCGGATCTGCAGCCGGCCGGCTGGCGGCTCACCGATGCACCGGGTCGTGATCAACTCCGTGCCCGCGCCACACTGCGGGACGATCGTGATCAACTCGAGGAGGTCAGCCAGGGCTACTGCGGCCTGTTCAAGATCGCCTTTGTCGGGCCGTGGACCATGGCGGCGTCGGTGGAGCGCCCGCGCGGCGACCGGCTGCTGGCCGATCACGGGGCCCGGCGTGATCTTGTCCAGTCGTTGGCCGAGGGGATCGCAGAGTTCGTCGACGACCTGCGCCGTCGGCTGCCTGATCTCGACCTGGTCGTCCAGGTGGACGAGCCGGCGTTGCCCGCAGTGCTGGCCGGCGAGATCCCGACCGCGAGCGGGTTCTCCAAGCACCGCAAGGTCGATCTTCCCGAGATCAGCGACGGTTTGAGCGCGATCGTCACAGCTGTCGCATCGGTGATCGGAACCACGGCTCAGCGAAACGCCGAATCCGGTTTCGACTCCGCTGTCGAATCCGGCGTCGACTCCGGTGTCGACTCCGGCCTTGAATCCGCCGCCGAATCCGGCAGGGACGCGGCGACACGCCGCACAGATGAGGGATTATCCGACCCCTCGGCGGGTTTGCCGCGGGTGTGGTTGCACAGTTGCGCGGCGCACGTTCCGGTGGCCCTGGTCCGCAGGGCGGGGTTCGGCGGGGTGCTGCTCGACCTTGATCAACTCACCACCCGGGACTGGGACGCGATCGGGCAGGCGATGACCGACGGGATGTGGTTGGGCGCGGGTGCGCTGCCGACCGCCCCACCGACCGCGCCACCGAATACGCAAGTCGATCAACGCTGGTCTGCCGACGCCGTCGCCGGGCGGGTGCTGCGGGCCATGCGGACGCTTGGCCTGGAACCCGACGTTGCGGGCCGGATGGTGATCACCCCGGCCTGCGGACTGGCCCGTTTCGACCAGGCGTCGGCGGTCCGGGCGCTGCGCACGGTCCGCAAGGCCGCCGACATCGTCACCGACCAGCTCGCCGACTGACCGGTCGGCTCAGGCAACGCTGAACTCGGTGGTGCCGGTCGCGATCTGCACGGCCTCCAACCTGACCCGGATCTGCTCACCGGGTTCACCGGGTGCTGCCAGCGACGCCGTCACCGCCGGTTCGGCCAACTGGATCCGTGCCTTCTTGTCGTCCCGGGACAGGACCACCGCCTCGAACACGTCGCCGACCCGGTCGGCGAGCAGGGCCGCCTCGACACGGTCCATCGCGCCGGAATCCAGCCGCTGGGCCAGTTGATCACTGGCCGCCATGATCTTGGGCAGTTCCGGCAGCGCCGCGCGGGCCCAGTCCGGCACCGGCCGCCCCGAGCAGGCGGCGGCGCAGATCACCAGGACGAAGCGGTCGACCAGCCGGCGCAGCGGTGCGGTGACGTGGGCGTACGGCGCCGCGATCGCCGCCTGCATCGGCTGCTCCGGCGCGGAGCCGTCGAAGGCGTGATAGCCGGCGCCCCGGAACAGGGTGGTGGCCGCCTGCAACACGGCCAGCGCATGCGGCTCGGTCCGATCGAGTCGGCGCAGGTAGTCGCCGTAGGAGACGCCGGACTTCCAGGGCAGCCCGAGCAATCTGGCCCGGTGACGGAATTCGTCGACCGCGGCCTGTTCGGCCGGTGGCATCGTCCGCAGGATGCCGACCCGGGCGTTCATCATGACCGACGCAGCCGCCATTCCGGTCATCAGCGACAGCTGGGCGTTGGCCAGTTCGATCGGCGACGGCTCGCGGCGCCGGATCGCGTAGCCGCGTTCGGTCAGTACCACCTCGGTGTCGGGCAGATCGAGGCTCGCGCCGCCACGCTCGGCCTCCAGCTCGGTCCGTCCCTCGCCGAACGGCAGCAGCAGGGTCAACGACTCCGGAGCCGATCCGGCGTCGACGGCCTGCTGCGCCTCGTCGTAACTCCACTTCCGGCGGGAGCGAACGATCGCCCGGACCAGCTCGACCGACCCGACCGCGAACCGGGAATCGAGGCGGAACCGCCAGACGTAGGCCTGTCGGTCCTGATCCGGCAGCAGCGAGGCCGCGCCCTCGGACAAGACCTCCGGATGCAACGGGGCGCGGCCGTCCGGGGCGTACAGCGTCTGGCCGCGACGCCGGGCCTCGTGATCGATCGACCCGCCCGGGGCGACGAACCAGGGCACATCGGCGATCGCGTAATCCACCCGATAACCGTCGCCGTCCCGGGTCAGGTGCAGCGCCTGGTCCAGGTCGTTCGAGCCGGGCGGGTCGATGGTGCAGAACTCGATCGCCCGCAGGTCCTCGACCGCCGTATCCGGCCCGGAGCGCGCGGCGGCGTCCGCCTCGGCCAGCACGTCGGCGGGGAAGCCGTCCGGAACGTTCAGCTCCGCACGGAGCCCGGTGAGCGCGCGGGACAGTTCGGACTGGGCTGCCGACCCGGCAAGTCGGGGGCTGCGTCGGGGCATGCGCCCGAGCCTACAAACCCTCCCGTACCGACGATCCTGCTCAGCGGTACGCGTTGGCCTGCAGCGCGAAGAGTTCGGCGTACCGGCCGCCGGCTGCCATCAGCTCGGCGTGACTGCCCAGCTCGCTCACCCGGCCCTCGGCGACCACAACGATCAGGTCGGCCATCCGGACCGTGGAGAAGCGGTGCGACACCAGCACCGTGACCGCGCCGGTCTCCTCGGCCAACCGCCGGGCGGTGGCACCGTACTGCTGGTAGATCGCCTGCTCGGCCTCCGGATCGAGCGCTGCCGTCGGCTCGTCGAGCAACATCACCAACGGCTTGGTCCGCATGAACGCCCGGGCCAGCGCCAACCGCTGCCACTGCCCGCCGGACAACCCGACCCCGCCGGAGAACCGCCGGCCCAGCTGGGTGTCCAGCCCCTCGTCCAACCCGGTGATCACCGGTCCCGCCTGCCCGGCGCTGACCGCCGAGCTGATCAGCTCCCGGTCCTCGCGCAACTCCAGATCACCGACACCGACCGAGTCGGCGGCCAGGAACTCCAGCCGGGCGAAGTCCTGGAAGCCGGCCGAGATCCGCCGGCGCCAGGCGAGCGGATCGATCTGCGCCAGCGGTACGCCGTCGATCAGCACCGCGCCGTCGGTCGGGTCGTAGAGCCGGGCCAGCAACTTGACCAGGGTCGATTTGCCGGCGCCGTTCTCGCCGACGAAGGCGACTGTGGTGCCCGCCGGCAGGAACAGGTCGACCCCGTTCAGCGCCAATTGGCCGGTCCCGGGGTCCGCCGACGTCTGGTCGGTGCCGGCACCTCCGGCCAGCGTCGACGGATAGCCGAAGGAGACGTCGGCGAACCGGATGCCCTCCTGCAGCGTTGCCGGCGGCTGCTGTCGGCTCGTCTGCCAGTCGTGGGTCGCGGCGTAGCCGCGCAACCACTGGTAGCGGCCGAAGGAGTCGAGTGCTCCGATCACCATCCGTACGTTGTTGGTCATGCCCTGCGCGGTGGTGTTGATCTGCGGGCCGACCAACAGCAGCAGGGTGAGATCACCGATGGTCGCCGCACCGGCGCGGGTCCTGGCCAGCAGCCAGAACAACGCCAGCGCGTACCCGATGCCGTAGACCACCCAGCCACCGGAGACCAGCTTGGCGAACCGGGCGGTGATCCGGCCGTAGCGTTCATGGCGCAGGCTGATGATGTCCGCGGCGACCCTGACCAGGGTGCTGCCCAGGCCGAAGCAGCGCACCTCGACGCCGGTCGGCGGATCGGTCAGCGCGTCGGTGATCTTGGTACCCAGGCGGCGCAGGTGCTCGTGCTCCCGGATCAGCTTGCGCTGCTGCTGCCAGCCGCGTGCCTGGATGCCGGCCACCGCCAGCGCCAGGGCCAGCAGCAGCAACAACGCCGGGGAGACCGACCACAGCATCGCGACGACGGTGATCGTGCCGGTGATGCCGCCGACCACCGACAGCATCCGGTAGACACCGGCCAGCTGGTTGCGGTCCTGCTCGATCAACGCGATCCGGTCGGCCAGTCGACGGTCCTCGTGGTGGCCGATCGACGGTATCCCGGCGGTCAGCCGCAGCAGGTCGTCATGGACGTACCAGTAGACCTTCTCGTCCAGGGTGTCGCCCATCGGCCCGGCGAAGCTGCCGGACAGGGCGGTGACCAGCAGGCAGACGCCGAGCAGTACGACACCGGACAGCACCGAGGTGTGCCCGCTGATCCCGTCGACGACGATCTTGATCGCGTACACCTGCAGCGGGCTGAGCACCGAGGACAGCACGACGCTGATGCACATCAGCAGCGAAAGCCCCGGCGCGGCCTTGAAGGCGGTGGTCATCCACAACCGGATGGTGTTGGCCGCGGTGGCGAGTTGATTGATCATGCGCGCGCCCCCTTGATCCGGCCGACCTGCTCCGCAGCCTCGTCCTCGGCCTCGGCGTACCGGCTGGCCTGCATGGTGAACATCGCCCGGTAACGCCCCGTGCTGATCGCCATCAGTTCCTCGTGGGATCCGCGTTCGGTGATCCGGCCGTTCTCCAGGACGTAGATCAGCGGCACCGGTCGAACCACGGAGAACCGGTGGGAGATGATCAAGGACGTCACCGACCGGGCGAGTTCCAGATAGCCGCCGACCAGCCGGGCCTCCGACTCGACGTCGAGTGCTGCGGCAGGCTCGTCGAGCACGAGCACCTGTGCGCCGGCCGACACCGCGCGCAGCGCCCGGGCCAGGCCGATCCGCTGCCATTCGCCGCCGGAAAGGTCGGTCCCGCCGGGCATAGTCTTGTCCAAGGAGGTCGCCCAGCCGTCCGGCAGTCTGTCGACGAGATCGGTGATGCCGGCGCGGCGCGCCACGGCGTCCAGGATGCCGGTGTCAGGCAGCGGATCCGGATGCAGCCGGCCGGCCCAGACGTTGCCTGAACCGAGTTCGACGTTGTCGCCGGCCGACAGCGGCAGCCGCAGGAACTCCTGGGTGATCGGCGCCACGCGGCGCTGCCAGGCCCTGCGCCCTTCGACGTCCAACGAGGAGAGATCGACTCCGTCGACCAGCACCCGGCCGCGGGTGGGCAGGTAGCCGGCGGTGAGCAGTTTGACCAGGGTCGACTTGCCGGCGCCGTTCACCCCTACCAGCGCGACGGCATCGCCGGCCGGCAACTCGAGGCTCAGGCCGTCCAGGATCAGCCGGTCGCTGCCCGGATAGCCGAAGCTGACCTCATCGAAGACGATCGTCGGCGGACGGGGGACCGGTGCCGCCTGCTGCTCAGCGTCCTCGTCGCGGGATGCGCGTTCGCTGATGGTCAGGGCCGGCGTCCGACTGGTCCGGCCGGCATCGGCCAGGTAGCGCTGTGTCGGTGCCAGCTGCTCCAGCCAGCCGTACGTCGTCCCGGCCCGCTGCAACTGACCGATCATCCACAGATCGGTGTCGGCCATGGCCATGATCAACGGGATCGCCGTCGCGGTGGTCGTCAGGCTGACCCTGCCGGTCGCCGCCTGCCACGCGACGAAGCCGATGGTGCCCAATGTGGTGATCACCCGCAGGATCCCCAGGACCACGCTGAACCCGGCGTCCCGCCACCGCCTGGCCCAGTACGGCCGGTAGCCCTCCATGGCGAAGTTGATCATGCGCCGGCGCAGGTAGTCCGACAGGCCGAAGATGCGGATCTCCTTGGCTGCTTTGCCCATGCCCTGCTCGAAGGCGTACGCGGCATGTTTCAGCCCCTCGGCCTGGCCCGACCAGACGTCCATCTGGGTGGTGATCACCCGGCGCAGGTACTCGCCGTTGATCAGGATGACGATCATGATCGGGATCGGCGCCCACCAGGTGAGCACGATGCCGAGCGTGATCGCCGTACCGAGCAGGGCAGGGATCTGCCGGGTGGCGATGCCCGTGAGGATCTGGTAGCCCATCGAGATCTCCCACTCCCGGGATCTGATCTTCTGCACCAGATCGGCGGTCCGTGGGTCGTCCAGCGAGGCGAGGTCGGGATCGTGGGAGAGCGCCCAGCCGATCCGCAACAGGATCTCCCGGCGGATCGGCCCGTCGGCGAGTTCGATCCCGGCGTGGGACAGGACGCCGGTGACGTTGCTGACCGCCAGGGCCACCAGCAGTCCGACGATCACCCCGACATAGGTGCGGGTGAAACCGTGGTCGATCAGGCCCGGCGCACCACCGATGGCCCGGCCGGTCAGGATCGGCAGGATGATGGCGGTCGCCGCGCCGAGCAATGCGGCAGAGAGGGAGATGACGGTCGCCCTCCTGGCGACCTGCAGACCGAGCTTCAAGATCCCGAGCATGGACCCCCGTCCGGCGACACTCCGGTCAAAGAGTGGGCATCGATTGGTCCGCCCGATCGGGCGACCTCGGCAGCCTAGTCGGGGCCACCGACAGTTTCCGGTGAATTTCCTCCCCGCCGATGTTGCCCGGTCGTCCGAAGGTCGGTGATCGGTCCGACTGTCCGTGCCGCGCACTAGATTGCACCTGTGAGCCAGATCCCCGATGTCTCCGATGTCTCCGACGAGACCGCTCTCCGCGCGGCGGAACAGACCGCGGACCAGTCCGGGGTCGCCGCCGGCCGGCAGCCCACCGCCGAGGCGCGACAGCGGCATGCCGAGCTGAGCGAGATCATCGACGATGCCCGGTGGCGCTACTACATCCTCGATGCGCCGACGCTGTCGGATGCCGAGTTCGACCAGAGGCTGCGCGAGCTCAGCGATCTGGAGGAGCAGTTCCCGTCATTGCGCACGCCGGATTCGCCGACCCAGAAGGTCGGGCCGCCGCCGGGGTCGACCTTCGCACCGGTGCAGCACCTGCAGCGGATGCTCAGCCTGGACAACGCGTTCAGTGAGGAGGAACTCGATCGCTGGGCGCAACGGGCGATCCGCGAACTCGGGCAGCGGCAGATCGAACGCTCCGGGTTCCTCTGCGAGCTCAAGATCGACGGTCTGGCCATCGACCTGGTCTACGAGAAGGGTCGGCTGGTCCGGGGCGCGACCCGTGGCGACGGGCGGGTCGGCGAGGACGTCACCGACAACGTACGCACCATTGCCGCGATCCCGAGCCGGCTGACCGGCGAGGAGGTGCCCGACGTCCTCGAGGTCCGCGGCGAGGTGTTCCTCTCCGTCGAGGACTTCACCAAGTTGAACGAGTCGCTGGTCGCCGAGGGCAAACCGCCGTTCGCCAACCCTCGCAACTCGGCGGCGGGATCGCTGCGCCAGAAGGACCCGCGGGTGACCGCCGGCCGCAACCTCGGCTTCATCGCCCACGGCCTCGGTGCGGTCGAGGGCTTCGGACAACTCGACCGGCTGTCCGAGGCGTACGAGGCGATGTCGGCATGGGGCATTCCGGTGAGCTCGCACACCAAACTCTGCAAGACCCTCGACGAGGTGGCCGAATACATCCGCTACTACGGCGAGCACCGGCATTCGGTGGAGCACGAGCTGGACGGCGTGGTGATCAAGCTCGACGAGCGCAATGTCCAAGATCAACTCGGCTCCACCTCGCGGGCGCCGCGGTGGGCGATCGCCTACAAGTACCCGCCGGAGGAGGTCAACACCAAGCTGCTCGACATCAGGGTCAACGTCGGCCGCACCGGCCGGGTCACACCGTACGGGGAGATGGAACCGGTGGTCGTCGCCGGCTCGACCGTCGGTTTCGCCACGCTGCACAACGCCTCGGAGGTGAGACGCAAGGGGGTGTTGATCGGCGACACCGTGGTGCTCCGCAAGGCCGGCGACGTGATTCCCGAGATCGTCGGGCCCGTCGTCGACCTGCGTGACGGCAGCGAACGGGAATTCGTGATGCCGACCCACTGCCCGTCCTGCGGTACCGAACTTCGACCGGAGCAGGAAGGTGATGCCGACATCCGCTGTCCCAACACCCGGTCCTGCCCGGCCCAGCTGCGAGAGCGGCTGTTCCACCTGGCCGGCAGGTCGGCCCTGGACATCGAAGTGCTCGGCGAGTCGGCGGCCCACGCCCTGTTGGATTCCGGGTTGATCACCGACGAGGGTGACCTGTTCGATCTCGACGAAAAGAAACTGCTGCAGACAGACCTGTTCCGCACCAAGGCCGGACGGCTGTCGGCCAACGGTGCCAAACTGCTGGCCAATCTCGAAGAGGCCAAACACCGTCCGTTGGACCGCTTCCTGGTTGCGCTGTCGATCCGGCACCTCGGTCCGGGCGTCGCTCCCGATCTTGCGGCGGCATTCGGCGACATCGACAAGATCGCCGAGGCCTCGGTCGAGGAACTCACCGAGGTGGAGGGCGTCGGGCCGACCTTGGCACAGGCGATCGTCGACTGGTTCGCCGTGGACTGGCATCGCGACATCGTCGCCAAGTGGCAGGCGGCCGGGGCGCAGATGAAGGCCGAGCAACGGGAGCTGGGCGAGCAGACGCTGGCCGGGATGACCTTCGTGGTCACCGGGACGTTGTCCGGGTACACCCGGGACAGCGCAGCCGAGGCGATCACCAGTCGCGGCGGCAAGGTCACCGGGTCGGTGTCGAAGAAGACCGACTTCGTGGTGGTCGGGGAATCGCCGGGATCCAAATACGACAAGGCGGTCAGCCTGAAGGTGCCGATCCTGAACGCCGAGGGTTTCGAGGTGCTGCTGAACGCCGGTCCTGAGGCCGCTGCCGAGGTGGCCAGGGTCGGGGAGTGAGCCGCCGGCCTCGGCGGGTCTGGTCCGGCGGCTGACTACAGTTGGCCCGTGTCCAGCGACCAGGTGTCCAGCAGCCAGGTGTCCGGCAACCAGGTGTCCGGCAACCAGGTGTCCGGCAACCAGTTCTCCGGCGAGCAGGCG
>Ga0164242_10002377_pt1 | contig 21782 bp, 21 predicted proteins | sample OricomgcompostMG_FD_108783 | JGI IMG/M metagenome (GOLD analysis project Ga0164242, IMG submission 108783) | Miracle-Growth compost microbial communities from Emeryville, California, USA - Original compost - Miracle growth compost (MG) ... | reverse complement strand
GCAGCGTGAGCAGCCAGCCGACGCCAATGCGACCGGCCGTCTTCCACCGCACCGACGACCCGCGACGGCCGAGGCCGGATCCGACAACTGAGCCGGAAGCCACCTGCGTTGTCGACAGCGCGAATCCGAGGTGTGATGATGCCAGGATCGTCGCCGCCGTGCTTGTCTCAGCCGCGAAACCCTGCGCAGGCTTCACATCCGTCAGGCCTTTGCCGAGCGTGCGGATGATTCGCCAGCCACCCGTGTATGTTCCTGCGGCGATCGCGACGGCGCACGCCAGGATCACCCAGAACTGTGGGTCAGTTCCCTGCGCTTGGAGGCCTGCCGAGATAAAGACCAGAGTGATCACACCCATCGTCTTCTGCGCATCATTGGTGCCGTGCGCGAGGGCGACGAGCGAAGACGAGAAGATCTGCGCATACCGGAAGCCGGCTCGCCCGTCAGGCTGACCGTCGTAGCGCCGCGTGATCACATACGCAAGCTTGGTCGCCAGATATGCAACCACGCCGGCTATGAACGGTGCGAGCAGGGCTGGGAGAATCACTTTGTCGACGAGAACGAGATAGTCGACGGATCCGAACCCAGCACCGACGATCGCCGCACCGATGAGGCCGCCGAAGAGCGCATGACTCGAGCTGGACGGCAGCCCGAACAGCCAGGTGACCATGTTCCAGATGATCGCGCCAACGAGGCCGGCGAAGATCATCTCGGGTGTGATGCTGATTCCCGTCGGGCCCTCGTTGATGATGCCGCCGGAGATGGTCTTGGCCACCTCTGTCGATAGAAACGCGCCGACCAGGTTGAGCACGGCGGCAAGAGCGACGGCGACGCGTGGTCGCATCGCACCCGTTGCGATGGGTGTCGCCATCGCGTTCGCGGTGTCATGGAAGCCGTTGGTGAAGTCGAAGAACAGCGCGAGCACAACGACAAGCACGACGATCAGGGAAAGGTCCACCAGCGTCTTTCTGTGAGAGCGCACACTCCGGCCAGGTTCATCGGCACCTAACGAATCTCACCGGGTCTTCATGCAGTTGAGGTGGCACGTGAAACCAGCCATCTCGATACTCACATCTCCTGGTGTGTAGGTCAACTTCAGCACCGGCGACCCGCTGCGGTATCTGTCAAACTCGCGCGTTGCTGACGCGATGCACGAATTGTTGAACGTTCCTGTACACCTCTTGGGACTCCGGATACCGATAGTTCTGCTGCCAGGTGTGTTCTGTGTTACGGCGGGCGCCTTCGAAGATCACCGTGTCGACGTGCACGCCGTGCGAACGCAGCTCTGCGACGTAGTTCAGGTTGGCTCGATAGAAGAAGTCGCGCTCACTGGTCGTCACGAGGACCGGCGCGAAGTCGCGGTCGATCCATTCGATGGGCGAAAGCCATCTGGACGCTCGCACGAGGGACACACCCTTTCCGCGGCTCGGCAACAGCATGCGGATGAACCCACGGCCCATAATGAAGCCACGTTCGAAGATCACCGAAAAATCGACGGCACCGCAGTGCAGAACGACACCCTTGAGACCTGATCTTGAGATGGCTGACACCAGGTCATAGTGTTCGGCCAGTTCCGGGCGATTGGTCATCGCGGCCAGGAGGCTGGCGATCTGGCCACCAGCCGAGTCACCCGCCAACACGACGCCATGCGGGTCTCCCCCGAAGTCCGCGATGTGCGAGCGCACCCAGGCAAGTGCAGCGTTCCCGTCGTGCAGCATGTGCTTCATGTGGAACTGACCCGCCATCCTATAGTTCACATTCACGACGACCATGCCGCCTGCCGCCTGGCTTGCGCAGTATTTCGTGAGAGGAAGCTTGTCCCCGGACGTCCAGCCGCCACCGTGGAAGTAGACGTAGACGGGCAGCGGATGCTCGCGGTTCTGCACTCCGCGTGGTGTCAGCACGTCGAGGCGGTGCCCTCGGATGCCGTCGCCGAGGTAGTCGATGTCGAGCATGTAGTCGACGGTCTCGATCGGCTCCGCGTTGAAGTGCCGAACCTCATGCGCGCTCAGTTGTGCCATCAGGGCTCGCCATGCCCACACTGGCACCCTGGGAAGCGTGTGGCGACGGAACGGCATCAACCCACGATATGCGGCATGGATTCACGCAGGCTGTGAGGTGCTCGCTCTGCAGTGTTCACTCGGCAGAGGCAGACGCGAGTTCCACAAGCGAGAGCAGCGCCGCGGCGTATGCTTCTGCCGGATCCGGCGCCGTGAATGTTCGCTCGACCCCGTGGTGAGCGGTCGTCACCAGGTATCCATCGTCCGCGCGCGCCAGCGAGACGAAAGTCCCGCCAAGTAGCTCCCTCAGCTGGTCTTCCCTCGGCAGCCAAAGCGCGTTCTCGATCGCCACCGAGTCGAGTGCCCACTCCGTCGTGCCGTTGAATCCAAGGATCGTCCCCGTGTCGAACTCGTGCGGCTCGACGGTCATCTCGCTGACGGTGAAAACGTCTGAGTCGAACTCACCCGAGTCGATGCGGAACGCGTCACCTGATGCCGGATGCCAGCTCACTCCTGCCTCTCGAAGGCGGCGGGCCAGTTCACTTGAGATCATTTCGCCATTATGCGCCCCGAGCCGGCTGAACGCATCCGGGCGGTGGCTGATCGTTCGCTCACGGCAGACGAAACGCTTAGCACTCTGTGCAGGAGAGTGCTAATTTTGAAGTAGTTGAGTCGCATCGACTCAACTCTTGAAAACCACGTTGCATCCGAGTGATGCGCACACAAGGAGATGACAACTATGGCAATGAACTTCGACCCATTCCGTGAGCTGGACCGCGTAGCCGGTGCGCTTTTCGAGCGAGGCCAAGGGCCGCGACTGATGCCGATGGACCTGTATCGCGACGGCGACACGTATGTCCTGAACGCTGATCTGCCTGGCATCGACCCAGGCTCGGTCGACATCGACGTGGACGGTCAGCTTCTCTCCATCCGCGCCGAGCGCACGCTGACCTCAGGAGACGGCGTCAAGTGGTTGGCGCGTGAACGCAGCGGTGGTTCGTTCCTGCGCCAGCTGAACCTGGGTCAGGGCATCGACACCGAGAACATCGCCGCAAGTTACACGAACGGCGTGCTGAGTGTGACGATCCCGATCAGCGAGAGGGCAAAGCCACGCAAGATCGCCGTCGCCAGCCGGGCTGAGAATGGCACAGCAGTGCTCGGAGACCGCGAGGGCGCTTCCGCCTGACTCTGATCATCTGCTCTGCAGATGCAGCGACCCCTCGGGTTTCCCGGGGGGTCGCAATCGGTTAAGCACCGACGACTCAGGCACCGATATAGTCGGCCAGGTGCTGACCGGTCAATGTCGACTTGGCAGCGACCAGGTCGGCAGGCGTCCCTTCGAACACGATCCGCCCACCGTCGTGTCCAGCGCCTGGCCCAAGATCGATGATCCAGTCCGCGTGAGCCATAACGGCTTGGTGGTGTTCAATCACGATGACCGATTTGCCAGAGTCAACGAGCCGATCGAGCAGTCCAAGAAGATTCTCGACGTCGGCAAGGTGCAAGCCGGCCGTCGGCTCATCGAGCACGTATACACCGCCCTTCTCACCCAGGTGGGTCGCCAGCTTGAGTCGCTGACGCTCGCCACCTGACAGCGTCGGCAGCTGCTGCCCGATCGTCAAATAGCCGAGTCCGACATCCGCAAGTCGTCGCAGGATCGCCTGCGCTGCCGGAACGCGCGATTCGTCTGCACCGAAGAACTCCTCAGCATCCGTTACGGATAGCGCCAGAACCTCGCTGATGTCCAGCCCGCCAAAGTGATAATCGAGCACCGACGCTTGGAACCGTTTTCCATCGCACTCTTCGCAGGTCGTGGCAACGCCTGCCATGATGCCGAGGTCGGTGTAGATCACGCCAGCGCCCTTGCACGCCGGGCATGCACCGTCCGAGTTGGAACTGAATAGCGCCGGCTTCACGCCGTTCGCTTTCGCGAAGGCTTTGCGGATCGGTTCGAGCAGGCCGGTGTACGTCGCCGGGTTGCTGCGTCGCGAACCCTTGATCGCGCCCTGGTCGATGGCAACGACACCATCGCGACCGGCAACCGAGCCGCCGATCAACGAACTTTTGCCAGAGCCCGCGACTCCCGTCATGACGACGAGAACCCCAAGCGGAATATCGACGTCGACGTTCTGCAGATTGTGAGTGTCGGCGGCACGCACCTGAAGCGCACCTGACGCCGACCGCACAGAAGCCTTGAGCTTTGTGCGGTCACCGAGATGTCGACCGGTGATCGTGTCACTGACGCGCAGCCCATCGACGGTTCCTTCGAAGCAAATCTCGCCGCCAGCTTTCCCGGCACCAGGGCCAAGGTCTACGACATGGTCGGCGATCGCGATCGTCTCTGGTTTGTGCTCGACCACGAGCACAGTGTTGCCCTTGTCGCGAAGCCGCAACAACAGCTCATTCATGCGCTTGATGTCGTGCGGGTGAAGCCCGATGGTCGGCTCGTCGAAGACGTATGTGACGTCAGTGAGCGACGAACCCAGATGGCGGATCATCTTGGTGCGCTGCGATTCGCCGCCGGAAAGTGTGCCGGAGGATCGGTCAAGCGAGAGGTAGCCGAGACCGATCTCCACAAACGAGTCGAGTGTCTCTGAAAGCACCTTCACCAGCGGAGCAACAGCGTTATTTTCGCCGAGATCGCGCACCCAGCCTGCCAGGTCGCTGATCTGCATCGACGACGCATCTGCGATGCTGATCCCCTTGATCTTCGACGACCTGGCTTCTGCGCTGAGCCGCGTTCCGTCGCACTCCGGGCAGGTGGTGAACGTCACTGCACGCTCAACGAACGCGCGGATGTGCGGTTGCATTGCATCGACGTCCTTGGCCAGGAACGACTTCTGGATCTTCGGAATCAGCCCTTCATAGGTGAGGTTGATGCCTTCCACCTTGATCTTGGTCGGCTCCTTCCGCAGAAGGTCGTGCAGCTCCCTCTTCGTGAATTGCGCGATGGGCTTGTCCGGATCGAAGAAGCCAGAACCACGGAATATGCGCCCGTACCAGCCGTCCATGCTGTAGCCGGGGACCGTCAGCGCGCCCTGGTTCAATGAGAGGTTTTCGTCGTAAAGGGCCGTCAGGTCGAAGTCGGTCACCGATCCCATGCCTTCGCAGCGGGGACACATTCCGCCCGTGATGCTGAAGCTGCGACGCTCTTTGAGCTTTACGCCGCCCCGTTCGATCGTTACTGCTCCTGCTCCACTGATCGATGCGACGTTGAACGAGAACGCTTGAGGCGATCCGATGTGCGGCTGCCCGAGGCGGCTGAAGATGATCCGCAGCATCGTTCCGGTGTCAGTGGCCGTGCCGACAGTCGACCGAGGATTCGCGCCCATCCGCTCCTGATCAACGATGATCGCAGTCGTCAGGCCTTCGAGAACGTCGACGTCCGGTCGAGCCAGTGTCGGCATGAAACCCTGCACGAACGTGCTGTATGTCTCGTTGATCATCCGCTGAGATTCTGCCGCGATGGTGCTGAAGACCAGCGAACTCTTGCCTGAGCCAGAAACGCCAGTGAACACGGTCAATCGCCGTTTCGGGATCTCGACGCTGACCTCCTTGAGATTGTTCTCGCGTGCGCCATAGACGCGGATCACGTCATGGTTGTCTGCCTGGTGGGCGGTGCTCATCATGTCTCCTCTTCGTGGGGCGATAGACGGCCGGCGAAAGCCAGGTGCCGCGGGCGGGAATCAGATTACTCGGTGACAACCACGACCTTGCCGCAAACGTGTCCGGCCTCAAGCCGCTCGTATGCCTCACCTACGCGCTCGATCGGGAAAACGGAGTCGATCGGCAAGACGATCTCACCCTCCGACAGCATGCGCGCAATCCGCTCGAGCTCTGACAGACCGGCCGCCGCCCCGCCGACCGTCTGCACTCCGGAGATTCCGTGCGCAGCGATCGTGTTGATACGCTCTGGCCGAACACCGAGCTCGAGCGCCAAAGCGACGGTTTCGCTGCCATGGTTATCCAGGACAGCGGTCACCCCGCCCGGCGCGACCTGACGGATGCGATCCGCCAGGCCCGGGCCGTACAGCAGCGGTGTGACGCCAAGCGACCTCAAGAAGTCCTGATTCGACTCGCCAGCTGTCCCGATGACCGAGGCACCTGCGCGCAACGCGAGTTGCGCAGCAAGCACCCCGACACCACCGGCCGCGGCACTCACGAGCACAGAGTCCGCCGGTGTCGGCGCGATCGCGCCCACGCTCGCCCACGCTGTTCGACCGGCGATCGACAGCGCCCCTGCCGTGTCGAAGTCCAGAGCCGCGGGTTTGCGGATCAGCGCACCGCTCGCGGCCACAATCACGAAGTCCGCCATGGCGAAGTGCCGCAAGCCGCCAAGCACCTCGTCACCCGGCGTCCACGCGGTGACACCGTCACCGATTTCGTCGATGATGCCCGAAAAGTCGTTGCCGACTCCGGATGGCAGCGAGGCACCGTACGCCTCGGCGGCCGGAGTGCCGCGGAAGATCTTGAAGTCGACCGGATTGAGGCCAGCCGAGAGCACTCGAACACGCACCTCACCCGGCCCGGGACACGGGGGTTCGACATCGACGACCTCGAGCACCTCTGGGCCACCGAACTGCTCGTATCGCACGAATCTGGACATGTTCTCACCGTATCCGTTCCATCCGACGACCGCGCTACGGTGGAACAATGCCGACCACGACTCCCCCAATCGCCGCACGCGTTCCGCATCCGCGCACCCACCACGGTGACACCTTCGTCGACGAATACGAGTGGCTGCGTAACAAAAACGACTCTGCGGTGATCGCGCATCTCGAGGCCGAGAACGCATACGCGGATGCCGCAACAGAACACCTGAGTGCGCTGCGGCAGGCGATCTTCAACGAGATCAAGTCGCACACGCAAGAAACCGACCTCTCTGTACCGACCAGACGCGGCGGCTGGTGGTACTACTCCAGATCATTCGAGGGCAAGCAGTATTCTGCGCACTGCCGCGCCCCGATCAGCGGCCCAGACGATTGGACCCCTCCGTCCGTGGACGCCGTGCCACCGGATCGCCCGGCGCTGCCGAACGAAACCGTCTTGCTCGACGGCAACATCGAAGCGGAGGGGCACGATTTCTTCTCGCTTGGCAGTTTTGCGCTCTCCGGCGACGGAACGCTGCTTGCGTATGCCACCGATGTCGTCGGAGACGAACGGTTCACGCTGCGCATCCGCGACCTGACGACGGGCATCGATCTGCCCGATGAAGTGAAGAACACGGCTCATGGCGCGGTGTTCTCACCCGAGGGCCGATACGTCTTCTATACGACTGTCGACGAAGCGTGGCGGCCGGACACCGTGTGGCGGCACCAGGTCGGCACTGACGCCGGCGCCGACGTCGCGGTGTTCAGAGAACCTGACGAGCGGTATTGGGTGGGTGTCGGGCTCACCCGAAGCAAGCGTTACATCGTGATCCAGGTGGGATCCAAGATCACCAGCGAAGCCTGGATCCTGGATGCCGCCGATCCAGCTGGCGAGTTCCGCGTCGTGTGGCCGCGACGGGAAGGTGTCGAATACGACATCGAGCATGCCAGCGTCGCGGGCGAAGACCGGCTGCTCGTGTTGCACAATGACGAAGCGGTCAATTTCGCGCTTGTCGATGTGCCAGCTGAAGACCCGGGGGGCCGCCGCACGACGGTTTTGGCGCATGACCCGGCCATCCGTTTGGAGTCAGTCGACGCGTTCAGCGATCACCTTGTCGTTGAATATCGCCGGACTGGTCTCACTCAGATCGGCGTGATGTCCCTGGCCGCCGGCGACTATGGCGAGTTATCCGAGCTCGAGTTCGACGAAGCGCTGTACACCGTCGGCACCGCTGGCAACCCGGAATGGACAGCACCAACTGTGCGCTTCGGCTACGGTTCGCTCGCTTCGCCGTCCGCGGTCTACGAATACAACATTGCCGATGGCAGCCGACGAATGCTGAAACGCCAGGCCGTGCTTGGCGAGTTCGACCGGGCCCGGTACGCCCAGAAACGCGAGTGGGCAACCGCCGAGGATGGAACCCGGGTGCCGATCTCGCTTGTGTATCGACACGACATGGTCACGCCGGGAACACCGGCGCCGCTTGAGCTGTATGGATACGGGTCGTACGAGGCGAGCATCGATCCCGCGTTCTCGATCGCACGACTGTCGTTGCTCGACCGAGGCGTCGTCTTCGCCGTCGCACACGTGCGTGGAGGTGGCGAGCTCGGCAGGCAGTGGTACGACGACGGCAAGATGCTCGCCAAGAAGAACACATTTACCGACTTCGTGGCGGCGGCCAAGCATCTGATCGCATCCGGCTGGACGGCCAAGGATCGGCTGGTGGCCGAAGGTGGAAGCGCCGGCGGTCTGCTCGTGGGCGCCGTCGCCAATCTTGCGCCAGACACGTTCGCCGGCATCCTTGCTAGCGTTCCGTTCGTCGACCCGCTGACGTCGATACTCGATCCTGCGCTTCCGTTGACCGTGATCGAGTGGGACGAGTGGGGAGACCCGCTGCACGACGTAGACGTGTACGCATACATGAAGTCATACTCGCCATACGAGAATGTACGGCCGGATGCGCGCTATCCGCGCATCCTCGCAAGGACCAGTCTCAACGACACTCGCGTGCTGTATGTCGAGCCCGCAAAATGGGTCGCCAGACTACGTGAGGTCGGCGCGCCCGTCCTGCTCAAGACCGAGATGGCCGCGGGCCACGGCGGGGTAAGCGGACGATACGCGGCGTGGGAAGAACGCGCGTGGGAGCTTGCCTGGGTGCTCGACGTGCTTGGCCTAGCGGACGTCCCAACGCGCTGAGTGCGTCCTTTTCGGACGAGCGCGCCCGCTCCGCCGGGCGCGCTCGTCCGAAAAGGACACTTTCGAGAAGGCGTTGCGTCAACCGAAGAGCAGCGCGGCCTCGTCATAGCGATGCTGCGGAACCGTGTTCAAACCGACCGTTGCATCCGCAATCGACACGTTCACAACATCAGTGCCGCGCAGTGACACCATCGTGCCCCACTGCTCGTTCTGCACCGCGTCGATAGCTGACATGCCGAGCCTGGTTGCCAGCACACGATCGTATGCGCTCGGCACCCCGCCGCGCTGAATGTGGCCGATGACGGTGGCCCTGGACTCGATACCTGTGCGCTCCTCGATGATGGGAGCAAGGAGCTCGCCGATTCCGCCGAGCCTCGGCCGGTTGAACGCGTCGAGGCCCTTGTGCGAGTGCGCGCCCTCCATCGTGTCGAGGTGGAAGCCTTCCGAGACGACGATCACCGGCGCACGGCCGCGGGTGCGCACGCTTTCGACCCATTCGCAGATCTGATCGATCGACTGAGGCTGCTCTGGGATCAGGATGGCGTGGGCGCCGCCTGCCATGCCTGAGTGCAGCGCTATCCACCCGACATGGCGGCCCATCACCTCCACAATCATGCAGCGTTGGTGCGATTCGGCCGTGGTGCGTAACCGGTCGATCGCCTCTGTCGCGATCTCGACCGCGGTGTCGAATCCGAACGAATAGTCGGTGGCAGCGAGGTCGTTGTCAATGGTCTTTGGGACGCCCACGATTTTGAGACCTGCATCGGTGAGCCTGCGGGCCGCCGTGAGCGTGCCTTCTCCTCCGATGGCGATGATCGCGTCGATGCCGTTCTCGTCGAGGGTGCGCTGGATGTTCTCTGGCCCGCTACCGTCGCCCTCGAACGGGTTCGTACGACTCGAGCCGAGAATCGTTCCGCCCTGCCTGGAAAGCCCACGAACACTGTGTCGATCAAGGGGCATGATGTCGGCGTTGACGACGCCTCGCCATCCATATCGGAATCCGGCGAACTCCTGGCCGTATACCCGGTCCCCCTTCAGGACGGCGCCGCGGATCACTGCGTTCAATCCGGGGCAGTCGCCGCCGCTCGTCAAGATACCGATCTTCACCTGTGTGCCTTTATGCCTTTCCAATGCCCCAGTAAGATCATGCCCGAGCCGCGCCCATGCGCCAAAACCGCCGGTCACCGCCAGCTGCGTCTAGACAGAAACGTCGATGCCGAGTGCCCGCGCGACTTTGGACGAACTCGCCGATATTTCGGCGCCTGCATCCAGCAGGATGCTCTCGATCGAGTCGAGCAGCTTGGCGCGTTTCGCGCGGGTGTCCGGCGCAGCGGCGAGCAGTTCGACCTCCCATTCCCGCCAGGCGCGTTGCGATCCGTCGATGAGATTCTCTGCCCTGACATGGTCGTCGCTCAGTTCGGCGACCGGATAGCCGGCAGCGTCGAGGAGTCTGCGATTCTCCCGGTGGTTTACGACGCGAGCGACCGGATGCAATGCGTGTGTGCCGGCGAGATGCTCCACCTTTGCTCGAACTTCGGCAGGAACATCCTCTTGCCCGCCACCACCCGTCTCGAGCGGCCAGTGCAGCTCGGTGCGACCTTCGTCTGCAGGCTGCTTGGACTTGATGTGCCACCCGGCATCTGAACCGCCCTCGCGCCTGCGCAGCGCCGTTCTGCCACGTGCGAGGTGCAGTTCGGCGGTATCGAAGTACACCGCGGTCAGCTCGACGACCTCGACCGCCTCAACGACGGCAATGGGCCGAGCCCCAACGAGGTCGGGTACCTCGACGTGTTCGCCAACGTCATACTTGCGCTCGATTTCGACCTGACTGCTGTGACTCATACTTCTTGTCTAGCGCAGCCCGGCGCGCGTCTCCAATCCAGGCGAGGTTCGTTGCGTGACCGAGACCGGAGACTCAGGTAACTCGCCCCGATCCGAGCGTGACAGTGCAAACACCCCGGCGTACCCTTAAATCATGAGCGACTCTGGTGGAGCACAGGACCTCGACGACTTCGATGACGAGTTCGAGGCAACGCAGGACGGCGATTACGAACCTGACATCAATCTGTTCGACGAAGACGATCGCCCGATTGACGACACGGACGACGATCTCGTCGAGTTTCCTGACGACGAACGCGAAGTCTTTCTCGACGACGAACTCGACGAGTAGAACGTCAGACGCCCACCCGCGTGGGCGCGAGCGCGTCACGCAATAGACCGATGAGCGCGTCGAGTTGCACAGAGTCGGCCGAGCCGGGTTCGACATCCGAACCGTCAAGCGCCCGCGCCGCAAGGCCCTGCTTTGAGTCGATCAGTTCGGCGATCTTCGAGTCGATGGTCTGCGCCGCAATGATCCGCCAGGCCGTTACCGGCTCTTCCTGACCGATGCGGTGCACGCGGTCGATCGCTTGCGTTTGTTCTGCGGCCGTCCAGCTCAACTCGGCGAGAACGACGTTGGATGCCGCCTGCAGGTTCAAACCGACGCCGGCCGCGGTGAGCGAGCACACGGCGACGGACACGCCTGGATCGTTGTTGAACGCGTCGATCTCTTTTTGGCGTGCAAGCGCGCTCTGGTCGCCCCTGATCGAAATCGATCGCAGGTCACGGGCGGCAAACGCGGCTTCTGCTGCATCCATTACGTCGATGTGCTTGGCGAAGAAGACCACCTTGCCGACCGATCTGGCCAATTGTGCAGCGTAGTCGGATGCCAGGCCGGCCTTTGCCTGACCGATCTTGCGCACCATCGTGAACACGTTCTCACCGGTCTTTGCACCCTTGGACTCTTCGAGTTCTGCGTGCGCAACCATACGGATGAGATGCTCGCGGTGCTCGAGGTCGTCGCCAGCGAACGACTCGGCGACCCCTGCCGCTTCTGCACGCCGGAAGCGAGACACCAGCCGGGCCGCCAGCTCTCGTTCCGCCTCCCTGATCGAGCGGCCGAGATCGTCGTCGAGTTCGACGGGCAAGTCGACCACCCGTCGCGACGGCAGATCCGATGCAACGTCTATCTTGCGTCTGCGCACGATTCCCATGTCGATGACAGCGCGGCGCGCTTCCGGGTAGAAGCCGGAGTCTGCCGGTGTCAGCTCGGTCTCCTCGAGCTTCTCCATCAGCTCGGTCGTCGGCCTGTCGCCGTCGATCCAGCCGAGGAACTGCCAGATCGCCCGGAAATCATCGATATCGTTGATCAGCGGGGTTCCGGTCAGCGCCATAAGCAGCGGATTGCCGGCTGGAGTGCCATGTCGAATGGCATCAGCAAGCCCAAGTACGTACTTGGAGCGCTGCGAATGCAGGTTCTTGATGAAGTGCGCCTCGTCGACGACCATGCCCTTGAATCCGAGGCGGCTCAGCCACGAAAGGTGGCGGTCGAGTACCTCGTAGTTGACGATCACAACGTCTGCGAAGGCGTCAAGCCCCTGACCGTCGCCGTGGATGACCGTTGCGCGACGCTGGGGTGTCCACAATTCGACCTCCCGCGCCCAGTTCATCTTCACCACGTTTGGCACGACCGCCAGCAGTGGGTATGCGCCCGCCACGGATGCGGCAAGCACAGACTGGGCCGTCTTGCCGAGGCCGGGCTCGTCAGCGAGCAGGAAGCTGCGGTGGCCGAGCCGTACACTCTCGACGAACCTCGCCTGGTGCTTCATCAGCTCCATGCCGCGGGGAGAATATCTGTCAATCGCCGGCGCTTGCGGCAACTCCATGCTCGCGGCCTGGCCGCCTGAGCCCGTTTCGAATGATTTGAAAAGCGGACCGAGCAGTTCCCAGGAGTCAAGTCGCCTGCGGCGCGATGGGGCATCAGCAGCCGACCGGGAGAAATCGGGTGGCAGGAAGGGGTTCGACATGACGCGAGCGCGAACGGACTGTGGAACAACCTGTCGCTCGGCAAGCTCAGGTGGTACGACCGTCTCCTGTTTGACCTTTGGAGCTTCTGTCGTAATGATCAGGTCGTCTGGGCTCAACTCTGTGCCGGACTCAAGCAGCCAGTCCCTGCGCATCTTCTGAGCGAGTGGGGACGGCGCAGAGGCGGACTCGAGCAGTGCGATGAGTGACGTGTCACGCGCCGCCGTCTTGGCCAAGATGGTGGCGATCCCGTCGAGCCGTTTGAGTTGTTCCGCTCGGGCGGCATCCGTCAGCGCGGCGTCCGCCTTGGCACGTGCACGTTCTTCGCGCATGAGAAGAGCGATCACCTGGAATTTGGTGCGATTGGTCGGCCCAAGCTTCTTGCCGTCGGCCGTCTTGGCCTCCACCTCGCGTACTTTCCTGGCGAGCACCGGAATGAGGCCGTCGTTGTTTGCGTGACGAGACCGGCCGGACGAGCGGCCCTGCGTCTGCGTACTGCGATCGCCGGAGCGAGGCATGTTCCTCCTGTGAGAGCGGGCGGACGCGGGTAGCGTCAGCACTGCGCGGAGCCGGGCCGAACAGCATACGAATGCAGGCGACGGACCGTAGTCCGCGTCGATCCTGCCTGACGCAATAGCGACGTTCGATGCAGTCGAGCCAGAATTATCGGATCCGGCGCTACAACTAGTTTACGCGCGTGATGAGCCTAGGTGTTACCGCGGCTCGCCGATGCCGTCATGAGCCGATGCCGTCATGAGATAGTCACGAAGCGCAACAGCCTGATTCGCCTGCGTATCGTGCGCCGAGTACAGCAAGCACACCGTGGGGTGCTTCTTCCCGAGTTCCAACAGGGCCTGGACCGCTGGGTTCTTGTCGAGTTCGGCGTGGTAACGCGCGACGAACTCGTCGAACTTCGGCCTGTCGTGCCCAAACCACTTGCGCAACTCGTTCGATGGCGCAACGTCCTTCAGCCACTCGTCCAGGTGGGCGCGCTCCTTGCTGAGACCACGAGGCCAAAGCCTGTCAACAAGCACGCGAAAACCGTCGGAGTCGTCCGGATCGTCATACACGCGTTTCACCTGGAACATATCAATGCCACTCTGGCACGCGGGGCGCGAGATGCGCTAGAGCTCAGAACCGCTAGAAAATCAGAACCGCTAGAAAATCAGAACCGGTCGCCCGTCGACGCCGATTCATTTCGTTGGCTGAGACGGCACCTTGATTGCCAGCCCAACGGCGATGAAGAATGCTGCCCCAACGATGTGCAACAATCGCAGCGGCAGATCGTCGATGGGAATCGGCCACACCGGGTTCCAGATCACGGCAACGGGGATAAGCCCGATGTACCACCAGAACTGCTTGGCCTGCGCAGCGAAAACGCAGATGATCAACGCCAGGATCGCCGTCACGTACAGCACGCCGATGTACCAGCTGTTGCCGACAAGAGCGAGTCCGGCCAAGAGCACGATCGCGCCGAGAACTCCGGGCGCAAGCGCCATCCTGGCATACGTGACTTTGGCTGCTTGTGGAGACATCTCGCTCTCGAGTCTACGGCGCAATCCGCGGCAAGTCGGCCTGCGCGGCGACGATCCGTTCACGCGTGGGGATGGACGGTACCGCCCCATGCGTCTGCACGGCAAGTCCGGCCGCAGCGCTGGCGAACCCTGCCGCTGTGATCAGGTCCGAGCCCCGATCGAGTTCAGCCACGAGTGCGCCGCAGAATGTGTCGCCGGCGCCGGTCGTGTCCACTGGCGCGACGGCGGCGGACGGCACGTGCGCCGCAGGGGAATCACCCATCTCCCGGCTGAGCACAACGGACCCACTTGCCCCGAGCGTGACGACAACAGATGGAACAATGCGCAGCAGTATCGACATGATGTCTCTGGCGCCGTCAATGGAGATGGCAGGCGGGAAGGAGAGCTGGGGAGCGATCTGCGCAGCAAGCAGCAGCGCTTCGTGCTCGTTGACGATCAGGATGTCGACGCTGTCGGTGAGCTCGGACGGAAGACCTCGGATCGGCGCAGCATTGACGATGACAACGACTCCGCTCGCATGTGCTCGCTTTGCCGCGTTGGTGACCGTCTCGACGGGGATTTCCAGCTGCATCAGCAGAAAATCAGCATCGCTGATGGCCGCCAATTCTCGGTCGGTGAGGCCGGCGAGCTCGGCGTTGGCGCCCTGGCTGACCACAATGCTGTTCTCGCCGTGTTCGTCGACGGTGATCAATGCGGTCCCAGTGGCAGCGTCGACGCGCCGCAGCAGCGCATCCACCCCTGACTGCTCCAGCGTTGTTGCCAAGCGGTCGCCGTGCGCATCCGAGCCAAGCGAAGCGATGAAACGGGTGTGTGCCCCAGCGCGGACGGCCGCGATCGCTTGGTTGTTGCCCTTACCGCCAGGATGTTCAGACGCATCGAGCGCAAGCACCGTTTCGCCGCCGCCTGGGATGCGCTCAACTTGATATACGAGATCGAGATTGGCGCTTCCCACGACGACGACGGTCACGTATGTACGTTAGCAGTGCCCCTTGCGAAGCATGAAAGCGTGCGGCGAGCCGTTTTTGTCTGCCCGCACGGTCAGCACGGACTGCTTCGCCAATGTGGCGAAATCGTCCGGCGCCACGCTCGACATCCCGACCCGCCGCAACTCGGCGTCTGCGGCGATGCCGCGCACGGCGAACGCCACGTCAGGCATCTCATCTGCGTTGTCGTTCGCGTCTCGGAACGCGATCGGAGCTTCCCCATCGTCGTCCAACGGCATGATACTCAATATGGCTGTTGCAGCCGCCTCCATGGTCGCGTCCCCAACATCGATAACAGTTGACGCCGACGAAGGTGCGGAGTATTCACTGCCAGCCAGGGTAAGCCAGTCTCCGGGTTTCATGGAGTCAATCGTTGTCAAGAGGGCACCTGACAATAGAGGGTCAATGTTCTTCAGCAAAGTCGGGCCTTTCCTGGTTATTGAACTTTACTCAACCCCTGCGGTGAGCATAGACCAGTAGATACAGCGGCACCAACCCCCCGAAAGGGAGCCCATAAATGCAGCGGCCCAACCTCGTCGATCACGCCGTTAGCGAATACCCCGGCCGGGTACGAATTCGAGCGTTATCCTGATTGCGTGATTGCCGATATCAAGAAGAGGGCCCTGCACCGTGCCCGCATCCTCGAGGGCCAGCTTCGAGGCGTCGAGAAGATGATCGAGAACGAAGATTACTGCATGGACATCATCACGCAGTCTCTTGCCATACAGAAGTCCCTCGGCTCCCTGAACAAGCTGCTCGTGGAGAACCACCTGCGCACGCACGTCACAGAGATGTTCGATGCGGGCGGCGCTCAACGCGACGAAGCAATCGCCGAACTGCTCAAGGTGTTCGAGCTCTCCAACAACCGCGGGTGACGATGGATGCTTGGCGATGACACGGCTCGTGTGTGAACGTGGCGACATCACCGTCCAGATGGTCGATGCGATCGTCAATGCCGCGAACAGTTCTCTGTTGGGAGGCGGCGGCGTTGACGGCGCCATTCACCGGGCTGGGGGTCCGGCAATTCTCGAAGCGTGCAAAGCGCTTCGAGCCGGCGCGTATCGCGACGGGCTGCCAACCGGGCAGGCCGTGGCAACCACGGCCGGGCTGCTTCCGGCAAAGCACGTCATCCACACGGTAGGGCCGGTCTATTCCACATCGCAGGACCGGTCAGGTTTGCTGGCAAGTGCATACCGGGAGTCGCTCTCGGTTGCAGCATCGATCGGCGCCCGCAGCGTCGCGTTCCCGGCGATCTCGGCCGGTGTATACGGATGGCCGATTGCGGACGCAGCACGCATTGCCGTATCAACCGTCATCGAGCACATTCAAACCGCGCCAGATGGGCTGGACATCGTCCGCTTCGTGCTGTTCTCGGACGGCGCGCTGCGGGCGTTCGAACACGCGGTGGCCACGGGCGGCTGAGGATGGCGAAACTGCCATAACCTCTTGTGGCGGGTCGATGGGCAACGCCGCCGTGCCCGCATCACGTCCCTGGACCGCGGGTCCCCCGGTTACCGGTGGCCGTGTCGCGACAGGTGTTCAGGCGGGAGCGGGATAGAACTGCTCATCGGTGGATGACTGCGTACCGTCTCGAGCGCTGGGCGCAACTCGGTCAGCCACGCGTCGTAGCCTGCTGCGGACAGATGCAGGAAGTCATCCGAGTATTCCGGGTTCATCGATCCGTCTTCGAGCGCGAACACCGGCCAGAGATCCAGATATTGCGCCCGGACCGTTGGTGCGAACTGCCACAGATGCCTGTTGATGTCCCTGATTGCATCTGAGTACTCGCGCTCACGAGGAAGCACCGACTGCATGAGCAAATATGCATCGGGCAGCCCACGGCGCAATTGCACCAAGATTGTCTCGATGTTGCGCACGACATACTCGACCGAACGCCGCCATGCGAGATCGTTGGTGCCGCCGAGCAGCACGACGGTGGCGGGTGACAATTCGATCACCTCTGGCAACCGAGCGATCAATTCGTCTGTGGTATCGCCGCTCACGCCAAGATTGCGAACCGTCTCGCCCGGGAACCATTCGTCCCACTGGCCGAGCGCCGTCAAGCTATCGCCGACGAAAGCGATCACGTCTGCCTCAGACACCGGTGCCGCCTCCTGCCATCTCGTGCACTCCCATCATGATCCGGGTACACCGCGCCGCACCACCCCTGGACAACCCTTTGAAGATGATCTACACCATGCTCTTGGTGTGCCAGACGGTCTTGGTCTCGGTGAACGCGACGATTCGATCGAGCGAAGGCGCAGCAGCATCCTCGCCATGCTCAGGCGGCAGAACTCGCTTGAGCGTGTCGGCGGCCGCGATCTGCAGATCAACCCAATCGAGATCGCCGGCACCGGCAAGATCGAGGGCGTTCACATCGGAGTGCGACGCAAGCCACGGCGCGATCTCGGCTGGAGAACCGGTCAGGATGTTGACGACACCTCCAGGCACGTCGCTGGTGGCAAGAACCTCTGCCAGGCTGATTGCAGCAAGCGGATGCGTGTGGCTGGCGACCACGACGACCGCGTTGCCGGAGACAAGCGCTGGGGCCATGACGCTCACGATCCCAAGCAGCGAAGGCGACTGAGGTGCGACGATCGCAACGACCCCGGTCGGCTCAGGGACAGAAAGGTTGAAGAACGGCCCAGACACCGGGTTGCCGTTCCCAGCGACCTGCACATACTTGTCCGCCCAGCCCGCATACCAGACCCAGCGGTCGATCGACTCGTCCACCTGAGCGGCCGCCGCCCGCGCGTTCAGACCTTCGGACTTGGCGACCTCATCGATGAACTGCGCCCTGCGGCCCTCCATGAGCTCTGCGATGCGGTACAGCACCTGCCCGCGGTTGTATGCGGTTGCGCCCGCCCACCCGGCAAGCGCTCCCCTGGCAGCCCGCACAGCGTCTCTGGCATCCTTCCGCGATGCCTGCGCAGCATTGGCCAGGAAGTCACCGCCGCGACCCGTCACCTCGAATGTTCGACCTGACTCGCTTCGCGGGAATTTTCCGCCGATGTAGAGCTTGTAGGTCTTCGGCACTGCAAGTCTGCTCATTTCGCAGTCACCTTCTTCGCCTTCCGTGCAGGCAATGCAACCTGTGTCGCGGTCCGTGTCGCAGGAGCAAGGTATGCGGCCAGGCCATGCCTTCCACCCTCACGCCCGTATCCTGACTCCTTGTATCCACCAAACGGGCTTGCTGGGTCGAACCGGTTGAACGTGTTGGCCCAGATGACCCCGGCCCGCAACTGGTCTGCGACTGCAAGGATGCGGCTGCCCTTGTCTGTCCAGATTCCAGCAGACAGGCCATATGGCGTGTTGTTCGCTTTCGCGATCGCTTCTGCCGGCGTGCGGAACGTGAGCACGGAAAGCACAGGGCCGAAGATCTCGTCGCGGGCGATTCGACTCGACGTGGAGACGTTCGTGAAAATCGTCGGCGCAAACCAGAAGCCCGTGTCTGGGATAACGCACTCTGGGCTCCAGCGTTCTGCGCCTTCTGCCTCGCCGATGTCGGAGAGTTCCCGGATGCGTTGCAGCTGCTCGGCGGAGTTGATCGCGCCGATGTCGGTGTTCTTATCGAGTGGATCGCCCAGCCGCAGAGTCTGCAAGCGCGTCTTCAACCGGTCGACGAACTCATCGTGCACGTTCTCTTGCACGAGCAGACGGCTGCCTGCGCAGCAGACATGACCCTGGTTGAAGAAGATACCGTTGACGACGCCCTCGATGGCCTGGTCGATCGGGGCGTCGTCGAACACGATGTTCGCCGCTTTGCCGCCGAGCTCTAGCGTGACCTTCTTATGGGTTCCGGCAACCGAGCGCGCGATCTCGCGGCCAACGGCCGTCGAACCTGTAAACGCCACCTTGTCTACTTCTGGGTGGTTCACGAGCATCCGGCCGGTTTCGCCCGCACCGGTGACGATATTGACGACCCCAGCGGGGAGATCCGCCTGCTGCAGGATCTCGGCAAAGATCAGGGCGGTCAGCGAGGTGGTCTCTGCTGGTTTCAGCACCACCGTGTTTCCTGCTGCAAGCGCAGGTGCGATCTTCCAGGCGAGCATCAGCAGCGGGAAGTTCCACGGAATCACCTGCGCGGCAACGCCAAGCGCGCGCGGCGATGCACCGAGCCCAGCATGGTCGAGCTTGTCTGCCCAGCCGGCGTAGTAGAAGAACCAAGCGCCAACCAACGGCACGTCAACGTCGCGGCTCTCTTTGATCGGCTTGCCGTTGTCGAGGCTCTCGGCCACGGCGAGCTCACGACTACGCTCTTGCACCAGTCGCGCGATCCGGAACAAGTACTTGCCGCGGTCGCGACCTGACATGCGCGACCAGACCCGCTCGTATGCGCGGCGTGCCGCAGCAACCGCGCGATCGATGTCCGACTCATTCGCCGTCGAGATCACTGCCAACTTCTCTTCGTTCGCAGGCGAAATCGTCGAGAATGGTGTGCCGCCGCCGTCGATGAACTCGCCGTCGATGAACAGTCCGTACTGGTCGCGCAGATGCAGAATCGCGCGCGACTCGGGCGCCGGTGCGTAATCGAGAAAACTCATGGGTCAATCCACCGTCACATAGTCTGGGCCTGAGTAGTGGCCCGATTTCGTCTTCTGACGTTGCAGAAGCACATCGTTGAGCAGGCTGGATGCGCCGAAGCGGAACAGCTGCGGTCGCAACCACTCCTCACCGGCCGTCTCAGCGACCGTCACCAGATATTTGATTGCATCCTTCGACGTGCGGATGCCGCCTGCCGGTTTGACGCCGATCTTCTCACCGGTGAGCTTGTGCCAGTCCCGAACGACCTCGAGCATCAACAGCGTCACCGGCAACGTTGCAGCAGGGGACACCTTGCCGGTCGATGTCTTGATGAAGTCGGCACCGGCCAGAATCGCCAGCCACGATGCACGACGCACGTTGTCGTATGTGTTCAGTTCTCCGGTCTCGAGAATGACCTTGAGGTGCGCGAACGTACCATCTGGTCGACGACATGCGTCCTTGACCGCGACGATCTGCTCATATACATCGCCGTAGCGGCCGGAAAGGAACGCACCGCGGTCAATGACCATGTCGATCTCGTCTGCGCCTGCAGAAACGGCGTCGGCCGTATCAGCCAGTTTCACTGCAAGCGATGCACGCCCGCTCGGGAACGCCGTCGCAACCGCTGCAACGCTGATCCGACCATCGGCATCCGCACCGTGTGCAGCGCCGAGAGCGTCGATCGCCGTTCCGACCATGTCGCCGTAGACGCACACTGCGGCAACACGCGGGCAGCTGGCATCCGCTGCGTCAGGCGTGATCGCCTTCGCAACGAGAGAGCGCACCTTTCCTGGGGTGTCAGCGCCCTCGAGGGTGGTCAGGTCGATCAGGCCGATGATCGTGTCGAGCGCCCACGCCTTGGATGTCGTCTTGATCGAGCGCGTTCCGAGTGCCGCCGCGCGCTGCTCGAGACCGACGGCGTCGACGCCTGCAATGCCGTGCAGGAATCCGTGCAGGCTCGCGTCGGTCAGCTCGCCGCCGACGATCTGTATTGCAATCGCGGGCCGGGCTATCAATCCGGTGTCGAGTGTCATGGCGCGACCTCTCTAGTGCGTTCAGTTCGTGTTTCGGCCGGTTTCGCCTCGCCGCGTTGTGGATCGCTGTCGGCTGCCCCATCCTGTCCGAGCAAGAACGATGCGGTCTGATCGTCCGTGACCAACACTGTGCAGATTCTGCTCGTGACGAGCGCGCGAGCAACCGGATGCTTTCCAGCGCCGGCGACGACGGCGATGGCGGTATCGGCGTGCCGCAGCGCGTCCAACCCGAGCCCTACGGTCCTGGAGTCAAGCTCAGCATCGACGGGCTTGCCGTCTGCACCGATGAATCGGCCAACGACATCGCCAACGGCACCCTTTGCGACCAGTGCGTCAACATCAGCTGGCGTCAGATATCCGCTGACGACCAACGCAGAGTTCTCATTCGCGACACCGGCGCTGAACAGGTATGCGGATGCGTGCGCTGCACGATCGAGCACGCCGGCGACTGCACGGTCGCGTTCGATCCCGCGCTTGGTTTCAACGTGTTCGAGGATGGCCGGAATCGGAAGCACGTGTGCGGAACCTGCAGCCTTTTGCGCGATCGTCATTGCAGTCGCAGCTGCTGCGCTTCCGCTCGGGGTCAGGCTGAGTCCGCCGTTGATCTGTACGACACCGACGCCGCGGGCCCATCCGATTGGCAAACAGGCGGCGACGTCGCTCATCGTGCGGCCCCAGCTCACGCCGAGGGTCGGAGGCACTGGGCGCAACGCAGTGAGGAAGTCTGCGGCCGCTTGGGCAACGCGACGCTGCAGTTCGGCGTCGTCCGCGACACCGGCCGATGAGACGACGACGACGTCACGGAGTCCGAATCGTTCACGCAGTTCACGCTCGACGAGAACGCGGCGCGCTCGCGGGTGAACAATCTCGATGCGCACGATCCCCTGCGCACGCGCTTGAGCCAGCAACCTGCCGACTTTCCAGCGCGTCAGGTGCAGCGCCGTGCCGATCTCATCCTGCGTGAGGTTCTCGTCGTAATACATTTCAGAGGCTCGCACGGAGAGCAATTCGTCTGTGTCGCTCGGCGACATTGAGTGTTCCTTTCCGCTCGCCCCATTCCAGGATAGGTGGCGGTTCTGC
>Ga0164242_10002376_pt1 | contig 21785 bp, 17 predicted proteins | sample OricomgcompostMG_FD_108783 | JGI IMG/M metagenome (GOLD analysis project Ga0164242, IMG submission 108783) | Miracle-Growth compost microbial communities from Emeryville, California, USA - Original compost - Miracle growth compost (MG) ... | reverse complement strand
GCGCAGCCGCGCAGCCCGAGCTTGTGCTGCAGCAGTGCCGCGGTCGACGGGAACATCATGTCCGGCGTGGTCGTCGCGACCACGATCAGATCGACTTCGCTGGCATCGATGCCGGCCGCCTCGAGCGCCTTGCGCGACGCATGCAGGCCGAGGTCCGAGGTCTTCTCGTCCGGCGCCGCGACGTGGCGGCTGCGGATGCCGGTGCGCGAAAAAATCCATTCGTCCGTGGTGTCGATCCGGCTTTCGAGCTGCACGTTGCTCAGGGATTGCGCGGGCAGGTAGCTGCCGGTGCCGACAATACGGGAATACGCCATCGCTCTCTCGCAGGACTCGGGGGGCCGTACGCCGCGGCCGGGCGCCCATTTTAGCGCCATCATGAAAAAACCCCGCCAGGCTCGCGCGTGGCGGGGTCGTCGATCACGACATCGTGCCGCTCAGGGCACGCCGGGCTTCGGCCGGACGATGTCGACGTCCTCGTCCGCGGACAGCGTCGCCCGCTTCGTATGGTCGGCGGCCAGCCACAGGTACATCGCCGGCACGACGAACAGCGTGAACATCGTGCCGATCGAGATGCCGGTGAAGATCACCAGGCCCATGTGGTTGCGGCCGACGGCGCCGGCGCCGCTCGCGATCACCAGCGGCACGACCGACAGCACCATCGCCGCCGTCGTCATCAGGATCGGACGCAGGCGGATGCCGGACGCGGCGACGATCGCATCCCATTTCGAACGGCCGGCCTTCTGCTCGTCGTTCGCGAACTGCACGATCAGGATGCCGTGCTTGGCGATCAGGCCGATCAGCGTGACGAGGCCGACTTCGGTGTAGATGTTCAGCGTCGCCTTCTTCACGCCGAGGAAGATGAACACCATCGCGCCGAAGATCGCCATCGGCACCGACATCATGACGATCAGCGGATCGCGGAAGCTGCTGAACTGCGCGGCGAGCGCGAGGAAGATGATGATGATCGCGAACGCGAACGTCAGCGCGAACGAACTCGATTCCTGCATGAACTGGCGCGACTGGCCGGAATAGTCGATCGAATAACCGGCCGGCGCCATTTCCCTGGTCAGCTGGCGCATGTAGTCGAGTGCTTCGCCGAGCGACACGCTGGGCACGCCGGAGAACGTCGCCGAGTTCAGCTGCTGGAAGTGGCTGATGCGCGTCGGGATCGCCTCGGTCTTCAGCGAGATCACCGTCGACGCCGGCACCATCGCGCCGCTCGCGGTGCGGATCTTGTAGTCCTTCAGCTGCTCGGGGTTGATGCGGTTGTACTGTTCGACCTGCGGAATGACCTTGTACGAACGGCCGGCGATGCTGAAGTAATTGACGTAGCCGCCGCCGAGCAGACCGCCGAGCGCGCTGCCGATGTCCTGCATCGTCAGCCCGAGCGCCGCAACCTTGTCGCGGTCGACGGTCGCCGTGACCTGCGGCTTGTTGAGCTTGAGGTCGGTGTCGATGAAGTAGAACTTGCCGCTCGCCTGCGCGGCATCGAGGATGCGGCGCGCGACCTCGTCGAGATTGGTGAACGGCTCGGTCGTGCCGAGCACGAAACCGACCGCCGTGTTGACGCCACCACTGCCGGTCGGCAACGGCGGCGGCAGCGACGCATAGATCGTCGCACCGGCGATCTTGTCGACCTGCGACTGTACGGCAAGCCGCAGTTCGTCAGCCCCGACGTCGCGCTGCTCCCACGGCTTGAGGATCACGCCGGACAAGGTCGTGTTGGTGCCGTTGAAACCCGTCAGCTGGAACATCTGCTGGTATTCGGGATGCGAGGAGACGATGTCGAAGATCTGCTTGCGATAGCCCAGCATCTGCTGCGTGCTGGCATTCGGCTGCGCGTAACCGTAAACGACCATGAAGCTCTGGTCTTCGTCGGGCGCGAGTTCCTGCTGCGTGAATTTGATCATCGCGAAGATCAGCACGATGATGATGAAGCCGAACGTCGCCACCACGACCCAGTTGTGCAGCGCGATCTTCAGGAAGCGTTCGTAGACCGCGCGCGCCCATTCGAAATTGCGATCGATCGCCTTCACCAGCCGGCTTTCCTGGTGTTCGGCGCGCAGGAAGCGCGACGCCAGCATCGGCGACAGCGTCAGCGCAACGACCGCCGACACCGCGACGGCGCCGGCCAGCGTGAACGCGAATTCGGAGAACAGCGAACCGGTCAGGCCGCCCTGGAAACCGATCGGCACGTAGACTGCGATCAGCACGATCGAGATCGCGATGATCGGTCCCGCGAGTTCGCGTGCGCCGATCAGTGCCGCCTGGATCGGCGTCTTGCCTTCCTTGAGATGCCGGTCGACGTTCTCGACGACGATGATCGCGTCGTCGACGACCAGACCGATCGCCAGCACCAGCGCGAGCAGGGTCAGCAGATTGATCGAGTAGCCGAGCACCAGCATGATGAAGAACGCGCCGATCAGCGACAGCGGAATCGCCAGCGCCGGGATCAGCACCGAACGCGGCGCGCCGAGGAACAGGAAGATGACGAGGGTGACGATCACCAGCGCCTCGGCCAGCGTCTTCTCGACTTCGAGGATCGCGTTGTTGATGTAGTCGGTGGCGTCGTAGTTGATGCGCGAGTAGATGCCGTTCGGCAACTGCGCCTGGATCGCCGGATACGCCTCGCGCACGTCCTTGATCACCGACAGCACGTTGGCGTTCGGCGCGACCTTGATGCCGATGAACACCGCCGGCTTGTCGTCGATGCGCGCATCGAGATCGTATTGCTCGGCGCCGAGCATGACGTTGGCGACGTCCTGCAGGCGCACCACCGAAATGCCTTTCTGCTTGACGATCAGGTGGCGGAACTCGTCGACCGTATGCAGATCGGTGCCGGCGGTGATGTCGACGGTGACGACCTGGCCCTTGGTGCTGCCGAGCGCCGAGATGTAGTTGTTGGCGGCCATCGCCGCATAGACATCCTCGGCGGTGAGGCCGTGCGCGGCGAGCTTGTCGGGGTCGAGCCAGGCGCGCAGCGCGAACTGGCGCTCGCCGACGATTTCCGCGAGCTGCACGCCGGGGATCGTCTGCAGCTTCGGCTTGACCACGCGCAACAGATAGTCGGTGATCTTGTTGGCCGGCAAGGTGTCGCTGTAGAAGCTGATGTACATCGAGTCGGTCGTGTCGCCGGTCGCGACCGTGATCGTCGGTTGCTGCGACTGCGGCGGCAGCTGGTTCAGCACCGAACTGATCTTGGCATTGATTTCCGCGACCGCGCGGTTCGAGTCGTAGTTCAGCTTCAGGTTCGCCGCGATCGTGCTGGAACCGGCGAGGCTGGTCGAACTCATGTAGTCGATGCCTTGCGCCTGCGCGATCGCCGCTTCGAGCGGCGTCGTGATGAAGCCGGCGATGACGTCGGCGTTGGCACCGTAGTACTGCGTGGTGACGTTGATCGTCGCCAGTTCCGATTGCGGGAATTCGCGAACCGGCAGCTGCGCGAGCGCGCGCAGGCCAAGCACGAGAATCAGCAGCGACACGACGGTCGCCAGCACCGGATTGCGAATGAAGAGGTCGGTGAATTTCATTGAGCGGCTCCGGCCGTACTCATTCTTCGGTCGGATGCGGGTCGATGTCGTTCTGCGGCTGCACCGTGTTGTCGATGTTCACCGGCGTGCCGCTCTTGAGCTTGAGCTGCCCGCTGGTGACGACTTCATCGCCGACGTTCAGGCCTTTCAGGATCGCGATCTGGTCGCCGCGCGTCGGACCGACGGTCACGAACACCTGTTTGGCGACCAGCGTGTCACCCGGCAACTGCGGCTCGCCGCTGCCCTTGTCGTCCTGCGTCTGCGCGGTGAGGCTCTGCATCTGCTTGCGCTTCTCGTCCTGCTCGGCCTTCAGCTTCGCCGCGGTGGTGATGACGAATACCGTCTCGCCATACGGATTGAACGCGATCGCCGCCTGCGGCAGCGTGATGTACGGCTGCGGTTTGCCGACTTCGATCGTCACGTTCGCATACATGCCCGGCAGCAGCTGACGCTTGGGATTCTTCAGTGTCGCGCGCACCTGCACGTTGCGCGTATCGGTGTCGACTTTCGGATCGATCGCCGAAATCTCGCCGTTGAACACGAGGTCGGGATACGTGTCGCTGTGCGCGCTGACCGTCTGGCCGACCGCGACCTGCGCAAGCGCCTGCTGCGGCAGCGTGAAGTCGACGAAGATCGGATCGAGCTGCTGCAAGGTGACGATCTTCGTGCCCGGAGCCAGATACTGGCCGACATCGACGGCACGAATGCCGAGCTGCCCGGCGAACGGCGCGCGGATCGATTTCTTGTCGATGAGCGCCTGCTGCTCGGCGGCCTGCGCCTTCGCGGTCTTCAGGTCGGCAACGCTCTTGTCGTATGCCGCCTGGCTGATGGCATGCGCGGCGAGCTGCTGCTGATCGCGGTCGACGATCGTCTGCGCAAGATCGGCGCTCGCCTTCAGCGCATCGAGACGGGCGATGTCATCGGCATTGCGCAGCTGCACGAGCAGCGTGCCGGCCTTGACCTCGTCGCCGGACTGGAAACGGATGTCGTCGACGACACCGGCCAGTTCGTTGGCCAGATCGGCTCCGCGCACCGCGCGCAGGCTGCCGATCGCGGTCAGCGTCGGCTTCCAGTCCTCGGTCGCCACCTTGGCCGTCGAGATCGTCTGCTTGGGGACACCCTGGGCCTTGAAGCCCTGGACCATCTGATAGACGCCAAATGCCTTGATGCCGCCGATGACGACGACCAGTGCGATGACGATGAGCGCGAGGATGCCCCAGCGTTTCATGTGAATTCCCGAATCCCGAAAGTGATGCTGCGAAATTTGTACGGTGTTACTGCGCCGACGCCGTCGTGCTTTGCGCGTCGCGATTCCACCAGCCACCGCCGAGCGCCTGGAACAACGCGGCGGTATCGGCGTAGCGCGCGGCCTGCGCGGTGATGAAATTGATCTTCGCTTCCTGCTGCTGGCGCTGCGCGTCGAGCACGTTCAGATAACCGACCGCGCCGGCACGATAGGACTGCTGCACGAGATCGAGGTTCTGGTCGGCACTTTGTTGCGCGAGGTAGCGCGACTGCAGCGCCCGTGCATCGTTGTCGAGCGCATGCAGGCTGTCGGCGACGTTCGCGAACGCCTGCAGCACGGTCTGGCGATAGTTCGCGAGCGCTTCGTCGTAAGCCGCCACCGCGGCACGCTTGCGCGCGCGCAGTTCGCCGCCGTGGAACAGTGGCGCGGTCAGACCGCCGGCGATGTTCCAGATTTCGTTCGACGCGTCGAACAGCGGACCGCTGGTCGCCTGCGCGCCGTAGCTGCCGCTGATCGTCAGCTGCGGGAACAGGTTGGCGGTCGCGACACCGACGTTCGCGGATGCCTGATGCAATTGCGCTTCGGCGGCGCGGATGTCGGGCCGCTGCTGCGCGAGCTGCGACGGCAGCGACAGCGGAATCTCCTGCGGCAGCGTCAGCGCGCCGAGATCGAGCGTCGCGGTGTCCTGCTCGGACGGCAGCTGGCCGAGATAGATCGCGAGCTGGTTGCGCGTTTCGGCGAGCTGCTGGCGCAGCGCCGGCAGCGTCGCGCGCGTGGTTTCGAGCTGCGTGCGCGTCGCCAGCACATCGGTCAGCGCGACCGCGCCGAGCTCGTACTGCTTTTCGGTGATGCGCTGCTGCTCCTCGAACGCCTTGATGATGTCCTCGGTCGCCGCGACCTGCGTCTGCAGCGAGGCTTCGCGCACGCTCGCGGTGACGACGTTCGACGCAAGCGCCAGATACGCGCCTTCGTACTGGAACTGCTGGTATTCGGCGAGCGCACGCTGCGCTTCGACCGAGCGGCGCACGCCACCGAACAGATCGAAGGTGTACGAAACGCCGACCGATGCACCGTACAGGTTGTAGATATAGCTGTTCGGTCCGGCACCGGCGCCGGCGGCCGCGGTGTTCACTTTCTGCCGCGACGCCTGGCCGTTGAGATCGATGCCGGGCCAGTAAGCGCCGGTCGCGGCCTTGACGTTTTCCTGGGCCTGGCGCAACGCCGCCTGCGCCGCCTGCAGGTTCGGACTGTGCGCGAACGCCTGTTCGATGCGCTTTTCGATCAGATCGGAGCCGAACAGCTGCCACCACTGCGCCGGCAGTTGCGCACCGGATTTCAGTGTCTGCGCCTCGCCGCCGGCGACCTCGGTGGCAACCGTCCTGTCGGGCAGGGCTTCCGCGGTATAGCGCTCGCCCTTGTCGGCGTCCGGCGTCCTGAAGTCCGGACCGACCGCGCAACCGCCGAGCGCGACGGTCAGCGCAGCCGCCGCAACGGCGACCAGGGTCTTATGGCTGGCAATGTTGGTCATGCAACACCTCGGAGCAAAGTCTTTGCGTCAGCGCATCGAGCGCTGCGGCATCGGTGGAATCGGTCAGCGGCTTCCAGCCCAGACCGTTGAGCAGTTCACTGAAGTGTCGCAGCATCAGGCCATACGCGTCGGCGCAGTCGTATTGCTCGACCAGACCTTCCGTATGCACGATCGCATGCAAACCGATCGAGAGCGCCCACGGCGCCAGGCAGATTTCGGTGGCTTGCAAGCCGCGCGAATCGAGATCGCCCTTGGCGATCGCTTCGTTGACCACGGCGAGCGTCGCTTCGCGCAGCGGCGCATGGGCTTCGACACATTCCTGACGACGCGTTTCCGAAGCGGCGCCCCAGACGACATCGGTGAATGCGAACTGTAGCAGACGGAAATGCTCGGGCCGACGCCGGACATACAACATGTCGGCGACCGAAAACCCCAGCATGCGGTCACGTGTGTTCGCCGCCCACTGATGGACGCGTACAAACATGTCGACCCGCTCCTGCGATTCCTCGCTGGCCAGCGCGACCAGCAGGTCTTCCTTCGAAACGAAATGCTGATAAAGCGTGCCGACCGCGTAATCGCATTTTTCGGCGACGCGGCTCATCTGCAGATTGAGCAGACCATCCTGCTGGATCAGCTCGCGCGCGGCATCGAGGAAGCGCTGTTCGCGTTCCGCAACCTCCCGCCGCCGTCGTTCCCGCGTGCCCATAAATGAACGGTTTCGAAGAAGATGCAGATTCTGAATCCAATTCAGAAAATGATCAATCCTCGTTTCCGCATCGCAAGCGGGCTGCGAAGAATCCGTCGGTCCCATGACGGTGCGGCAAAGGGCGCAGGAACGGCCCGGAATCGCCAGGATCGACGACGTTCGCGGCAGATTCGCCATGAAAGCGGGGGTTGGCGGCGAGAAAATCGGCAACGACCGCTTCGTTTTCCTCGTTCATCAGGCTGCAGGTCGCATAGATCAGGCGCCCGCCGGGCCGGACGAGGGTGGCCGCTTCGGCGAGAATTTCGCGCTGCTGCCGCGCCAGCGCCGCGAAATCGATCGCACGCAGGCGCAGTTCCGGATTGCGCCGCCAGGTCCCGGTCGCCGAACACGGCGCGTCGACCAGCACCGCATCGAAATGCGCACGATGCGCCGCCAGCCACGCCGCATCCGGCAGCACGCAGGCTTGCGCGATCGACACGCCGGCACGTTGCACGCGGGCGCCGAGCCGCGACAGGCGCGATGCCGCGATGTCGAGCGCCCACAGCTCGCCGCGATCCTGCAGCGCGGCACCGAGTGCCAGGGTCTTGCCGCCGGCGCCGGCACAGAAATCGGCGATCCGCTCGCCGGGCCGCGCGTCGACCAGCGCGGCCAGCAACTGGCTGCCTTCATCCTGCGGCTCGACCCAGCCATCGCGATAGGCCGCCGTGTTCTGCAACGCGGCGCGGCGCGACAAGCGCAGGCCCCACGGCGACCATGTCGTTTCGACCGGCTCCAGTCCCGCGTCGCGCAACGCGGCGGCGGCACGCGCCCGCGTGGTCTTCAGCAGGTTGACGCGCAGATCGACCGGCGCCTCGCGGTTCAGCGCCTCGGCGAGCGCGCGCGCGTCCGCGTCGCCGTATTGCGTCCGCCAGCGCGACCAGATCGACGCCGGCACGTTGAGGCGTTCGGCGTCGCTCAGCGTCGTCTCGTCGAACGTCGCGAGGCGCGCCGCCGCGGCGTCCGCCGCCGTCCCGGCCAGCAGGTGCAGCGCGTCGCGATCGAGCAGCCCGGCCGACAGCGCGTGCACGCCAAGCCAGTCCGCCGCCGATGCCTGCGCACCGGCGATCCGCTGCACGCGCATCGCGTCGCGCAGGACGCCGTAGATCAGGGTCGTGACGTTGCCGCGGTCACGACCGCCCATCTGCCGGTGTTCGCGAAACCAGTTGCCAAGCGCGGCATCGGCGGCCTGCCCGTCGCGGATCCTGTCCAGCAAGGCAACGGCCGCCTGCCAGTGTGCGGGGCGGATGCGCGCAGCCGCCGCCGCTCGCGGCACCACCGCCGGTGGACAATCATTGACCGTTCGTCGGCTCATCAAATACAACCTATTGTGTTTGCATAGGGCCAGTGACACGATCGGTCGTGGCTGGCGAATCGTAAGCCGTGGGGCTTATGAAGCCACCACATTTCTACGGCTTGAAGGAGATTCCCATGGCTGCTGCCAAGAAAGCGAAAAAAGCTGCTCCGAAAAAAGCTGCGAAGAAAAAGTAATTCCAGATCGACAACTCAGGCGCGGCGCCGCAAGGCTCCGCGCCTGTTTTGTCTGCGGCGGTTCGCGATCGTTTCCATCGATCCGTTTCATTTGCACCGCCGCTGCACGCCGAACGATGGCGATGCTAGATTCCGATCATTCCGTTTGCCATCACCTTCGAGGAACGCATCCCGCATGGAAAGGACCGCGCTGGTCGTCGACGATTCGAAATCGGCACGCTTCGCATTGCGCCGACACCTGGAAAGCCACGCGTTCAAGGTCGATACCGCGGACAGCGCGCAGGACGCATATCGCATCGTCCACGAACAGCGCCCCGACCTGATCTTTCTCGATCACATCATGCCCGGCATCGACGGTTTCGAGGCGATGCGCCAGTTCAAGCAGAACCCGGAAACGGCGGCGATCCCGATCGTCATCTGCTCGTCGAACGAGGGCGACGCATTCATCGCCGAAGCCCGCGATCAGGGCGCCGCCGACGTGTTGCCGAAACCGCCGACGCCGGAACATCTGCGTCGGCTGCTGATGTCGATCGAGCTGCAGGAACGCGAGCAGGAAATCGAAGCGAGCCTCAGCGCCGCGCAGGACCCCGACCCCGTCGACGACAGCCACGTGCTGCGCGACGACGATCCGCCGGCACCCGTCGCCACCACCGCCGAGGTACCGGCGCGATCCGCCGAACTGCGGGCGTTGCAGGCGCGCATCGACGTGCTCGAACAACGCCTCGATCGCGAACTCGCCGAGTTGCGCGCGCAGTTCACGCGCGAGCTGGAAAACGCCGAGCGCAAATCGCTGGAGCGGTTCGCGCAGGCCTTGCTGCAAGCCTGCCGCGCACCCGAGTGAACGGCGGCGCGTTCAGCGCGATGCGCCGACCGCACGCCACGCCAGCGACAGCCAGCCGCACAGAAACAGCAGGCCGCCGAGCGGCGTGATCGCACCGAGCACGCGCACGCCACTCAACGCAAGCGCATAGAGACTGCCGGAAAACAGCACGACCCCAAGCGCGAAACAGGTGCCGGCGACATTCAACGCACGCGCCGGCTGCTGCATCGCCCACAAGCCGACCAGCAGCAGGGCGAGCGCGTGGTAGAACTGGTAATCGACGGCCGTCTTCCAGATCGCCAGCGCATCGGCCGACAGGCGCGCGCGCAGACCGTGCGCACCGAATGCGCCGAGCGCGACGCCGAGAAAACCGTACAGCGCGCCGATCGTCATCCACAGCTTCATGCGTTGCCCTCCACGACCCGGAAACGGATGCCGCGCGCCTGCAAGCGCGCGAGCAGCGCATCGCCCATCGCCTGTACCGGCGTCACGCAACCGGCGGTATTCGGCAATTTGTCGAACGCCAGCGACAACGCCGATTCGGCGAGCATCTTCGCCGTCTCGGTATAACCGGGATCGCCGCCGGACACTTCGCAGCGCACCGTGCGTCCACCGCCTTCGCCGAGAAAATTGACCTTGAACCAGCTCTTCGCGCGCTGTTCGGCGCTCGGTCCGTCGCCGCTGCCGCGCAGCTTCAGCAGGCGTTCGCGCGTCGGCTTGAACTGCGCCGCCGCCGCGACCGCCGCGACGCCACCGGTCAGCTGCACGACCGAGCGCAGCTTCCTGAGCTGTACGTAATGGCCGTAGCGGAAATCCGGACCGTAGCGGTCGAGCGCGGCGGCGCTGCGCCGGACGATCTGCGGATCGATCGTCGGCAATGGCAACGCCCAGCTGTCGAGCGCCTGCACGTAGCGCAGGCCGTGATGCAGCGAACCGATGCGGCGATCGACCGGCCGGCCTTCGCGCTGGCGCCGTTCGCGGCGCAGCTTCGCCGATTCACCGAAGCGCGACATCGCCAGTACCGCCGAATGCAAGGTCCCGCCGGAGAACTGTCCGCCGGCGCGCACGAAACCCTGGATCCGCAACGGAACCTCGGCCGGCAGTTGCTGCACGGTGAACCAGCAGCCGAGATCGTGCGGAATGCTGTCGAAACCGCAGCAGTGGACGATGCGCGCGCCGCTGTCGCGCGCGCGATCGTGGTGGCGCAGCCACATCGCGTCGACGAATTCGGGTTCGCCGGTGAGATCGACGTAATCGGTGCCGGCCGCCGCGCACGCGGCGACGACCGGCTCGCCGTGAACGAGATACGGGCCGACGGTGGTGATGACGACACGCGTGCTGCCGGCCATCTTCTCCAGCGCCGCGGCATCGTCGACATCGACGGCCAGCAGATCGAGCGACTGTGCCTGCGGATAGCGGTCGGCGAGACGCGCACGCACCAGCTTCAGCTTGTCGGGCGAGCGTCCGGCGAGCGCCCATTTCAGATCGGTGCCGCCATGCGCGGCGAGATATTCCGCGGTCAGCTGGCCGGTGAAGCCGGTTGCACCCAGCAGGACAAGATCGTACTTGCGTCGTTTCGCCATGCCGGCTCCTCGTGATCGCCCATCATATCGTCCGCTCGACGGCACGGCAGAGACCTCACCATCGAAAGCCGGTTCAACCGCGCGCGCCGAATTCGACGTCCGTCACCCGCGCATTGTCGAGATGGACGATGCGCATCAGACGGCCGCGACCGAAGTTGTAGACCCATTCCTCGCGGTAGACGATTTCCCAGCTGTCATAGGAGCGGCGCGGATCGTAGATGCGGTCGTAGCGATCGACCGGCGCCTGCACGACATCGGCGACCCTGGTCGCCGGTTCGCCGCAGCGCGCGACCAGCCGGTACTTGCTCATGCCGCGCACGATGCCGAGCTGCGAGCAGTCGCCGGGTCCGTCATCGGCAAAGCCGTAGCCATCATCGTCGATCCGCTGCAGCCGCCCCTGGCGGAAACGCAGCACGCGCAGCAACTGGCTGGAGCCGAAGTTGTAGGTCCATTCCTCGACATTGCCGAGATAACCGCCGCCATAGGCGCCGGGCTGCGCCCAGACATCGCGATAGCTCGGCTCGCCGCAGACTGCCAGCACCTCGGCCGCCGCCATGCCGACGCTGGCGATGCGCGAACCGCAGCGCATCGACTCCGCCGCCGGCGACGGGGCCGGCAGGCACAGCAGCCCGCACAGCAGGAGCAGGATCGAAATCGGCTTCATGGTTATGCTTGCGAACCTTCGCAAGTGATTGCGCGTCATTAAAGCGTCTTTTCTCGGACTCCACCATGAACGCACGCCTTCTCGTTTCTGTCCTGTTGCTGCTGTCGGCAACGCTGGCGCACGCCGCGCCGGTCCAGGTCGGCCCGGTCGAAGCGGAACTGATCGCCGAACGCGACGCGCTGGTCGCAGGCGAAACCAACTGGCTTGCGCTGCGCCTGAAGCCCGATCCGCAATGGCATGTCTACTGGCGCAATCCCGGCGATTCCGGCATTCCGACCAAGCTCGAATGGCGTTTGCCGGACGGCATCACGGCCGGCGACATCGTCTGGCCGTATCCGCAGATCGAGCGGCTCGGCGACCTGGCCAATTACGGTTACGGCGACGACACCCTGCATCTGGTGCCGCTGAACGTCGCGGCGAACGCACACGGCAAGCAGACGCTGCGCGCGACCGCGAAATGGCTGGTCTGCAAGGACATCTGCATTCCCGGCAGCACCGAACTCGAACTGACGCTGCCGGTCGCCGCGAGCGCGCAGCCGCTCGCACGCTGGCGCGCGGCGTTCGCGCGCACGCGCGCCGCCGTGCCGCAGGCCGCACACGACTGGCCGGCGCGGTTCGCGGTCGACGGCCAGACGATGTCGCTGGCGGTCGATGCCGCCGCGCTGCGGCACGCCAGCGAGGTCCGTTTCTTTCCGTACGCCAGCGATCTGGTCAATCACGCCCAGCCGCAACGGATCGCACTCGAAGGCGACACGCTGCGGCTCAGCCAGGCCATCAGCACGTATTACGTCGAAGCGCCGCCGCGTGTCGATGGCGTGCTGGTGATCGATGACGAACAGCATCAGACCCGCGCCTATGAAATCAGCGCGCAGCCGGGCGCGGTCGCGGCGGTCGCCGAAGCGAGCGCCGGGCCGGCGAGCACTGCTGCGATCGACACCGGCGATGCGAAATCAGCGCGCGCACCGGGACTGTTGCTGGTGCTCGGATTCGCCGTGCTCGGCGGCCTGATCCTGAACCTGATGCCGTGCGTGTTCCCGGTGCTGTCGCTGAAGGCGCTGTCGCTCGCGCAGGCCGGCCACGATGGCCAGCGCGCGCAGGCGCTCGCGTACAGCGCCGGCGTCGTCCTCTCCTGCCTCGCGGCGGCGGCGGCGATCCTCGCGCTGCAGAAAGCCGGACAGGCGATCGGCTGGGGCTTCCAGCTGCAGTCGCCGGTGTTCGTCGGCCTGCTGTGCTATCTGCTGTTCGCGCTGGCCCTGTCGCTGTCCGGTGCCGTCACGTTCGGCACGCGACTGATGAACGTCGGCCAGGCCCTGACCGAGAAAAAAGGGCTGAGCGGCGCGTTCTTCACCGGCGTGCTGGCGGTCGTCGTCGCCAGTCCGTGCACGGCGCCGTTCATGGGCACGGCGCTCGGTTATGCCGTGACGCAACCGCCGCTGTACGCGCTCGCCGTATTCGCCGCGCTCGGCTTCGGCCTCGCGCTGCCGTTCCTCGTCATCGGTTTCGTGCCCGGCGCCGCGCGCCTGCTGCCGAAGCCGGGCGCGTGGATGGAACGCTTCAAGCAGTTGATGGCGTTCCCGTTGTATCTGAGCGTGGTCTGGCTGTTGTGGGTGATCGCCCGCCAGCTCGATGCCGGCGCCGCCGCACAACTGATGGTCGGCCTGGTGCTGATCGCGTTCATCCTGTGGCTGTGGGCGGCGCACGGACTGTTCGCATCGCTGTGCAAGCTCGCCGCGGCGGCGCTCGCCATCGCATTGCTGGCCGGCCTGCCGAAAGCCGACGCGATCAAGACACCGGCACCGGCCGACCGCCACTCGCCGAGCGAACCGTGGTCGGCGCAACGCGTCGCCGAACTGCGCGGCGAAGGCCGCACGGTGTTCGTCGACTTCACCGCCGACTGGTGCCTGAGCTGCAAGGTCAACGAGCGCGTCGCGCTGCGTTCGTCGCGCGTCGAACAGGCATTCCGCGAACGCGATGTCGCGGTGCTGGTCGCCGACTGGACGCGCGCCGATCCGGCGATCACCGCCGAACTCGCGCGCTTCGGTCGCAACGGCGTGCCGCTCTATCTGATGTACGTGAACGGCGGCGATGCGAAAATCCTGCCGCAGCTGCTGACGCCGGAACTGGTCATCGACGCCTTGCGCTGAGCGCCTTCACGCCGCGACCGCCGCGTGGCGCGCACGCAGCGGCGCGAACAGCAGATAGCCGGCGGCCGCGGCGGCGAGCGACGTCATGTACGGATAGCGCCAGCCGAACACGTGTTCGCCGAGCACGAATGCCAGCACGCTGAGAATCAGCGCCGCGACCGCGCTCGCGCTGCCGCCGAGCCGCGGCAGCCACAGCGCCGCGATCATCATGATGAACACGCCGGACGAGCCGAGACCGGACGCCTCCTCGACCAGTTCGTACATGTTGTCCGAGCCGAGCGCGATCACGTACGACAGCACGCCGAACACGACGACCGCGCCACGGTTCCAGCGCAGCCGGCTGCGCTCCGACAATGCGCGCCCGCGCCGCTCGGCAAGCGGCGCGACGAGGTTGTGCGCTGCGAGCGAACCGGCGACCAGCAGCGTGCCCGACAGCGTCGACAGGATCGCCGACACCAGCGCACCGAGAAACAGGATGTACAGCGCGATCGGCAGGTGCACGTGCGCGAGATGCGCGAGCAGTTGCTCGGGATCGACGCCCGGCCCGAGCGCGGCCGCGGCGCCGAGGCCGATCACGACCGGGATCGAGCCGACCAGCAGGTACAGCACGGCGCCGGCAATCGTCGCGCCGCGCGCCAGCTGCGGGCTGCGCACGGCGAGCATCCGCGCGACCAGTTCCTGCGCGGCGATCGTGCCGAAGATCGGCACGGCGAACGCTTCGAGCAGCGGCCGCGGCGGATCGGCGGCAGCGGTCGTTGCGCCGATGCCGTCGAGCGACAGATGCGCGAGCCCGCCGTCATGCGCGAACAGCACGCCGATCACGACGATGCCGGCGATCAGCACCAGGCCCTGCACGAGATCGGTCCACGAATCGGCCCACATGCCGCCGATCGCCGTGTAGGCGACGACGACCAGCGCCGCCAGCGTCGTCGCCGCGAACACGCCGAGCGTGCCGGTCGACGCCAGTACCTGGCCGAACGCGCGCACCTGTGCGGCCGCCCACAGCAGCGAACCGGGAATCATCACCAGCGTCACGAAGCGCTCGACGCCGCCGCCGTAGCGCTGGCGGAACAGATCGGCGAGCGTGACCAGCCCGCGCCGCCACAAGGTCGCCGCGAAAAACAGGCCGGCGCATGCCAGCCCCAGCGAATAGCCGAACGGATCGGCGGCAACCGCGCGCAGGCCGCTGCGATACGCCTCGCCGGCCGCGCCGATGCAGGTTTCCGCGCCGAACCAGGTCGCGAACACGCCGAACGTCGCCAGCCACGGACCGAGCCGCCGCCCGGCGAGCAGGTAATCGGACTCGCTGACCGCGCGCCGCGACACGGCAATCGCGATGCCGAGCTGCAACACGATGTACAGCAGTATCGACAACAGGACCATCGCCGCCTCGCCTCCCCGTCCGCTCGCGCAGCATATCCGCTGGGCCACCCTGTCGGCCCGCGGCCGTCGGCGTTACGCTGCGCGTCCGCGCCTTTCGCAAACATTTCCGCATGATCCGTCTTGCCCTTCACGGCGGTGCCGGCGAACTCGACGCCGCGGCCGACACGCGCGAACAGCGCACCGAACTGCATCGCATTGCCAGCGAAGGACTGCAGATGCTGCGCGACGGCGCCGCCAGTCTCGACGTCGTCGAGCGGATGGTCATGCGGCTCGAACAGTGCCCGCTGTTCAACGCCGGCGTCGGCGGCGTGCTCAATCGCGACGGCCGCCCGGAACTCGACGCCGCGATCATGGACGGCCGCGACCGGCGCTGCGGCGCGGTCGCCGGTGTCTGTCGCGCGAAAAGTCCGGTGCGGCTCGCGCGCGCCGTCATGGACCGTTCGCCGCACGTCCTGTTCATCGGCGCCGGCGCCGACGAGCTGAACGCCGAACTCGGCCTCGAGGTCGTCGAACCGGAATACTTCATCACCGAGCAGCGCCGCCGCCAGCTGCGCAAGGCGCAGCGACACGATGTCATCGTACTCGACCACGATTCGGCCTACGACGGCGCCGCGTTCGGCACGGTCGGCGCGGTCGCACGCGACGCGCGCGGCGATCTCGCCGCCGCGACCAGCACCGGCGGCCTCACCAACAAGCATCCCGGCCGCATCGGCGACACGCCGATCATCGGCGCCGGCACCTTCGCCGACAATCGCAGCGCGGCGATTTCCTGTACCGGCACCGGCGAAGCGTTCATCCGCGCCGGCTTTGCTTTCGATGTCGACGCGCAGATGCGTTATCGCCACGCATCGCTCGCCACTGCCGCCGCGCAGGCACTCGATGCGGTCGCGAGCTACGGCGGCCGCGGCGGCTGCATCGCGATCGACCACGCCGGCAATCTCGCGCTGCCGTTCAACTCGAAAGCGATGTTCCGCGCGTGGGTCGGCGAAAACGGCACGATCGGCGTCGCGGTCGGCGCCGACTGACAGCGCCGTTCAGCCCAGCGCGTAACGCGCGACCGGTTCGGCAAAGCCTTTCACGGCAATCGCATCGCGCCGTTGCAGCGCCCCCGGCCCGGCCAGATCGGCGGTACGCGCATCGACGAGAATCTCGCCGGTGCCGGCCTGTTCGCAGAGCCGCGACGCGAGATTCACCGCCGAACCGACCGCGGTGTATTCGAGCCGCGATGCCGAACCGATCACGCCGACCGTGACCATGCCGGTCGCGACGCCGACACCGATGCCGAGCGGATGGCCGGCCGTGCTCCAGCGCCGTGTCAACGCCAGGCCGACTTCGCGGATGTTCTGCGCCATTTCCAGCGCGCGATGCGCGTGATACGGCACCGGCAGCGGCGCACCGACGAGGATGAGAATGCCGTCGCCGGCGAAATCCTTGATCGTCGCCCCGTAGTCGGAAACGACTTCGCCGACCGCGTCGTAATACTCGCGCAACACCTGCAGGACCTGCGACGACGGCTGCGCGGCGGCATACGGCGTGAAGCCGCGCAGATCGCAGCAGACGATGGTGATCTCGCGCTGGCTCTCCTGCATCGCCCGCGACAAGCCCTGTTCGGCGACCAGCTTGGCGACCTGCGGCGACAGGAAGCGCGACATGAACTGGCCGCGCTGGCCCTGCAATACGTGATAGTGCGTGGAGCCGATGAACAGGATGATCTCGCCGAGAATCACCGACAGCGCCGCACCGCCGATCGGCAACACGAAGCTGACAAGCAGGAACGGCACGCCGAGCGCCATCGCCAGCACGCGCGTGGTCTCGGCGCGTTCCGGTCGCCGGCGCAGCAGCAGCAGGATGCCGATCATGCCGCTGAGCACGGCGTACAGCAGCGGCACCGCGAACAGCCAGAAGCCGCCGCTGAAAAACACGTCGGGATTCGCGCTCGCGCGCAGGAAGTGCGTGATGCGGACCTGCGGCCAGAGCAGCGAGAACAGCCCGTACAGCACGCCACCGGCCTGCCCGCTGCGCAGCACGCGATCGCCGAAACGCGTATCGAGCGCGGTCTCGACCGGCACCGTGCGGCGGACGCGGATGATCCACTCGAGCGCGGTGATCGTCGCCGCTGCTTCCGGCAGCGCGAACCACGCGGTCCACCACGGCAGATCGACGCTGTTGTCGGTCCAGACCAGATTCAGATAGATCGACAGGCCGATGTACGCATAGGTCGCGGCCAGCGCTCTCGACGTCGGCGAGCGCCGGTCGGCGGAAACGAAGGCCAGCCCCATGCCGAGCGCGACCAGCGCGACGACCGTGTTGGCGACCATGTCGCCACTCACGATCGCGCGCTCCGGTCCGGCGCGCGATCGGCGGCGAACAGTTCTTCGAGCTCGCGTGCGGCATCCTGCGTCGTCTGCCGCATCTTCTGCGCATCGCCGAGCGGAATCTCGAATTGCCGTTTCAGGACCTCGGCGTCATGGCGGAGAAACACGTCGATCGCGTGGTTCGCCGCTTCGTCGCTGTCGCCGAGGCCGGTCAGCACGCGGCGCGTCATCTCGATCGACGAGAAGTAGCTGCGGCGGATGATGTCGTTGCCGTCGATGCCGAGCGCCATCAATTGCAGCGCGTGCTGGCGATTGACCGCCGAAGCGAGGACGCGCAGCTGCGGGAAATGCCGCCGCACCATCTGCGCGGTGCGCAGCGACGCATCGACGTCCGGAATCGCCAGCACGAACAGGCGCGCCTTGTCGGCATGCGCGGCGCGCAGCAGATCGAGGCGGCTGGCATCGCCGTAGAAAATCTTGTTGCCGAACTGGCGGACGAAATCGACGTGCTCGAAATCCTTGTCGAGCACCGTGAACGCGATGTGCTTGACGCTCAGGATGCGCGCGACGATCTGGCCGAACGGACCGAAGCCGGCAATCAGCACTTCGTGCTCGCCGGTCTCGATGGTGTCGTACGGCCGCGCGTCGCGGCGTTTGCGCAAGCGGATCTGCAGCGAGAACAGCGGCGGCGTCGCCATCATCGAGATCGTCACGACCAGGACCAGCAAGGCCGACAGATCGGCGCGCATGACGCCGGCGCCGACCGCGACCGAGAACAGCACGAACGCGAATTCACCGCCTTGCGCGAGCGCTGCCGCGAGCGCACCGGCCGCGTCGTGGTTCAGGCCCGACCACCGCCCGAGTCCCCACAGCACCAACGCCTTGATCGCCAGCAACATCACGACGAGGCCGAGAATCCGCAGCGGCTCGGCGAGCAGCAGGTGCAGATCGGCCGACATGCCGACGGCGATGAAGAACAGGCCGAGCAGCAATCCCTTGAACGGTTCGATGTCGGCCTGCAGCTCGTGGCGGAATTCGGATTCCGACAACAGCACGCCGGCCAGAAACGCGCCAAGCGACATCGTCAGGCCGACCGCCGCCATCGCCAGCGCCGTGCCGATCACGATCAGCAGCGCCGCCGCCGTGAACAGCTCCGGCGTGTCGGCCGCGGCGATCCGTTTCATCACCGGCCGCACCGCGTAACGACCACCGAGCACGACGATGAAGAACATGCCGAGCGTCTTCGCCGCGTTCACCCAGCCGCCACCACCGACGTGTGCGCTGCCGTCGGCGAGCAGCGGGATCAGGGCGAGGAACGGAATCACGCTCAGGTCCTGGAACAGCAGGATCGAGAATGCGGTGCGGCCGTGCCGGGTCGGCAGTTCGCGACGTTCGCCGAGCATCTGCAGGACCAGCGCGGTCGACGACATCGCCATGCCGAAACCGGCGACGACGGCGGGACGAACGTCGAGTCCGAACGCGATACCGGCACCGGCCAGCGCTGCGGTGGTGACGAAAACCTGCGCGGCGCCGACGCCGAATACCGAGCGTCGCATCGCCCACAGCCGGCTCGGCTGCAGCTCCAGACCGATGATGAACAGCAGCAGGATCACGCCGTATTCGGCGAAATGCAGCACCTGCTCGGGCTCGCCGATGGCACCGATCCCCGAGGGGCCGATCACCACACCGGCGGCGAGATAGCCCAGTACCGCCCCCAGGCCGAGGCGACGGAACAGCGGCACGAAGAGCACGGCCGCCGAGAGAAACAGGGCAATGTCAGCAAGCATCGATCAATATTTCTATTTCTTTCATAATCTTAAAAATCATTGCAAAAATCCGAATCATGAATATTCCGCTTGCCTTGGAAGTCACATTGTTTTTTAATATCTATAGTTATTCAGAATGCCGCCGATTATTCACAGCGTGGACGAACAGACCAAGTCCGAACGCATCTTAGCCTTGGCGCAAGAGATGGGCGTGCTGCGGCCGAAAGATCTCGCGCCTTATGACATCCAGGCCGAGTATCTGCGTCGGCTGTGCGAACGCGGCCAGCTCAAGAAGCTGGGTCGCGGCAGTTACGTGCCGGCCGCGCGCAAGCTGTCATTTCCATTGAGTCTGGCGCTGGTCGCCCGCGCCGTCCCCCAGGGCGTGATCTGTCTGCAGTCGGCACTCGCGTTTCACAAGCTCGCCGAAGCGAACGCACGCGAGATTTCGGTCGCGATCGAGCGCCGCGCCGCGCGGCCGCGCGTCGACTTTCCGGCCCTGCGCATCGCCCGCCTCGGGGATTCCGCATTCACCGACGGCATCGGGCATCATCGCATCGAACATGTCGACGTGGCGATCTACAGCGTCGAGAAAACGCTCGCCGACCTGTTCAAGTTCCGCAACAAGATCGGCCCGCACCTCGCCGTCGATGCCTTGCGCAATGCGCTGGCGAAAGGGCGCGTCGATCTCGAAGCCCTCCGGCGTTACGCGCAGATCGACCGCGTGGAACGCGTCATGAAGCCTTATGTCGATGCGCTCACGCATTGACGCGACGAGTCGACGATGAATCCGTTTCCGCTTGGCCTCCGTTGTCGCATCGCGCTGCTCGCCATTGTGGCGTTATCGCCGTGCGCACAGGCGCAATCGATCCTGACCGAAGACCCGGCCGCGAGCATCGCGCCGACCCCACGGATTCCCGACCTGACGCCCGCATTGCCGGCGCCCGAAGCACCACGTGCGGATGACGCCGCGCCACCGGCGGCGACCGTCACCCCGGCGCCACTGATCACGCCGAATTTCCTGTTCGGCAGCCTGCAGCGCGATCCCGACGAATTCACGCTGATCAACGACAAGCGCCGCGTGTCGTTCCACAAGCCGATGTTCCTGTTGCCGGCCAGCTACAGCAATCGCTACGGCAGCGACGAGAGCGAATTCGTCTTCGACATCAGCCTCAAGCTTCGCCTGTTCGGCACCAATCTGTTCTTCGCCTATACGCAGCGTTCGTTCTGGCAGATCTACAACGCCAGCGAATCGCGGCCGTTCCGTGAAACCGATTACAACCCCGAGCTGTTCTATCGCTGGAAACCGCATTTCGGTTTCTGCCGGACCTGCGGCTTCGATATCGGCGCCGAACACGAATCCAACGGCCAGGACGTGCCCGATTCGCGCTCCTGGAACCGGCTGTACTTCGCCGCGTACAAGGAATGGGACCGCACGCTGCTGTACCTGAAAACCTGGTACCGCATTCCGGAAGACAGGAAGAAGACGCCGGACGACCCCAAGGGCGACGACAATCCGGACATCTCGCATTACTACGGCTACGGCGAAATCCGCCTGCAGCAGGAACTGTTTGCGAGCAAGCACCTGGCGGCGCTGATGGTGCGCGGCAACCCGGCGACCGGCAAAGGCGCGATCGAGATCAACTACAGCGTGCCGTTCGGCGACTACCTGTACTGGAACGTGTATCTGTTCAACGGTTACGGCGACAGCCTGATCGACTACAACCGCAGCGTCACGCGCGCCGGCATCGGCGTGATGCTGGCGCGCTGAGGGCAGCAGGCGGCAATTCCGGCACCAAACGAAACGGGCGCCAGAGGCGCCCGTTCTGCACCGCCTGCGACAGGCGATTTACTCGGCGGCCGCTTCGGCAGCGCCCTGCGGACGATCGACCAGCTCGACATACGCCATCGGCGCATCGTCACCGGCACGGAAGCCGCACTTGAGAATGCGCAGGTAGCCGCCCGGACGCGCGCTGTAGCGCGGGCCGAGTTCGTTGAACAGCTTCTGCACGGCATCGCGATCACGCAGGCGCGCGAACGCAAGGCGGCGGTTGTGGACCGAATCGGTCTTCGCGCGCGTGATCAGCGGCTCGGCGAGACGACGCAATTCCTTGGCTTTCGGCAGCGTGGTCTTGATCAGCTCGTGTTCGAACAGCGCGACCGCGATCGCCTGCATCGTCGCTTTGCGGTGGCTGGAAGTGCGGCCGAAGGCGCGGCCCGACATCTTGTGACGCATGGCTTGGTTTCCTGAAAGCTTCTACTTAGGCGGGCACTTTCGGCGACGACCAGTTCTCGAGCTTCATGCCGAGATCCAGTTCGTGCGAACGCAAGGCTTCCTTGATTTCGTTGAGCGACTTCTTGCCGAGGTTCGGCGTCTTCATCAGTTCCATCTCAGTGCGCTGCACGAGATCGCCGATGTAGTAGATGTTCTCGGCCTTGAGGCAGTTGGCCGAACGCACCGTCAGTTCCAGATCGTCGATCGGACGGAACAGGATCGGCGACAGTTCCTTCTTGCCCGGCACCGCGGCAGCCTGCGCCGCTTCGGCTTCGAGATCGACGAACACCGCCAGCTGGTC
>Ga0164242_10002375_pt1 | contig 21798 bp, 32 predicted proteins | sample OricomgcompostMG_FD_108783 | JGI IMG/M metagenome (GOLD analysis project Ga0164242, IMG submission 108783) | Miracle-Growth compost microbial communities from Emeryville, California, USA - Original compost - Miracle growth compost (MG) ... | reverse complement strand
TGATGACAAGGTGTGGGAAAAGATGACATGTCAGCACCGCGATCCCTTCTGACCCAAGGTGAGCTTTGGGTGGGTGACCCCCTGCGTGTTGACCAAATCAGGTGAGCTTTCGGTGACGCCGGCACGACAGTGGCACAAGCACAGCCCGACCAAGACATGATGCGGCAGTGAGAGAAAGTTCTGTCACCTTGTCCACAGATCTCGTGTAACGAGTGAGGGAGTTTGATATTGGCCAGAATAGACGCCAGCACACCATTTCGCCCACCCTTTCTTTCTATAAGGGGATAACAGATGCATCCATTCCTGCAATGAAGCGAGCATGGCAAGGTCTACCTCGTCAGAACACACAAATACATCTTGCCATTATACATTCGTTATTGAGGCCTGTCAAGTCTCCCGGCTTTTTTTCATTCTCTTTCCCGTACTCCGTACTAGGCTACGGGAGTTAATAGTGCCTGGTGCCTGATGATGAGGCTGCTTTGTTGACGCCCATCCAACAAACGTCAGGCAGCCAACCTACCCCTGGACCGACCACTGCCCAATTCCCAACCGCCCGGGCTAAAGCCGCCCCCATATCTCGCACTGCGAGGAGTAGCCAAGTAGCTGAGCCTCAAGGATGCTAGTCCGTGGGGCGAGGCTGTTGGCATCGAAGGCTTTTTTTTAAAGACGCAACACGCGGTCGTGCCCAATCTGTGTGGGCACTGGAGCCGGGATACGAGGGAACATCATCCTCGGGAGTATTGCCTCAAGGAACTAGCTCCGGTGCAAGGTCAGCCTCCTACAGTCCCCGGGGCTGTCAGCACCGAAACCAGTTTCGCTGGATGTTGGCCGTCGTGCATTCGACGAACAGGAAATAAGTTGCCATCAAGAGGGTGGAGCACTACTACTGCTGCTTGCAGGTCACATCAACAGAAGTGTGCCTATTGCCCACTCGAAAGGCACCAACAGCAGGCTCGGCGTCTTTGGTGCCTCTAGTGCCCTCCCCATGCACCCACTTCTCACTCGGCTGTTGGCCAAAGTGCAAGAAGTCCTTCCCGGCCTCCTATGGCCGACGCCCTGCATGGGCAAGGACACTGGTCTTCGGGCACGACATGGGCGCATCGCTCGGCCCACTTGGTCCGGAGGACATTCTTGACCTTTGTTGGAGGACCATTATGCAGTGTCTGCGGGACCTCATACCTAGATGCCTGCCCATAAAACGCTGCCTACCTTACTCGGTGGCGAGGAGTTGCATACCTTAGGCACCAGGAGGTTCGGCCCCTTGTTTTTCCCTTTCGAAGGCCTAGTTTGTTTGCACGGCGGGATAGGTAGGTACAGACTTTGAGCACGTCTTATACCGTTGTGGCTAGAGAGGAACCAAAGAGCAGATGCCTTCTCCATGGTGTGAGTCTCCCGGAACCTGATATGTAAATATACTTATCTCTCGCCAGCTTAAGTTTATCTACATTGTTTCCGCTCCCTTGTTAAGAATGCTCTGTACTTGCAAGGAGGTAGTCATGCCATCTACCAACATTGATGTGGTGACAACTAAACGCCAGCGACCGTCTTAACGGAGTTGTCAATACGGTTTCCTATCGGTGGGCGAGACAAGTGTTCTTCGGTTCTGGCACTGTGAGGAGATGCTTCCAGCCAGCCTCTCACGCCTGTCGATACCTTCCTGGGAGAGTCAGAACGCGAGTATTGATTGATACGTCTACCTACCCAACCCAACACAATCCACACACCCCCAACACCCTTAGCCTCTAGATACGACGCCCACCGCAGCTACTGGAACATAGAATGCCCGGTTGAAGGTCTAGGGAATCTGGGTATGACAAGTGTCCGGATTTACCACCGTCTTGCCTGGGGACATCTGTCGAATCCCAGGGCTTGAGAAAGCGCCCCCTACAGGGTCGTGAAGCACAGGTTGGAACATGTCGGATTGGTTGCGGTTGGAAGCGGGGTTGGGAAACAGTCAAGTCAGGACAATGCCGAAGACCTGGACACGTGGAACGTAGTTGTTGAAAGGTCTTCTCCAAATCTTCCAAACAAGATGGTGAGTTTTGGACCAATACCTTGGCCGCCCCTGCTCCAATCCTGAGTCCCTTGTCCTAGTATGTTGTTGCATGAAGAACCCAACCAAAGCCGACGCTGGGCCACAACGGTTCCCGGAGTAGGATCATCTATCAACGCCTGCTCGTAAGGAAAGCGTTATTCCTCCACTCGAGGCATGGCTATAGGACGAAGGGGGCGATAAGGGGGGAGCTGATGACGCTTCTCCTAGATCGCCAACCTTCCGATCGAGATCATCGTAACTAGCAGCCAACGCCTTCACGCACTAGACCACCGACCACCCCAGTTGTCCTTCCCATTTACCCCGTACCCATGCGTGATGCATTGATATCGGACCGCTTTGCCTCATGACACCCTCTTACCAAGGTTCCACTCAGTTCTGGGCAGGGAGAGAGAGAGTCTGGATACGTGGCATATTCCTAGGACGGATATGGAACTTCGTAGAAGGAACGCAGAGGTGTGGCGAACACACCCACCACCGCCTGGGAAGAGTTCTCCGCCAGGATCCCGTCCACGTCGTTCGCGTCGTTGTTATTGCCACTATTGATTCCGCAAGGAATGATTTCCAGGAAGACCTCAGGGGTGAGTTTCGTCAAGCCAACAGAGTGAGTCTGCCAGCGTGTCGATATGCATGCGGATGCGAAGTCAACTTTAGCCTAGGTCGGTATATCGGATCAAGCGGTCGAAGGAGGTAGACACAGCGAAGGCAAAGCACACTACCTACGCAGTACGATCGGGAGGGGGTGTTGATGTGCGGGTAGTAGCCGTCAACGGGGAGATTGCTACTATCAGAGGGAAGGAAAATGGAAATCCCTACATCCATGGGAGCAGAGCGGAAACTAAAACGTTCTTTGGTAGCAAGATGTCTTCGTCATTCGTCATCTACATTACTGCCGTCCAAGAAAAGGCTTTCCTCTCTCTAGCTCGGGTCAAAGAGTCCCTCGCCCGCCCACTTCCCGGACAGGCTCCCCGTTTCCCATCACCCCTTTTTGCATCTCCTGCCTACCTAACAAACTACCAGCAACATACCTCCGCCTAGACTGCACTCCACGAGCCCCCCCGCCGCGGTCTTTTTTTCTCCAAGCTCTTGTTTCTCGAGGTAGAAGAGAAGACAGTGTTGCCTACTTCAGGATTGTCCCGACCTCGTCGACGGGAGGTTGAGGTTGCCCTTTCCACACACAGCTGCAGCTCCCGAGCCTTCTATTGGTATCACTACAAGTTAACAAAGAAGAAATGGGTCAAGGTCGATATAACTCGGTCGCTGCCGGCAGGCGAGAACGCGAGCCCGTCATAGTCCGTAGAATTCCCACCCATCGAGTTGGCTGTCCGGCTGGCAGCATAGAGCTGCCGTCGATGCCCGACTAGCAGAACTGCGAATAGGGGCGAATTCATTCCTGAGCTCTACCCTTAGTCAGAGCTCATCCTCGTCCTGCTCAATCTCCGAGGGCTTGAGCAGGCCGCCGACCTTGGATCGCCGTTCGTGCTCGGCGGCCTTTGCATCCCGCTCTTGCTGCTCCTTCTCGACGAGGAAGAGCTCGGCGTTGTCGTCGGCGAATTCCCTCAGGGAGATGAGGAAGTCACGTAGCGCGAGTCTGAACTTGTCATACTGGGTGTTGAAGGTGAACAACCCTTCGACGAATGCCTGGATTTGAGGCCTGTTTGTTTGCCCAGTCAATAACCAAAACCTACAAAAAAGAAACGGCATTTTAATGTGGAAACTCACGCTGTCAGGTTCGCAAAGGCATTCTTCAAAAGAGAGCCAACAAAATTGGCGAGGAACTCTCGGTTTTCGGTACCGGGCTGGGCCTGGTCTGGCGTATAGATCGGGCCCTGAATCTTAGGTGGCGTTCCATCAGCAGGCTGCACGAAGTAGAACATCCGCATAAGCAGCATCGACTGTGTCTTGAAGCCAGCTTTGTGATCTTGGTCGGTCAAGACGAAGAAAATGTCCTGGAGAATCGGAATGAAGAACTGGTTGAAGAAAGCATTCGAGGTAGCCACGTCCGTCTTCTCCGCAATGTTGTTGATGAGCTCCAGGCACATGTTGAGACCGGCAGTCTCAACATCACGGTTGTCATGCTTGCTGGCCCACAAGCAAGAGTCAATGACGAACTTGAACTGCCTGTTGTCGAGCTTGAGTAGAGCTGGGGACATGTTAGCGACTAGCCCGCGTAGCAAAGGCATGTCTCAGTTTACTCACCTGGGAAGCAATGCAGATTGATGGCTCGGAGGAGGTTGAAGAACTCCACACGATGCTCTGGGAATTCCGAAAAGTCCTTGTTGATCATGTCGAGGGTGCACTCGAACACATTCTCCATGATGATCGGTACTTGGTCTTCCATAAGGGCCTGTAGACGTGGTTAGCACCAAAGGTTTCTAACTACGTTGGAGGTGTAAAACTCCTAAATAGGTGATGTTGCGGAAAGTAGATAGATGGGTCGGTACAAAACGTACGGAAAGTTTGGTGATGATCGCAGTCATAGCCTTGAGCACTTCGGCATCACGAGCCCCAGGGACATTGCGATTGTAGTCAACCAGGACTGTATCAAGAAGCTGAGGGACCATCTGGGCCCGTACAGCTTGTAGATCCTCAGCTTTGTCAACGTAGGTCTCGATGAGCTTCAAGATTTCCTTCTTTATCGTGCGAAGCCCACGGACCTTTGGCATCTTCGTCGCGATTTCTCCTATAAGAGTGTCAGTATCAGCAATGTTCATCTCCTCCAATCGCTTTGAGCTAGAAACACTCACCCTCCCGGGCAACTGCCTCGGATATCAGCTGGCTCGTCGCGCGATACATCTGCAGCATGTCGTGGTAGATACGTCCGATCTGCGGATAGAAGTAGGGTCCAATAGACGAGCAAGCCGAGACATTAGTCTTCATGATATTGCCAATGATCTTGATGGTGTCGGCATCCTGCAGGATTTCAGGGTTACTGGTGGCCTGCCTGATGATTTCATCCCATGCGGCATTGGGAATGTTCGTCAGTTCGGCGAGAAGGCGCTCCTGTTGGTTTCTGTTGCCCTGGGCTGCCACCATATAGCCGCACGCCTCGTAGAAGGTGTGGACTTGCTGGGGCGTCAGATCGCAAGTGATCTTGCCCAGGTTCCTGATGATCTCGTCGATAAACGGCTCCTGCTCACTAGGCTGGAGCGCAACAAAGTGGCGCCTGCACTGCTTGGCAATCTTGATAAAAGTATCGCATGCCATGTCCTGCACACCTGCCGCGAAGTTAGCTCAACCGGATGACATGGCGAACGTGAGAGGGATATTCTTACCTTCGTGGGATTCGTGCATGAACTCGAAGAGCTTGTTGACGACCGTCTTAAGGAACTTCCAATGAGCCTTGAGGAAACGAGGATACTGGCCGACGATGTACATAATGTTGCTGGCAACGACGGCCTTGTTGTCCTTTCCTCGTTTCATCTCTGTTAGGCCCAAGAGGTCCTTGATCACGGTAACCAGGAACCTCTTCTCCGTCTCTTCGTTCATGGCTAGAGATATCGAGCCGATAGCCCAGCAGAGGACGTTGCAGTTGTGCCAAGACCATTCCGTACCATCTACCTGCCGTGCAAGTTTCTCGGTCATGATTGTCTCGGTGTCGACCACGTCAAGATGGGTAAGGTAGACGAGACACTCCCGGATCGTCTTGTATAGTTGGACGGTGTCGCTCTCCTTGACGAACTCGCGGATGATCTCGCCTTCCTCGTTCTCCACAATGAGCACCTCCTCGGGGCGAACCATCTTCTCGATCATAACGACGCGGAGGTTGGAGAGGATCTCGCTGTACTTGTGCTTTCGGAGAGGGTAGCTGGTGAGGAGGGCGGGGTTCGGGGCGCCGCCTGTTTGAAGGCTGCCAATTGCGGCAAGGGGGTTCATGTCCGTGATAGGCAGGGCCTGCATCTCCTCATATAATTCTTGGACCATCTTCAGCCAGTAGTCTAGGCAGATCTTGAATATCTCGCGGTCGTCGATCTGGGAAATGCGAATCAAGTAGTAGTGGCCGTGGGTGAGGAAATCGCGGTTGGGCAAATTCTCGACTAACTGCGCGCGATGTAAGTACTTGCGCTTTGCTTCTCTCTTTCTCTCTTTCTCTCTTCCTGAGCTTATCTGACGGGCGCCTGGGGGGTGGGGGGGAAGGAACTCACGTTTAGGTGCATACCAAAGAAGTTGCACAGGAAAAGCGCCAGATTCTGGATGAACTCCTGATCCCGAGTGTTGCTCTGGGGGTATGTTGCCTTCAGGTCCAAGGTCAACGGGATGAAGTTGGAGATTGTGGTGAGCACTTCGGTGAACATCTTAACCAGCTGCTCGGCATAGAGGTTGGGTTGGCCGGGGCCACCGGTCTGCAGGCCTCCAATCTCTGTCAAGCACTGGAGGGTGGCGTTTCTGAATTCCGGTGCCTCGAGGAACCGCGTCCTCAACGTATCTATCAGAGGCGTCTCAAAGATGTATCCCAAGGGGATCCAGTTGCAGAAGCGCAAGAGGGTCTCCAAGGTAGCCTTGATCAAGCTCGGCTGGGTCGCGGTATTCAGAATCTCCTGGCAGAGCTGGAAGATCTGCGAGAACTCGGCACACATAGTGGTCTTTAAGTTGCGAGTTTTAGCAGAGGTCATCTGATCGGCTGAGTAGTCGAAGACCTCCTCCGACAGCAGGCGGAGGATGGTCATGTTGTTCTCGCAGACCGACAGACTCGAGTGGCAGGCGGAGATGATCTCGTTGATGAAGGTGGGCCAGTTGTGGGGCCATTCCTGCTTCAGCACCGAGATGAGAACAAGATTCAGCTTGTTGAGAAGGGTGCGTTCGCTCTTCAGGCTCTCCTCAGAGCTGGAGCACTGCAGGATGTACTGGACGACGAAGTTTCGGATCCCTGTAGAATGTTAACGGAGCCATCGCGGTAGCACGACAACATGGCTCGAGTACATACCCTGGCATTGGTCTCGAGGAAGCACCTTCCATCTTGTCATGATAACATTATCCAAGACCTGTAGGCCGAGATCTATATATTTGTCAGCAACTTCCGCACCGCTTGAGATATCGTAGATTGAGGGCTTGAAGTACATTTTGTCTGCGGATACGTCGCCTTCGATAGAATATCGTCGACCATAAGCCATGCATCGGGGTCTTCTTTGAACTGCAAGCTTAGGTTAGTGGGAGGTGGTTCGTGTAGCTTATCGCGAAGGGGCGCGTGAAGAAACACTTGCCTGGTTCAGAGCTGCCTGGGCGGCTTTTTGCTAAATTTGCAGGATTAAATATTAGCAGGGCTAGGGAGAAGTAAATGGATCGTGGTAAGGGTCGTACCTGCTCACCGCGGCCTTCGTAAAAGGCGCGGACGGTGGCATCCAGCTCTTCGATGGAGACCGCCATGGTCGCAAATCTGCCTTGTCGGTGGTCCTCCAAGCGGCGGTACCGCGTGATGGTTTCCGGGGGCGGGGGAAATATACGAAGGCGTGTTTGGGGAGACGGGAGATGCAGTATTGCCAAGATGACCGGAGGAAGTGCTCAATAGCCGATTGAAGGGATGTTTGAGGTTGTATTGCGAAGGCTGGAAGCTCCGGTTTGGTATGGAGAGGATGAACTCACCAAGGTCGGGTTGAGAGCTCTGCCCCGCCAGCCACACAGCCTTTCGCGCTTGATACAGCCCCTCATTAGGTACCTTGGTAAGGTACCTAGTCTGGTGCCTGTGCGTAGGTAGGTGCTTTGGTAAGAGTGGACCTGCCTGGGCTCCTTTGAGAGACCCGGATCTTTATTTTTCCGGGAAGCGGCGCCGGGACGGCCCCACATCTGCCGAGGCCGAGGAATGTCCGGGACGACCGGAGGTTCCTCCATTGCATCATTGGGATGCTGGTCCTGCTTGTCTTACATGTAAAAGGTCACTTTCCATTTCCAAAAATACATGGACCTCTGCCGCGGCGTGAATCATCTTTTATCATACTTTTCAGGTACAGTTGTATCTTCTTCTATCAGATGGTTTTCTAATAGCTGCCCCTGACTAGAGATCCTTGAATCCTGAAATATGTCACAGAGAGGCGACCTTCATCGTCGACAGCGCTAGCCAATACTCACAGTGCTATCTAGTTATGCCTTCTTATACCCACATTCAGCCAGGCCATCCTGTAAAGCTTGGATAGCGCGATCAATGTCGCCCCTCTCGGGATTCAGCTGCTAATCGTTAGCACCATGGCCTATTTCTCGGGGAGAGAAGGGGGTTAGTTACCACGCTGACACCCATATGTCCGAAACGGATATACTTGGGTGCGATTTCCTTATGGATACCTCCCGCAAAAACAACCTTTCTCTTTGCCAGTGTTGGCAGTAGATCGGCCGCCTTGACAGTGGGCGGGAGGTAGATGGCCGTCATGCCGTGGGCCTGGTCTTCAGGTTTTCCAGCAACTTGGGTGAGGCCCAAGTCCGCCACGGCCTTCTTGATCCGGTCAGATGCCTCCCTGTGTCGCGCGAATCTCTCGGCGACAGGTTTCGAGAGGATCTGAACCAGTGCGGTGTGAAGGGCGTGGATCAGCTGTGGGGATGGCGTCGCGAAGTAGGACGGCTTCTTTGCCTCGTAATTTCGCATAACTAGGTCGCCGTTAATACCACAATTCCGGACAGGGAACTTCTGTTGATGTATAACTCACTTGGAGCCCAGTTCTTCATCGACGCGAAATAGGATGCCGGGGGCGATTTGCGGTTCTGCAAGGCGTTCATGGCCCTGCCACTGAACATGGATATCGACAGACCCGCTGGGCAGCCGATCGCCTTCTGGGTGGCTGTGACAACTCCGTCGAGTTGCCACTTATCAAAGGCAATCTCTTCGCACGCAACGCTGCACACGCCATCGACGACGATCAAGGTATCCGGGGAGACCTTGCGGACTAGGGCCGAGAGGTTCTCCAGCTCGCTCAGAACACCCGTGGAGGTGTCGACGTGAGTGACGGTAATCATCTTGTACTTCTTGGCCGATAGAGCCTTCTCGATTTCTGGGAGCTGCGGCCGGCTCCCGACCGGTGCCTTGAGCTCTGTGACGTTGGCGCCGTACACCTTGAGGCAGTCGGCAAACCCGTCGCTAAAGTACCCGGTGCCGAGGACCAGCACATCCTCGCCGGCCTCAACGAGGTTCGCAGCTGCTAGATCCCAACCGAGTGTTCCGGACCCCGAGATAACAAATGGCTGCGCCGCAGGATCGGTCGTCTGGAAGAGCTTCCGGAGCATGGAAAGTGTTTCGCCGAAAGTGGCGACGAAACCGGGCCCGACATGGCTCTCGCTATAGATAAAGCAAGTAGAAGCCGTCAGTGCTCTGTAGTTAATCGGGTAGATGCACCCGACAATCTATATATGGACAAGGGCGCAGGCGCATACCTGTAATGGCTCATGGACTGCAGGACAGCGTCATCGAACTCAATTGGGCCCGGGATGAGCAAGGTGGGATGATCTGGCTGGGCGGACATGGTGGCAGAGCTTGACAATGTACGTGTTTGTGTCTTTGAAAGTAGAGTAGTGTCAATGGCAGCAGGAGATGTTCCAGTAGAAGAATATGGAGCGTTGAGGGAAGGCTGATCAGCGAGGTGACTCGACACGAGGGAAAGCCGCTGGGCAGGCGAGGAGCTGGAGGGGTAGCGGGGCATGCCGAACGCCGCGCCGAGCAGCCTTAGCCGACGTGCTGCGTGAGCCACCGTGTGGATAACCGGATACCTGACGTGTTGATCGTCCGCTTCGAGCAGGTGATTGGAGCCTCGGGATCTAACGGGATCGGGGGAAACTCGCAGAGTTCGAAAAGTATAACGGCAAGACTGGCGATAGAGTCGTTCAACGGGCAAAGGGTTCTTATATACAAGCCAATTGGGGTTGAGGGATTATGATCTCGAGCAACCCCGAATATGTTCCAGTTTCCGACACATCGCCCCGACAATGAGATTTCATCTCCGTGTTCGGACATTCGGACAGGGGCTGATGAGGGGTTCCCGGCAGACCGGTAGGCGGGCGCGGAAATGGTGCACGTCCTCCTTCAGTGGCGTTCCACCCTGCTACAGCGCCAGCCACATCCTGCGCCACAACTGGGTCCAACCTTGCCAAGCTGTCGTCAGCTCTCTGGCTTAAGCTGCTCGAGCTTCGATAGAGACCTCCGTGTTCTAAGCCAAATTGCATTGTGCCGAGACTCCTGTTGCTTCTCAAAAAGTGATTGTTTAGAGGCGCGCGGGCAACCAGCATGTCGTCCGGCCGCTACTTTTAAATTCGTGTCTTCCATCCGTCGCGACGAGGCGCCTCATCGAGGCGTTTACCGCTAAACTCCTCCGTGCATACTACATACCTCTCTTATCACCTGCTTCGAACTCTTGTGCCGCGAGCTGCAAACCAACCCCCTCCTTTGCCATGGCTTTCCTCATTCTTGTCATTGGCGACCTCCACATTCCCGACCGAGCCCTTGACATCCCTGCCAAGGTATGTCCCTACACTTCCGTTGGCGCAAGCCTGTGATCAGGACTAACCGATCCCGTCTCTTTCTCGTAATAGTTCAGGAAGCTGCTCGCGCCGGGTAAGATCGGACAGACACTCTGCCTCGGCAACCTCACCGACAAGCACACATACGAATACCTACGGACAATAGCGCCCGACCTCAAGATCGTCAAGGGCCGCTTCGATGTCGAGGCGACCTCCCTCCCCGTCGCCCAGGTGGTGACCCACGGCAACATCCGCGTGGGCTTCTTGGAAGGCTTCACGCTCGTTAGCAGCGAACCGGACCTGCTCCTCGCCGAGGCTAATAAGCTTGACGTGGACGTCCTCTGCTGGGGCGGCACCCACAAGTTCGAGTGCTTCGAATACATGGACAAGTTCTTCGTGAACCCCGGGAGCGCAACCGGCGCGTTCTCGACTAGCTGGACTAAGGAGGGCGAAGAAGTTGTGCCAAGCTTCTGCCTGATGGACGTATGTCCTCTTCACTCGCCTTGGGAGCGTCCCCCTTGATTCGTTATGTTCCGCTTTCTAATGATTTTATAGGTTCAAGGGATCTCCCTGACGTTATATGTCTACCAACTCCGGAAGGATGACAACGGTGCCGAGAATGTCGCCGTGGAGAAGGTCACATACACCAAGCCAGTAGAACAGACGGGGGCTTCATGATCTTTTGGGGTGCGAGACTGATTGGGAGAGAACCCGATGATTTCGTCGCCAATATGGACCTTCGACATACTGGCTCTTGGCTCGAGAGCATGTCCGGTTCAGACCCGGACTCCCTCTATAATGAATACTATGGGATGTACTGATACGGTTGTGATCTTTTACGGCAGGCCGATCACGGAGGAGGCGCGGATAGGTTAGAGATGCCCAAAAGAAAGGCTTCATTCCAAAACAACCGTGGTATTCGTGGTCAACATGTGGATTACGTATGGGTGTAGGTAGGTACATCTAAAGTCCAACAACCTTATGAAACGCCGAGGAAAGAAGTGAGCGAACGGTATCATCATCCCGGAAATCCAAACGCCGGTCGCTGTGATAGTAATCATTGGGTTCATAGCATCATACTCCTTCGCCTTGATAGCCTCCCCTTTGCCAAAGGACCTTCGTCGTCCCCATTTGACTCGTCCGGCTCATCAAATTCTAGCAGTGAAGCCTTCTTCTGTGCAATCATGGATGCCCGCTTTCTCGACCCAGGGGCCCTAGGAGCCTTCGCCGGGATAAACAAATCTGAGGAGGAATTGCTGTTGTCCTTGCTTGCTGCCGAAGATCTTCGGTTCTTTGAAGGCTCATGTGCTGTAATGCTTGCATTTTCCCCATCGTGGGAGTCTTTCGTCTCTGACATAGGGGATGAGGTGGTGAAGTCGTACACATCACCACTGTCGTCGCTCACGGCTGATACTGCCGTCGGCGGGGACGTATCTCGGGAACTGTCGGTAGGCTTCTTGTTGGCTAGTTGCTCCATCAAACCCAGTGATTCCTTGGTGCCAATCGAAGACATCCGTTTCCTTCTGCCTGTGGCAATGGCGGCTGGCAGCGCTTCTTCTGTCGATTCTTTCGTAGCTAAGGGACTCAAAACGCTCTGTCTTCGAGCCGCCTCCTTCGCCAAAGCCTCAGCTGCTGAAAGATTCCCCCAACTGCCCAATGTCCCAGACTCACGGCTGGCCGTCGATGCTGAGGCGGCCGCTTGGTCTTCAGCCTTCTGAGCTGATCTATGGATGAGTTTGCCTTCGCCAGACACGGCGTCAACCATCTCCTTGGTCGGCCGGCGCATCTTGTCCCTTAGATTTGGCTCTGCGTAGCTAATGGAAGCCCTAGCCCGCCGGCTCGGCCGCGAGGTTTCGCCCATTGACGAGATGTCGGCCGGTGGAGGTGTATCCCGAGTAGCGTCTCTAGGTGCCGAGTGGTCTGGAGTGCCGGGAGCAAGTAAGGGGTTGTCCGGGGAAGGGGTCTCCGGCTCTATTATCGCGGTGACAATGGGTGGCGCAGGAGGGTTTGAGGTATCGAGAGGGGCTGGCAGTTTCCTCTGCGTGTTTCGCTCTCTAGACAACTCGGCTCTCAAGGGCTGCGGCTTTGCTGCCTTGAAAGGCTCTGGATTCACGTCCCTCGCCTGTTTCTTGGGCGACGCGACATCCTCATTCGTGCTCTTCGCAGCAAGGGCTCTTCGCGGGTTCACAGATGCAGCAGGCACGGGGCGCTGTGGTTTGCCCTTCTGCCCCCGCCCGCTTGCCGCGAGAGACTTTATGCCTCTCTGCTTCTGTAGTTCGTGGAAGGCTACACGATTCTCGGTGCCGACCTCGACTGGGTCTGGCTTGGCCGGAGATTTAGCTACTTTGACGATATCATTTTCATCGCCGAACTTCCTCTTAGATCCTGTTCGAAGAGCATGTGGAATCGGCGAGGAGGTTGGTTCTTGAGCGGCTTTCTCAGACTTGACGGGTCCTGCGGTTTCCTTCGGTCGCTTTATCGCTCCATCGAACGAGGGTTTCTTGGCGAGATCGAGCTTCGGTACTGGCGTGGCGGCTTCCACTCGTGCCGTAGGTTCGTTGATCGCCAAAGTAACGTCCTCGTCGTTGTTGTCAGTTGCTTTCGCAGGAGATTCCACCTTGATTGGATCCTCATCCACGAATCTGGACATGGGCGGCGGCCCGAGAACAGGTGAGTCTGACACATCCGCAGCCTCAGAGCACAACGCCCGTATCTCTTCACTGCTACATGACTGTCAGTTCGGCCGAATGGGGGGCCTTTTTTAATGATTGAGACGTACTTCAAGGTCTCCCGAGGATATCTCTTGTTTTCGCTGATAGGGGGTAGACGTCCTTCTTGCATTGCCAGTTCTTCCGAGTCCTTAGCCACATCCCGAAGCTTCCGCTGTGGTGGACTCCGACTGAGGCCATGTTTCGCATCGGTAGCTTTGCGAGCGGGGGGGGAACGCCGCTTTGTTGGTGGTTCGAGCCCGAACCCGGCGAGGAGGCTGCCCAGCTCCGCGAGTTGGGCTTCCATCTTGGCCTTCACTTCGAGCGCATGGTCGGCGATCCGCTGTGAAGAGTTGCTTTCCAACTCTTTCTGTAGACGCCAGACCTGGCTGCTGAGGTCGAGGTTTTCGGAGAGTAGCCGGGCATATTCATTCTCGAGTTCCCTTATTCGCTGCGATTGCTTGGAGTTGAGCTTGGCAATCTCTCGGTTCTGTCGTAGAAACTTTCGTCGGACTGGAGAAGACATAAGAGTTAGCTGCATAAATTAGTGCGAGCTTTAGCAAGAGAACGTACGCGTGTCGAAGCAGTCCGTAGACATAGGTGGTTCGTTGAGCCTAGCCATCACTCATGGTGGGACGGCTGCGACGACTAGGAGAGGTCTGTTGAGTAGGGAGGGATATTCAATGATGTAAAACTGTAGAGGAGCAGGAGTGCGTGGGAGTAAGAGCGTTGGGAGTCAAGCCAAGGTGTCACGTACTGGTAGCACGCTCGGGAGTATGCGGTGGGAGGAAGCAATAATTTCGTTCGTCTTGGAAGCGAGTAGGGATGTTTACTTCGCTTCCTAAAGGGGCTTAGTGTACATACCCCTTCCCGCCTTTGAAAGAGCCCGGGGTTGGCCAGGCAAGCGACGCACGACCCACTCTTCAACCCACCACAGCAGCGCGTCAGAGGCGTCCACAACCCTTTATTGAGGTCTACCCCATACAGCATCATCGTACATATACACGTACTGTATGTAGTAAGGCAAATATCCTGCGATACATCGGCCGAAACAAAACATATTGGGCGCCTCGACTTGCAAACCGACTGTCCACTTGGTTCCCCCACATCTTGGAAACCCCCGCGGACGCATCTTCTCTCAAAATGTCCTTCCCCACGCGATCGTTGTCGTCGCACATTCGACAGCCGTCCATGGCAGGGAATGCAAATAGCGCATCGTCCGGGCCGCCGCCGGCTCTAGTTGCGCGGGTCAACGAGAAGAAAGCCGAGCTCGAGCACCTAAAGTCGTTGCGCGAGCTCAGCGCCGCTATGGCGGAGCAGATGGAGCAATTAGAGCAGAAGCTTGCAACCCTCTCGGACGGGACAGAAGGTTTGAATAGGCCTCACAGTGTTTGGTCAGGCCTTGCCTTCATGCTGATGGTATTTTTTCCAAAGCAATCGCGTTGGTTATGAACAACTGGCACAATGTGCTGAGAGCAATCAACATGGCCTCCGGTTTGTATTCCCGTCCATGTTATAGTCTTCAGAGAGCTTCTTCTAACTCCTCCACGAAGCCAAATTGGCGAAACCTTCAAGCGAGCAAGACAAGCAGGACCCTGCCGAGGAAACAGTTCCTCTTCCCCAGACCCTGGTCCGAATACCGACTGAGCACGCTCCTGCTCTACAAGCCCACGCTGAAGGAGCAGTCGAAGGTGAACAGGGCGGCTTCCCGACCTAACGATAACACTACCTACTCTCTGGATAGACATCAAAATCCGAATTTAGGCAAGCGACCTGAGCATGGTACCGCAAGAGCTTCCCAGCGCGGCTCGGTTTATCCAAGTAAACACGTCGCGGAACAGCGTGCGACTTGCAGCCCGACCGACACCTTTTAGCACATGGGTGAAGGGTACAAATATCCATACGTATACGACGGTTGTGCGGTGTTCCGGTTGGTGGCGCATGTTACTGTACCCCACTGTCTACTCCGAACAAATGGTCGTCCTACGCGTCGCTAGAGACGGGATTTTGGATATAGATTCGGCTTGCGGCGGGTTGCTCGTGTTTCCTTAGTCAGCCGAGCTGGCTCCGCATCCCGAGTCCTTATACCCGCTGGGCAGGTGCTAGGAACCTTGAGCACGGATCGATCGACTTTGGGGCGGCAGGGCCAACACGCTGAAGGCTGGCTGGCTGGCGGGGGAGGGGAGGGGAGGGGAGGGAAGCGGTGGGAAGAAAAGGTGCCACACAAACACCACACGTACTAACAGCCTTAAATCACTACTTAATAATGCTGAAGGGGGTTTACTAGCAGTTACTGCTCTACAGATGTTAGTGGCTACCCTGCAGTTGTTAGTGGGCGCAGTGAGAAAGGCGGCCTGGTTGGAAGTGTGCTGCAGGTAATATGGATCCGTCCTAAAGTGCAAATCGCGGCACCAGCGACGGAAGCAGCACCCACCAGGACCCAATTGAAGTGTGCGACTGCGACCTGTCGCTTTCTTTGTCGCGGTGCGCGTGTAAAAGTAAACAAAAGCACTAACTGCAAGTAAATATCTAAATACCGCCATCTCATCCCCCCTCCCCGTCCCACTTGTCCGTTCCCCGCCGATTACTCTTCTTCTCAACTGCTGCTGACCGTAATATTCTAACCATCGCAAACAAACAAATTTCCGTCAGTTCTCATAGCCGCCCCGGCTTTATCGAAGATCAAACATTCTTCCCCGCCCGTTGCTCCGCACCCCTGTCCGTGAACGTGTCTCGACTCTCGCCTGTGCTCTCGTCCATTGGGATTGCGGATTAATCCTTGTCATCCGTTCCCCTCCCCCTGTCTGACCAGACCCTAGTTCGGGTCCTTGATAATCGGGGAATTGGAATGGCGTCCCTCGAAGGAGCACGATCCCCAGGCCACCTCGACTTTGAGATTCTGGAGGACAACCACCACGACACCGATCAAAACTCCACCGCTGCACGCAAAACCTTGGAGACAGACACCTCTATCCTTGCTGAACTTGCTATAAATACACTTTACGAGACACCCCGCGGAACTCCGGGCTCGTCAACCTTTGCGCCTGAGAAACCCCTTCGTCAGACACCCTTAAAGGAGAACGTAAAGGAGAAGATAAAGGACAAGAGACACGAACAACATCCGCAGCACCTAAAACAACCATCTTCAACAAGCCCACTCGCCAATTCCAAGGACGGAGAAGGCCTGGCAACTGGAGGTATACTAGCCCGTCAAAATATGCTCCGACGACTTGCAGATGCACAGCTAACAAAGTCTTGTTTAAATCGTCCCAGCGCCAAACCATCCACACCCACTAGCAGTCGCAAGAAGTTGGCTCCCAACAAACGAAGAGCAGCTGTCAAAGCACCTGGCAGGTCAGTTCGAATGGATCCTCACTTTGCCGACCCGCCAGGATTCAGCCACGAAGTACGAAAAGCATAATACCGCCCATCGAGACCCTCAAGGGTCCACCGAGGGCAAAAAGCTCTACTTCGGCTGCAATCTTGTGCAGCGCGACGGCCAACCTGGAGACGAGCGACATAGCAAAGACAGCGCAGCTGACAGATATACCGCTCTAGCAACCCGGATCGAAGGTTATGAAGATTCTGGCTGGGCCAAGACTGCTGCACCTTGCACGTCGGGAAATATAAGTGACTGTGGAGCCAGCCGTGCTCCCTCAGATTCGCAGACGATGGCTAGTATTGACGAGGATGTCGTGAGCACCCGACGGATATCTGAAATAACGCTCAGCGGAAAGAACGATGATATTGTGGAACAAATCGTTTCCTTGCCGCCGGCGAACCTTGCGTCTCGCGTCGAGGACTCAGTTGAGGCGCTCGATGAGCTCGAGGAGCAACTTGAGGCTATGAACGCGGTTGCGCAGCTTGAGCGAATTCTATCCCCCGTAGCGGAAAAGACGACGGCGCAAGGCACCAAACAGACTGGCTCGGCTAGTAGGACCCTGCAGCGGACCGGGTCGACGAGCAACAGGTCTCCTCCAAAGTCAGGGACCAACACGCTTCGGGTCAAGACCGTGGAGCGCAAGGCCTCCGTCCGCAAGCCCAACACAACGCCGCCTACGCAGGGCGGAGAGAAGGATGGCGCGCATGACCCCTTCAAGCGGCCCCTGGTCAATCGGCCAACAAGCCTGCTTCCTCCCAAGCCGCCTGCGAGGTCTAGCAAGCCACCGACTATCCCAACCTTTGAGCTTCCGGGCGAGGCTGTGGCTCGACGCTTGAAGGAACAGCGAGAGGCACGTCTGTCGAGGCAGGTAACGCCCGAGAAAGCCGCTGCAGCTGTCACCCCCGCGAGGACTAGGTCTACAAAACCACCCACACGGCCCACCTTTGAGCTACCGGGCGAGGCCATCTCGCGACGGAAGAGAGAGGAGCATGAAGCGAAGCTGAGGCAGCAAGCGGAGGAGGAGCGCAGAAGGCGCGAGTTCAAGGCAAGACCGAACCGGTCTAGCATCGTACCCAACACCTTGCCGCGTGAGACTATCTCTAGCCGTGCGAGACTGAACAAAGCCGCAGAGGCCGAGAACCCGGCCAGGGCGGCCCCAGGTGCCAACAAGCGACAATCGATGGCCTTCACGCAGGCGAGAACGTCGTCGACACTGGCCCCCGGTAGGACTTCCCTGTCGACCTCACAGTCGCCCTCGCGAGGCCGCGGCAGCGCTATGGGCTCGTCATCGACCCAAGTCGACAGGGAGACGTCGGCGTCGACGGGGAGCGTGCACGGCAGCATCGGCAAGCGCAGCACTATGAGTGCTGAGGAGCTTAAGCGGCAGGGTGTGCGAGGCAGGGATATCTACACCCGCGACAACAGCTACGTGGTCGACCGGGAACGTGAACGCCGCGAAAGGGAGGCGGTCGCTAAGCAGGCCCGGGAGGAGGCCGCGGAGAGGTCGCGGCAGCTAAGCCGGGAGTGGGCGGAGAAGCAGCAGAGGAAGAAGCTGATGGGTTGAGTACCTGCCCAAGGAAGGTGCCGTTACGACGGAGCAGCCACCACATCCGGTTGGTCACTCCAGAAGCACTCTGTGTCGTTTTGTGGACTATGGGGGACTTTCATTCTTCTGATATTTCTTGATGGACCACCAACCTTTGTTTGAGAGTATTATACGGTGAGCTACCGCTGCTCCTCGGCCTGTCTTGTTTTATCCTTTTTCAGCCTTTTTCTTGATTTCCCCTTTCCCCAGGGCCGATTCCTGCGTTTTACATGCATAGCAGGACAATGTTTTGGGAGTTCCGTATTGGTCTGTTAGGTACCATGTCTTCGTTGTTGCTTTTATAAGGGGGTGGACAGGGTTAGCGAAGGAGTCTGCATCTTGGCTTGCAAAAAAAGGCGTTATTCACACAAAACAAAACCGATACGCCGAAGTCGTTGTATGCTCAGAAGTAGAAAATAGTATCTCTTTTCCCTGGCATGGAGCCTTACTGTAAGTGTGCTCGTGTGAGATGCAGGAACCATCTTCTGTGCATGCCTACATGTACACACACCTCCTAGCTGTCACTGTGCATGTTTAGCGTGCATGAAGGGTCTTAAGGGTAAAAATACCAAGGCTGCGAGCCGGCATGGTTGAGATGTTCTGTCTGGGCTCGGGTGTTGAGCAATTGATAGACCAACCAACTCTCTGCCTGCCCTTGGCTACAGATTTCTCTATAATTTTCACCAAGCCCGCTCAAGTCCACTTCGAGATAGGAGGCTAGAAAGGCTTTAAACTCATAATTCTTGGGAGTACCTGAAATACGCAGTCTGCCGGTCATCCGAGAGTTCGTTCCGAGCAGGGCGTTTTCCGGACTTTGTGTCAACGGGTGGGCGCTAAGAGTCGCCATACCCGAGGATGAACCACCCAAGGCAAGCCAAAATCGCGGAAAACAAGTTACACGAATCTTAATTGAGGAGCCTGCAAGCGCAGGCGGGTTCATGCGACTTTCCAATCGGCTGCTGGCCAGCATTTTCGTTACGGAAAGCCTCTCGCTCGGGGGGGATCGACATATCCGTTTGGAAGGCTGCACGCCCCTGACCTATTGGTGGAGAGACGTCGGCCCACACCCGCGCTACGACGCAGTAGCTCTAGATTCTTGAGCCAGGCGGGGGTGTGGAGGGGGAGGGAAGGCAGGGGGTATTGTTCGTCCTGGATCCCGGCATTAGAATTCGCGTGTGCGAAGGGCGGAGGGTGTCCAGGAGAGGTACTATTTATTATTACTTGCTTGCTCCAGCTCCCAGGACACGCGACAAGAACAACTTGCGGTTCAAATGTTCGAATCTGTACGCGATTCGACCATCCATCGCAAGCCGTCTGCGATCTAATGCCGAGTCTGGGGGAAGGCCATGATGTAAGGCCTAGCCGAGTCGATGTCCCCGCCGATTTCATGGGTTCCAAGGGCCGCCCGCGGCGGCTACTCATCTCCACCGCTCTGCTGTCGGCAATTACCATCGTGCTCCTCGTCGCCTGGCTCTACTTCTTCCGCCATGGGAGCCCGAACCCGCCCTCTTCCGCCTTCCCCCTCACCGACAAGGAGAAGGGCGACGCCGACGCCGAGAGAACACCGTCGAAACTCGCTGATTACGGCAACAGCACCGACGCAATGGGCAGGCCTCAGCCGGGAATATCTGCCGCGCCCGTCGTGACGCTGCGTCAGGGCAGGTATGTCGGCGCGACCATGCCGGCGGACGCCTGGTACCCCAGGGCTATTGAGCTGTTCCGCGGCATCCCGTTCGCCGAGACCACTGCTGGCGAGAACCGCTTCCGCCCGCCTGTGCCGCTGGGGGCGTCGAATGAGACGTTTGACGCCGTCGCGCTCGGGATGGCTTGCCCGGGAAGCAACGCCACCAACCTCACCACCACCGAGGTCCTTGCCGAGGGCGAGGATTGTCTGAACCTCAATGTCTACCGACCCAGGGGTGCGGTGCCAAGCGGCGCCTCCTCTCGGAGGGATGGGAAACCTGCGCTTCTGCCCGTCGTCATCTACGTCCACGGCGGCGGGTTCAATGGCGGTGTAGGCACCGAGAGGAACATGGCGAGCTTCGTCTCGTGGGCCAAGGAGCCGTTAATCGCCGTCAATTTCAACTACCGAGTCGGCGCCCTGGGCTTCCTGCCGTCGGCTGTCACTGCGAAGGAAGGCTTGCTGAATCTGGGGTTGAAGGATCAGCAATTGCTGTTTGCTTGGGTTCACGATAATATTGCTGCGTTTGGAGGCGACCCAGATAATGTCACGATCATGGGCCTGAGTGCAGGTGCCCATTCGGTATGTATGCCCACGCAGTCGCTCGACATCCTGCATGCTCTCCATGATGGCATTACTGCACCCCGTCCCATTTATTCTTCCCTCGGAGCCCTTTATTGTCTAACACTAAAATTCAGATCGGCCACCACTTGATGTACTACGCAACGTCCTCCACACCTGCTCCCTTTGCCAAGGCCATTCTCGAGTCCGGTGCGACGACGGCTCGATCTGTGCTTTACCCAACTCACCCACGCCACCTAATCCAGTTCCGCGAATTCCTCATCGCTGCTGGCATCGAGCATACCCCGGAGCAGGATATCTTGCCTACGCTTCGTAAACTGCCCGTGGATACCATCACGAACGCATCGCGTGCCATCTGGAACCAGTACAATGCTAGTGTCTGTTGGCCGTTCCAGCCCGTTATTGACGGGCCAAACTCCTTGGCCAACTCTAGCCATGCCAAAGGGCTCCTAAATGGAACCGATGTCGCGGACCCGGTGATCCCCGACTTGCCCATTACGTCGTGGCGCCTAGGCAACCATCTTCGCATCCCCGTCATGACCGGGTTCAACACGAACGAGGGCACCATGTTTGTGCCACAGCATGCAAACACCAATGAAGAGTTTAGAAGTTTCTTCAAGACGCTCATACCAACCCTTAGCGAAGCGGACCTTGCCGAACTGGAAGCTCTTTACCCAGACCCAGTCACCAACCCAAGGAGCCCCTACAAAAAGGTATGGAGGGGCATGGGTCGTCAATGGGCACGCCTAGACGCCGCGTACAGCCACTTCGCATATATCTGCCCGGTGCTACACACCGCCCACTTCCTGTCGACGGCGGACACGCCGGCCGCTCCGAGTACCCAAATGACCTTTTCCAAGTCATCCCGCCAGCGGAGCGACGACGGCGGTCGGCCACCGGTCTACATCTACCGCTATGCGGCCACCGCCACCTGGGGCACCGCCAACCACGGCGACGAAGCCCCCGTCGTAGCCCACGACATGGGCGTCATCGCCCCCCACGGCAACGCCACCCGGCCCGGCACCCACGCCATCGCCGACGCAATGCACGGCGCCTGGGTCAACTTCATCGTCTCGGGCAACCCCAACCCGGTCCCGACCCCAGCAGCCTCCCGCCCCGGTGTGGGCAAGGCGTCCGCTACGGTGGCAGCCCAGTGGGCGCCGTTCGAGTCTCCATTTGCCGGCCGCCGCCGTCGCGACGGCGATGCTCCTCCTCCCGCCGCGGGCCGCGTCATGGTCTTTGGCGAGGGTAACGACGAGCGCGAGCCCGGCAGGCCCGCGGGGAGGAAGCGCGGCGTCGCGGCCGCGGCGGACGCGCTGTCGGCGGCGGATATGGAGCGCTGTCGCTTCTGGTGGGATAGGGTGGAGCTGAGCC
>Ga0164242_10002374_pt1 | contig 21798 bp, 21 predicted proteins | sample OricomgcompostMG_FD_108783 | JGI IMG/M metagenome (GOLD analysis project Ga0164242, IMG submission 108783) | Miracle-Growth compost microbial communities from Emeryville, California, USA - Original compost - Miracle growth compost (MG) ... | reverse complement strand
TTTTCCCTTTTTTGACAATATAAATTCTCACTAGTCATTTTGTTGCCCCCCTCTTTTTTCCCCCCCCCGCGCGCTTGGGGGTAAGTGCTTTTTTTTTTTTTTTTTTTTTTTTTTTGGTTTCGAAACGTTGGCATGGGCCATATGCTAATGGAACCAAAGTCTCTACTTTGTTTACATAGGTGTAGCTCGTCTCGTGGCTACCTACATTTATGCTTCTCTCTTCACCTACGCCGCGTACCACTTGACCCGCAACATCCGACGAAGCTATTTTCGGGCTGCCTTGAGCCAAGAAATTGCTTATTACGACCGGGATGCCTCCGGATCCATATCTCAGCAGGCGACCACGAACGGCAAGCTCATCCAGTCCGGTATCGCAGAGAAACTCGGCATCGTAATCCAAGCCATATCCACCTTCGTGGCGGCATTCGTGATCGCCTTTGTCACACAATGGAAACTGACTTTAATCCTCATCTTCATGGTGCCAACTCTGCTCATTGTGCTAGGCACGGCCGGTGGAATTGACGCCAGGATCGAAACCAAGATCCTGCAGGTCTACGCCCAGGCTGGTAGCTTTGCCGAGAACGTCCTCGGAGGAGTCCGGACCCTTCAGGCCTTCAGCCTTAGACCAAGGGTGATGGCCACTTACGACTCTTACCTCCGAGATGCGTACACTCGGGGAATAAGGAAAAACAAGCTTTACGGTATCGTGTTTGGAGGACAATATTTCGTCGTCTACGCCGGCATGGGCCTGGCGTTCTGGCAGGGCATCGCCATGCTCGACCGCGGCGAGATTTCTGACCTTGGAACCGTCTTTGTGTCAGTATCCATCCTCTCGCAAGCCAGCAGCCAGACTGCCATTTATTATAAAGATTCCAGGACTAACTAAGTCATTAGTGTTCTCTTCTCCATCATCATGGCTGCGAGTACGGTCATGCAAGTAGCACCGCACATGGTCACCTTCAGTCGCGCGGCAACCGCAGCTTCCGAGCTGTTCGCTCTTATTGATAGGCAATCCGAGACCAACCCCTTCGACGAATCGGGAGACAAGCCTGACGAAACTGCCGGCATAATCGATCTGCACAGTATCAACTTCAAGTATCCTACACGTCCAGATGTTACTGTCTTAGAGGACTTTACCCTACATATCCCCGCAGGCAAGATCACAGCGTTGGTGGTGAGTAGGTATCCGGTCGTATCTTTCGTAGAAGTCTCTAAATTAAGCGAGATAAAAGGGACCATCCGGCTCAGGGAAAAGCACAATCATCGGCCTGCTCGAGCGGTGGTATAACCCCTGTACAGGTAGCATCTCCTTGGATGGCAGGGACATCAGTCAGCTTAACCTCAAGTGGCTGCGGACCAACGTCCGTCTAGTTCAACAGGCAAGACACCTAAAATGCGTACCACAGGCTTGCAAGACACTTCTCTGACGAGTTCAGGAACCGGTGCTCTTCAACGGCAGTGTGTTCGAGAACATCGCCAACGGCCTCGTCGGCACCCAATGGGAGTCAGCATCGCAAGAAGACCAAATGCAGCGCGTCCAAGAGGCCGCGAAGCTCGCTTTTGCGCACGACTTCATCCAGAACCTACCACGAGGATACCACACACGCATTGGTGAGAGAGGTGGTCTGCTCTCGGGCGGACAGAAGCAGCGGATCGCCATCGCCCGCAGCATCATCTCGGAGCCCAAAATCCTACTACTCGACGAAGCGACCAGTGCGCTCGACCCGCACGCCGAGGGCATCGTTCAGAAGGCCCTCGACAGCGCCTCCGAGAACCGGACGACCATCGTCATCGCACACAAGCTCGCGACGATCCGCAACGCGGACAACATCGTGGTCATGTCCCAGGGCAAGATCATGGAACAGGGGCGTCACGAAGAGCTGGTGTCTAGGAATGGCATTTACACCACTCTCGTCAAGGCCCAGGACCTCGCGCCGGCCAACATCGAGAAGAACCACGGCTCGGGCGATACAAGCACATCCGATGAGGCTTCGGAAAAGGGTGACAATGACAATCATGTCGATCGCGTTCAGTCTCTTGCCAGGATCCGGACGGCCGAGGCGCAACAACTGGCACTGAAGGACCGGGAAGACCACGACTTGTACGAAAGGGTGGGTATTATCCGCAATATTTGGAAACTCCTAAGAGGGGCACCCGATATTTGGATTTGGTTCGCGGTCACAATAGCCACGTGCATCGGAGGAGGTAAGTGGCCTCGACTGAGAAAGGCTCCCCAGTTCCAGCCCTGGAAAGTATGGCATAGCCGTTACACTTGCTCACCACAGCGTCACTTGCAGCCGCCATCTACCCTGGACAAGCCCTCCTGCTAGGCAATATCATGAGCGTCTTTACTTCTCCAAACATGGTCGCTCGCGGCAACTTCATCTCGCTGATGTTCTTCGTCATGTCCCTCGGCATTCTCGTCATATACTTCGTCATGGGCTGGTCAACCAATACTATCGCACAGGTGAGAGCTTCCATGTTTTTGGCACGGGAACGGAAACCTCTGTTCCTAGTCTTACATCACGGTACTGACCTCGACCGTGCCGTATCCTAGACTCTCAGCAGGAAGATGCGAAGGGACATATTGGAGTCCTTCCTCCGGCAGGACCTGCGGTTCTTCGACCGGCCCGAGAACACGGTGGGCGCGCTCATCAGCCGGCTCGATTCCTATCCGCAGGCCATCCTGGAGTTGATGGGGTTCACCGTCGGCATCATCCTCATGTCAGTGATCAACGTCGTTGCATCAAGCATCCTCGCAATCGCTGTGTCCTGGAAACTTGGCCTGGTCGGCGTCTTCGCCGGTCTACCGCCCATGATGCTAGGCGGCTACGCTCGCGTCAGGCTCGAGTCCAAGATGGACGAACAAATGGGTCAGAGGCTGTCGGCAAGCGCTTCGGTGGCTTCGGAGACGGTCATGGCGATTCGCACCGTCTCGTCACTTGCAATCGAGAGCACCGTGCTGAGGAAGTACGTCGACGAACTCGATCTCGCGATCTCTCAGATGAGTGGGCCGATGTTCCACATGATGATCTGGTTCTCTCTCACACAGTCTGTCGAGTACTTCGTGTTGGCCTTGGGGTTCTGGTGAGTCTTCGCCTCCCGGTTTGCGGAGTCATGTGAAGCAACTCGACTGATTGATTGTGCGAATAGGTGGGGGTCGAAGCTGATCAACGACGGAGAAATCAGCCTCTATCAGTTTATTGTGTCGTTTATGGGTGTTTATTTCTCTGGCCAAGGCACCGCATTGGCTCTCAGTTTTGCCAGCAGTGAGTCCCGGGGAGGCCCCCAAGCGCGCAGGGATTGAGTTACTAACAGCTTCCAGGCTTCACCAAGGCGAACCAGGCCGCCAACTACTACTTCTGGCTCGACGGGCTCGACGGGACCATCCGTGAGACTGAAGACAACCGCAAAGTGGGACCCGAGCATGGGTGTCGCTCCTACGATTTCCAAGACGTGCAGTTCTCGTACCCCCTGGCGCCTGACAATCGGGTTCTCAAGGGCGTGTCTCTGTCGGTAAGTACCTACTGTATTCCGAAGGAAGGCCGGTCTCTGGTCTCTTGGGGGAACGGGTTCGGGATCGCACTTTGTTCACTAACACCAATGCTTTTTTTTTTATGTAGATTCAACGAGGTGACTTTGTGGCCTTCGTGGGCGCCTCAGGTTGCGGAAAGAGCACCATGATCTCGCTCCTGGAGCGTTTCTACGACCCAACAAGAGGCACCATCACCATCGACTCGTCTGTCCCGCTATCGTCCATCAACCCGCTTCTGTACCGCAAAAAGGTGGCCCTGGTGCAGCAAGAACCTACGCTCTTCCCCGGCACGATCCGCGAGAACATCTCGCAAGGCGTGCCGGACCTCGGCGCCACGGAGACGGCGTCAAACGCGGCGCTGGAGGAGGCGTGCCGGGCGGCCAATGTGTGGGACTTTGTGTCATCGCTGCCCGAGGGTCTTGACACGCTGTGCGGGACAAGCGGCAGCCAGCTCTCAGGGGGTCAGCGGCAGCGCATCGCCATCGCCCGGGCTCTGGTACGCAAGCCCAACGTGATCCTGCTAGACGAAGCGACGAGCGCGCTAGACACCGAGTCGGAGAAGCTCGTACAGGGGGCGTTGTCGGCGGCGGCGGCGTCCGGAGACCGGATCACCATCGCGGTGGCGCACCGTCTCTCGACGGTCCGCGACGCCAACTGCATCTTCGTCTTCTACGCAGGTAAGATCGTGGAGGCTGGGACGCACGGAGAGCTGGTTGCAGAGGGGGGTATGTATGCCAAGATGTGCGAGGCTCAGAAACTGGACAACGCTACTTGATTTATTCCCCGAGGACCTAGGACATTGTTGTGGGAATTTGTCAACTGAGACTCTGGTAGCTTGCTGAGTATGGCGCAGCTTGCGTAAGAGATGTGAGGACTAGGAAATAGGTATTATGGCACTCTAAGATAAAGATTGGTAAATTAGTCTTTGAAAAGTAAAACCACCTCAAACCCCTATATTTTAGACTTGAGGTACACTAAATATACATCCATATATTGTTAAACAGTGGAGTTTTGCAGGTTGTCACGCTGGAAAGTGTAGACGTTTTAATAAATGTATAAAATACTACGTACACCCACAGAGATAGGCCAATCAGTAGCTAAGCGACGAAGAAGTACGGCCCGCAATGAATGCCTAGTAAATGGGAAAGATTGAGTTTACCATTTAAGGGGGAGATGAACCTCTGGGTCGATTCTACCAGCCACGAGGGCGGTTACGTGAGATGTGGCGGTTTTAGCCAAGTAAAGCTCTGTCTTCGATTTGGGCTAATTGGAGCTAAATGAACCTTCTGACTAACATGTGGCGGTGCGAAGTCAGTTCAGTCTGACTCGACATGGGATACTTTGATGATTGACTTCGGGGGAATGGGGATACATGACGCCAAGTCACCGTACATTACCCGTCCAAAGACGTCAAAGTTAACCTCACCCGGCCCGTTGACAATCGCCACCACGTGGAAGCGTGTTTTTCCTTCGGTCATGGACCTACCACGGGGCCACTCGCGCTAAGTCGATCGGGTGTGGGACACCACAGAGACTCACAGAATCCACACCCATTGGGTCATCATGATGCACATACGTCACTAGGTAGGTACCTTAACCATAAAATGTCCGCCTCGCCTTGTTTCCATCTTCAGCTCGCGCAACTGCAGCTTGCCTTCATGTACCCCGGAGTTTGAAGCTTTGTCCAAGTGCGAGGGTGGAGTTGCTTCTAGTTGGTCCGTACAACACCCCCATATAAGAAGACTCTGCTTTGAGTGGCTAAACTTTGCCTCGTAGAGTCATTCCTTTGGCCTTGCTTGAAGCTTCGTCAAAATGGACTGGATATGTTCCGTATTCTTGCTGCCTGCTACCGGAAGCCGGGTATTGATGGCCTCGGCATCAAATCCACCCCTTCCTCATCTTGCATCTGCTCGTATCGTCAATACCCGTGCTACTGCGTAACACCCGGCAGCCTCCGTGACCCTAGGAGGGTACCGAACCGGATATACATTTACGCATAGACGTAGGTGGGCGATTCGACAACAGGACTAACGCTACTGACTCAGTCCCTGACCCGACAGTAGCACAGTAGCGTCGGCTATGATCCCCACCGATTCACATGTTGTTCAAAACCTTGTCCTTTAGCCGACCCGCTGAACCGAGCCACCGGGATGGCCACCCCGGCCACACGACTCTCTAGCCTCACAAGCTTCATCACGCCTCCCCCCTGGCCGCCGCGGCCGTGGGGATGGCGCGCTACTCAGACCTAGCCACCGGGAGACTGTACCTGACTTAGTTAGACTTGGCTATCCGTGAAGACCATGCGAACTAGAAGCGTTGATGTTGCCTCCTTGGCCTAATTCACCGGGAAGGGTTCGGGCTACCTCAGAAGAAACAATAAGAATTAAAATAACGATAAAATGAAATAATGTGATTTAAAAACGGGGGCAGGGAGAGTGTAAGGGGTCGGCGAAAGGAAGCAGATGCAAGACGGCCATGATGTCACACGGTCTTAGGATTCACATAGCCGTAATACGGACTAAGGGTCAGTTTTCATGTCCGTCTCAATAATGCTCAGCTGCCTGCAAAACGTACTCCACAAGTGCATCCATTCTGACAGCCTGTGATAAGAGGTGGGTAGTGAACAGGACGGGGTATGAACTAGGTTATACCAGTAGGACATCCCCTTATCTAAAGCCAAGTCGGAGGACAACTACGGTGAGGGTTAAATCTGACTGTCAAGAACTCCGGAGCCGGGAGTAGGGGATATACTGTCAGGGGTAGCTGCGTACGGCATATCTCAGATAGCTGGGGTGACCACTAGTAACTAACAGACTTGCTGTATTGCTCTAATCTAGACTGTCTGAATGGGAAACACCATCATCCTATATTGGATAACACCGCCGACGTGCAACCACGTCGCTCGCGGGAAAATTATGACGAAAGACTATCTATTACACACCTAGTTGGAACGCCCAGCCTTGGAGCCTCGTCTATATCATACATGATGTTGTACAGAGACAGTAAACATGAATTAGAAACATTCGACTCCTCTTTCTAGAGTGTCGGGTCGGAGGAGAAAAGAAAGAAAAGAATTCGGGAAACCGAAGAACGTTTGGACGCCACCCCTGGACTCCGCGCCAATTGAATCGCCGACAATATGTGCTCGAATGTGAAGTAAAAGAAGGACGTGAAAAATAAGCGCCGGGGGAAGGGTTGTGGGAGATGATGAACGCTCGACTGGCCAACTTGCGTAAGCCAAAAAGGGGGGTATGGTGGGTGGTGCGACCGAACGTGAATGTAGGAGAGAAACAACACACCCCAAGTGTCAATCAATCCACGTCGGCATAGCTAGTATCACCATCCCCATCCTCGCCCTCACCCCCGGCCTCCTTCCAAGCCGCCATCTCCGCAACCGGCACCCGACCCCGCAACCACCGTAACGTCGCCTCCGTGCCGCGGTCGAGGACGTTCCACCTCGGCACCCTGAACCGGTTCCCGCTGACGTCGAGGCGCTCCAGCCCGCCGCCGCCGCCGCCGAGCAGGCCGAGGCGCGGGTTGAGGTGGGCGATGTCGTTGTTCGCGGCGTCGACGATGCGCAGGCCCTTGATCGCCTCCGGGTCGAGGTCGATGAGGTGGTTGTTGGAGATGAGCAGCACCGTCAGCTGCGGGAAGGAGTCGCGCAGCGGCACGCCGGCGGGGAGGGCGGCGATGCGGTTGAAGGAGACGTCGATCTTTTGGAGCTGGGGGGCGCGGAGGTGGAGGGTGAGGGGGGTGAGGCTTGTGATGTGGTTTGAGGTGAGGTTCAGCTCCTTCAGCGATGGTAGGTCGAGGTCTTCGTTCCCGCTCTGGCCTCCGAGATAGGTCTCGCCGACGAGTTGGTTATGCGCGAGGGACAGGGACGTCAAAGTCGCGGCAAAGAAGGATAGCGAATCTGGAAGAGTTGTGAAGAGGTTATGGTGGAGTTGGACCTCTCGCACGGCGGTGCTCGCTGCGACCTTGGAGGATATGACCGGATGGAGTGCGGATGATTCCGTGCTGGATCGGTCCAGCACGCCACCCTTGACAGGCCATGTCTGGTTGGACAGTGTCTGAGCCCGCGAGCGAGCCGGTGAATGCGGTGCTGACGTTGGCGGCGTGGCAAAGTCATCCATGTCCGAGCGGCTATCGTCGTTATCGTCAAGGTCTGCCCTACCAGCACCCGGTTGTGGCTCGTCCAGAGCGCGTCCAATCTCGGACTCGTCGACGGGGACTGTCTCGTGGACGTGCAGCGGCTCCAGCCTCGATGCAAGGATCAGCTTGATCTCGTCCGTACCGATGGAGCTGAACTTTTTGTCTCGTAGAGGATTGCCACTCAGACGGAGCATTGCCAGATTCTCCATGCGGCCAATCTCTGGAGGAATCACGCGGATGTCGTTGCTCGAGAAGTCGACAGACCGCAGCTTCTCGAGGGTAGTAAAGCCGTCAGGGATGGCGTTTATGCTGTTCTCATCGGCCGACAGGGTGATGAGGTTGGTCCAGGCGCTGATGTCGGGGAGGCTCTGGAGGCGATTCATGGAGACGCAGAGCTGGACTAGGGCTGGCATCGCTGGCGCCTTTCCGGGAGCGGTGGACATCAGTTGAGTCAGCTGGTTCGCGGAGACATCCAACGACTGGAGACTCGGGAACTCCTCAACGGACTCTGCCATCAGGGTGCCGCTGAGCTGGTTCTTCCGAGCGAGAAGTTCGGTAAGCGGGAGGGTTGCTAGAATATCAAAGGGCAGAGTCTCAAAGCAGTTCTCGCTGATATTCAGAATGCGAAGACGGGACAGGTTCCCAAAGTTGGACGGCAGGGATGCGATGTTGTTGCCGTGCAGGTCCAAGATCTCGAGGTTCCCCAAGCCCGAGAAGGACGGGTCTAGTGGACCATAGAGGAGATTCCCGCCAAGTTTTAGATCCTTCAACGAAGAGATCTGGGAGAGCACTTCGAGGCAATTGTTGGCAAGCCTGTTACCGGACTGTGTGATGGTCAGTCAGTGGATGAGCAATTTCATTTAGTCGTGGGAGGTCTTACCAAGTTCAGAGATGTTAGCATCGATAGACGTCTCATCCCCATTGGCAGGGCGATCAGCACGTTGCCATGCAGATCCAAGGTCTCCAAGCCGCCGAAGATATTTCCCTGGGCATCCTCATCCTCCGCTAGCTCCTCCGGGCTACAGTCGGGGAAGATCGAATCGTCAATCATCTCAAGCTCGTTATCAGCGGCAACGAATCTGCTGAGATCGACGCTTTCCGCCCATGCGCCGTCTTGCCCTCCAACAGACTCAAGGTTGTACATATTCATAACCTCTGCTGGTATTTCTCTCAAGGCCATGGCAGCTATGTTAAGCCTTCCGCTCGTTCTAGCGGAGGCAAGCCTTCCTTGTATCACCTTGGCCTTTGAGTTGTCATCCTTTGGTGGGCCAAAGGGGTTCAAGCCAAAGTCGAAGGTGGTGTCTGTTGGGACCAGAGGCGAGGATTCGTCGTCGAGCGGTTGCGATTCTGAGACCACACGGGCCGCGGCCTTCTTTGCGGCCCTGGCCTTCGCAATTTGATCTCGCAGCGCCGCAGACGATTTCCGGGACGTTGATACGGAATGGGCTTCGAGCGATGCCACGGTAAGCGCCGTATTGGTGGTGGACGTGGTTGACGCGCTCGATGGATTCGTCCCTTCGCAGGACGTCGCTGATGATCTCTGTGAGGCCGACGACACCTTTCGCGGCGTCACGGCGGCCGCGCTTTTGTTAAGTGCAGGCATGGACGGCTTCTTGAACAGGCCATTGAGGGAGGGTCTAGACTTGACAGATCGAGCAGCCATGGTCTTGGACCCAAACTTGGACGCCGGGGTATCTGGAACACGCTTCTCAGGGCTGGGCGTCCTGGAGCGTCCGAACCCCGCGGTGGCAGGCGGCGGCATCTTTGCCATAGAACTTCGCCTTGACTCGCCGGGAGTGGTCTGTGAGGGTGTCTTGAAGGACCGCAGGCTCCCTCGACTTCTAGTTGGCGTGCCATCGATAGTAGAGAGCGGATTCCTGTACGTATTCGTCGAGGCTCGGAAGTTGATAGCACTATCATCCGGACCGGAGCTAGAGCCCGGCCTACTGTTTGGGCGAGACGGTGTCCTGTTTGACCCCTCGGACTGGTGGCTAGAGCCGGGCCGCGAGCGTGGCTTCTTTCTCGCACTCTCGGGGTCGTAAAACGCGTAAGACTTACCCTTGAGTGCGGGCGACGATGGTATTTGAGCTAGAGTCTCAATGGTCCTCTCTGATAGCGACTGCCTCGGCTTGAAAGGTCGCGACCTGATGTTACTCTCCGCAGACTCCTCCCTTGGAGATTCTGCGGACAGCCCTATGGGCGTGGGCTGTTCGATCGGGGACTCGTCCGGAGTGAAGGAAGGGCGGGACATGCGCTGCGAGGAAGTCTTCCAGGTGCCTAGGGTGCGGGCAAGGGTAGATCGGCCCGCCTCGTGTTGGGAGGAAGGGCTTTCATTGCTCCCAGGCCGGTGTAACGGCGGGGTATCCCGAGCATTAGTTGTTGTTGCCTTGGGGGTGCTGCTCAGGTACTGGGCCGAAGCACGACGGTTAAGAGCTCGTGGAGGAGCGCCACCGACAGTCCCGGCCAGTTGGTCTCGGGAGGACGTGGAACGAAGTTTCGGATTCCGCAATCCACCACCTATCAGACTCTCCCTTGACGGAGTGGCGCGGACAGAGTTGGGCCTCGGGACTGGGAGCTTTGATTGGGGAAGCTTTGAGAGTCGAGGAAGGCCCGAGGGCTTGGTCGGCTGGTGTGAATCGTTGTCCATGTTGGAGGTGATGTCGAGTGCGATTTAGCACAGGCGTCGGGGCTCTATGCGCACAGATTCTTATGCGGTAGGGAGGGGGCTGTGTGCTACACCAGACGCGATGGCCGGTAGATGGGTGAGGACGCGTCCATGAACCGTTGAATAAAGGAAGCTATTGGAGATTGGACAGTTAGATTCCTGAAGCAACGGACAAAGGACAAGACGAAGGATGATGCTCCCACCTTGAGCAAGACCGTTCGTCCACGGCAAATTTCTTGCTAAGGAAATCAAAAGGGGGGAAATGCTGGGCTGGCCGATCTCAACGCAACATTGCAATACCGAGCTAGGGGACAGGGATCAGCGCCATCCGCAATCCCGCGAGAAGAATGGTTCGCTGGGTGCTGACTTGTTTAGCTGCCGTTCCTGGCAGTTTGTAGCCGTGCGCTCCCGTTTTAGTGCTGAACCCTGGCAAGCCAAGACTCGCCGAGATCCAATCCCAGGACTTTGGGTCCCGAAGTTATTTCCTGTGTGTGGCTGGCGTTGAATCTGCGTCGAGCCTGCGTCCCCCAATCTTTGCAACAGGAGCTCTCCTGGGGTGCTTGAAACTAACAGTAGCTTCAGGTGGCTATTCCAATTGAAGTGTCCCAATGGTTATTATGCAGAAAGGATCGCCCGTTTAAGTCGAAGCTCAAGCTGACTGAGGCGACGCCCAAGCTCTGTTGCTGTTTTCCATTCTCATCCCGCATCACACGCACAGCAATGTTTCGTAAACAATTGGACAAGGTCCTAGCTCTGAGACCGGCCCAAATAGACGAAATCTTTGGCACATTTAGTTTGTAACCATGGTCGAATACCAACTCGCATGGGAAATAGCACCATAAACCAGGCCAAGAGAGAGAATACCCGCATTGCTTGCCGACATCGTCGATCAAAACCGACAGTGTTTCCGGAGTGTTCCTGTGCGAACTCTACGTTGTAGTCGCCGTTTCAAACGACGCAGCTGAACTCCATTATTGGTTCCTGCAGTCAATCTAGTTCAACTAACGGTCTTGGTGTCCGTTCTCTGTTACTACCTTTACCTGGGTACCAACGGGCTCAAGGTAAATCCCCCCACTCCAAAGGGTTGTGGGGGTACCCCGCATATCTCCAAGTTGAAGTTGCCAACTGCAGCTGCCGAGGACGGCGTTGGCTTTGGAGATATCTGCAGCAAAGTAGAGAACGCTACGAATGGAAGCTGTTGTTTGAAACTGTTCCTTGCAGGAAATACCACCCACTCGTAAACATGGCCACCGACCGCATGAACATTATCATCACCGGTGCAGGGGGATTCGTTGGATCCCTCCTCGCCGCTCGCCTCCTCAACGAACCCCAATATCACCTCACACTTACCGACATCGTCGAGCCTGCCGTTCCCAAGGATGTCAAATACCGAGACCACGCCCAATGCCTACAGGGGGACATTTGCGACCCGACGTTCATACAAACCCTCGTTGCCGGCGCTCAACCTCTCCATGCCATCTTCATCTTCCACGGCATCATGTCGGCAGGGTCCGAGGCTAACTACGAGCTATCTCTCAAAGTCAACGTCGAGAGCGTCCGCAGCGTGTGCGAACACGTCCGGAAGTCCAACCCGGGAGTGCGGGTCATCTACTCTTCGTCACAGGCGGTCTACGGCCAACCGCTGCCGGCCACGGTGACGGATGCCGTCAAGCCCACGCCAGAGAGCACGTACGGCGCCCACAAGCTCATGACCGAGATCTACCTCAACGAGCTGCACCGCAGGGGCTTCGTGGACGCCTTCATCCTGCGCTTCCCGAGCGTCGTCGTGCGGCCGGGGAAGCCCACCATGGCCGCCAGCTCGTTCCTGTCCGGCATGATCCGCGAGCCGATGAACGGGCAGGAATGCGTCATCCCGCTGAAGGACCGCAGCTTCAAGTCCTTCATGTGCTCGCCGAGCAGCCTGGCCGAGAACCTCACGAGGGTGCTGCACATGGACACGAACAAGCTGCCGATGCATATCCGGCAGATCAACGTCCCGGGCATCTCGGTTAGCACGCAGGAACTCATGGACGGCCTGGCTAGGTATGGTGGCGAGGATAAGCTGAAGCTGCTGCGGGAGGAGACGGACCCGGTGCAGGAGAGGATACTGAGGAGCTGGGCGCCGGAAATCGACCTGGGTGCGGCATTGAAGCTTGGGTTGGTGGTGGATAAGAAGGCGGAGGACTTGGTTAAGGAGTATGTCGAGGGTTTGAAGAAATAGGGGTTGGTTTGTTTTTACCTGGGAATCACAATCGTTCATGCACGTTAAAACAGAATCCGGCCGTCAGTCCGGATGGAAATAGAAATGCGCCGTGTAATTTGCGAACCATGGACCGGACCCGATGTCCGTGCAAACGGCATCACGGATGCCCGGCAGTGGAACGTAAGCTAGTGTCTGGCCCGTGCGCCAGACCAAACCTGACCGCCTGGCAGAACGAGCCCTTGGAGCCATTGATGCCGCGCACCTGCATGAGAGCCTCATTCAGCACGTTTGTTCGCCTCAACCGTCATTCAACGTCCCTACATCGGGATACGCCAACGCCAAGATGGCGCGAATACACGCTGTCCTCTTCTTGCTCACCGCATTAGCCTCCCTCTTAGTCTCAGCAGGTAAGAAACTCCCGTTTTAACTACCAGCTCTCAACTGGACCGCTAACCCCCGACCCTCAAGCTGCGCCAACCTTCTGCAAATGCACCTGCTTCACCAACAGCACCATCATCCCGCTCGGTCCAAACCATGAACCCCCGCCGGACATGCCAAAAGACCCTCCCGCGGGAGAGGACCCCGCGACGACCATCTCCGCGCAAGCCGGCGCCCAGAAGTCGACGACCCCGCGACTGCAGGTACGGCTCGACTCCTCCCCCAACAACAACCCGGGCGGCATCATCGCCGCCCGCGGCGCGCCCTCGTCCTGCGCACAGTGCAACCGCGCCTTCTGCCTGCGCTACAACCTCCCGATCTGCAAGGACGCCGAGGAGAAGGACGTGACGACCATGTGCTTCCAGCGCGACAGCCACAAGGACCAGATCATCGTGTGGGGGTTCATCCTCGGCACCGTGGGCTTGCTGGGTTGGGCGGGCGTGCGGCGCGTGGTCGAGATGCGCGACGCGAGGACCGCCGCGCGGTCGGGTATCGGGGGTGGTGGGGGGCTAGGATCGTCGTCGGGTGGAAGGACGAGGTCTGGGTGGACTGGTTTCATGCGGAGGAGGGGGAGTCCGGTGGGTGGCGGGGGGTTGAGTCCGAGGGAGGATGCGTCGAGGGGGATGTATAGTCCTATCGGTAACCTGTATGACGGTGATGGAGACGGTCGCGCACCTGGCTGAGAGGTTGTGTAGGGAGATATTTGTCGGAATAGGGTAGGCGTTTTGGGGCTGATATTTTGTAGTGGCCTTGATAGATGAGCATACGAACACGTACATACAAATGTACAAACGAGAATCATGCCTTCCATGCTGTGAAGGTGGACCGCGCGGTTACTGATGTTGTACTAGTGAAGAGAGTGGGTACAACACCGACAAGTCTCTATCCCGTTCCCGTTTCCCGACATACGTGGATCGATAACCAGTATTGTTGTGATGGGAATGGCATGATGAGATGCTGCGCTAGCGTATGCTGGTATGTTGAAGCTGTGCGCAACCTGGACTATTTTCCCAGACAGAACCCGTAGAAGATATCCTAATAACCCATGATTTCCAACAAGCCCTGATTATCCAAGCGGTCGTCCCCCGACGGCCCCTGAGCTTCGCGACAAACAAAGCTTAACTTTTTTTGTATGCATTCCCAAAAAAAAAATGCTAACAGCAGCGCTGTATCCATACCTCCATGGTACTTCATCTCTGGTTCCCGCCCCCCCTTTTTGGTCCGCTTTGACTTTCCATGAAATAAAACCACATGCCGCAGAGCCAAATCTATCCTCTGATTATCTATTCCTCCTCCAGGAGAGTAGCCTTAGCCTCCGTGTTCTCCTCTACCGAGCCGGCGTTGACCTTTCTCCGCTCGCGGATAGCAGACGCGAGCTCGTCCAAGACGGAGATGGTGGATTCCCAGTTGATGCAGGCATCTGTTATGCTAACGCCCTTCTTCAGGCCCGAGGGACCCTCGGCGGGCACCTTTTGGTTTCCTTCGTTGATGTTGGACTCAACCATGACGCCGATGATGGCCTTCTCGCCCTCTCGGATCTGGTCGGCGACGACTTTGGCGACCTTGGGTTGGTTCCTGTGGTCCTTGTTCGAGTTGCCTATGGTGGGTTGTGTGTTAGCTGGGACAACTCCGATACCGGCGAGAGCGTGGCTTACCGTGAGAGCAGTCAACCATGATGGCCAACTTCTGACCCTTCTTGACCAGAATCTCCTTGGCGGCCTGAATGTTAGCCTTGTCGTAGTTGGTTCCCTTGGTGCCGCCCCTCAAGATGACGAAGCCGTGCTCATTGCCCTGGGTCCGGGTAATAGCAGCAAGCCCCTGCTTCGTAACACCCATAAAGTGATGCTTGGCAGCAGCAGCGCCAATAGCGTCAATTGCGACGCCGAGGTTCCCGTCAGTGCCGTTCTTGAAACCGACGGGGAAACTGAGGCCCGAGGCTAGCTCCCGGTGCAGCTGGCTCTCGGTGGTGCGGGCGCCGATGGCGCCGACGGAGATGAAGTCGGCGAGGAACTGGGGTGAGATGGTATCGAGCATCTCGCTCGCGATCGGCATCCCCGTGGAGGTCAGGTCGGCGAAGAGCTGTCTCGACACGCGCAGACCCTTGTTGATCTTGAAGGTCGAGTCGATATCCGGGTCGTTGATCAGGCCCTTCCAGCCGACCGTCGTCCGCGGCTTCTCGAGGTAGGCGCGCATGACGATGCAGAGGTCTTCGGAGTGCTGGTCGGAGAGGGCCTTGAGCTGGGTGGCGTACTCAATGGCGGTGGCCGGGTCGTGAATCGAGCAGGGTCCGATGATGACGAGGAGGCGGTCGTCCTTGCCCTTGATGATGGCTACGGCGTCTCGTCGGCCCTTCACAACGGTCTGGAGGGAGGAATTGGTCATGGGGATTTCGGAGATCAGGAGTGCTGGCGGGATTAGAGGGTCCTGGCCGAGCACTTTGGAGGGGCAAGCAGATCGGTTAGCACGACTGGGCCATTGTTGGAGCAGGGTTGGGGAAGGGTCCCTGTGTCTTCAAGCAATAAACCGTGGAGGTATGGCGGGCCTGGGAGGAAGGTGCTCGAAGACATAAAAGGGTTGCGGTGCAGAGGACGAGGAGAATCTCACCTCTCATGTCGTCGGCCACGAGTGGCGCCATATCAAGCCCAGGCATTGTCACGGGATGCTTGGGGCTTTTGGAGTTAGGAGGGTCGCAGAATACAACCTGCGCGAGGAGTAGATTCCTTAAATACGCTCTTGAGAGCTGCAGTTCTAGGAACAGGTTATAGGAACAGCCGGGCGGTCTGTAGTTCGAACGAGTCGGTCAGGAGGCGCGGAATGCGGGTGATGTCGGAGCACAAGGAGTTGGGATTGGGCTTGCGCTAAGGGTAAGTGTTGGGCTGGTGAGTATAACACACAGATGGGACCCAGGAGTTTTAAGTATCGAACACAACCTGCCACGAGGTGTTGCAAGGAGGATCGGTTTGGCTTTTCTTGTGTAAGAGGGACGGATGGTTGATTGCCGTTGCTGGTGGCATTAACATTTTAAGGTGAGTCAAGGGCCGGGTTGGTGGGGTTATTGTGGTGGGGTGGCATTGGGCACAAAAAAGGTGGTGTAGCGGACGGTGGGGACAAGTGGTGCGTCACAAACAAGGGCAAAATTTCCCCTGCACAGATTATTTCTCTGCTGCACCCGCTTGCCGCAAGATGGAGGGGAATACCCTACCAGCTGCTACCAGTTGTTTCCTACGTGTAACCTACTTACCTAGGTAGGTACCGTACCATGTAACTTAGGTAGGTAGGTAGGGACCTATGCCTACTTGGTAAGCCCCTACCAAGTACGGAGTTGGTAACATACAGATAGCCATTCTCGTCTTAGGTAATTATAGGAAACTCCTGTAGAGATATTACCACGCCTTGAAAACATAGTCAAACGATTCTCTCTCTATTATGCTCGCACTGCAATCGGCACGCACCCGACCAGCCCACGAATCAGAAGAAAGGCAATTAGGTAGGTACCGAGTAGTTCGACTCCCGCTGACCACAACCATTTTTTTCCACGTCGGGAGACACGGAAAATCGGACCGACCAATCATCCCCCCCGGCCACAGCGACACACAGTACCAGTTGCACTGGCTAAACACCGTACGCTCTAACTCCGTATAAGTCGTCCCCACCTTCTGTAGTAGGTTTACTGCACAGTACCAGTATCGTCATATACGACAGAAGTCTATAGTACATCAACGATCCCTACCTACAACAAGCATGATTCTAAGAAGGGTAGCTGCGGCTGTAGAGGTCTTGTGCCTTGTTTGCCATCTTTAAGAACTGGGGCGAAACAACAGCAGCAGCCAGCAAAACGTACATCTAAAAGCAGACGCAGCTGGATAGAATTCGCTTAGGGGTGGCATTGCTATATCTATCAAAACTGGGAACAGTCTGCTACACTATATGAATCTCTACTGAAAACTGCTGTATTCGTGAGGGACCTGGTGTTGCTGCTGCTCAAACTTCCATGTTAGGATTCTTTTCATCTAACGATAATTCTTGCCATCCTCCCCCCATTTATCACAATGAACACCGTGCAGCACCCCTGGGATTTTGGTTTTAAGAAGAGAGATTCTTTGGCATGGTGTGAGGGTAGAGTTGGGAGGCAGAAGGGGGGGGGCTTAAAGGGAAAACGCTGAAGGGTTAAACAAGTGGCCGTGCTAAACTACATACCTGGGTAGGTAGCAATCCACTTCTTGCCAGTCCGGTCGGCTTTCTACAAGCTATCCGATTGGAGAATCGGCTGACCCCGATATGATTCAGTTCCGAACACAAACACGCTTGATCCCCGGTCGTTGTCGTTCCAGTTGCTCATATTTAAACATATCTAAGTCACGGCGTCTCTGGGCGGCGCCTACTATCGAGTCTCATCCCGCATTCGACAACTATCTTAACGATGGCGTCTGATCATATTTACGGAATTACCCTCGACAACGGCTCTACCATCACTCATGGTGATGGAGTCAACACAAAGGATGCCTTTACGGACATTCCAGTCACCATAAACGAGCTCCAGCCTGGCAGCTCCAACGCGAAACTTGCTTTCAGCGGCCAGTCTGGCTATATCAAGTTCGACACCGATATACGTCTACCCCGACATGTTCACATTTCGACACGACAAGACGGAGAACCTTTTCTTCTTCACGAGCGCATTTTCGTTGCCAACGGCGCGGCACTTGTGCAATTGGGAGGAGAAATCTACGTGATCCCGCCCGACAGCCTGGTCACCATTGCGCCAGGGGTCCCCCATACATGGACTGCGTGCCCAGCCGGGCTTGAGATTCCCCCAAGAGAAAATGATTCAATCAGCAGTAGCAATGAGCCATTTGTTTCCAACGGCGAGTTTCTCATGCTATACGAGTACGAAGAGATCACGGGATTCTTCCCGACGGCCCAGACGGAGACTTTGAAGACGGAAAAGGAGTATATTCGTTGTGACGACTTGGAAAGCATTCGAATTCCAAAACTATCAGCAGCGGAAGTTAGAGAGCGATGCTGGTTTGTGTACAATAGAAATGTTCAAAAGCTGGGGAGACAATGAACCCAAGTTAGATGGTTAGAGAATTGCCATGTTCATCAGAACTGGAACTGGAACTCCAGCGCTTCATCGCCCTCCTTCTTAGATTCCTGACCCTCAGATAATGCCTTTGCCTTCCTCGACATGCGCCATTTGAGAAAAACGTATATGGTTCCTACACTGACGAATGCCACAAATTCGAGCCCCAGAGAGACAGCGTTGCCAGGTATGTATCGAGGAGCGTCGGTTGCCGGATAGATCTGTCCAGAAAGCACACCGGAGATGTTGGCAATGGAGGCCGCAACGGGGATTGCCACAGACCTTTTGTAGTCTGGCGATATATTTCCTGAGAACCACGCTAGCATGATGCAGTTGAAGGGAAAGATGCCGATTCCGCAGAGAAACATCCCAAAGTAGCCAGCACCGATATTAGACGTCCCCAGGCTGATGGCGTAGCCAACCAGGACTGGGAGAGGCACAATGGCCAAGAAAATAGCCCGCTTGCCAATGCGATCTGACCAGAATGTTGTGATGACCACCGAGATAGTTGCGAGTATGTATACGGGGATTGTTAGGTAGTTTGCCTGAACGGACTCATACCTAACCATACTTGTTAGTTCATAAAGATACTCTCTCTCGAGGCTTTGTAATAACGTACCCAAGGCCCAGTATAATGGCTGGAAGAAATGTTCCGAAGCTAAGCAAGGGAAGAGAGGACGAGAAGAGAGCGATGGCGGTGAGATAGACAAGAGGATCCCGCAGTGCCTTCCAAACGTGCTTGGCCTCGAGCTTGTCTTGTCCCTTAAAAAGAAACTCTCTCTCCTTCTTCAGCCGCATTGCCTCAGCTTCCTCTGCAGTGAGAAACCAGGCCTTTTCGGCACTGACTGGCATGCTCAAGTAGAGGACCAAGCCAACGAATAGCGAGATAGTCCCTTCGATAATGAAAAGCCAGCGCCATGGCTCAAGACCCCGCCGCATACCCATCGTCTGAATACCATAGGCGATCAGGCCACCGAACGCCCCTGAGAGGGTGGTGGCGCAGTAGATGACGGCCACGCGCTTTGACTGGCGCTGCCGCGGCCAGATGGTCGAGATGATGAATATCATCCCAGGCAGCAAGCCGGATTCGAAGAGTCCTAGCAACAGCCGGCAAGCCATGACCTGCTGGTAGTTATTTGCAAAGCCCGTTCCAAGTGTCGTGGCACTCCATCCAACCATGGCCACTCCGAGAACGCGGTTCGCACCAAAACGCTTGATCGAGATCACCCAGAAGACGTCACAAATGACATAAGTGATCTAACGGCCCATTAGCTCCTATATACTGAGCTGGTGCGTGATGATTGAACAAACATAGAAGAAAGTGACTAGGTTGTTGAACTCCCTGCCCTTGAGATTGAGCCCTTCGGAGAAGCCAAAGACGGCAGCGTTCCCTGAAGAGTGTGAGTTATCAGCGGTCGAAAGACAACCATCAGTGTGAAAGGTGTCTAACCAATATTTGTGCGGTCGAGGTAGGCGAGAATGATGACAAGAGCCAGCTGAGGCAGAAGATATTTGTCAAATTTCCGGTATGCCTTCGCTTCTAGTGGCGAAATGCCTCCAACCGGTTCAGCCGTGCCTAAGGCTGTGGAGCTGGTCTGGCGTAGGTCGGGACTTTCCTCAGCCATGGTTTTGAAGTATTCAGTTGCTTTTGTATCCAAGATAGTAGTAGCCATTCTGCTTGAAGAAGGTAGATGTTTGGGGAAGATAGATGTTTGGGACTGTTAACTAGTGAGGTAAGGCCAAAACGCGTGTAAAGCAAACCAAGGGGGGCGAGGTGATATCTCGACGTGCTGACTTGGTCTTGGTTTAATAGCTTACAAGACCACAGCTGATAAATGTGACGATAACCCCGGTCTGCCATCTCCACCTCCGCATTTTCCGTTTCCATGGCCATGGAAGACCTGATTAAGGCCAAGAGTGGTCCAGTTTACTAGTCGATTGTTTGTTCTCCTGCCATTGGCGGGGGAAAGGTTTGGTCTCCGAACAGAGACAATCCACTTTCCCCCGCCTCTTGGCTTTGAACCCCAGATAAACTTTGCATTATCATAAAGCAACAGGTCAAGTCCACGTCACTGAAAAAAATCACGAACTCATCTAGCCAGGTAGCGAATCCTTGGTTCTGTTTTGCGAATCCCTAAACGTTGTCACTTACACCATGTCGTCTCCTCCCGTGGTGCTCATCATTGGCTGTGGAATTGCGGGTCCTGTAATAGGCAACTTCTTCAAGCGCAAGGGCTACCATCCAATTGTCTTTGAGAGAGCACAAAAGCTTGGCGATGTTGGGGCGTCATTGATGCTCATGTCTAATGGGTAAGCTGCTACAAATCATATAACCCCTCGGTCTGATTAAATACCGAAGTTACGACTTACACTGACACTGCGGCACCAAAGTCTCAAGGTCTTGAACTTGGTCGGACTCGCGGAAACTGTCGTCTCAGAGTCTACGCCAATAGAGACCTTCCACGATGCCACAGCTGATGGGGAGACTCTTGGGACATCGGATGTACCTAGCACATTCGCAAAAAAATATCGACAACCAGCTGCGGGAGTCAGAAGAACATTCCTGAACCTGAAGCTGAAGCAAATGCTGATTGACCTGGACGTGGATGTGCGAGAGGGGTGGGAGCTTATCGACATCAAGGAGGATGACGATTCTGTTACAGCCGTCTTTAATGACGGTCGTACTGTTAAAGGATCCATGCTTATTGGTTGCGACGGCATCAATTCGGCTGCTCGAGCTGCTATACTCAGAATGCAAGGGATTACGGAGGGTATGCCGACTTATACCGGCCTAACGCAGGCAAGTGGCTTTCTCCTTTCTTTAGTAAATGGTTTTGTTTATTGACTTTGTTCTGGCAGACTGCCGGCATTTCCGAAACACCAGAGACGCTTTCTCGAATTCCAGCCATGCGCAATTGGTATGGAAATGGGATTCATGTCATATCCTACCCCGTTTCTCCGACACATACGTCCTGGGCCATCACCCAGCGGGAGACTCAGGAAACACAAGAGACATGGCGTCCTTATCGACCAGAGGAGACGGCAGATCAGAGACGCCAGCTCTCCGACATCCTAGCTGGATGGGACCCTGCCGTATTGCGCATGGTGAATACATCTGAACGAATCATCAAGTTTGGCCTCTTTGACCGGGACGAGTTACGACCTTCCCAATGGTACTCGAAGAGGTGCGTCCTCATCGGTGATGCAGCACATCCAACCAGTCCCCATCTTGGTCAAGGTGCCAACCAAGCACTGTAAGCCTTCCCTTTTTCTTTGTTCATCCCCCCCCCTTTTTGCTGAGTTTGCCAGAAGGGGTTGTTTGGGGGGGGGGGGGTTTGGTTTCAAGAGGAGCGGCTAACTGGTTCGCTTCCAATAGAGAGGATGCATTTCACCTCAGTCATTCCCTCCCGTTCTTGGTGCCTGGCAATGAGGATTATGATAAGTTACTGGAAGTTCTGGGAACAACCCTCTCTGAAGACATTTTTAGACCCTTCGCAGAGAAACGACAACCTCGCACATCGCTGCTGGTCAAGGGGGCGCGGGTTCAAGGTAACCGTAGGGTGGCTGCCGGCAAAGAGGCCTGTGAGGACCGCAATGTAGCAATTGCTGAAGGCCTCCGGGATAGATTAGCCATGGTGAACAAGTTTGATGGCTTGCTTCGGGAGCCTTTCCAAGACTTGTGATAGCAAGCCCTAGCAAGATATTTTGACAAAAATCAATTTCAT